>JAABUS010000116.1_pt1 | contig 189229 bp, 104 predicted proteins | sample 5560161 | NCBI WGS metagenome assembly JAABUS01 (sample SAMN10711885, study PRJNA513376) | rock metagenome | isolation source: Antarctica rocks | place: Antarctica: Victoria Land, Trio Nunatak nord | collected 2016-01-04 | reverse complement strand
AATAAATTAAAATATTAGGTCTATAAATTCCCTAGTTAATAATAAACGATAATAATTAATCAAAATTACGGTATAAGTTAAATATATACGTATTATAGTTATAATATAGATTAAGTATATATATAGTATTAAATTCAGGGTAGTATTACCTAGTTTATATTAAAGAAAATATTATTTAATATATATTAGGTTTACGCCTAATAGTAGTAAATAATAAATAAAGTACCTTAATATATAATATACTTTAATATAAACTAAAAATATATTATAGTATATACTACGTATAAGTAACGCTAAATAAAAAGATTATACTTAATATTAAAATTATTTATTAGAGCGTTAATAGTATATATATTAAGTATATACTAAATTTACTTTTATAGTATTAAAAGTACCGCGGGCGTAATAAGCCCGGAGTTTCTCGTTGAATAACTAACTTTATTAATATTAGTAATATATATACTTGGTATAAATCGAATTTACTCTTAACTAGGCGCTTTACCGGTTTAACCGGAATTTACTTCGGCTTTTTAATAGTAACTAGTATATATTAAGTATATATTTATTATAAGATTAATATATTTACCGCGAGCGGAGGGCGAGGGCGAGCGGGAGCGACGGGGTAACGGAATAAAACCATATTATATATAAAATTAATATATACGTATAATATATTAAAGAAGATATTAACCTTATATTTTCGCGCGGACTTAAGGGTAGGTATTATAGTTTACTATATTATATCGGTAGTTAATATATACGGAGTATATACTTTATATAGACGCGAGTTCGCGTCCGAGGTAAATATTTCCGTAAATATATAGTCCCGGTATATAACTAGCTAGTGTTTAATATATATTAAAGATTTATCCTTAAATTAAATATAAATATATATTTAAAGATAAATAGTAATATATAATAAGTTTATACTTAATATATATATATATATAAGATTTACGGGATAATAGAAATAGGTATTATATAACCCCACGAAGATTTAGTCGGAGCGGCTATTTAATATTAACTCGGTATATATATAATAAATATCTAATTTACGCGACTACCTTTATATTTATAATATACCGGTTAAAGTACCTATTAACGGGTTTAGTTCTATAATATATTAACTCTATATATATTTAATAGATATTTAATATATTCTAGCTCGAAAAGATACTAGATATCGCGCTAACCCCCGGAATATACTTATAATTTAATAATACTAGCGAGTATTAGTTAAGTATATACTAGGTATATATATAACCTACTTTTAACCTATAAAAATAGTAAAAGTAAAGAGGTTACCGCGGCTAGGATTAATAATTATATATAATTAATATATATTTAAAAGATACTAAGAATAGTAATTTACGGGTATTAAGGTATTTATTATAAATATAATAACGGAGTTAAATCTTTATAAGCGTACGCTAAGTATATATTAAATATATTTTTAATTTATACTAAACTAGATCTAGTACCCTTAAAAAGTAATACTATATATTATCTACCTTTATAGAATAACGTCGTAGTTATATCGTATTAATATATATTTAGAATATATTAGAGTTAAGGTACATATATATACTAGTATTAAAAGTAGAGAGGACGGCGCCGATATTAAAGGCCTTTATATATATTTAATATATATTATATAAAAAGTAATTATTATATTTACGGGTATTCTCCGGGGCGGTTATTTATAGTACTATATATATTTAATATATACTCGGGCGTAATTTAAATCGAATTTATAACTAGCGCCCGTAGTAAGACCGGTACGAGTTAAGAATATAATTAATATATATAACGCGTTAGGTAAAAGTATATATTTAATATTTATTTAATATAAGATTTATAAAGGGGGACCTAAGTAGCGTTAAAATTAAAAATAAACTTTATTAAATATATTAAAAAGAGCTCGGTATATACCGAAAATATATTTACTATAATAATACCCGTTAGCGGAGGGGTTAGCGGCGTTTATAATATCGAGGGTATTATAATTAATATTTATAATAAATATATACTCGGTAGATAATTAATATATATAACGATATTAATTTAAAGATAATATAGAAAGAAGAAAAATAGTAGGGTATATATTAAATATATATAATAAAAAAGAAGGAGGAAAAAAAAGAATACGAAAAATAATAATAATAAATACGTTAAAGGCGGGAGCTAATACTCGGTAGAAATAAAGTATATACGCGTAAATTTATATTAAGTATATATCGTTACTCCGGGGGCCCCCCCTAAAAGCTAAAGTTAAGGTAGGGTTAACGCGTATATACGGTAAGTTCAGCCGGGGTGAGAGCCCCATATGCTGAACATATGCGCTTGGCTGACCCTGGCTCGGGAAGGTCTAGACCCCTTCCCTACTACATCCCGCAGAGCAGTGATGAAGCACATTCGAGAGCAATAGCCCATGCTTGCAACGAAGTTAGTGGTCAAGGCAACAAAGAAAAATCTTGTTCTCTGTTCTGGTAATTGCATTGGCTTAGTCTAATACCTCCACCATATTCGAAACAAAATATAGTAACGCTGCATTCCAAACCCCCAACCCGAGAAAATAGACCCATGCTTTTGCTGCTATCTTACATCAAGTAGCCGCTGATGTGTACGCTCCAAGAAGAATGATGGGGACTACATTGATTGGCTAGAAACCGTAGAATGCCTGGTGGAAATAGGCAGCTATCCTCGAAACAATCCAGGTTTCCGACGTCTTTCCAAGCAATCACTCCCTCTCGCGGTGAACTTCCATGAGCTCGTGCTCCTCCTGGTCCTCCTCATACTTCTTCTGGCGTTTCACCGCCCTCCCAGTTTCCTCATGTCCCTCGTCCTCGCGGTTTCCTCTCTATTGTGTGTGACCACCATGCGCCGTACCCTTATGCGGAACCTTCCTGGGTGTTCATGGTCATCTCGACATTGGTGAAAGAAAAAGACTTAGCACAGCCGAGGACAAGCCCCACCATGATGACGACGGAGAAGAAGAGAATTCCCTTCAGGATGTTGTAGACGCTGTCTTCGTGCTGGCCAGTGTAGATGCTCCCGGCTCCCGGTTCGGCGTTCGCTGCGTTCGGGGCGTTCTGGAAGGGGTTGATATCGCCAGTGAATGTCATTGTTGCGGCTTCGACCGGTTTAAGCTGCAGGTGAGGGTTGGGAGACGAGATCGTCGATGATAGGACAGCGTGGTTGGACTAGCATTCGGGCGTCTGGGTGAGAGAAGTGGGAATTTCGATGCAACGTTGCTGATTCTGGTACGTGTTGAGTGAAATATGGTAACTAGTTGTGATGTTGATGAAGTGAAACTTGAGAAAGTAGGAAGTCCCTGGGGACTCGTTCCCAGCCAATCTCCAATGATAGCGTAAGAAAGAGGTACCTTCTTCGAATTCCAGAACAATATAGGTAAGTAGCCCAATTTAAGAAAGCGCAAGTGACGTAAATATGGTGGAAAGAGCGAACTTGTTGTGTGAATCTTCAGAGATAATTCCACCTCAAGTTGCTCGCTATGAATTCCTGGGCTTGATCTTGACATACATTGGTGATTTCTCGTGAACAAGCCAAACTTTAGTATCAGTCCAATCCCCTATCGTCTTAGCAGAAGGCTCCATATCAAAGTTCAAGATGAGCTTAGCAAGCGTCAAATTCATCTCTGCCCATGCGATGGGCTTTCCAAGACAGCCTCGGGGCCCAACCATGAAAGGCTCGAAGACAGCTTTGTTGTCTTGAGCGAATCGGGGATCCGCATCATCAAGCCATCGTTCTGGAACGAAAGAGTCTGGTTCGATGAAGTTGTGCGGAGACCGATTTGCTGTCCTTTGAGACATGCCGACTCGCGTCTAGGTGAATTAGCATGGAAACTTTGTCACAATGTTTCTTCGGGGGAAAGGCTACTTGCCCCTTGAGGAATATGCAAGCCGCACACTTCTACGTCTGGTCGGTTCACCTCCCGAGGGATGGAGACCGAACCTGGCGTATGAATGCGCATGGATTCTTGAAGGACCGCATGCATGTACGGCAACTCCGAAGCCGACCCGATAGTTATCTCTTTCGACTCGTGAATGAATGTCGCTCTAACTTCCTTCTGAAGTTTCTCCATGACATCCGGGTTTTGCAACGACAGGTATATAGCCGTAGATAGTGTCAAAGCAGTTGTGTCACTCCCTGCAAGCACGAGAAATGCAGAAGTAGAATCAATTTCATCCCTACTCATACCTCCCGGGTAGTTGTTCTCCAACATGTACTTCAAGAAATCTGGTCGTTCTGACTTGGAAGCAATTCGTCTATCGATGGCTTTGCGGGTGTACGTGAAGCTCCGCTGAGCCATCTCATGCACAAATGCCGGAGTACACGCCTTGAAAAGGGTGAACATCGGAGGAAAATGGTGCAAGGCGGTGATTATGGTGGCGAATTTCACTCCTTTGAATACGGTAGCTACCCACTCGTGGTTCTCCGCATTCCGTAGGCAATTGAATGTTTCGCCGAAACTCAGCTCCCCCATCACGTCGAAGCTCATAAAGTGAATCCATTTGCAAAGATCGATTTCTACTTTTTGGTCACGTAGGCGACTTATCAAGAGGTCGCTGTACCTAAGAGCATCGGGAGTCAGTATTGCTAACAATGGATCTGTATTGCGAATCACTCGGCAGTTTGGAGGGGTAGAAATCCGGTAGAGGTCCAAGCTCGTTCACTGAAAACATATGTAGGGTTCAATATGTAGCCAGAATTAGGGCAACATACTTCTGAAACAGGTACTCCTGCTCTCTGAGTGCACGCTCTGAGAAGGCATGGCTGACAATCTTCCTTTGGCGTTGATGGCCTTCTGGGTCTGGAACCGTTGCCATGGTCCAAACGCCATTCGGGGTTTCCAGCATACCGAACGTTGGTTTTGGAAGGCCAGGTCGTGCCATGTAAATGTCTTTCCAAGCGGATGCCCCAATGAAGGATAGTTCATCTGGAGAGATGCGAACTACTTCGCCGTATCTGGCATGTAGCTTTATGTTCCAAGGAGGGAGTGTGCCAAAAACGAGATGCCAGACAAAGGGCAACGGCGTTGCTGCTGCTAGGGTGGGGCCAGGAAACTTTCGTAGAGGATGGAACCAGACGTTATGTACGGACTTGATCACAAAGCGAACGAAGATAACGACGAGACACTGATGTGACAATTAATAGTGGTGTACCGAAGGGCTCCTGTCTACTCACAGCCTTTAGGATCCAGGTGGCGTTTTGAAATACTGTCCCTGCCAGCGCGCCAACATTGACGCTGGCCATTTCAGCGTTGGCGATCTGCCTCAATTGTTGTCCAGACCTTGTCTAGATGGAGCGAAAACGATGCGAAAGCAGCTAACGGCGATTTTGATCTCCTGAGATGGACTGAGATGGATGATGAAAGTCGAAGGATGCGGGAAAATTTGGTTGGCACGCCTGAACGCGCCAGCGACCCCGCTGACACCAACGTGAGTTGCCGTCAAGCTGCAGCGAGGTCAAGTACCCACTGGCTCAGGACGACTGGAGAAGACAATCTTGTAATACACCACTTCAGCGATCTCGAGCTCCTCCTCTTGCGTCGGCTCGGTCTCCCGCTTGCGAATGACAGCGATTGCCTTGGGCAGCTTCTTGACCTCTCCTGTTAGCCGCTGATGCTGTCCGACGTAGAGATGAACTCTTCTCATCCAAGACATGTCAGTCGTGTTTACGGAGAAGTCGGGAAAGACGAGACGGCCAATTGGAGTTGTTGATGCTGATGGCGATGCGGGTGGAAGATTGATGGTTCCTTGGATTTCAAGGATAGCGAGGCCTGCAGGTGTCTGGAGTATTCCAGGCAGAGGGTTTATGGCTCTGCTCGTGGCGTCTTGAGAAGCTACTTGCAGGGCTATGGAAGGCATGTTGGTGTATCAATGAAAGGGATTGGGTCGGTAGGCTTTGAGATTTGTGTCACAATCAGCCCTACATGCATCACTTTGGGTGAGCCTAGTCAAGGCAGGCACCGATTAATTTCTTGCTATCCACATCAGACAATGAATGAAGGTTGCGCGGTTGCACCGTTGCTACGTTATCTTCCAATATTCAGCTTCCAAGCAGCTAGACACCCTGAGATGAAGCCATTTCCTTCATTGGTCTAATTTCCCATCTCTGTCATATCCTAGCACGGCGACATGGTAGGGAACTGTGACGTACTAAAGCAGCAATTACAGCAATGCTTCATGGACAGTATGCAGCCATCGATTATACGCTAAAGTGATCAAAAAATGCTCGACCGAATATTGCTATTCATGACTCGGAGTCTACAGTCATGCGGAACATGTTTGAGCTTGGTGTAACGTCTTCATGAGAAGTACTTGCGTCTTCTCTCATCGGCAAACTATACAACCCAATTTGTCATGAGTCCCACATTCAATGTACCTCTCAACTTCTCTAACTTCCTTAAAATAAAAGGCAACATTGCGCGTATGATAGCTATCTTGCATAGTGAATAGCAATGAGCAGGCTGTGCCTAGAGAAAGTATTGACGTTCTCCGATGACCGTCCCCCTCCCGTCGTGAAGCCGTACTCCATGAAGCAGCTCAATCCCCGATTCCCGATGAATCCCCATCACCAGTGATCACCGCAACCCACAGTGAATGCAACGCCCATTCATAGCTTATTGGTCTTCCTATTGTTCTCGTTCCTCGGTCAATTCGCACTGTTTATTCTTCAGCTCAACTTATTTTTTCTCCCATACTATCAACGAATAATCAAGGAACGTCGTTACAACACGTCCGACACTTTCCACACGCGAAATAACACACCACAAGATAACAAGACACGACAAAATAATAATACACTCCTTAATATCTTGCGTCATACCAGAAAAGTCATCAAAAGCGGGGACCGAGGCTGTACTTATTCCCCATATAGGAGGAATTACGTGAGGCGATCAGAGAACGACGTGACTGATCATTGTAGCACCTATCAAAGCAAGCATGTCTTACCATGACAGCTACCCCTCGATCCCTGACACAGAGGCAAAACCAGTAAACGGCCCGAACATAGGTGGGATAACGTGGAGCTTTCGGAGAAAGACGTGACTAAAATGTTGAAGCAGACCCCAGCCAGGCAGGCATGACTCTTGGTCCAAGGACCGCAATCAATACAAACACAATCATCGATGCAAAGTCTACCACGAACGTGAGCAACATCGTCGAGGCAAGTCGTCCATTGATCCTCAAATCAGCACAAGCGGCCAATGAAGAAGACGATCTTGCCGGTAAGATCGCGTGAAATCTTCAGAGAAGAGGGGTGACTGACAGACTACAGTAGCCCCTACCGGAGCAGGATTTCCTATCTCTGCAAGTGGTTCCTTTGCCACCAAGACAGCAAGGGCGGTGACTAGCACCCCACTTTCAGGTAACGCCTTGACATTTGTACCAGCAAAAGCGGCAGCAAAGGTCCACACTGCAGGTAATACCATGTAACCTCCGAGACTCGCAAAAGAAATGCTAACGGTATGCAGCAGGACCTACCTACGCGAGCATGGCTGCTGGTGCCGGCCGCTCCTTGACCCTCGAGCAAGCAAAAGCGGCAGCAAACGACCGCTTTGCAGGTAACGCGTTGCGAGCTCCGATACTATCACAGAGACATTACTGACAAGACCCGACAGCACCTACCGACCCAAGCATCACTGTCAATGCGGAGAAGATGTCTGCTGCCTGGGCTATCAAAGACCCGTTCTCTGATCAGGTCCCTCAAGGTCCACGTCGTCATCCGGTATTCCAGCGGTCGAAGCCAGCGTCACCCTTGGCCTATACAGACAGGGTTCCATTCCTGGATCAAGTTCCCTTGGGCTTGCGACAACAGCTTCCTTGGTCGAAGCCAGTGTCACCGTCGACCCCTGCAGACAACTACTCCTTTCAAAACCAATTGCCTGCAGACTCGCAACGCCAGCTAGTATCTTCTTGGTCGAAAGCAACATCACCATTGACAAGGACCAATAAAGACCGCGTCATCAACCAAGTCCCCTCGGGCCCACAGCATGAGCCGGTGTTGGATTGGTTGAAGACATCATCACCGTTGATGAAGGAGGATGATACCACCCTGTCAACTCCTACCACCTCCCATCAGCGCGTGACGAGCTCTCCTTGGAACCAGAGAACGTCTGCTGCGACAAGTAAGTCAGCTTCAGAGGACATGTTGCATTTCTGACACTGACACACGATATAGCCCCCCTCTCGGATCCAAGTCGCCCACGTCTACGCGTCCAGATACCGAACACGCCTTCAGGCCCAATCAGAGAGAGACTGCCACCATCGGTTCCACAAGGTCAACCGTCCTACACCAACACCAAAACCTTCTTCAACCAACGCCTCGCAGCTCAAGCAGCGAGACCACACCCTCCTAGCACACGGAAGCCAGCAACGAGTACACCCCACACCAACATTTTAAACCCAGCACCCTCCCACACCAACTCCAGGACTTGGACCAATCCCAAAACCGCCCTCCACGAGCGTTGGCTTTCCATCGAAAAGAAGCTCCAAAAGATGGAATTTATCGAAGGCCCCGATAACCCAGGGAAGGGCAACATCCATCGTTCTCCATTTGTTCCCACGACCTTCGCCGAGTATATCGAGCACCGTCGTCTATACAATCAGGACCGTCTGAATGAGCGAAAGCGTAAGCTGGCCGCCTTGGAGAAGGCCTCCATTCGCGATCCTCGCCTGCCACCTCCAGGGCCAAAGGTTCATATCAAGCCTGCGTTTGGGGGAAAGCAATTCCACGACAATCGGAGCGGAGTGCTCTCTCAATTCACTGTGTATTCTCCTTACTACCAGTCCCAGAAAGACCGTCCAGAAGCGCCATGGCCATGCCCACAAGAGATGGCTGAGGAGGGCGATGAGCGATACACTTCGAACTTCAGGCGAATGACTGCCGTTCCGAGAGATCCTTGCAACGAGACTGTTTCCTACAAGCAACGTCCTTTCATTCTTCCATTTCCGCTTGATGCCACTTGGGGTGCATATTGGAGGGTGCCGACGTTGAGGAGGTTGGAGAAGATTGCGAAATTAGGTTTCGAGATGGAGGCTGAGAAGGAGATTGGGGAGGAGTATATTGGCCAGTGGTTGATGGATGCTCTTGATTGCGTTGCAGATGATGAGTGAGGCGAGCGTGACTCGACTGTAAGATATGCAGGACCGACGGCAAGTGAGATCAGCTTGACGTGATTGTAAGATAAGAGGAGGAAGAACTTTCACTGACGCTGAGTACGGAATTATGGTCGAGCATTTCGATAATGAGGAGGCAAGGAGCTTCAGCTTCGCTCATCTGGGGCAAGATATGAGGTGGAAAATTGAAAGTCTCTTGCAAGAGCTCAATGATCGACTTGGTACCTTGCGAGCTGATATCTGATGAGTTGATCACATGCTACAGGAAAGTGGCGAGGAGGAAAGTGAGGCGCGTGCTACCAATTGATAGATTTCTGTGCTTTAGTAACCAATCATTTTTCTCGGGGGGGCCCTGTGCATGCTGTCTCCCACTGCCGATGATATGCACGACTGACTGACTATGAGGCCACATCGATGTTTCAGTGTTACACTTTGCATGTCAGTATTGTTTGTTTTGCAAAAGTTGTAGCCTTGTTTACAACGGGTAATGCATCAATTTCTGGGGTTGTACCTTAAGGTGCTATCCGTTACAATTTCTATTTGTGGTTTCACAATGTAGGCGTCGATGTGGACCTGCAGTCTCATAATCCAATATACGTGGGCGAGGATATGGCTGTGTTGTGCGTAACCCCGCTCTTGAGTGAAGTCCACGTTCAGTTGAAAGAGTAGGTGCAGTATCATTACTGACGCATAAACCCTTTGTCCTAAAGGGTTCTGCTCCGCCGGATACGATTCCAAAGGCTCCTAAATGGACATATATGGCTGTTCATCAACATTGACATAGTCCCTGTGTGGATGTTTATCCGGGATTGATGTGGATACCTCTCCAAGATAGACGCGCTTCCGCTAGTGGGAATGCTATACAATGTTACAGGCTTCCCTATACTCCGATAACACAATACTTACGCAACCTACACGAGAGGTACGACACTCTTCCAGTATCTGGGGTGTTGTTATCATCCAATCATCAAAACCCTCAAAATCTCTCTCACAAACACACATAAAACATGACATCTTTGTTTGCCTCTTCGAACATGGCTGTCCCTTTGGGCCCTCTCCCAAACTCTCCAGACCATACCCGTTCGACCTCGAGTCCATCAACGATCAGCGTTCCAAGCCCTTCAAGCCGCTATCAAGGCTACGACCCCAGGCCTTCTATGTCGGCAACGCCAAGGTTAGTATTTCCCAAACAAATCGTCGTGATACAATAGAGCTTTGGAGATCAACAAGAACACCATTGGAGTATTGAAACCTCATGGACCTCCAGAGGTGCCGCATTACTCCTTTTTTATTTTGGGCGAGAGGTGCTGATCTCTAATACTCCAAGGCGCCTACTGTAATACATGACGGAAATGGAGAGATGGTGATTGCAATCGTGAAAGCCTATGGGCAAACGACACATACGCTGGTTGAGCGTTCCAAGTACAATGGAGTATTCATGCCAGGATACCGTGCAGTCAACACGATGGACCCAATCAATACCTATGCACCGCAGATCGATCTAGAATTTATAGATCACTGCGTCGGCAAGACCTAGCTACGTGAAATGTCTGAGCTTCAAGCGATTCCGGACCATTGACGACGAGAATGCGTTTGGCGAGTATTCAAGTATGAATACTGTGGTCGTGGCTACCGAAAATGAAGTTGTGAAGATGCCCCTCAACGAGCCTGCCGAAGGCAAAAAGAAGTCTCAGATTGAGAGGTTCGTCGAGTCCTACGGCGGCTCAGGCGTCCAGCATATTGCGTTCCATACCAACGACATCATTAGCTGTAAGTGCCTTACGCTCTAGATACGTCTCATCATATCACTTCCTTTGCGAGGTCGAATGCTTGTAGGATCATAACCAAGTGTGTCCAACCTTCGGAAGCGCGGAGTGGAATTCATCTCTGTGCCGCATGCGTACTATGTGGACATGCGCAAAAGACTTGAGAAGAAGGGCCCAATCGTGGCAGAGGACCTCGATGCCATTGAGAAGCAGAACATCATTATCGACTTCAACGAGGGGGGCTATCTTCTCCAAATTTTCACCAATACACTCATGGATTGACCAACTGTGTTCCTTGAGATCATTCAGCGCAACAACTTCAACGGTTTCGGTGCCGGCAACTTCAAGGCATTGTTCGAGGCCGTTGAGAGGGAGCAAGCTGCGAGAGGGATCTTGTGATGGAGAATCAGCTTCCTGTTTGTTTTCGTACGGAACAGAATAGCGAACGATACGTCGGAAAGGCTTGCATGTCAGACTGCTTGCTTGAAATCTTGCGTTATCATGTTGTACCGAAAAGGGCACCAAAGGTTCTTTGTGGCATCAGTAATACCTACAGATAGGGTGTTCGCATGATCATTGATAGACAGTTGATACTCGTTAGCAAAGATTACGGAAAGAGATTGTTGTAACATAGATCCTCCGCAAGTTCATAGATCAGATGGAAGGAGGTGAAGTTGAGATTGATGTATTAATAGCCTCGATAGCGTGCCGTTACTAGCGATCGGCGAATTTTGTCCCGACGTTCTCCGCATTGGGACATGGAGAACACAATCTTCGTATCAGACTTAGAGGCTCCTATCCACTCCTTTCTTTGTTCCTTTCCTTATTCACAAAACTCTGTGTCTAACAGAGCATATCAAATCGCAATTACTGGGTCGTCTTTAAATGCTTATAACCTTCAGACTTGGCCTAACGCCCTTGAGCTCCCTTAATTTCTAAAGTGCAGGCACGACCCTTTCCCACCAGAATTTACAATTTAGAGATCACTGCATCCTCCTGTCTTCCATTCATTCTGGAGACTAGCATCCTGATTCGCAACAATGGCAGACAGCGCTCGAAACGATGCGAGCGCCGAAAGCTCAGACCGAGAAGGCGTAAGCGACGACTTGCCCGAAAGAACAAACAGTCCCGTGGCTGACTGCTAGACAGGAGACCTTTGAAGATGCCCAAGACTCGACTTCACGACCACAATCAAGGCCTTCGTCGAATTCTGCTCGATCAGTGACCAACGGTCGCCCCTCCTCAACTGTCTCAACACCACGAGCACCCAAGGATAGGCCTACCTTCGATGAGCCACAAAGTCCCACACATATCCCCAAGGAAGGTGATACAGATCCACAGAAGGAAGAGTTTCCGGCTAAGTCCCCTCTGCTGACTGCACATCGAATATCGGCATCTTCAATGGACGACGTTCAGCTTGATGGATCGAACGATACCAGCTCCATCACATCAGGATCAACAACTACTGCTCCGAATGATAAGAATATGGCAGCTTCTCCTCCAAAGCTACCTTTCCGAGGCCAAGGTCTCTCAGGCAATCTACCCTCAATACCATGGGGCCCACCACCTCCCGGGAAATCATCTGCCCCAGCAACTTCTCCAGCGCCGCCCCCAAGGAAATTAGGTATGAGCTTCTCCTGGCTTTCAAGAAGTACATCCGCAAGCAAAGACACGACACCAGCCCCGGGACCCTCGCCAGTCTCCCACGACCGGCGCAACACCGTAACCTCTATGGCATCAGTCATTTCCAATCCCGAACTTATGTTGAGCAAGCTAGATGAGGGCCAGGAGTCTGACAGCTCTGCTGGAGCAAAGAGACAAAGAAACAGTCTACGAGAACGATTCAAGATGCTACGATTAAGAGAGGAGGCTGGAATACAATCACTCGACGGACAGGAAGTTGGCTCACCAACCAACGGTGGAGGAGCATTGGCTGGCCTGATAGGCCGCAGTGCAAGCGTTGGCCTCGGTATTGGAAGTCCTACAAGCGTTGCCGACGAGAAAGACGGTGGTCTTGCTCGCAGCCCTATGACATCGCCGGTTTCTGCCGTTCCACCAGCCAACAACGAGCTCGCTCCGGGAACAGCATCCGGTGTCTCCGCTGGGCCATCTGCGATGACCGACCCCGCAGCCCCTGTTGACTGGGACTTATGGCAATCGGTTGTCTATGAAGGCCCCTCAGCTGTTGCAAGGACGAGTGCCGAGGAATTGGCCGTTGCCATTGCCAGTGGTATTCCAAGTGCGATCAGGGGGGTCGTGTGGCAAGTGCTGGCTCAGAGCAAGAACGATGAGCTGGAAAGTGTATATCGAGAGCTGGTTGTTCGCGGTACTGATAAAGATCGTGATACCATTGCTGCCCCTAACAATCATCAGTCAGTCGGTAGCATGATGAATGGCACCGCGAAAGAGAAGCAATCCATAGCCTCCTCGGCTTCTTCGGTACACTCAGGACAGTCTACACCCGCGACGACAGCTATCAATGGCATGACATCGCCATCCTCGTCACAGCAAGAGAAGGACGCGGAGAATATAAAACAGCTACAAGCAGCGATGCTGGCTGAGCGCAAGAAAAAGGCCAAAGAGGACCAGGCTGCTCTCCAGAAACTGGAGAAAGTCATAAGAAAGGATCTCGGCGCTCGAACAAGCTATTCAAAGTACGCTGTAGCTGCCGGCCTTCAAGAACCGCTGTTTGGAGTTTGCAAAGCCTATGCTTTGTTTGACGAAAGTGTAGGCTATGCGCAGGGCATGAACTTTCTCATAATGCCTTTGTTGTTCAATGTAAGTCTCTCGATGCATCCGCGAGAATGCTCGTCTAACGCACTTCTAGATGCCAGAGGAAGAAGCTTTCTGCCTTCTCGTTCGGCTTATGAATCAGTATCACCTACGTGAGATGTTTATACAAGATATGCCAGGCCTTCACTTGCACCTCTACCAATTCGAACGACTGCTCGAGGATCTTGAACCGCCTCTTTACTGCCACTTGCATCGGAAAGGCGTCGCACCACAATTATATGCCACACAATGGTTCCTCACACTCTTCGCGTACCGCTTACCTCTCCAACTAGTCCTCCGTGTGTACGATCTTATTCTCAGCGAAGGCCTTGAAGGCGCTATACTCAAGTTTGGCATCGTTCTGATGCAAAAGAATGCTGAAACGTTACTTGGCATGGACGACATGTCCGGTCTCACAAACTTCCTAAAAGACAAGCTTTTCGACGTTTATATAGACCAGGCACCAACCTCGAACTCGTTACTGGAGTCGGGCTTTTTTGGTAGCTCTGCCGGCATCGAGAAGGAGGTTTACCGTGCCGATCTGCTCGTACAGGATGCCTGTGCTGTGAAGATCACTCCCGATTTACTCAAATCATATGCCGCGGAGTACGAGGAGAAGCAGCGCCTAGAAAGAGAACGAGAAGCCGAACTTGAATCGCTTCGTTCGGCTAATGCAACTCTTGCGACCAAGGTACGATCGTTAGAAGAAAGAACAGAAAAGTCGGACACAGAGCATGTCCAAATGGCTTCCGAATTAGTGCGCACTAAGGTCGAAAACCAGGAGCTGCAAGACAGTGTCGAGAGCCTCAAAGGTCAGACTGACGAGCTGCGAAATCTGGTTGAGCGACAGCCTGAGGATGTCGAGCAGAGGCTAAAGGCAGAGATGGATCGTATTATGCAAAGAAACGTCGAAGTGCAGAACGAGAATAGGAGCCTGGAGGAGCAGATGGCGGAGATGGAGAAGTCATTAGTGGAAACGAAGATGCAGTTCGCGGAGGTATGCATCCTCTCCTGTTCCTGGAACCTTGGGAGTTTTCGCTAATGTTGCTCAGATGAACTCCGAGCACGATACCCTGAAGCAGAAATGGAACGACCTACGCAGGGCGATCGAGGCTTGAGCACCTAGCGTTTTCATCGCACACGTATTTTACCATTCCCCGTATTATATTTACCCTTTTTTTAAGCAAGCAAGCGTCAGCTTTTTGTGATCTACACCATATTGTGGGCTCGAGGTCGGCTGCATACCATTTGGCGTTCAGAAACACAAGGATTGTCTTATTAGCGAGCATTTGTATACCCAACAAGGCCTATATGGCTCTAGCAGAAATACCATTATTGTTGAGACATCTGGAGTGAGCAACTAGAGCTGAAATAGCGCGGTGGCTTTCGCTGTAGGAAGAAATCAACTGCGCGTTCCGGGTAGTAAGTTCTCGTAATATATAAGTCAATAGCCGGAGGAATCACATATACCGGCATAGTCCAACGATCTAGGGCCATGAAATCTATCACGAGGCTAGCACGTTGAACATGCGCTAACATTGGTCAGTGGTCCAGCTGTCTAAAGTCGCTCCTATTTGGGCTACACGACCTATATGGCGAGTGTTATTCAACTCAGCTTTGCCGGGACTTACTTCTTCCAAAATCCATTAGCTGTACTATTACCATAGTACCATAGTACCATTGTATCCTCCTCTCGTGGCTTATCAAAGGTCATTTGATGTTCGCAACCAGTGGTGCGGTCCACATCACATCATTAATCCGACCGCTCTTCAATAGCTATAAGCCTCTGTCAACATATCTCAATAAAAAGATAGACTCTGATCACTCTTGTAAATAAATAAATTTCCTCCCCGAAGTTCCTCTCGCGGCTGTTCTCGATCAATATATTGTAAGTATACCTACCTTCAAGCTCCCTCCCCAGCAACCAAAGCATGTGAGAGGTATCTTTTGCCATTTACTTCGATGAATGAGTAAGGTAGGTTTTGTGGCATACGTCGTTCTATGGTACATCCTAGTTCTATGGCAGCGTTATCTACCTCCCACTTTCACAAAGTTTCCCCAGCTCCTCAAATCTCAATATTCTCAAAATGAAAACTCGGGCTTCCAGGCACCGCAGACCCAGAAACACTGGGCAGCTCTTTTCTTTCCTCGCCCTCTTTCTCCCCAACAACAACTATCCCTCTCTTATCCGCCTCTTCGCCCTCAACTTTGACCACCTCAACCACTTTACACCCAGTAGTCCTCCTAAGCCCCCTAACCATCTTCTCCAGTACCTCGCCCTCCACAAACGCCAGTTTTCGCTCGAATACGACGTCCCCTTTCTCGCCACTAAGTAGCCTCTTTTTCAGATTTTGTACAAATGGCATCCCTTTCTTCATTTCCTGCTTTCCCTTTGCTTGGACGCGTGTATTAAGTTGTTTTTCGTCAAAGCTGAGCCCCTTGAAGGAGTCGCGGACTATGGAGATGTAGTCGGATTGCCAGGCAGGGTAGGAGGCAGCGAAGAAGATGGTGAGCTTTTTAGGGAGTTTAGGATCGAAACTTATGTTCTTACCCTTATCCTTCCGTTTCTGCTGCGCAGCTTCTGCGGAGGTAATGGCGGAGGATGTGGCGCGCACGTATTCTCGAGTGGCGGTTAGAGATGGGTTTGGTGCGGGTACTTCGGGCCAGAGAGCCGTTTGAATCGTGCTGGACTTTTGCAAAACTTCTTGGTAAATATGGTCGGCCCAGTGGGGAGCGACAGGAGAGATTATGAGAGCTTGGAGTTCTATATAACGGAGGACGAGGGATTGATGCATGGGAAGGCCAGCGGCGGTGGTCGCTTCGCGGTAGAAGTCACGGGAGGAGGTGAAGTCGTAGAGGGCGGATTTTAGGGCCACTTTGTAGTCGGTGCTACTCGCTTGTCAGTGACTGTGCCCGCCAGAGAGGCTGCTTGAGGATACTTACGCTTCGTAATGCTGTCTGGCTTCGTGGACGAGGGAGTTTATCTCATTGTCGAAGAGTTGGTCCCAAAGTTCATCGGCTGGGCCGGTGCGGAGTTTGTCGTCTTTGATTACTTCCTCGCACCATTCCTTCAGGGTAAACATTCGTAGGATGATCTGATTGGCGACTGCTTCCTCGAAGTTTGCATCTTCGACACCATCGCCTGCGTCTGCTAGTGCTATCCGACATGCGTCTGCGCCGTACTTTTCTACTGCATCTCTCAGGGTAAGGAAATTACCGGTGCTCTTGCTCATCTTGTCGCCGTTGAGTAGCAAGTGGCCGTTCGCTCGCACGCTTTGCGGCCAGTATTCTTTCGGAAATAATGCTATATGGACGTAGAGGAAGAAGGTTAAATGATTGGGAATGAGGTCTTTGCCAGAACTGTTCATATCAAGCGGATACCAATACTCGAACTCTCGTCTCATTATCTCCAAATCCGCTTTGCTGATACCACAGGACTTCATAAGCTCTTCGCTGAGCTCCCGTCGGCAGAAGACGTAATCCCAGACTTCGTCAAGCATTTGATCTGGCTTGATACTCAACACCCCAGGCTTAGAGCCAAAGATGTCGCTGTGTAATAGATACGAGATTGTGTAGTAGGCCATGTAGACGGTACTATCACTTAAGCTCTCAACAAGGAACTTGCGATCCCACGGTAGCTTCGAGCCGAGACCGTACGTTCGAGCGCACGCCCATCGATTGAGCCATTCCAGGTTCTTTTCGAAGCCGTTTTGAGTCTCTGAACTGTAAGTCTCCATGTCATTTTTGACATAATCCACGACTGCATCCCGCCATTCAGGATCACCGTCTCCGTAATTCAAGAACCATTGGCCAAGGTATGCCGTGACGCATTCGTCTCCACTACGACTGACCACGTGGCCATTGGGCTCAGCGTACTCAAAGGCTTCGCCGTTGTCGATAAGCTGCTTCTTGACTCGAGTCTTCGCGTCCTCAACTTTCTGGCCCCTGAAGTCACCTATCAACATAGTACCTTTGTAGTAACCCTCCTTGTACGCGAGATCTTTAGCTTCTGCAAGCTGTTTGGCATCCTTCGGCGAGTTTATCTTCATCTTTTCCACCAAGAATTTGGCCGTAATGTTTCCGTAAGATGGTGTCTCGATGATCGGAGGAATTTCTAGCTCGGCCCATTCTTTCTTTATGCCATAATACTCTGCTTTCTTTGCAAGGTCTAAGACAGTTGCATAATCGTCAGGGCTGTCTGAGGGGACAGACGTTACAACACCCGTGCCTTTACTAGGCAGTACCGACTCCATCGGCAAGATCCTGACACCTTCTTTGTGGATCGAAAGAGGTGCGTTGACAAGGGTACCAACGACATCTGAACCAACCAACTCTACTACAGCAGGTAGCTCGGTTGCATCTCGTAGGAATTCCTTGAATTGGAAAGATCTTCCTTGGAATGCCATGTTCCAAGCCGCACGTTTTGTCACTACGTAGTACTCGTTCTCTGAAATTCTAAAGACGCCATAATTGATCTTCGGTCCAACGAAGCAGCACGTTTGCCCATACATTGTCTCGGGTCGAAGGGTAGCAGGCACGAAAAAGACATTTGCACCCTCTGGGATTTTTCCTTCAATCTTTTCTGCAGCCTTTGGAGCCCATTCTTTGACTTTGAGCTTTAGAGCCGTGTAATCTTGCGGAGCAACACCCTCTCCCTCTGCCCGATCATGGTCCATACAAGGCTGACCGTCTTTCGGCGAAAAAATTGTATACCTTTCACCGTATTTTATCTTCTCCAGATCTTTCAGACGGTTCATTTGCCATCGCACGAAGGCGTCGTAGTATGGGTTAGCATCAGTGGTAGTCATTGACCGTCTCCAGTCTATTCGCGCGCCAAAATTCTTCAAGTCTTCTATGGTTTGTGGAGGAAAATACTGGAGCCAGTAATGTGCGTCCGAGAATTTATGTATTTCCTCCCTTGGGATACCCAGGGCAAGCATGATCTGGAATTGGTACTTCATTTTGACCGTCTTAGCCGCGGCTTTCCCTTTTTTCGACGTGAATTTCGTGACGTCGTCTTTTATTTGTGCTTGAGTGGGTGCTGGGGGCTGCCCCGTTTGCGTGACACCACCCAGGTCTTCATCTTCGTATCCCTCGAAGTTCTGCCCAAATTTAGCTACATCGTCCCTCAACTTGTCTGCGCATGCTTTGATAGGCATGCCTGTACAATGGAAGCCAAGAGGAAACAGCGCTCGCTTTCCTTGCATCCTGGCAAAGCCGGCTGTGAACTCGACTTTGCTCACTGTGAAGCTGTGTCCCGCGTGAAGGGTGCCGTTCATGTACGGGTATGCAAATGTACCGAAGTATTTTGGGTGCTTTTTCCGCAGCTCGGCTGCAGACATTGAGCCAGTCGGTATCTCCGATGTCGAGGGAGCAGTAGCGTTGAACACTCCAGATTCTTGCCATTTCTTTTGGTACTTCTTCTCTATTTCTATTAGGGTATCTCGCTTTTCAGTCTGGCAGACTGCGTCAGCTCTCTGCTCTTACATGGCGCGGAGTTTACCCACGTTCTCAATCCTGAGCATCTTCACTGCAGTATTATTCGGATCCATGGCGCCAATGGCACCCTCTGTAGCTGGCGAGGATACGAAGGTAGATACCAATCGCAACGACTGTCGCTTCTGTATTCTGGTAGTCGCCTGACTGAAGAACTGAAAACTTCGCGGTCCGAAGGTTCTCAGTCCATGCAACATGTAAACACTGAGTCAGAGCTTCATGAAAAGAATTCTGAGTCAATAAAAGAGTCCACGGCTCTTGTGCCTGAAACTATATGCCGACCCCTGCTAGCGCGCTAAACGTGCTTCAAGCCTTAGCCGTAGTCCTCTAGGCTAGAGCCTCCCCAAAACACAATCCTTGCTTTCGCTAGGGAGGAGATCACCGAATTGTACCGTATACACAATGTTCAGACCCTCCATAAGACGATTGTCAGAAGCTTCCCCCAAGCTCACTATCCACAACAATCCATACAAAGCCCAAAAGCAATGGCCACCAGACTTCTCGAAGCTCCAACCCAAGCACCAATTCCGATTTGAACGCAAATACCGACGAAGGTCGAAGCTGAAGTGGGCGAGACCGCGATGGACAAAAGCTGTCAAGCTGGCTGCTTGGGGGAGCTGTGGATGTTCGTACCCCAGAATCGAATGAATAGTGTATGAGCACTGATTGCTATTCCAGCTATCCTAGTCTACGGGGTCTTGTTCATGGAATGGGGCGAGATGCCTGGACGGGATGAGAAACCCTTTGCAGGAGTACGTGCTATATCTCCGCTCAGAAATACAGTACGGAGCCCTGCTAATGCAACCCCAGGTGCGCGAATGGGTCAGCAACCAGCTAAGCTCAGTCTGGACTGCGAACAATCCTCTGTCTGCAAAGCCCGAGAAGCCTTCGAGCTCCGTATGAAAACGCGTGCGAAGGAGCAGTGGATATAATGCTGGACAGGATGGCTAGTTGTATGCCAGACATCGCTGCAAGAGATACACGCATAGCGGGAACTCTGTACCAAGGTTATCTGCCCAACAACAAGCACGCGAAATGCAAAGCTACAGTCACTTCTGAAGCATAGCCGGGTTTAATATTCCGTCACTCGTCCGAACAGGCCAGGACTACCCTTTTGACCTCGCACCAAGCCAACGGCTTTCTCAGGCTTGAAGCCAAAGATTCCTCACGGTGACCTTTGATTTGGCATTCGACATACAGCATTCCGTTTGACCACACCTACTGTATTGGATCAACGGTCAACGCGACACTAACCTTCTCCCATTCGGTCCCTCGAAATCAAATCTATACTCCGGCGTCCACCCCGCCCCAGCAGCCTCTCACATCCTCGCCGCAAACGCATGCACAAACTCCCACGATGTCTTCTGATTCGAGGAGAACCTCATCGTAAAACCCCCAATACGGAGCACCAAGGCGTTGGATTGTGTCGTGAGTGTGAATTGGTTAGTGAACGCGCTGACTCCGAGAGCGGCGTATAATTTTTGCAGGCCAATGGCCGCGATTTCGATGGGAAGAAGATTGTTGAGAGTCATGTAAGAGACCTTCCAGCCGTCTAGGGTGTGGAAGCTTTGCCAGGCACCTTCGCGCCGTTTTTGGAGTAGAGCTGGTGGGTGGAGTGCTGCGAGGGCTTGTTCCCTATTTATTGATGGAATATTGGTGGCTGGTAGCCTTGCCGTGCTGTTCGCTACGAGCATCAGGAGGGCAGACAAAAATGACACGATCAGGTTAGATGAGCACCGGAGATGCATCTTGTGCAAAGGGTTCGGGTGCTCACCTGGCGTTGTCAACCTTGAAAGAGGAAAGATACTCTTAGACTTGCAGCAACTGCAAGGGGCAATAATTACTGGCGCGCCACGGGGAGCAGGCGACATGCATAAGGCTACGTGGCAATTTGCGGAACGATGATGTGACAATGGCATTAGCCGCCCGTTGTATGCGCATTATCAGGTACATTGATTCGTCTCTATCCTCCAAAATGGCGGAGACGAAGTGCGAAATCCTCCGATTTTCCGTATTTACCTGGACGCCAATGCACAATTTCTTTCGCATCAGAGCCTGCTGACTTGCCAAAGGCATGGACTAAGCGCGAGTATCTAGGAACTTTGGAAAGAAAAGAATTCGCAAAGTTGCACCAAAAATACATCTCCGTACTAAAATATACCCTCTTTTCAAGCACGAAGAGCCCGAAGTCACACCATATGGGACTTGACATAGCCAGAAACGAGGCATTCGAAGTTCTCAAATGCCTTCAATTCGCGAATTACACTACCCCAGCAGATAGAGATTGTACACCAAGGTGTTTCGATTCAATCTACTACAAAGAAGCATCAGGCTAACCTCTTCAAACTCGCGCTTCCATCTCATGCCTAACGACGAGCATCTAGGGTGTATATGAACTCGCCACGCGGCTGGGCTTGCCTGACTAGGGTTTTGTTTTCTTTTGTGAGATGATAGATGTTGGGTATGGAAGCATCATTCACCTCTTCGTCAAACTTCAGCATCTACCATAAGCAAAGCAATAATGTTCCCTTATTCACTCTCCTGTTCCTACATGACATTGTCTTTTCTATATTTCTTAGACGGTATCAAAGGCATCCGAATGGACACCTTCTCGTTCCTCCCACTCACTAGGCGAAAGTCCACGAATGCGTCCATGAACTTTCATTCATATAATATTAATCTGGCGTCTGCAAGCCACACGGGAGGAATAACAATGCGTCCTATTGATGATGTCAACGGTGACTAAGTCCGCCTGGTGCGTCATAGAATCTCGGCAATTTTAAGTAGACTCGAGCATGTCCATTGGTCTAATCATCTATGTACACATCTAGCACTCGATCTCAAGAGCAGTAAGTCCTCCCGACCGCGTCGCACAACATTCTAACCATCTCCTTTCCGCCTCTCGACTCACATCTTCTCGCCAGCCTCCTGCTTCCCAATCCCATACTTCTTTAGACGAATAGCCTGCACACCGATGAAGCCGCCCGTCTCACTGGGCGCAAAATCCCCGATCTCATCCATGGAAGACTCGTTCATGTCGTACAGCTTCTCGGTTTCTGAGCTGCGGCCTAGGACTGCGAACATTCCCTTGTACGCTCGGCAGCGGACGCGGCCGTTGACGTGGACTTGCGAAGCGATGATGGAGCTGTGGAGGAACTCGCGCTCGGGCGAGAAGCTAAAGCAGGTCAGCAGAGTGGAATACTTGCAGTATTATATTTTGCGTTGAAGGATAAGCTTAGATCTGATGCACCCTTTGTGTATGACAACGATTCTATTTATGATTCACGTACAAGAGACCGTTGTACATGATCTTGGAGTAGTTGAATGTGACGAATTGGTCACGGAGGGCGCGGACTTCACGGTCTAGGGTCAGGCCTTCCAGATCGATGTGTGCAGCTCGCAGGCAGGTCAGGCCGGGTGTTTCGTAGCACCCGCGGGATTTGATGCCAATGAAACGGTTTTCGAGGATATCGATACGGCCAACGCCGTTGCGCTTTGCGATCGCGTTCACTGCTAGGAATAGGTGGACGGCGTCTGTGATGGTCTTCTTCTTTCCGCTCTCCTCGTACTCTAATTTGCTGGGTATCCCTTTGGTGAACTCCAAAGTGAAATCCTCAGGCTTGTCCGGCGCATCGGTCGGGTCGACCGTTAGTTTCCACATATCCTTTGGCGGCGTGACGTCTGGATCTTCTAGGATGCCTGCTTCGTACGAGGCGTGAGCAAGGTTCTCGTCTATTGACCTGAGTTGTTGTTAGCATGTCAGACTTTCAATGCCAAGAAGCTACACAGGAAGCGTACCATGGCTTGGCCTTTGTGGATGTGACTGGGATGCCCTTCTTGTCGGCGTAGTCCAATAAAGCTGCACGTCCTGCGAATCGTTCACTTCCCAATGTTAGTTCACTTCTCCCTTCTAGGACGATTACAAAAAAGGTGCCAAGTCTTGAGTCTGGAGAGCAGAAGATAGCCCAGCTTCCGAACTAGATCCCAAGCCTCCACCTGGTAGGTGAAAAGACAAGCAGCACATGCAGAAGAATGCTTACTAGAAAGCGGGATCTCTCCACGGTGCAATAACCTTGATCTTGGGCTCCAGGGCGTCTGCTCTGAGTCAGTATAGCGATTCGAGCCAGCAGTGGGACTTTGAAAATGACCGAGGTCAAGACACAGGCCAAGCATCTCTTAAGACATAAGATTTGTCTCGAATGAGGAGCTCGAAGTCTGAGATGACGTACAGAATGCAAGCTCAAACCGCACTTGGTCATTTCCTTTCCCTATCATTCACAATCGAATCAGCAAACAACTGAATAGGACTGAGACCTAGGACAAGCGTACCGGTGCAGCCATGTGATACTGCAACACATCCCTCCTTCTTAGCAATCTCGATCTGGGATCTTGCAATGACTGGACGTGCCAGGGAGGTCCCCAAGAGGTAAACTGATTCGTAAACAGCGTTGCATCTGTTCACGTAGCGTCAGCGAACCAGTGGTTCTTGTAAAAGGCTAGGTCGTAAGTCATGGATAGAGGCAAGATCGGACAGAAGTCTCAGCCTGAGATCCTGCCAAAACTTCACTTCACCTTTCCCTCCTTTCATGACTTATCACCTTCTCCTTACAAAAACACGGCACCTACTGAATAGCGGTCCAGCACTGCTCCTCTATGAATTCCTGCGCAGATGTCGGAGTCAGCATAATGTCTTATCACTAGGGTATGAATTGACTCCCAAGGCTTGTTTTGCGACTCAAGACATGGGACGAAGCGGAATAGAATGACTCCGAAAAGTACGAACCTTTCTCAGATCTTCAATATAACAGGCCTTCGCCCCTATCTTCAATGCTTTCTCTTTTGCTTTCCCAACTAAGAGATTGTCGAATCAGTAATTCTCGCTTCGGATGGAACGTGAGACGAGAGACTTTTCTCCTCGGGGGCATGTTGCTCTTGGAATATGTCTCGTGATCCAGGAAAAGGTATAGATAGGCAGGGAGGACGTCAAAAAAGCACGAACAATCTTCTTCTTGCCCAACATCGGCGCAGAAGCTGGATTGGGCACATTAGTTTGTTGTCTGACCAAATCGAGGGACCGTGAACCGGAGGCTTACCAGATGACCTCGTAGCCCTCCTCAATGAGCCATGCGAGTATAATCGAAGTGTCCAACCCGCCGCTGTAGGCCAGACAGACCTTGCCCTTGCTCATCTTTAACAGAGGTTGTAGTATTGAGTTGCCGGAGTTAGGGTGCAAAATAGAGAGGAACACAAGTCTTGAATTCTCAGAAATGTCTCTGTACGAAGACGAGGGAGTAAAATTTGTGTACTTAGGTGGGGTTTTTTCGACAAAAGAAAAATCATGCCATAAGCCCAATTGAGTTTTGCTTCCCCGCCAGCGCTAAGATAAGATAACGTTTCCGCCGCACCGCGCCTAAAATCAGCCTTGGGAGGCGTGTGAGGTGGACGGCCGAGGAGGCACCTCTAGGCTACTTAACCTCCTAAGACAGGGCGTGTATTCTGAATCAATTCGTCCTCAACAGAATTTGTGAAATTTCTGCGCGAGCAACTTAACCAAGAATGAATGCTGTTCGCCCTCAAGGAGCCATCAATTAGATGCCGACTGTCGAACAATAGATACAGCACGTTGATTGCCAACCAACACGAGTACAGAGCTCTCACAGCCGTTGAAGATGGACCAGAGGGGGCCTTAGGCTGAGACGATGTTTCGAGGCTTTCAGTGGAAGCCTTCTTGGCTCTTATTGGAGCAACCTTCATGAGTATGAGTAGAGATGTATTAGACTCCGGACGCCAAAAGCCAAGCTCTAATTCACAGCATCCCTCAGCTTTGCAAGCTCTGCCAAGTTTTCATTGAGGATCTCAGCTACACTGCGCTGTCCACTCTCCACGGTCCCTCTTGTGCCAGCTTGTACCAATTGTTGTCGATCGTCCAGCTTCCCGTCGTCCGATGATCTCTTCCTTTTCCCTTCTTTGTCCTGACGAACGAGGTAAATGACGGGTGTTGCAACGGCGATGACGAGGCTCCGGACTGATGTGTTCGCGGCTATGATCTTGATGAGCGCTCCCGATTGGAGGATCAAAGGGTCGTTACGTGCCAGGAGGCGCAACATCATCATTATGAAAAAAAAACCAGGCCGTCAGGGTACCACCCTCGATGACCTCTTAAACAACTATAGCCCAAAAAGCCCGCGAAGCGAGCGTGTAAATCCCTCATCCTCGAATCGTACACTCAGCCCAATACTAATCCTCAAGCTGTATTTCTTCCACACGCCGTTTCCCTGGAGGATGTTCTCAGGCTGAATGGTGAAGTCACACTTCTTCAACAATGCTTGGGACTGGGCGAAATCGCAGATGCGCGTTCTGTTTCTGTGATCAGCCATTGCTTCACTGGACATCTCCCTCTGGCGCTAGCTCTGGTTGATGGTCCAATTTTCATCAAAGATGGGTTGCCGGTGGATTTGCGCTGCCGTCCTCATCAACTGAAGCTTCTCGTCGTAGCATTTCCGGATTGTTCTTTGACAATGGGCAGAGTAGTCCACTTTTGAATATGCCAACATGAATTGTAAATTCTCTAGGTCAGACCTGGAAGATGCTAGGCCGGTTGCAATCCCTATAATCTTCTCTTCAAGCGAATCTAATTTTGTTTCAACACTTGCTTCGAATTCCTCAAGTCATGTCCGAGAATCGTAAATAAGGTACCTTAGCCATTGACAACAAAAACCCAAAAGAAGGGACCGTAATCACAGCAATGGAGTTGTTTGCTGGCTGTGAATCATTAGCGTCAGCGTGAGGCTATACAAAAAGATTGGCTGACTTATTGTTTTGAGGGCCGGCATTGTGATCTTTTCAGATGTCTGAGTTTTTCGGTGATAAGGGTTCGGATTCGGCAGATGTTGTTGAAGCATGAAAGATTGAGATTTCTTCGCGGCCTCTGGCCCTCCCGAACAAGCTATGCCAAGACAGAGAGTACCATGGTACGTTCCCAAAAGAGATTTGAATGGAAGTTTAGTATCTATTGGCTGAAGCTAAGAGAAAATTGACAGTCGAGGCTATAAAATCTGTGTAAACCAAAACCCGAATCACAAGCAAAAAGCCTTCAATTTCACACGAACACTAATACTTGAGACACACCACAACTCACTGTGTATTCCAGCCTTGCTCATCGATGGAAGCGAGATGTTGGCTACATAACCCTCGCTGACGTTCTGGTGCTTCGACCTTCGCCTCAGGCGAGGATAGTCCTAGACGGCATCCACGTGATTCCAATGTGGATGCCCGCTGGGATCACGCTATGATACTTGGACTCAAGGCCTAGATCAAATGATTGTAAGGAAGCCAGACTTCCGGTCAAACTCGGAGCTACCGATCCTACGAAGAAATTGGAAGACAAACACAATTGTACATACATCTCAATGTCCTCCTCTCCCCATTTGTTGCTCTCACTTGGGTACAAGGACATTTTTCGAGACTAGCTGGTCAACAGCAAGTCACTTTGCATGGCGCATTACTGCTCCATTGACTCGTGAAGAGACATACTAATCCGAGGGATTGCGCAGGGATGAGTAAAAAATTAGGGATTCTTGAGCAATCTAGAGGTATGGCGTATGGATACCTTCGCGGAATAGAGGAGGATGTCAAGTGGTTGCTTGGTTGGTACAAGGCGAAGGATGCCCAGCAGGCTGATCGGGCTAAGCAGGTCATGAATATATAGAAGCCAGAGGTTATATGCAAGCGGTTTCGCGGATAGAATAATGATCCTTCTTACTATTGAGGGTCAATATTGTGGATATGTATGACTCGTTGAATGGTTCGTCGACAGGCCATCGACTGGTCCTCCAAAGTCTATCTAGATGTCCGGACCTGTAGACGCTCAAAGTTGGACCCATAAGATATAACTACTATAAGCAGGGATAGCGGTCCGGTCCAGAGTAGAAATTCCTAGTAGGGACCTACTTATATCTTATGGACCGGACTAAGACATGTCCTTGTGGCTGTTTGGCCAAGTCCACCTTCTTATTGTTCAGGTTTTTACCTTACGTGATAGGCCCCTGGTACAATATCTACCACATTCCAACCCATGCCCTCAAGGTCTCAGTATATTCTTCTTCGACCTTGGCAGCGGGGTGATTTTCTCCGCTTCACGCCAGTTACCCGGCGTTTAATAATCGTTGACAAAGTCTTTCGGGACTTTTACCTCTTCGAAGACTTAGATTGTCTCGTTAGTCCTCATAATGGAAGCTGACAGGGCGCAGGCCGATCTAGGCGAAGCGGTCACTGTTGAGCTGGATGCTGAAAAGCAAGAAAGGCCCAAGCAGCCAAAAAAGCGTTTCATTGCGCGGAAAACCGCAACAGAGAGAGCAGAGCAGAATGCTGAATCAAATGGGACTATCGAGGATAGTGGAGCCATACAAGGTCTGCTGCATTTTTTCAAGGCTTAGCGCTCTTGTCTGACCATATGTAGTTGCACAACCAAGAAGAGCAGCGCGAACGCTGAATCAAGTCCCTCCCGAAATACTCAACGATCCAGACATCAACGATGCCATCTCTCTACTTCCTCCAAACTACTCTTTCGAAATACCCAAGACTATACATCGAGTACGAACATCCGGGTCCAAGAAAATAGCGCTCCAGTTTCCAGAAGGACTACTCCTCTTCGCCACGACCATCTCAGATATCTTGACCCGCTTCTGCCCTGGCGCTGAGACGCTCATCATGGGCGATGTGACATACGGAGCATGCTGTATCGATGATTACACTGCTCGAGCTCTTGGCTGCGATCTTCTTGTACACTACGCACATAGTTGTCTCATACCAGTGGATGTCACAAAGATCAAGACCCTCTACGTCTTTGTTGATATAAGTATAGACACTTCTCATCTATTGGCAACACTGGAGCGGAACTTCCAAACAGGAAAGACTATAGCAATGGTCGGGACGATCCAATTCAACGCAACTCTCCATACCGTCAAGCCCGTCTTGGAGAGCGCTGGCTTCAAGGTCCTGATTCCGCAAATCACACCCCTCAGCAAAGGCGAAATTCTGGGCTGCACATCACCTCGCCTTCCAAACGATCAGGCGGATTTGATTTTATACCTGGGCGATGGGCGATTTCATCTTGAATCTGCCATGATTCACAATCCCACTCTGCTAGCCTATCGTTACGACCCATACTCGCGGAAGCTGACTCGAGAAACGTACGACCACGAGGAGATGCATGATCTACGCCATCAAGCCATCAAGTCTGCAAAGAAAGCCAAGAAATGGGGCCTCATCTTCGGCTCTTTGGGTCGACAAGGAAATCCTCATACCATGACTATGATTGAGAATACGCTCAATGAGCGAGGCATACCATTCATCAACCTGCTCCTCAGCGAGATCTTCCCCGGGAAGCTGACGATGATGGATGATGTTGACTGCTGGGTGCAGATAGCTTGTCCAAGATTGAGCATTGATTGGGGTTATGCCTTTCCTAAGCCTCTCTTGACGCCTTACGAAGCTTTGGTTGCTTTGGGCACCAGGGAGGAATGGCAAAAAGGCAATGGAGGTGTGTATCCTATGGACTTTTACGCAAAAGATGGCCTCGGTAGGGTGAAGGAAGGTGACATTGCTGCAATGATCACCGCTAAAGGTTGAAGTAAGATATCCTGGCACAAATGTTGGTATGAGAGATGGTCCTGGAATGTACCATCACAACGTTGACATTGACCTTGATTGCCCTATCTGAAAGCGATTCGACAGACTGGGTCGGTTACACCACCCACCATCTGCACACAATCCTGGGATGTTCGAACGCGGGGAAGCACAGCTTTGGCTCGAAGGCCATTATGCCGAGCACACTTTCGCCTTCAAACAGTCTGGCCGAGCGACTTCCCTTCCAAAGCCCCATGAGAATGGTGAACGTAAAAATACAGCTCGCCGAGCTCGGGTTGAGGCGACTTCAGCCTTGGAATATACCAGGATGATACTTCGAAACGTTAGGCTTTCAGCCACAACTATCCAGCTCCGTATCGACCTCTATTCCTAGGTCTCTGTCTTCCAGAAATGCGCTTCCGCTCAGCTCCTCTGGCAGATAATCCTGCTTGACTTTACCATGGACGTAATTGGGGTTGTACTTATATTCCTTCCCATACCCCATCTCTTTCATGAGCCTCGTCGGCGCATTTCTCAAGTGGATTGGTATTGGCAAACCCGCGACTCCAGGTTCTTTCAAAGCTGCCATAGCGTTTCCTAGTCCACGATACGCACGAGTGCTCTTCTTACTCAACGTAAGCGCCACCGCACAATGAGCGAGATTGATGCGGGCTTCTGGCATTCCTATTTTCTCGGCGGCGCTATAGGTGGAAGTAGCAAGTGTGAGCATGCTGTTGTCCGCGAGACCAATGTCTTCGCTTGCAATGACAACCATTCGCCTGGCGATGTAAAGCGCATCCTCACCAGACTGCAGCATCCGGGCTAGGTAGTACAGCGCGGCGTCAGGATCTGAGCCTCGGACGGACTTATGAAAAGCAGAGATAGTATCATAATGCTGATCACCAGCTCTGTCATACACCAGCGTCTTCGTCAGCGAAGCCTTGAGGCTCTCCCTCGTTGCGTCTGACCGCTTTGACAAGTCCATAGCCAATTCCAGCAAATTCAACGCGGTCCTTGCATCCCCATCTCCAAAAGCAGCCAGGTACCGTACCAGCTCCTCATCCACCAACCCACTCGGCCCATAGCTCGGCCCTTCGACTTCCAGCGCATGTTTCAGAATCGCAGTGATATCCTCCGTCGTAAGCTTCGTAAGCGTGAACGTCCTACACCTACTCAAAAGCGCATTCTGCACCTTGAAGCTCGGATTCTCCGTTGTCGCCCCAATTAAAGTGACAGTCCCTGCTTCCACCGGACCAAGGAACACATCCTGCTGACTTTTGCTGAACCGATGGATCTCATCACAAAATATAATCGTCTTTCTTCCTGTTAACCCAAGCTCCCCCTTCGCCTCCGCAAACAACTTCTTACACTCCCCCACACCCGAGCTCGTGCTGTTGATTTCAACGAACCTACTGCCAACCATGTGTGCTATCACGCGCGCGATTGTAGTCTTGCCAGTGCCAGCCCCTCCCCAAAGGATCATTGAAGGAACGCGGTCGGTTTCGATCAAGCCTCGCAGAACACCCTGAGGCCCGACCAGATCTTGACCGTATACTTCATCGAGCGTACGCGGTCGCATACGTTCAGCTAGGGGTTGGGCGCGCTGGGCGGCGGTAGTCTTTGGTCTTTTGGCGGAGGGTTCATCTGTGGCTGGGAAAGTGCCATCCTCGAAGGACTGGTCAGGCGATGGGCGCTTGCTGGTGATAGGAGTAGGGAGTGTTGGCTTAGAGCCACTAGCAGAGGCTCCATTGGGCTGCGATATCTCGTTCTTGACTGTAGAAGGGGCTGGTGAAAGCTTCTTGTTCGAAGATGGCGTTCGAAAGAAACTCGCGACTTGCGGACTTTTGCCTCCGGAGACGTCATCAACAAGTGCTTCGCAACTTGAATCAATGTGGCCATTTATGTTCGCCTGCTTGACAGGCTTGCCACATATTGGGCAGCTCACCATGCCTTAGGTTCAGTCAGTGCTTGGTAAATCAATAGTGTTCCGAGAAGATCGTCGTCAGGCGCGTCGAAATTCTGGCCTTATTTTAGGGTCTTATAGGGCCAAGCTTTTAGATATTTCTAGAAATTCAAAACTACTTCCCTCTAGAGTTAATAATATATATTTAATATATATTAAAAATATATTTATAATTTAATAAAAGATAGACGACGAAGAAAATTATAATATCGAGAATAATATCGAAAAAGAAAATTAAAAGAAAATTAAAAATACTTTATTTATATTAATTTGATAGGGTATAGTATTAGTAATTTGTGAAAATTATCGAAGATATTAAATTATAATATTCAAACGGTTGTAAACGAAGATTATTGACCGAACTATATGGATTGCAAAGCTTCATCGATAAGCTAGCATCCGAAATACAACCCCTGAGACAGCGACAGCAACAACAACAACAGACACAAGGCGGACCAGAGGCGTCCGCTTTTCTAACCTTGAATGACGGAACGGAGGTTCCCTCTTCTCGAAAACAGTGCTGGAGCAAGTAGATGAGGAGCTGCGCAAGCACCTGAGCGCGCTCTCGTTAGAGCTTATTGATCGTCTACGGCGGTATTGGAAATAATGATCAGCCTTTCCCCTTTGATAGATTTCTCACGTCACATCATCCATAGAGCTCGTAGCCAGATCAGTCTCTTGTATTGCGAGCAAAAGTTGTCTAGGACCTTAAAACTCCGCACTGTATAATTAATACCAACGCCATGACACCAACGCCTAAAGGACTTGAGGCTAATTCTATAATTAAGAGTATAGTAATGCACTAAACTAAGCTTACGCCGTGACAGTTGCCGTTAGTAGTTGGTTCACTGCGTGCTTGCCCAATTCTCCTAACGTTCCCAGACCCAAGAGCTGGAGCACACTAATATCAGAACCGAAGGTCTGCCTCCACCAAGTTCGCATCTCCATGCTCACAAGCGAGTCCAAGCCAAGCTGGGCGAGTGGCAGCGTAACGTCTAACTCGTCCTCAGACCTCAGCAGCAGATTCATGAGCTGTTTACCGATCTCAAGAGAGATGTAGCTGACTGAATCGGGTTGACGAAGGGTGTCCGGGGCGTTCTTAGCTTTAGCGAGGAATGCTTTGAGGCTGTTGCCGCCGGCTTCTTGGTCGTCGGTGCCCTCGCTAATATTGTGCCACACGGCCATCCTGATGTCTTTCTTCCACCACGAACGACTCTCTGGGCTGCTCAGAGAGACGGTTGAGCCGAAACCGGTAGCAAACGTATTCCGATGGACAAATGGTTCGCTTCGCGTGTTGACGTCTGACTTGGTCACTGGGTACGAGCTGGCGGCCGTGAATGCCTCGATCATCTCGGGCTGCGTGACGCCAGAGTAGCCGTTTGTGATCAGTCGCTGCAACAGCGCGTCGTCGCGTGCGGCGTATCCCATATCGGCGACCGCGCCAATATCGATGGACGATGCGACAAGGCCCATGTTGTTCCTATACTGGGCAAAAGCATCTAGGAATGTGTTTGCGCCGGCATAGTTGGATTGACCAGGTTGACCGTTGAGACCGGACATCGAAGAAAGGAAGACAAAGAAGTCAAGGTCGATGCCTGCGTCCATTATGACTTCGTGTAGGTACCACGCTCCCTTCACCTTGGGGTCTGAGACCTTGTTCCACTGCTCCAGCGTCAGGTTTCGGAATGATTCGTCTGCGAGGAGCATAGGAGCGTGCAAGACACCTTTCAGGTTCGGCGCTTGTTGGACTGCGTTAAAAATGTCGTTCTTGTTGATCAGGTTGCCTTTGACAAGGATGACTTCACAGCCCATGCTTTCCAGCTCCTTGATGGTATCACCATCTTCCGGCTTTGATCCGGGGTTTCTGGACAGGCAGACGAGGCGGCGAGCGCCATTCTCAACGAGATCTCGGGCGACGACTGTGGCGATACCTCCGAGACCACCGGCCAGCAAGTATGAGGCTAAGCCATCCACCTTAATTTGATCAGCGGCCCGGATCGGGGTGCGGCCAATTTTGATCTTTCCATCTGCATCTCTCATCGTGAGCACGATCTTGCCTATATGCTGTCCTTGCTGCATATGCCGGAGAGCCTCCTCTGCGCTTGAGGCATCAAATGCGACACGAGGGCCGAGTGGAGTAATGTGGCCATCCTTCAAGAACCGCATGATCGATTGGAGCAGTCTACATCATTCATGGTTAGCTCATCGTTCCGTGTCAAATCGGATGAGGCATCTACTTACCCCTTGACCATCGGCTGTCTCCTAGCCATGAGTGCATCCAGGGAGACGCCACTGTAGCTGCGACCGCCCAGGAAGGGCTTCAGGTCCAGTTTGCCCGCGGTGATGAGATCCCTCTCGCCGATTTCGACCATTTTGCCAAACTCAGCGACACACTCCCATGTCGCGTGTAACAGATCACCCGACAACAAGTTGAGAGCCAAGTCTACCCCTTGCCCGTTGGTTTCGCGCTTTATACCCTCGACGAAGCTGGCGTCCCGCGAGTTGAAGATGCGGTTTTGGGGCAAGCCGAAGGTGGCCATCAGGTACTGTACCTTCTCTTCGCTGCCGACGGTTGCGTAGATCTCGGCTCCCGTCAACTTCGCGAGTTGCAGTGCAGCCATACCAACGCCCCCACAAGCACTGTGGATCAGAACAGACTAAAAGGTAAAGGTCAGACGAGCTCCTAGAAGGTCTTGAAGGTCTAATCGCTTACTTGTCTAGGTCGTAAATTGCCGATATTATAGAACGCTGCCATCGCAGTAGCGTATGCCGCTGGCATTGTCGCTGCCTCTTCGAATGAAAGTGTGTTGGGAATCCTTTCGCAGAGTGCCTCAGGAGTGACAACGTGCGACGCAAAATTACCAGCACCCAAGCACATGACGCGGTCGCCGACCGCAAGGTCTTTGGCCTCGGGGCCGAGGCGGGAGACCACACCGCTTGAATCCATACCCAAACCTCCTTCAGGATACGGGGCATGACCCAAGACTTCCGAAACGTCCTGTTAGGAACGTCAGTATTATCAGCGCGCATTGAAATAGGACTACAAACCTTGAAGCTCAGTCCGGCAGCAAAGACCTGGATCTCAACTTGGTTCCCAACCAGCTCTTTCGCTCCTCGTGACACCCAGCGCAATGAAGACAAGCGACCAGGCTTCTCTGCTTCCAGGGTCACTCGGCTGTCAGCGCTCGACTCCGATAGAGGCTCGTCCTTGAAAGAGAAAGGATAGATCCTCGGAACATGAACGATCCCGTTGAAGATGGCGTATTCGCAATCGGGCCTGAAGACTTCGTCTTCTTGCCTCCCTTGGAAGTGAGTAAACACATCGATAACTGTGGCTAGGGATGACTCCAAATTGTCAACTTCGCACGTTGCAAAGTCAAGGAACTCCTCGTTGCGGATGGAACGCGCCGCGCCGATGACTTGAGCGTACCTGGGATCGTTGCACTGCACCTGGCTGGGTCGGGTAACCCACAGGAGACCGGACTTTCCAAGGTTGACCAGAAGCTGTTGGAACGCCTTGAAGCGCGTCTCGCTAGTGTTTTCGAAGAATGGAGCGCTCTCGTCAAGGACAGAGATGACATCTTGAGACTTGGGAAGCTCACCGCCCAGCTGGCATAGGTCAACCTTGTAGCCTCGGCTTTGCAGTTGTTGAGACAGAGCTTCGGCGCTCTTGACACCGTCATCAGACAGGATGGTCACAGCCTTGCTAATCGGTTTGGGGCTGGTGACTGCGGGCTTCGCGATCATAACGGCATTCAGCTGGTGCGGCTCCTCGGAGTCGAGTACCGTGACCGGCGCGGCGAAGCCTGCGCGTTGCAGTTCAGACTGCCAGCGAGCTGGTTCCACGTACGGTTCATCGGAGCGCCCATCCTGCTCGCTGAGCCACCAATCGTCGAGAAGGCCAAATATGCAGTTGACCCACTTGGACTGCGTGTGAAGCTCTTGAAGAAGGAGCCTACCATTGGGTGCAAGTAGCTTGCGAACGTTGGCCAGGGACTCAGAGAGGCGCTTCGTGGCATGGATAGCATTGGTGGCAACGATCAGGTCATACTCGCTGTTCTCGAATCCTTGCTCGGCCGGGTCCTTGCTGATGTCCAGCACACGGTACTCGATGTTTGGCAGCTCCTGGAACCGCTTCTTGGCGTTGGGCAAAGGGGCGGAGGAGGTATCAGTGTATGTGTACCTGGAGTACATAGGCTTTCCGATCGGCAAGACCAAGTCCTTCATCATGGCAGCTGTCGACCCTCCCGTACTCGCGCCTATTTCTAGGATGCGAAGGTTGGGCTTGGCATGTGCCACGCTCTGGATAAATCTACTTCTGTCGACCGCGTTACTTGAAGCGTAGAGCTTGGTAAGGTTGTCGTCATCCTCGAGAAGCTCTACCAGGGCCTTCTCACCGGAGAGTAACTGATCGATGTTTCCACCCAGTGTGAGGAGACTGTCAGCGCAGGCAGCAACTGGCGAATTAGCCATGCGATCTCCAAGGCCGTGGGCTTTATTAATGATGGTTTCATCGTCAAGCGCATGCATGGGTTGATCCTTGCCAAGAGCTTGGAATTGACGGCTGATCCAAGCCGCAAAATGCTGGATCGTGGGGCTGTTCGACAGATTCGTGGCACTCTCGATGCGTCGCTGGAAGAAAATGACGCAGAGCAGACCCAGCTCATCCAGCAGAGGGCTCCACTCGTGACGAGGAATCTCAGGCTTGATGAGAGTGGCCTCGTCAAGGAAGTCCATATGCTGACGCCAGCTCACACGCGCGGTAATAGGGAGATGGTGCTTATTTTGCTTCTGGTCCTCCTCCAGGGGCTTGAAACGAGCCTCTGGTATGTCCAAGACGACCTTGCCATCGGCGATACATTGGAAGTGGCCGCTAATGTCACCAGGTTGCACTTGCATCGACGCCGTTACCTTCATGTCCGCATCAGGAGCGCAGCGGGATATCTCCACGTGCTCGAGCAAGGTGGGCATTGCTGCACAATTTTCCACATCGATTTTGCCATAATTGGCAGCGATCAGGCCCAACTGGAGTGCCGCGTCGATCACCGCGGGGTGTAGGTGATAATGGTCCTCGTCTCCATTGAGGTCGTGGGTCAAATTGCTTGCTGCTGTGCGGTCAACCGTTCCAGCTGTGATGTCGTCAAGACGTTGGAATCTAGGTCCGTATTCCATTCCGGCCTTGGCCAAGGTACTAAACACCTTCTTTTTCTCCAGCCTTCGTGCCAGCGGCCCAGTATACTCAGCCTGGGCCGGCTTGTAGGGCCCGGCTGAGACCTGGCCAACGCAGTGCTTTACCCACATCTGACCATTGTGGGAGGCAATTGTGAACTCCCACCACTCGCTGTCAAGTGCATCATTAAGGCGGTACGGGCGGAGATTCGTAACTACCTCGGTGTCGACACCTTCCTGTAAGATTAGGGCTTGGCTGAGCACTACATGACGGAGTTTGTAGCGATCCTCGACGCCGCTAAGTTGCCGTGTAGCTTCGCCAGCCATCGCTAGGTAGCCTGCAGCGGGGAAAATGATAGTGCCTTGGATCATGTGGTCTCGAAGCCAAGGTGCATCGTCTAGATTGATCAAGTTTCGGAAGCTCGGCTCGAAGCTGGTACTTTCAAGCTGGCGGCGACCCAGCAGTGGGTGTTTTGGGAATTGGGCAAATCGCCATTCTTTTGACATACGGGATTCGTACCACAGCTCATCAGCCTCGTGGTTCCAGGGATAGCGTGGCAGATCTGGAAGACATGTTCCAGCGAGGGTCAGAGTCTCATAGTCTATAGGGATGTTGAGCTCGAAAAGCTGGCCGACAGCCTTCAGATACGACTCGACACAGTCTTCGTTACGGGCCATCACCGACACATATGGTGGGGAGGCCGATGCCTCCGCAAAAACCTGTCTGGCAGGACCAGCGAGCGCTCCATGAGGGCCGACTTCCAGGAATGCCGGGTTCTGGATGCGCTTCAGAATGCCAGCAACGGCGCGGCTGAAGAGCACGGGAGATTCGAGATTTTGCTGCCAGTACTTCGTGTCAAGGATGCGCTGTTCTGGCTCTCCCGCGCCTGTCACGCTGGAGAAAAAGGGTTTCATCGCTTGCTTGCCCTCCAGATGCGGCTTGATGGATGTGCAGTAGTCGCCTCCGATTTCCCGCATGTGGTAGGAGTGGTAGGCCTTCTCTACCCTGAGTAGCCTTGCTGTGATGTCCGGGAACTCCTCCTTAATGCGTGCGACAACAGATTGGACTTCTTCGGCATCACCGGAGAGAGTCACGCTCTTGGGGGAGTTCTCACACCCCACGACACACTTAGGATGGCTCAAGAACCTTTCAACCTCACCCCAGCTCAGGCCTACCGCAGCCATGGCGCCCTTTCGGTTTTGAAGCTTCGCCGCCTGCCCACGCTGGTAGGCTCCGATGATAGCTTCCTTGGCTGTTAAAGCGCCAGCAGCGTACGCAGCAGCAAGTTCACCACTACTGTGGCCCACAACCGCTGCCGGCTCTACACCGATTGTCGCGAGCAGATCAACTAAACCAATCTGCACGGCGGTACACAGAGGTTGTGAGAGCTCAGCCTTCTGGACTTGCGATGTCTTGGATGACTTCTGAAGCTCTTTCTTGATCGTCCATTTTGGCGGGTCCGGAATACCCTGCAGGTACTTGTCCAGAGTCTTCAAGGTCTTCTGGAATACGAGATCGTCGCGCAACAAAAGCTCCCGACCCATACGAGGCCACTGTGCACCTTGTCCGGTGAAGACCATAACCAGGTTCATGGCTTGGTTTGACATCTTGCCTGCAGACGCGGGGATATCGCTTCCACCGACGACCTTGAAAGCACGATGTGAAAGGTGCTCTCGTCTGTTAGCGAGCGTGTAAGCTAGATCACCAAGTTTGTCGGCCATATCTGGTCTCCTGGTGAGCCACTCCTCGTATCCGCTAGTCATGTTCTTCAAGGACGGGGCAGAACCGGCCGAGAACAGTAACAACTGCGGTACGTTCTCAACTCGCCCCTCCCGATTTGGCTTGGGGAGGTTGAGACTGGCCGCTGAATCCACGATAACGTGTGCATTGGAGCCACCGAGACCGAAACAATTAACGCTAACTCGCTCGTCTTTATCCGCAGGGAAAGGCGTCGGTTCGACGGGCACAGTTAGCTTCCTCTCCTTGAATGGGATCCTCGGGTTCGGAACGTTGAACTTAATATTCGGTGGAATGGTGCGGTTTTCCAAGGACATAACCGCCTTTATTAGAGAGACGAGACCAGAAGCACCCTCGGTATGGCCCACATTAGGCTTGACGGAAGTGATATGGATACCGTGGTTTCCAAAAATGTTGGCGACTGCGCCGGTCTCAATAGGATCACCGACAGCAGTACCGGTCCCGTGGCATTCGAAGTACGCGGTCTTGGAGAAATCCGTAATACCCGCCAGTTCGTACGCTTTCCGGATCATGGCCTCGTGAGCGTCCGGGTTAGGCTGCGTAATTCCTTGCGTCTTGCCATCGGAGTTTGACATGGCGGCTCTAATGACAGCACGGACGGGGTTACCATCGCGGATAGCCGCATCCAAAGGCTTGACGTAGACGGCTGTGATGGCTTCGCCACGAGCGTATCCGTTCGCATCCGCAGAAAAGGTCTTGCATGAGCCATCGGGACCAAGAATGCCCTTTTCAGTCATCGACTGAGTCGTGCCAGGTGCCATAATCAAAGTAGAACCGGCTACAATGGCTCCTTCACAGACGTCTCGCTGCATAGCTGCACACGCGTCATTGAGGCCAATGAGCGCGGATGAACAGGCTGTGCGGATCGTCATGCTTGGTCCCTTGAGACCAAACTCGTACGAGATACGATTGCTGAGCATCCAGTCATTATACCCATCGATTCGGTTTGCACCGTGGGAGAGCGGATCCCGATTCATCAGCTCTCCCCAGTCCTCACCCATATTGCCGACATAGCAGCCAATCGCTTTCCCCCTGAAACTCACATCTCCCGCATCATCAAACGCCTCGCGTACAACCTCGAGCAACCGTCGCTGCTGCGGATCGGCATACTCGAGCTCCGCCCGGCTCAGCGAGAACCGCGAGGAGTCGAAGGCGCCCAATTTGACGCTCTCGTCCAGGAAGTATCCGTACTCGGACGCGATGGCGCCGGGCCGTCTGTCTGTCCTGTGGTACGCGGATATGTTGTACCGTGACTCGGGCACTCGACTGCGCGCGTCGCCTTTGTTGATGAGGAAATCCCAGAATTCCTGAGGCGACGCGGAACTACCTGGGAGACGCAACGCCATCCCGCAGATAGCGATGGGGATGCTCGGCTCGACCTTGCTGGCATGGTCGGAGATACTGGAGGAGAGAGTGGTGCCGTTCATGCCATGAACACCGCTAGCGTGGGCATCACCGTTCATGGCGTCGGTATGAGACGATCCATTCATGCCGTTGGTATGTGACAAACCGTTCATGCCGTTGATATGGGCATCACCGGTCAGGTGAGAGGTACCGTTCGTACCGTTTATGTGAGAGGCATCACCATTCGTGCCGTTCGTGTAGGTACCATTTGTCCCATTGGTGTCAGACGTACCGTTGACGCCGTTGGCGTGCGCGATATCAGTTTTGCCATGCATCATTCGTATTGGTCGGCCCGTTGAATGGGTAGGTTATTCGCCGTAAGTGGATATTGCCGAGATCTCCACGAAAACAGTGATTGTCGTGAAGGAGGTATTAGGTTGAGAGGAGGTGAGGCTCAGCCGTGAGGAGCAGATTCTATGTCGTGAAGAAGATACGTTTCTGTCATGAATGATGTATGAGCGTGTGGATGGTACGTAACTCCGATGCTTCAAGACGGCGCGATTGAAGAGACTGATATTACTTGATGGGGAGGGCTGTGTTTTGAGGACTGAAGCTGTCCCTGCAGTTCCTCAACGTAGCAGACGGCTTGGTTGTCTGGTAATAGTTGCCGGCCACATCCAATTCCATCATCACCCCATCATCACCCCGTATCTCGGACACCAACAAGCGGTCTCGAGACATTGTTTTGGACGGCCCGAACTGGGAGGTGTGATTCACGTACGTCATGGAGTCTGTCTCTCAGGAACGCCAAGTAGTGGTTAGTAGAGCCTGATCAGCGATCGTGAAGCGTCTCTGACGAATCCCGTATGGGTGTCTCGACACGTTCATTCGAACACGAACATGTGCAGCACGTTGTTTTTCCACGCAACCGTTCGCCTGCAGTTGATGCGGCTAAGCTAAGATCTGTGCCCGAGCCGAGATCTATACAACCCTGCCAGGTACGCTAAAATTGTTCTCGCGAGCCAAGCCGCCAAGGTTCCGAAAAACGTTGCCAACCGGCCCGACCCTGCAGCCTGACAAGCCACGGACCCCGAGGGATTCGGACATTCCCCATGGGCCAGGCTTTGGTCTTGGCCTTCATCACTCAATGCGTGATGGCCGTAACACTTATTTGGGATGATTGTTCCAAGAGACCCAAGTCTACCTTCGTCGAAAAGACTACAGCTTGATTTCGTCTCTCCTGAATTGATCATTGCAAAGGAACACTCACATTTCTCACTTCTCCCTCTATCTTCAAAACGATGGCCACAGTGACGGTCAGCATGACGGAACCCAAGACGACGGATCACGGTGCTCAATGGAGACGAGAATGGGCTGACGCACAAAAAATCAAGGGGCCTGGCTTAAAGGGCGGTTCTGCGTTTTACCGAAACATCGAAGAAGAGCTAGACCTTGCGAGGCAAACGGGTGGTGGCCTTCCCTTGCACCTCCCCAGCCATACCATTGACTTCTCCACGTGCGACGTTCTTGGTCTGGGTCGTACCGGCGCCTTGAGAGAGGAATTCTTGAAAGAGCTCGAAGCCAACCCTGGCTTTCACATAACCGCTGGCGGATCGCGGCTTTGCGATGGAACTAATAGATACCATGACAACCTTGAGCGAGAAATCGCTGAGCTTGTAGGCGTCGAGTCAGCACTCGTCGTGCACTCTGGATGGACCGCCAACCAAGCCATTTGGTCCACCGTGCCCCGTTCTGGGGACGTCCTTGTTTACGACGAATTGATGCATGCCACCGCTCTTGCCGGCATGAAGGTCAGTCTGGCGCTGGAGCAAAAGCCTTTCCGCCACAATGATGTGGACCACTTCATTGAGATAATGGAAGATGTGAAAGAAACTTCGCCTCTCGTCAAAGCCGGCAAGCGCTGCGTCATTATAGGCGTCGAAAGTTACTACAGCATGGACGGGGACATCTGCCCCCTCAGAGAGCTTATCGAAGCCGCCAAGGAGATCTTTCCACACGGAAATGCACAGTTCATTGTCGATGAAGCGCACAGCTTTGGTTGTATGGGTCCTAGCGGGGGCTTAGGCTTCGTGGAAGAACAAGGCCTTGAGGATGAGGTCGCGATCCGAATGATTACACTTGGCAAAGCTTTAGCTGCATCTGGCGGTAAGAGCCCAGAAACTCCCTGCGCTTCGAAATGAACTGACAGTAATCGTAGCCTGTATACTGTCTAACAACACGATTCGTTCACTACTTATCAATCAGGCCAAAGTCATGATCTGCTCAGTAGCACCCTCATTCCCGCTTTCGGCGGCCGGCCGCGCCGGTTTCAGAGTAATGCGATCCGAGAAGGCGCAGAAGGTAAGCTCACTACTTATCGCAGTCAAAGCGACCAAGCTAACGCATTATAGGCTCGTGAGTATCTGCATGATCTCACCCTGTTCTACTTGGATACACTCACCTCCAACCCCATCTATAAGAAAGCCAACGCCAAAGGGCTCCTCCGAATGCCCGTTCATGAAGACGGAGACTGGCACGAGGTGCCTATAACTCACATTGTCCCCATCTGGACGAAACCAAAGCATGCCTATTATCTGTCCTTCCATCTTGTGAGAGACGGTATCAACGGAACCCCTATTGTATTCCCTGTCGTGGCCAGGGGAGAGGACCGGGTGCGAATCTTCTTGCATGCGCACAACACACACGAAGAGGTGAAGTTCTTGGTGCACTCTATTTGTTCCTGGGCCGAAGAGATGTTGGAGATCGAGGCAAGCGGCGACAAGAATAGGCTTCCTACTGCAGCGCGTCTCGCATACGACCTGATGGAGAAGAATTAGGGAAGAACTAATTAAACAAGAGCAGTCAACGGAATTTTGTAGCGAGACAAAAGTACATGAATGTAAATGAATCTTCATTGACCAGCGCTGAGAGCATTTTGCCGAAATGTCGCGTGAGTTTGTAACCAACGCGAACCGTAGAAACTCGATGTCAGGCAGATATTCTTGGGGTAGACCGACGGTTTAAGCGCGGACAAGTACTAGCGTAAATATAATCCTCGTAAATATCGAAGATATAAAGATGAAAATTTCCTAAGGATAAAAACCGTCGGTTTACTACCTAAGACCGTCGGTTTACGTCTAAGAATTAGACTTCTCACCTAAATATTAGTAATTTTAGTAGGACGAGAAAGTAGTTTCTTCCGTATAGACCGACGGTTTAAACGAGGATAAATATAAGATTTTTTTAAGCGGAGTTTCTTCGAAAAAATCGAAGATTTATTTAAAATTCGTAGTATTTACGTCGATTTTTTAGATACGAAGATTTAATTTAGAATTTACGATAATTAAAAAAATCTTTATATTTACTTAATAAAAAGAGATATTAAAAAAGTTTTTATATATAAAAGATACTCTAAACTTATTAAAGTATATTATATATATAAATTTAAATTTATAGAGTAACTGTTTCTTTATAAAATAATAAATTATAGAGAAAAGTTTTAATATTTGGATCTATAGCGCTAAATCGTATTAAGCCTAATATATTAATTTTAATTATAAACCGTCGGTTTACCCTTATGAAAGTTAAATTCTAAAAAATATTATTCAAATTTAATTATTATAGTATTTAAATATAGTTTCTTAGTTATATATATAATATATCTCTAACTACCTACTATAATATAGTATAATTACTCTATATATTAATATCTTATTTATATAATCGAATTAATTTTTAATTAAAACTCTTTATATTAATTATTATTATCGACTTTAAATTAATAATAAAAGGACGAATATAAATCAATAATAATTTATTATAAATAGAGACTCGAGTATATATTTAATAATAATATAATATTATAACTATTTTATCTTAATAAATAATAATTATTAAAGTCTAGTAAATAAATATTTATCGATTAACGAATAAATAGTAATTTAGATAAATTATAAAATCGAGTAATAATAGTCGTTATAAATATTTTAAAATATAATCTTTAAGATTTTTAACCTTTATATTACGAGTCTCTCCTATATTCTTAAATCTTTAACGAATTTATATAATTTAGAAAATATTAAATAGGAAATTTTAATAGAATTTTTTTTGATAAAATATTAAAATAGAAGTAAGAACTAAATTAACTCTAATTTAATTTACGAATAACGAGTTTATTATTAAAAAGAATCTTAATAAAATCTTTATTAAAGAAATTATCCTAGGAATTTAAATTACTAAAAAACTATGAATTAAAATAGTTAATATAGAGAATTAGAGACTATAAATACAAAGGCCCCGTTAATAATACTAGTTAAAATAAATATATAAATCGATTATTTAATAATACTTTAATAGGAAATTTAACTTTAGTAAAAAATATTATATTATCGAATTTATTCTCTAATTTAAATTAAGTTTTTAAATTTAATACTTATTAAATTATTATTGAAAATAATCTAGTATAGGAAATTTATTTATAAATATCTCTATATCGGTAAAACGAGAGACCGTATAAGTTTTTTCTAAATATAATACCCGTATATTCCGCTATCTATAACTCCGAGTAGGTTTATTAAATAATTTCTTATTATTTATTAATAAATTACGTATTAAGCTAGTTTAAGCCCGTAAACGATTTATTTAATTATTTAATTTATATAGTTTAAGTTATAGGTTAGATATAATATATAATAATATTAATAACGTATTTATTTACGTATTTATATAAATATCGTATATTATTATTATTAATTTATTATTAATATTATTAATCTATTATATTTATTAAATGTATTTATTATTTACGATATTTAATAAACGTTTTTATACGACTTTATAAACTTAAATATATTATATATTAAAATTTATCTAGTTTTTAGGCTCGAATAACTAAAGTTTAAATTACTCGGTTTATAATTTTATTTTATCGGAATAAGATTACGTCTTTTTATCTTATTTCCGTCGCTTTTTCTAAAGCGTAACTCTCTCGGCGGTAGTTATATCGATATAAACCTTACTATACTTAGATATTAAATAAATATAATATATTATAGGGACTATCTTCTATTAATTTAAAATATTCTTATAAAGAATTAAATTTATAAAGTAATACGGGAGTAATTACGGGTTAGTATTAATAATAATATAAATAGAGTATTACCTAGAATTAATTTAATAAAATATTAACTTTATTTATTAATATATAATAATAAGTAGGTCGAGTAGTACTTTAGATAACTACGTATAAATAAAAGTAAATATTATTCTCGAAGGGGTAAATAATATTATAATCTATAATTATATTAAATATAAAATTATTATTTTTATTAACTATAAAACCTATAGGAGGGAAGAAACGAATATAATAATATCTCTCGGTAACGACGATAATGAATTTAATTTTATTATTAAGATAATTCTAGCCTAAATTTATAAATAAATACTTTATATTAATAACCTCGTATTTTAAAAGTAAATTAAATTAATTTTTAGAAATACCGTCGCGGAAATAATAAACGTACTTTAATAAACTACCTTTATTAATATTCTTCTACTACTAGTTTATTAAAGTACGAAGTATAGAGTTAATATTATTAGAGGTAATTATCTTAATACGGGAGTTATTCGTCTCGATTATAATAATATAACGAGAGGTAGTCCGATCGATAAAGATAATTATAATAACTATTAAAATTAACTTTAGGCCGGGTATTATATAAGAGATATTAATACCGATAATTATTATAAACTCCTCGAAGTATTTAGTTTTTAATTTAATTATAGAGGTAGTACCCTCGAGTTTATAATTAAAATTTATAAATATACTATTAGAGTAATATTAAAGGGCGTTTTTTATAACGTTACTCGCCTAGATATATTACGATATAACTCCTAAATAAATATCGTAATTATATTTAATCCGATTATAGATATCGGTGTTTTTATTATTAAATATAACTAGAAGTATTTAAAGACGTATCTTCGTTTAGTTTCTAATAATTATAAATATCGTATTAATAACCTCGCCGTTATTAGCGTAATTGTTAATAACGGGAGAGTTAATATTCTCGACTCTTTTATTATATCTATAATAAAGTTATATAAAGTTTTTCTTAAAGTTATTTTTTTACTTATTAGTTATAGGCGCTCGACGATTTTTATTTAATTATAAAATATAAATACCCTAAAACTTTAACGACTAAATATTAAAGAGGAGAAATATCTTTTTATATAAACCCTAATAACTAGAAAAAATAAATTTAGTTATAAAATTCTTTACGAGGAATATTTTAAATAATTTAAGAATACGAGTATTAATTTTTAATATCGTCGAATTAATAATAAGATCGTAACCGATAAATATAAAATTATTAGATTATTTTAGTATATTAAAATCTTTCTAAATTTATAGAATTCACGATTATTTTATCTCCTCTATATTATCGAACTCTTTTTAATTATTAATATTATTAATCTACTCTTTTAATATTTTTTCTCGTAATTATTATTATCCTTTTATTACGCCTTTATAGTAATAAGTTATTTATTTTTTTATAATTTATTATCCTCGTTCTATATATTTTTATTATTATAAATATACTCTTTTAAAGCTTCGCGGAGTTTATAATTCTCCGACTTCTTTATAAGGTTTTTTATTATTTAATATATCCGTTATCGAGCCCCTTATTTATTATAAATAATTATATTTATACTAGAAATTATATTCACGAATTTAATAATATATATCGCGCGATTTTAATTAATTTAATTAATACGGTATATTACCTAGTCTTTAACGCTTATTAATTACTCGGAGTTAAAAGTAACGATATATTTAGAGGTCGTAAATATCTATTTTATATTTAAGAGTATAGTAGATTTTACTAGAAATTAAAGTATAGGATCTAAAGACGTATTTTTTTTATTATCTTTACCCTTTTAAAAGAGTTTAATAATTTTAATTTATTTTAATTTAAATATACCTCTATAAATTAAAATAATAAACCTCTTCTATATTAAGCGAATTATTTATATAATTATTAATATAATATTCCTAGTATAAGATAAGGTTTATATTATAATATAAAATTCTATTAAAAATATTTACTTAATAAATAATAAAAGCCGAGATAAAGAATATAATTATAATAATTATCTTTATATTAACTCTTTATATTCTATTTCTAAAACTATTTAATATTTATATTTTAAGATAATTATTTACTTTAGCGATTTAATTAATACTCTTTTTAAAGAGTAAATTCTTTTATTTTAATTTATAAAATTTCTTTTTCTTTAATCTAAATTACTTATTATCTCTTAATTTATTACCCGTTAATTGAAGGTCCTTCGTATCTTTATAAGAAATTAGTTTAAAGAATAACGATAGAATTTTAATATAATATATAACCGCGAGTTATAAATATATTATAATTTTTAATATAATATTCTTTTTATAATTCTTAAAGGCGAGTATAATATTATAATAAATTTATTAAACTCTTTAATTTATCTCTTTAAATTAACGATCTAGTAACGATTATTACCGTTACGGGTAATTTAAAAGATAATCGAAATAATAATTAAATTTAAACTTAATTAACGGTTCCTTAAAAAAAATCGACTTTAATATACGTTATATTTAAAATATTCGAATAACAATAATTATAATCTTTTTATACTACTTATACTCGTCCTTAATATCGTTATTATTATATATATTTTAGATAAAACTTTTATACCTTTTACCGATATTAATAAATTTATTTTTTATATAATATTTTAGGTATTTACATATCTTATTTATACGAGGGTAATTTTTTTTAAAGAGTAACGTAGTTTATTTATTATTTATAAACGTACTTATTTAACTTATTATTATCCTCGGTAATAATTCGAACGGAGTCCCTTTAATTAAGATTTTTCGAGGTTTCTAACCCGGTATTATATTATTAATTTTCTAAATCTTAATAATCGTCTTTATAGTTTCGTTATTCTCGATATATACTTCGTTTATTATAATAATCTTACTTTATCTTATTTTTTACTAGATTATTTATTCTTTTATTCTAAATTTTTTACTCTTCTTTTTTATTTCGGGAATTCTTTCCGTTATAATTTTATTAACCTAGTTAAGAAATAAGATTAAAAATATAAAATAAAATACCTCTAAGAAATTTTAATCTTTATTAAAATAAAGAGTCTATTTTAACCTTATTAAAAGATCGCGATCTAATTTATTTAGTTTCTCGGTAAAGATTTTTAATTTAAGATCGTCGTAGGTTTATTATAATATTTATTTAAAAGTTTTATTCTTTTATTTTATCTACGTATTTATTAAACCTAACTAGTAGGATAGTAAATTTATAAAGAGAAGGAAGAAATTAAAATCGTAACTCGATATAAGTTTTTTAAATATATTAAAGTTAATATATATATATTAGATTCTTTAAGGGTTCCCGGACGGGTAATATATATTAAATAATTAAAAATCCTTCTTTATTCTCTTTATATAATATAGATTATATATTTTTTCCTCTTTAATTTTCTTTACGTCCTTATAATTTAATACGAGTAAATAATTTAAATAATTTACTATAAAACCCTATAAAGTCTACAACCCTCGTTAATTATTAATTCTAAATTTATTAAAAGTTAATCGTATTATTTTTCTAAATTTTATAATATCTACGAGGTATCCCCTATTTTAGAAGATCTTTATTTCGAATAAAATAAATATACCGAGTATTTAGAATAAAATAAAACCTATTATTATTTCTTTTATATAAATCTTTTTTCCGGCCTTATAATTTTTAATATTATTTAACTTAAAAAGAAGATAATAATCCTCCTATTTTTTATTATTCCGATATATAGATTCCGTTATTTTAATAGGTTATATATTTAATAATTTAATTTAATTTATTAATTTTAGTATTTAAACCTAGTTATTAATTTACTTATCCTTCGTTTTTTCCCTTAAGGATTTTTTAGTATCTTCTTTTTCCTTAATTAAAATATCTTTTACTTCGTTTACTTCGAGATAAATATTAGTTTAAATATTTAACTAGTAATTATATATTTAATTATTTTCTTATTATACGCGGTTTTAGTGTCCGTAAAACCTTTCTATAATTATTTAAATAAATCGTTTATTATAGGTAGGATCGGTCGAGTTATTATTATCTTCTATATTATATTAATTAGGAGTTAATTATTTATTATAATTTAACTAACTCTTTTATTATCGCGCGTTATAAGAGTTTCGTTATTCTTTATATTTCGATTATTATTATTTTTACCCTTAAAGTTATTAGCGAGGACTTATAAAGATTATATTATTATATTATTTATATTTATCTTAAAGTTAATTAAATCGTTAGGGGTTTTAATAAAGAAAATATTATATAAAACCGACCTAAAGTATATATTAGGATTAGTATTATTATTCTTTTTAATCGAGAACCTAGCGTATATATTGAAACGGGTACTATTATTCTTAATAATCGAGAATATATAGGGTATATTTAAACGGTTATTTTTTAATCTCTTTTATTTTTAATATTTATCGAACTCACTTTATAAATTTATTATTTAATTAATATCCATTAATAGTTTACCTAATAGTTATTTTTATCTATCGTTTTTATCTACGATATTTATTTTATATTTACGTTTTCTTAACCTTAGGTTACGGATTTTATTTTCGGAATTTTATTTTTTTATTAATTCTACTACCCGATATTAGTCGTACGTCGTAAATAATATCGAAAAACGGAATAAGAGTTTATTTATCTTAAGACTTTACCGTCTTTATTAAAAATAAAAAGAGTTATTAAATTAATCTTTAATTTATTAATACGAGTTTAAATATAAGGTTAATATTTTTATTACTAATCTACTTCTTTAGTACTTAAATTAGATTTTTAATAATAACGAAATATTTAGCTCTAAATTTTCGTTTAAATATTTAATAAATATTAATAATATTATATTTAATACTACGTCTTTAAAACTTAACGGAGGGTCGGTTAATTTAACGATATTCGCGAAAATAAATCTAATTACTAAATTATTATACCTTATTTTAAGATTAACGTTTAATAGATTAAATTTTTATATAATCGCGTAGTTCGTCTACCGCTCTAATATAACGGGTATTAATATAATACTTTTTATTTATATTTAATCTAATATCTCGTTAAGAGACGAGAAAGACTATTATAATTAATTTAATTTATATAATAATCTTTCGTTAGTATTTTTTAGTTATTGTTTTATATTATAAACGATATATTATATTAAAATAAAAAGGGTACTCTAAATACCGTTATTATTTAGATTATTAAGAAGTTTTAGAGTATTATCTTCGTATTTTAAAATTAAAGTAATAAGAAACTCGTCTTTAATAACTTTAACTACGTATTATTTAAAATTCTTTAAAGAGTTCGACGTTTATTATATTTTAATCTCTTCTTTCATTTATTTTTAATTCTTTTCTTTTATAGTAGTCTCTAAATAGAGCTTTATTAAATTTCTAAAAATAAAATAAAATTTATTATTATTATAATCTTCGTATTTAAATAAAAGTATCGTAGCTTTAACTTTAATAATATAAAGTAAATAATATAATTTCTAGCTCTAGTATATTACTTATAACTTTATAAATAAGATCGTAATTATAATTTAGTTATATCTCTTGATATTAATTATAATTTTTAATAATAGGGCTCGTAGTTAGTTAAAAATAATATTTATAAATAAAAATCGCTCGAGATCGGTATTTATAATTACTTTACTCGATTCGATTTCTTTATTTAATAATTATAACTACCGTACTTTTTACGTATAAAGACTTACCGAAAGAGCGGTCGATTATATATATATAATAATTTATTAATCGTATATAATACGTTTTATAATTAAGGTATTATTCGTATTTAATAAAATTATTAAAATAAAAGGGAAGGTAAGATTAGACTACTCTACTATTTATTAAAGAAAAGTAAATATAATATATTACTTTCTAGGTTATATATAAGAGGTACTATTCCGAAATAACGCGATATATATAATATCCCTATTATAATTCTAATATTTTTTATATAAATAACTCGTATCTAATTAGGGTAAGTAAATTATGAAAGGTATTTTATATATTATAATTACTTCTTTATAAAAGAGCTAATAGAGAAGTTTTTAATAAATTATAAAATCTATTAATTTATAATTTTATCCTATAATAGTAAATACTCGCTAGTTTTTTAAACCCCCGAAAATTTATTAAAATTTTTATTTTTATTCGTATTTAATATAATAAACAAAGTAGTTTTAGGTTTAATATAATATTTAGTTTTATATTCTCGTTAAATCCCTAATTATACGTATTACTATTATTAATATTAAAGATTATTATATATCTTATATTACGACCTTTTCTTTAATTATATATATTATTAGTAATAATAGTCGTTAGATTCTTTAAATTAATATTAGATCCTAGAGTAATTAAATTCTAAATATTATAAACTTTCGTAATATCCTAATTATTATTAAATCCCTCGGTATTTCTAGTTCCTTCTTTTATATATATAATATTATTAGGATCTTTCTCCGATTAGTTTATTATATATAAATTTTTATTTTAAAAGTTATTATCCGAGTTTAAATTATAATTATATTTAATAAAATTAAATATTAAGAGATCCTCTTCGTATTTAATATAGGTATTTATTTTTATTAAAAGTTTTCGTAAATAATTATAGTAGAATTATTTATATTTCTTCTTATATAATTAGTTTTTAATTTAATTTATAATAATCGTTAAGGCGTCGCCTACGCGAGAAATCTTAATAAAAAAACGGGGATTAAAGAATATAAAACCTAGTTTCTCGAATCCTATTATATAAAGAATTATTATAGACTTCTCTTCGCTCTAATAATTATTAATAGTTCCGGTATTTATATTTTTTAATCTTATAGTAAACGCTAGCGCTCGTTTTATAAAATTAATTTATACGAGATAATTTATAAAAATAAGAATATCTTTAATTTTAATTTCTTTTTAAATATAATATTAATAGAGTTTTATAATAAATTATAACTTTTATTTATTTTGACGGGATTAAGAGAAGCCTATTTTATAATATTATCCGTCGGTATTAATCTAGATAAAGTTTATAAAGGTATTAAATAAATCCTTATATATTTCGGTAATTATAACGATATTAGAGCGACTAGCCAGATTTATTATAAAAGTAATAAAACTTTTATACTAAATTCTAAAGATAATATTAATAATATTTATAATAATTCGGTATTATTTCGTTAAGTCGTATTTAGGCTAGTTTAAAATTATTTAATATTTATATATATTTTTTATTATTTATCTAGCGAAAGGATTATATTTTATATTTTACTCTTTAAATAGTAGTTATTTATCGTCTCTTAATAAATATATAATAATCTTATATTATATTAAAGTAACGAAGAGTTCTTTATTATTAATTTTATTAGTTTCTTAGATAATAATATAATTATTTTTAAAATTATTTTTTAAGATTATATAACCCGAATTAATAAAAATTATAATATTAATAATAATATTCTTTTAAAAAATATCCTTTGGGAGTAATAATTCGAGTATTTTAAATATATAATATTCCTCCTCGTTATCGAATATATCGCCGTTCTTAACTTTATAGAATATCTCGCGAAGATATTTATAAAGTTTTTAGCGGTAGGTTGTATTCCCGACTTTATTTAATTTGTATTTAATATTCTTTTTTATCGTTTATTATAACTCTTTAGTTTTTTAGAAGATTACGTTTTTAAATATAAACCCCGCTCTACTCTTATAATCCTTGAAATCTATATAATTTATTAAGATAATATCTTCGTTATTATAATTAATAAGATTATTATTATTATAATCCGAGCCTTTTTATTTTAAATTATTTTACGATTTATTAAGTTAAAGAGTATTATTAATTTATATTATATCGATTTAAAAATCGCTCTCGCCTTATAACTCGTCGTTTTTAATAATTTTATTAACGTTTAATTATATATCTTTAAGGGTATTATTATCGTTTATAATAATATTATTAATAAGAGTAAAATTAATATTTAGGTTAAATTAACCGAGAAGATTTATAATTTATAATAATAAAATACCGAAACTCGTATTATAAAGTTTATAATAATAATTTATAATATTAAAAGATATCTCTTTAACTTTATTTATTATAATTATTATAAACCGATTATATTAACTTTAAAGAAACGAAGAGTTAAGTAATTATTATAAATTATTAATATTATAAATTATATATCGTTAGTTCTCGTTTTAGACGACGGCCTATTCGGTTATAAATAAATAAAAACGAATTATATATTTCTTTATAATTTTAATTCCTTTTTTACCGAGTCGAGTAAATTCGGTATTTAATTTCGTAATAAAAAAGTTTATTATTTTATTTATTAAATTTAGGATCTTTATTTTTTTACCGGCCGATATAAATAATATAATAATAATTATATCGAGTTTTATTTTCTTAATTCCTTATAATCTCTTTAAGAGTCCGAGGTTATTAAATATATATAATAAATATTTAAATATACTTATCTAAAAGTTATTTAAATTAATATTTTATTATTTAAATTTAACCTTAAAATTTATTCTCTAAAGAATATTAATTACGATTTAGATATATAAATTTTATCCGATAATAAATTATTATTATTAAAAATTATAAATATAATTTATATCTTCTTTATATATAGGATTTAATATCTTAATAACGGCTAGTTTAAATTTATATAAAATATCGGGTAAAAGAGAAACGATTTTAATTATTATTAATTTTATATTAAAATATAATTTCTTAAACTCTTCGCGTAATATATTTTGTAAATTAATTAAATTAAGAATCGACTTTAATTTTAGATTATTTTAATCGTTTTTTAAATATTTTTAGAGGCGGTTAAATATAATAATATAATTAAGCGAATTAATATAAAGAAAGAGTTTTAATAAAATAATAATTATTTATTCTTCAAAAAAAATTTAATCACGAAGTTATTTTCCGTCGAAAAGCGATATTTGTAGTTTAAGGATAAACGGAGGAGGTTTATATAAATATAATTACCCCTTAATATAATTATTAGGGCGCGTAATTAATATTCTTAAAATTAAGAATTTTTAATATTTTTTATCTTATTCTTTTTTTAATAAATAATAAATATACTCTCGATAATTTAGTACTCGTTATTATTAATATATATTAAATTAAATAGTAAATTAATTTTTAGATAATTTATTATTAATATAATTTAACCTTTTTAAACTTTATATTTTATATTAATTAAATTATTAAATTAATAAATATATAATATATATATTTATTTATTTAAGATTAAATATAAATAATATTTCGTCGTATAGAATAAAAATTAAATCCGCCTTTAAGGTCGAAAAGAAAACGGTAAATTTAATTATAAAATTCCTTTAATCTACGCCTTCGCTAGATAGAACGAAAATTAAATATATATTAATTATTTTATAATATAATAATAATTACTCCGATCTCTTATAAGTTAATATAATAATAAAGGTATATTTATTTAATAAAATTATTTTAGGCGGGCTTATTTATAAAAATTTTAAAATATATATAAATTAATAATTCGGTTTAAAGATTATTTATAACGTTTAGCCGGAATATTTAAATATAAAATAATTACTCTTCGTAAAAATAATCGGGAGTAAATTTTTTTTTATTAATAAAAATCTTAATTTAAATATATATACTAGATAATTAATTATTATTATTATTTATATAAATCTTATATATTATATAGGTATCTTCGTTTTTAAGTTATTTAATAAATTTACCCTAACCTTCGAATATAGTTCTTATTTTATACGAAGAGTTCTTCTTTATTATAAGTATAATACTATTATCGGCTCGATCTTTAATGAAATTATTAACTTTATTATATTTAATAATTTAAAGATTTATATATACGTTATTAATAATTTTACCGGGGTTGTTTTTATCTAGATAAATAATTATAATTTATTATTTATTTAATATAATAAATTAATAAGATATTATTATCTAAAATATAAAGAGATATAGAATAAATAAGAGTTTAAAAAAACGAAATTATAAAATCCGTTAATTAAGATTCTTATTAATAATAATTATTTATTTACGTAAAAAGTAAATTTAATAAAATAAGACTACGGAGTTTATTAATTAAATTCTAAAGTAATAATAATTATTTATTTACGAGGCTTGTAATTCCTCGTATATAACTACTTTAATTAATAATAATTATATATAAATAAAGAGGTAGAAGTACTATAATTAGTAAATAAAAATAAAAATATATTAAGTTATTTATAATATAATTATATTTAAAGTTAAACGAGTAAAGTAAAATATTAATTCTAATAATCTACTTTTTATAATTAATTAATAATTTATAAAAGATAAGACTTCTAGTAGTAGAGTATTTATAATTAAATATTTATATAAATTTTAGATAAATAATCTCTAAAAAACTCGTACCGTTTTAAAATAAATAATTAATAAATATAAAAATATAAATTTTACGATAATAAATATTTTTAATTAACGGGTATTTTAGACGTTAACTCGTTATATAATAAATACTTTAATATATATAAATATTAATATATTCGCCGGTTATTAATATTAAAGTATTTAGGAATAAAGTAATAAAAAAAGTAAAATAAAAAAATCCGGTCTTAAATAAATTAACGTATTAAGAATTGTAATTTAATTTCGTTATTATAATTTTATCTTATAAATTAACCCTCGATAAATAATCTTCGGTAGAGATAAAAGGAAAAGAGATAATTATAATTATTTAATAACTTTATATTCGGGCTTTATATTTATAAACTATTAAATAAAATAAATAAATTAAATTATATCTTAAAGCGATTCGATATAAGATATAATTTTTATTAATATTTAATATAAAAACCCCTATTCAATCTACGAAATAGTAATTTTTTATTTAAAGAATAATCTTTATCCTCTTATTCCTCCTTAATTCGATTTCCGGAAATAAATTTATCTTTACACTAGTTCTTATCCGCGAGTTAAATATTTATACCGGTAGTATTATTATTCTTAAAGATTATTATAATTATAAAATATTTCTCGGCGCGTTTAATTAAAGGAGCCTTAAAGTATTTAAATTTATAATTATAAATATATTTCTTTTTAACGAGAGTACCTTCGGTAATTATATTTTTATTAGAGATAGTAATATCTTTTATAACGATATTATTATTAATATTTTTATTATTAATTAAATTAAACTCGACGGTAATAACTTTATATTTTATATTTAATTTTTTCTTAAGAGTAATAATAGGGTTTATTTATTATTAATAAAAGTATTAATATTAACTCTTATTTTAATTATTAAAATATATTTCTTAAGAATAATTTTAGGTTTAATAAATCCGGCTTATTCATAATTAATTATAATAATAATATAAAGGATATTTATAAATAAAATATTTATTTAATTATTAGAGCCGATATATTCTTTATAATTAATAATAAATATTTATAACCCTAATAACCCTTCTTTTTAATTGTATATATTCTCGATATAATTATATAGTCGAATTAAATAAAAAGCGAGTCGAGATAATTTACGGGTAAATTATTTATTCCTTTTACGAATTAATAAATTAAGAATATCGATAATATAAAGACTAAATCTTATTCGGAAGAGATAAAAGATTTAATTTAAATTTATCTTTAAACTAACTAGGAAAATTTTTATTTAATATATAGTATAGAAACCTTCGAGAAACCGATTATTAATATCGTTTATATTATATAATATATATTTATTTATTATAGTTATAAATTAAATACTATTTATAAACCTTTATACTTTATCGTTATAATTAATCGTTAACATTTTTATTTTCTTAATAAAGAGGGTTTCGGAGTTATATTATTTCCTTTTTTATTTATAATATAAATATAAAGAATATATATAAATCTCGGATCTTTTAAGAATAACTCTTTTTATTTATTTTATTATAATAATTATTAATAACCCTAATTTCGAGTATAATTAATAAATTAAATAATAAAGAGAATTATATCGGTAAAGCGGGAGACTATACAAGAAGAGTCGAGGTACTAAATACGTATTTCGCTACTTTAGACGGAAAAATAACGAAAAGAGAACGTAAAAAAAAAAAAAAAAATATTAATTTTTAATAAAAACCCTAAAAATAGTAACTTCGGATTTAAGATCTTAAATCCGTGACTTTCTACTAGCGTCGGGTAGCTCGCTAAGGTTATATAGAGCGCTATAACTACGCTAGTCTAATTTCGATTTTAAATTATATTAATTCACGAAAATTATATACGCGCGTAATACCTCTTAAGTTAGCGCGGTATTATAGATAATATAATTCACTATATTACTATATATATTTAATTATAAACTAGTACTATTTAAACTAATTTATTTTAATTTATTCAAAATTATTTAAAATAAATCGAGGTACTAAATACGTATTTAGATACTTCGGTATTAAATCGATCTCTAGGGCTAGTATATAAACTAAATAGATCTAAACGCCTTTTCCGTCTTTTTCTATAAAATACGGGTTTATCGCTTTATTAATATATATATATAGAAGCCGGTTAAAATTTAATTTAATTAAATTATTACTTTTTAATATCGACGGAATATTTAATAATAAATTATTTTAAAAATAAAGATTTAAAAAATCTAAATATTAAATCGTTAAGATATTATTTATTTATTAATATAAATTAACTCGCGGCGGTTAATTTTTAAATCTTTATTATATAATAAATCTAAATATTACCCGCGTATTTTTTCAAAGAATTTACTTTTATTATTAGGCGGAAAATTATAAATCGGTAAAAAATTAATTAAATTTTATCTAATAATATATATTATATAAATATATATATTTAATAAATATCGAATTTATTTATCGAATACTCTCTTTTCGATTTTTATTTCGAATATCTAATTATTCTTATTTAATTATATATATAATATAACGACTCGGTCTATAGGTTTACGAGATAAGTAAATAAAATTAAAGAAACTAAAATAGAAAAAAAACGGAGGGAAGAATAAGTAATATTTTAGAATAATTATAACTATCGGTTACTAACTAGTAAGAAGAGGAAATAAGTCATCGATAAATTAGAGTTTTTAATCAACGAGGTTTCTTTAGTAGTTAGTAAGCGCCGCTAGTAATCTTATTAAAAAAATATTCGCGGAACTCCCTTATTAATAAAGTAGTTTTACTAGAGTAAATATATAAATTAATTAATTAATTAATATAACGACTATAAAGTAATAATATTACCGCGGTAAATAAATATTATAGTACTATATATATATAAATATTATAAACGGGAAATCGGGGATTTTAATAAATTTAATAAATACCTACTATATTATAAAGTCTTCGTCGATAATTATTTATATAAAAAATCGTAAGTTTTATTCTTTTTACCTCGGCGATTTTTATAATTAATAAGACTAGCGATATATACCTAGAGAGACGATAAAGTTATAAAAATAAATAATAAAAATAATATTAATATAAAGTCTTTTACCCTCGATATAAAAAATATTAATATAAATATAAAGATATTATTATTTATTAGATACCCTCGAACCGGCCTAGTTGTAATAATTTAAAGTATAATAAATAAAAGAAGTTATTAATTTTATCCTTTAATATCGGGTATAAAGATCTTTTATTTATATCTTTATATATTCGGGTAGAAACGTTTACGGAAGATAATAATTATCGCGTAAAAATAAATATTAAATTAAACGAGGTAAATATTAATTTTATAAAGTTTAATAATTATTTTTAATTTATTAATAAAACTAAAGAAGTATATTACTTGTTTTCGAGTATATATAATTACGCGCTCGCCTAATAATTTTAAGAAGAAAAAGTAACTAAAGACGGTTATAATAAATTTTTTTATAATATTCGATTCGAATTATTATATAATCTTTTTAATTATAAGAATACCGATAATTTAACCGAAATATAAAATAATATTATATTTAGTATCAACGAAGATAAATAAATAAAATAAAAATTTAATATTTAATTAAAGATTTAAAATACCGAGTTAAAGAATTATAATATTTTATATTAAAATATTATTAAGGCCCTCCGATTTCTTTTAGGGTATAAATTCTTTAAAGATAAAATAATATTTAAACCCGTATATTAATATAATAATAACGATAAATATATATATACCGAGATATATACCGGCGATTAATAATAATAAATATAGAAGAAATTTCCTAATAAAGTTAGCGTAGTATTATTACTTCTTTCTATAAATAAGATTTTATTTATATAATATAAAAGTAATCTAGTCGTATAATTAATTTATTTTATTATAAGGAATTTGAAAATAGAAATATAACGAGTTTAGAAACGGCCGAGTTTAATACTTTTAAGACTTCTATTTATTATATTTAATAACGACGAATATATTAAATTCGATATATAATATAAATTTATATTAATTATATTTAATTATAAATATAATATAAACTCTCGCCTAAAATAAATTTAAAGTTCTAATTTTAAATTAATAATTAAAATCGTAACGATTATAAGTTTTTATATTATATATATAAATTAAAAGATTCGATTATATTATTCGATTATTATAGGCTTTATAATAAATTATAAAGAATAACTTTTAATTATAAAAATTAAAAGCGGCCGATAATATACGATTTATATAATATTATTAAATAAATAAAAAACCCTCCGAGGTAAATAATAGCCCCGAATTAATTTTTTTACCTAGTCTTAAATTCGGCGATAATATAAAGAAAATATCCTAAAGACGGATAATTAATAAATATATCTAGTATATAATTTCGCCTAGTTATATATTACGGTGAATATATATAAAATTATATTAATTACTTAAAGGTATAGTTAATTATTTATTTAAATAAATTATTTTAATTATTAACATCGGTAAAGCGGGAGACCGTACGAGAAAATCGAGGTACTAAATACGCCTTTTACTACTTTAGGCGGAAAAATAATAAAAAGAGAATATTAATTAAAAAAAAAAAAAAAAAAAATTCATTTTAAATAAAAATCCTAAAAATAGTAACTTCGGATTTAAGATTTTAAATCCGTGATTTTCTACTAGCGCCGGGTAGCTCGCTAAGCCTATATAGAGCGCTATAACCACGCTAATTTAATTTAGATTTTAAATTACGTCGATTTATAAAAATTATATACGCGCGTAGTACCCTCTAAGTTAGCGCGGTATTATAGACTATATAATTTACTTATAACTATATATATTTAACTATTTATCGCCGGTACTATTTAGACTAGTTTATTCTAATTTATTCAAAATTATTCAAAATAAATCGAGGTACTAAATACGTATTTAGTAACTCTAGTATTAAATCGATCTCTAGGGCTAGTATATGAGTTAAATAGATCTAAGCGTCTTTTGCGTCTTTTTTAATAAAATACGAGCTCATCGCTTTATTAATAAAGGAGAGTATATTTATTATTAAGAAACTAAAGAGGGCGAATATAGAATTAAAGAATATATTAAGAATAATATAATTAAACGAAAGATTTTATATTATTCTCATCTTTTATAATTTAAAGAACTATAAATATTATAATACTATCGTATAATAAATAAATAAAGATCGAAGAGCGATTATATAATAATTAATATTAATAATCGCTCCGTTATTAATTAATATATATAAAAGGGAACTTTATTACGCCCGGGTATTTATAAACTTTATATTCATTATTTAATATCGTTTATATAATAATAAAATATTAGGATATCTTTAAGATATATTTTATTATTTTAATAAACTAAAGAACTATTTTCGTTAATATAAATTAAATAACGGAGTAAACTCGGATAATTATTTTAATATCCTAAAACTCTACGTAATAATATATTATATAAAGGAAATTCGAATATTCGGCGGTACGGATAATTATAATACCGAATACGGGGAAATAATATATTATTATTTAATTAAATCTTTATTAATTAATAAACGAGAGGTCTTTTAGAAATAATTTATCTATTATACTTTTTATTACCTATGGATACTAGTTATAAAGAATAATCTATTTTATTCTATAATAAAACCGTTTATTTTAAAAATAATAACTCTTCTAATTAAGATATTATAATTTAATTATATAATTCGATTATTTAAATTTTAATATAATTGAAAGTCTTAAAAAAGAAAAAGAGCTTTAAGAATAAAATTTAATATTATATATTAATACCCGCTATTTATAATATAAAAGAAATTATATATCGAATATTTGTTAAAGGTATTAACTATTTATATATATTAATACCGGTAGGAGAGGGGTAAAAAATCGATAATTATTAAAATTATAAATAAAAGAGAAATCGACTTTATATAAATTTATATTTTATTTATCTTTATTCGTCTTTATAATACTAGAAATTAAATAAAAAAGATTTAGAAAATTTAAAGAACCTAATTACGAACTACGTAATATATAAAATTAATTAATAGAGTTAAAGAGAGTAAAGATATAATTATATTTTAATATAAAAAGTATAATTATAATTTTAATAATTTCTTTTTATAATTAAAATCCTACCTAGCTCCGGCTTCTTTTAATAATATCGATTATAAATTATTAAAATATTAAAGACAAATTATTCTAATATAATTATATCTTTATTAATTTTCTAAAGATCTATAATAAAGACTCTCCGTATAAAACCTATAATATAATAGAGATAAAATTATAGCCGGTAAATTTTATTATTAAATAAAGAATACTCGGGGAGCTTTAGATTATTCTTTTAATAAAAATTATAAAGAACGTATATATTATACCGGTATATATAAGGAATATTATAAGAAAAGATAATTCATTTTATATTAATAATTATACCGATTAAGATTTATATAATTTAATCTACGATAAGGATTTTTTAATATAAGGGATACGAGTAATTAATCTCGCCTATTATAATTATAATAAACGAAGATAAATTATATAATTAATATTTTAACTTATAATATATTACCTAATATATAAATTACGCGCGAATAACTAAGATAATAAATATTATAGAATAAGTTACGGGGGAAAATTATAATATATTTAATTATAAATAATAAGAAATCGTTCTATTATAAAATATAATTATAATTATCGTAATTTTATTACCTTCGTTAATTACTCTTGTATTAATTAGGGCTAGGGCTCGGTTTTTTCTTAATTACTAGATTTTACTACTAGAATAAATAAATAATTAATAATACCTCGATATTAACGGATAAACGAAAGATTATTAAACGTAATATTTACGATAACTAGAGACGTATTAATTAAGAATAAATTTAAAAGACTTTAATAATATAATATAATCAGCGAAGATTATAAAAACGAAGTTAAATATTAATAAAACCGTATATTCGCTAATCTTTATATAATTATAAAAATAATTAAAGGTTATAAATCTCCTAGGTTAAAAACTAAATATAATAAATATAAAGAATTATCTACGACTTATTTTTATTAATATTTATAACGAATTCGTTTATATATTCGGCGATATTTTTAAATAATAAAAGGACTAGTACCTACTCTTTCTTATTTAACGAAATAATTATAATAAAAAACCAAGTAAGAGTTAAATAACGCCGTATAAATAACTAAGAAAATTAGGGATTCTCGAGCGCCGAGTTATTAAAAGAATTAAACAATAGGCCGAACTCTATTTATATAAATAAAAATATTAATCGGATTAATTTTATCCGTTATATAATATTATATATTAAAAACGATATAGATTAAAGTATAATTTATATAAATTAGGATATTTAGAAAAGTAGTATATATACTAGGCTAATAAATATAAACGATTTTAATTTTAAAAGATTTATATTTTTAATTAAAATCGATTTAGATTATAATAATAAAAAAGATATAATTATTTATACTCGCCCTAGTCTACTAAATATAATTATCTCTAATAAACGGGAATAAAGAGTAACGTTAATAGAAATATATATTTAAAATATTAAATATTTTTCTTTTAATATCTAAAGGCTATTAGTCGAGTAGTATATAATATATATAATAATAAACTCCCCCCCCCCCTTAAAGGACTAAAATCTTTAACCGAAATTTAAATAACCTAGGTAACGAGGCTCTAAATATACAATTAAGACGAAAGTATTATATTTAAATAGGAAAAAAAGTATTAATCGTAATAATAAATTTAATAATTTGTAAAATAGTAGTACGTTATATACGCCTACGCCCCGCTAAAGGCGCTAGTGTATTATATATACCTACGCTCCGCTACCTTTATAATATTATTATTTATCGATACGGGGCTCTAGCCTTAGTATCGCGGGGTTCTAATTCTTAATAATTTTATATCGAGTTAATATTCCCCCGTTTTATTAGAATTCTTAGAGATTAGTTTTATTATTAAATTTAGAATTTAAAAACTATTTAGTAATGAACCCCGTAATTATTTTATATTTTTTATATTATTATTAAGCCGCTAGCTCTACGCTAGCGGCTTTAAATATTATAGTTCTAATCTTTTAAATCTTTCTAAAAAAAAAACTTATTGTTATTATAATATCGGGTTTAACCTCGGGATATTTAGAAGAATTTAATAATAATAATATTAATTAAGCCCCCTCCGACGACCCCCGCCGTAAAGATAATAGTGAATTCGAAGGTATTACTACCCCCGAAGAGACTTTGGATATATAGTTTAAAGTTATTAAAGAAGAAAACCGTTACCTTAAATAATAGTAAGAATTAAGGGTATTATAAACTTAAAATTAAAAATTATATAATTTTATTATTTCTACGCCCGCTAGCGGAGTATTAATAGAATTTATTATTTATAATAGAGGTCCTCTAATTATTACGCCTACTAGTAGAATAGTAATAAATTTAACTATATTTAATAAGGATATTTTTATTAGGGCGAAGACACTACGCTTTAATAAAATATATTTTTATAAAGGTACGAGCGAAGGTAAATATTTATATTAATTCCGCGACGTAAATATTAAATTTTTAATTAGTCCTAAATATTTCACTACCGATTATTTAAGGATCGTATATTATATAGACTCGTTAGAAGGTAACCCTTTAATATAATAGTATAAATACTACGATTTATATAATTTAGTTAGTATTACGTTTAGTTCTTTTAAAAAGTTTCTTTTTAATTTAATAACGGATCTAGTTAACCGCCGTCTCCTCGTTTATAAGAAGTAGAAGGAAGTTAAATAATAACTTTATTAAACGATATCGTTATTTAAAGTTTATTTTAAAGAAATAAAGACCTAGTTACCCTCGTTTTCGGAGGAGTATAAAATAAATTTCTTTTTAACTAAATTTAAATCTAAGTTTAAAAATAAAATCCTTAGTATTAATAGTATATTTATTTAAAGGGAAGAAATTCTTACTTAAGCTATTATATAAAAAAAGATTCTAAAGTATATATAATTAATAAATAACTTTAATTTTAATTCGGGTTCCTAATTAAAGAACCTTAATAAAGGAAAATTTATAGTAGACCGAATTATTAAATTTAATACCGGCGATAGCGCTAAATAGGCGTATTTAAAGGAGAAGAATAATAAATATAAAGTTAATACCACTAATTCTTTATATAATAAGATTATTTATTATTATTATAGAGTAGAAGGTTATATTAAGTCTAAATATCCCGATATAAATAAACTAGTTATATACGTTAATATAGTATTAGTAAAAAATAATAAAGCCTAATTTACGCCTCGGAAGAAGGGTAAGAAAAACGATTAATAGAAATATACCCTTTTATTCTTTCTAAGGGTTAGATTACTCTTTAAAATAAAGTTAAATAACTTAGAATTTTAATTAACTCTAAAGCGTGGATTAATTTAATTTTATAATAGTTCGTCGTTAAAAATAATTTAAAATTTTATAATATTACTTTACCGCTAGCTAAAGTAATTAATAAATAAAATATATATTATTATAGCGCGTATTAATTAAACTATTAAATAATCGATAATTAAGGTTAAGGGTGTAAATATAATACTTTATTCTATATAATAGACTTTAAAGATTTAGCCGTTATTCTAGGTATATTTAAATTATATTAATTAAAGATATTAATTAATTCTAAGGCGGACTAATAGTGGTTTAAAATTAATTTTAATAATTTATAGATTAAGGAACTAGCTAAGTTTATTAATAGTTTTAAAAATAAACCGAATATATTCGCGGTCGTGTATACTACGGTAATATAAAGTAAATAGGAAGAACTTCTTAACCTAAAGGTTCCTAAGGAATTTATAAGATTTTATAATATTTTTTTTAACGAGAAAGCGAGTACTTTATTTATTTTTAAATAAGGGGATTACGTTATTAAAATAAAGATTTATAAAAAACTACTTTATAAACTTTTTTATAATTTATTTTAAACTAAATTATCGGAGCTACGACGTTATTTAGAATCTTTATTTTATAAGAGCTAGATCCGTTATTTAATATCTTTAACTAGAGTATTTATTCTTTTTATATTAAAAAAGGATAGTAGGCTACGTCTTTACATTAATTATTAAAATTTAAATATAATAATTATTTAGAATCGATACCCGTTACTTTTAATTACCGAGATATTAGACCGTTTATATAATTTTAAAATCTTTACGAAATTAAACCTTAAGGATATTTATTATAAAATCTAGATTAAAGAAAACGATAAATAGAAAATTATCTTCTAAACTCGCTATAATTACTTCGAATATTTAGTTATACCTTTTGGGCTCGCTAATATACCGGCGATATTTTAAATTTATATTAACTATATATTTATAGGTTTAGTAAATATAATATATATAATATATCTAAATAATATCCTAATTTATAGTATTAATCCGGCGGAATATTAACGGTATATTAAATAAGTATTTAAACGATTACGTTAGTTCTAACTATTTATTAATTTTAAGAAATATTAATTTAATACCGAAACGGTCGAGATTTTAAATTTTATTATATTTATTAATAAAGTAACTATAAACCCGGAATATATTAGGACTATTAAGGAATAACTTTAACTAAAAATTTATTAAGAAATATAAATCTTTTTAAATTTCGCTAACTTTTATAGGCGGTTTATTTATAGTTATTTTAATATAACTACGTCGTTTACTAGCCTATTTAAGGGTAATAAGATAAATAAGAAAGTAAATCTATTAAAATAAATAGACGGCGCTACGGAAGCGTTTTAAATCTTATAAAATATATTTATAAACGCGCCTTTTCTACGCTATTACGATTTAACTAAATAATTATATATAGAGACGGATATTTCTAACTTTAGTTTTAACTTTATATTATCGTAGTAAAATAAAAATAATTATTAGCGCCCTATAATATTCTAGTCGCGAAAATTAAATCCTTTAAAATAAAACTATAAGATTTATAATTAAAAATTACTCGTTATTATAGTAGTAATAAAATAATAATAATACTACCTAGAAGGTAGCCCCTATTATATTAAAATCTAGACTAATTATAATAATTTAAAAGATTTTATAAAATAGAAGAAGTTAAATTTTAAGTAGGCCCGTTAAATATTTAAATTAATTATTTATAACTTTAAAATCTTTTATTATACTAGGAAATTAAATCCTACCGATATATCGTCGCGGTATTTTAATTATAAGGGAGTATCGCCGTTAAATACTAAATTATTATTAATATTTTAGAATAAACTTACTCTTTAGACTAGTAGTTAATTATCGGAAAGAGATAAAGAAATAAAGATAATTATAACTCTTATTTTTTAGATTATAAAATTAAGAGTAGTAATTTTAAAGCGGGATATTATAGTAGTACCTAAAATTATATATAATAATTTTAAAAGATTTATTAAAATATTAATTCGGGAATTATAAATCTATAATAATTAAATAAGCTCTTTTCGAACTAAAACGAATATATTAAAGAACCGCCGTTATATAAAGAATAAGGTATAGGTTATAAACTCCGAGAGATTATTAAAATATAATAATCGTCTTTATATATTAAAGGATAAAGCTCTAAAGAAAGAGTTTATAAAGAAATATTATAATAATTCTTTAATAAGTTATTTTAGCGCTACGAAATCGTATAAATTATTTACCCGAAATTTTTTCTAGGAGGGTAGCCTAAAGTAAGTTACGAATTATATTAAAATTTACGTTATATATTAGTAGACGAAGGCGCCGCGATATCGTTTATATAGCGAATTAAATTCGCTTCTTATTATTATTTAATTATAGAAGGAAATTTTTATAGATTTTATAACTAGTTTACCGCCTAGTAAATATAGAGGTATCGTTTATAATATTATCTTTATTATTATAAATCGATTTACTAAAATAATTAAGTATATATTTATAATTATTAAAATCGATATCGTTTAATTAGCGGAAGTATTTTATTTTAAAATTATTTACCGTTATAATATACCTAATAGTATCGTTAGCGATAGAGGCTCTATTTTTATAAATACTTTCTAATCGGCTATATATTTTTATTCGAAAATTAAATAATACCTAAATACTACTTTTTATCCTTAAATAAATAGGTAGATAAAGTATTAAAATTAGATACTAGAGTATTATTTACGTATATTTATTAATAATAAATAAATAAATTAGGCTAGATTACTACTTATAGTAGAATTCTTAATAAATAATAATTAGAGTACCGCCGTCGGAATAACGTTATTTTTCCGTATATATAATTACTATCCTAAAATCCGCTAGGAGGTCGAGGACGACTCTAGGGAAGAAAGAATACTAATTATAAATAATAAAGTATAATAATTATAAACTTTAAAGAATAAAACTATAAAGCGCTTTTAAAGCGCTACCGAATATTAAATTAAATAATATAATAAAATATATAAATTATAAAGTTATAAGGTTAGCGATTTAGTTATATTAATAATTAAAAATCTAAAGTAAGAGCGCTTAAATAAGAAATTATCCTATAAGTTTATAGGGCCCTTTAGGATTATTAATAAAATAAGAGTATAAATTTACCGCCTACTACTACCTTCTACGTATAGAATCTATAATATTTTTTATATATTATTATTTAAATTATATTATCTTCGCGATTATATCAATATAGCGGAATCTTTTATATAAGCCCCCGAATTTATTAATAATAATAAACTATAGGAGGTAGAAGAGGTAATTAATAAAATTAAAAATAAAGAAAATATTTAATATAAAGTTAAATAAACTAGTTAAGGCGAAGAATATAATTAATAATTATTAGATAAAGAGTTTATTAATATTAATAAACTAACTAAAGCCTTTAAATAGGCGGGTAGTAAATATAAATATATAAATATAACTAAAGAGGTTACCTAGCTATATAAGATAATAAAACGGAGTAAACGAAACCGATATTAAAAATAAATATTACTACTTTTATATTAATATTTATATAACGGATATTCTCCTCTATATTTATAACCTTATTATACGGTTTTAAGGTATAACTAAATTTAATTTATTATTAAACTATTTACGTACGATAGCGATAAGATATTATATTTATAAAAATAGTTTTATTTTAGGTATAGTTTATATAAATACCTAAAATATATTATTAAATAGTATATCTAGGTAAGTCTAGCCAGCGCCGATTTAAGAAAAAAAAGAATTCGATATTATTATTATATCGTACGAAAGATTTAGTTACTATCGGAATTATTAGAAGAAAACGTAGTCTCTTTAATATAGTCCTTAAAGATATTATCTTCCTCGGGACTCTTTAAATCCCGTTTATATTAACGGAAACTCTCGATCTTTTTTTTAAAAACCTTATTCATCGCCTTTAATTCCTTAATATACTAGTTCGCCGCCGTTAATTAATTTTATAGGTTAGCGATTATAGTAGAGGTTTACCTACTAATTACTATTATTTTATTATATATTTTACGTTATTAAGTAATTTCTTTATTTATTAAATTATATTTATAATCTTCTTTAGGAGTCCTATTATTAATACGGGTATATTAATATATAACCCTCTTTACCTTCCTTCGGAAAGGTTTAGGGATTTATTATTATTAATATATACTATTTTAGAGTTTACGGTTATAGTTTATTTCTACGTAATAATTAATTCCGTAGCGATTAATATAATAGAGCGTATAAGGAGGGGACGTACCTCGAATATAATTATTATTAAATTAATAGAAATAGACCCGGTAAAGGAACTATAAAGCGTAGTAAACTACTATTATAATTAATATTATATAGTCGCGCTAATAGCGGACTAGTTATATTTACTAGTATATTTATAACTAAAATAATTAGTATAAATAAATTAATACTATTAGTAAATAAGAGTTATTTATAGAGTTAGAAGAAAACTATATATAACGAGAGTATTATCTATATATTAGTTATAATACTAGAACACTATTATAGAGCTAAAGTAATAATATATAAAAAAGACTAAAGAAGTTACGAAGAGAGAAAGTAAATAAACGAGCGAGTTTATTTTAATAATAAACCGTCGCGCTAAATATCTTATTATTATAATACGTTAATACGCGCCTCCGCTCCGCTACCTCGCTTTTATTAATAGATATAACCGTTACTATAGTAGTTATATTATTACTAATCTCCGGGTATAATATTAGGGCTATACCGCTTATATATAATATTTTACTACTAGTGTTTTTATAGTATAATAAGAGTATATAGTAAGGGTAGCTACTACTATTCCGTTACTAGTACTATAAATACTATAGGAATAATCTAATATACTATATTTACTATAAGTACTATAAGCGTTATAGGAATAATAGTATATATTATTTCGCTCCGTTACTATTATATATAATAGTACTATAGGGACGAAAGAAATATTACTTAATTAATTATTATTACTATATATTAGCGCTATAGAGACATCTTTATAAATATATTATTTATTTACTACTAGTACTATTATATAATAGAGGTAGTTTAGTAGTATTACTCTTCCGTTATTAATACTATATAATAGTACTATAGGAAATAATTCCGTATCGCTCCGTAACTAGTACTATATATTAGCGCTATAGGACCGATAATATAAATTAAAAGACTCTTTTTCCTTATTCCCCTAGGGGAATTAAAGGTTTTTTAATAAACTTCGATTAATTAACTAAATACTACTCCGTGACTAGTACTATAAGTATTAAAGGATTAGGTACGTAACCTTATATTTAAGTTACTATATAATAACGTTATTATATTAGATAACTTTTTTCCCTTATTTCCCTTAAGGGGTTTAAAGATTTTTTAATAAAGATTTTTTAATTAAAGTATTTAGGTACCTAGAGACTAGGGCCTAAAAAAAGAAATAATTATAAAATAGTAATATATTATATACACCTACGCCCCGCTAAAGGCGCTAGTATATTATATATATCTACGCTCCGCTACCTCTATAATATTATTATTTATCGATACGGGGTTCTAGCTTTAATATCGCGGGGTTCTAATTTTAATATCGCGGGGTTCTAACTTTTAATAATCCTATATCGAGTTAGTATTCCTCTATTTTATTAGAATCCTTAGAGATTAGTTTTATTATTAAATTTAGGATTTAAAAACTATTTAATAATAAACCCCGTAACTACTTTACGTCTTTTATATTATTACTAAGCCGCTAGCTCTACGTTAACGGCCTTAAATATTATATAATTAAAAATAACTAATTTCTTTAATATAAATCTTAAGAATTAATATTTATAATATTTAATAAATATTAATTATATTCGATAAACTAGGATTAGACGCTTAAGGTTTAATCCTATTAAATTTAATTTTCTAAAAATAGATAATTTTCCCCTCTTTCCCCCGACCGGGTAAATTCTATTTTAGTTAATAATTATTACTTTTTAATACTCTTCTTCCTCTTTATTCAATCCGACTAAAGTAGTATATAAGTTTATAATTTATATTTTAATAATATACTATTTGAGTAAATTTACAATTTATATTTAAAAGATATTTAATACTAATTCGATTACCTTTTAGAATTATTATAAAGATAACGCGTTTTATAAAGACTTATAACGGAATAATCGTTATTTTAATTAGGAATTAGAATATAATTATAAAAATTCAGATTTTAACGATAAAGAGAATAAATAATACGGAAGTAACGAAAAACGAAGTTACTCGAAAACTTTCCTAGATAATAAATATATAAAGATAAGGGTAAATACCTCGAGTTATATATAGTCGAATTCGACTAATTTAATTTAAGGTTAAAGTTATCGTAGATAAATTATCTCGTAAAAAATTAAATAAAAGAAGGTTTAAATAATAAAGTTAATTTATATTCTATTATTATTTAATATTTATAAAGATTAATATAAATACGATCTTTATTTCTAAAATAATACGAAATACCGGATAAAAATAGAGTTTTATAAAATATATATTATTATTATTTTTAACTATAAGAAGTTTTTAAAAGTAATTATTCTAATTAGATATATTTATAATCCGGGTAAAAGTAAAGAGTTTTAACTAGATAATAACCCTTAATAAATTAATAATCGGATATAATATATATAGGACGTCGTAATTAAGAATTTAAAATTTAAAATCGGAAGTAAATCTAGTAAAATCGATAATTAATTTATTTTACCCGAAGTACGGAAATTTAATTTTATTTAAATAAATATTTTATATTAAAATTAATTTAATATATAATTATTCGATTTTTTTAAATAATAACGCGCCTACGCTTTAACTATTATACGAATTATAGTAATTATTATATATATATAAAACGACTCGTAGTAAAACGTAATCTTTTTTTTTATTAAATTATAATACCGGTAAATCTTTATATATCTCGATATAAAATATACTTTAGTTTAGTAATATAACTAACGAAAGTATAAATTAATAATAGAAAAAATAAATAAACGAATCTTATTTTAATAAAAATACTCGTTTATATAATATTTAAATTATCGAAGAATAGTTTTATTAACGAAGAGAGTATAAGAAAATTCTTTAAATCCCTCTTTAATTTTTTAATTATATTTATTATTACGATAGTAATATACGCGATCTTAGAGTATTTTATTAAAGAGTATAAAATCGAGAAATTCGAGGGGGAAAAGATTTAAAATAAATATTTATATTCTTTTTTATTATTAATAAATATATTATAAATAGTTTTCGAGAGTTTATATTAAACTATTAAAGAAGAATATAAAAGTTATAAATAAATCTCGACGATAAAAGGTATAAAACTCGTATTCGTAAAGTTTTATTAAAGGGGGTAAAGGACGCTTTTAAGAATATAAAAAAATTCGATTTTAAAAACGACGCAATTATAATAAACCTCGATAATTATTAGATATATAATCTACCCTCGGTTAATAATTTAGATAACGACGATTAAATTAATCTTTCGGATAATAAACTCTAAAGTAATTCTTTTATAATAATTAATAATATAAAAAATATAAAGATTAATATAAAAATTATATAAAGTAATAACCCTAAAATAAATTAATTAAGTATTTATAATTTATCCCCTTATAACCCGTATATTTTAATATTATTAACTTTTGTTATTACCCGAACGCCGGTATTAAATTCCTAATATATAAAATTAATAAAGTATAATTATTTTAAATATAATTAATTTATTATTTACGGTAAAATACTACCCCCGATTCGTTATTATTATTACTACGGAATCTTAAATAAACCTCCGTAAAAATAGAAGAACCCGATAATAATATAAGAGTTAAAGAGTAGAGTAACTCGCGTAAAGTTTCTAAAACTAAAGAGAAATATATCTTTAATATTATATAAAGAGATAAATAATTAGAAATTAAAATTACTTTTAAATTATAAGGGTTTAAGGAATTCTAGGCCGCGTTTATATTAAAAGAATCTAATCGGGTTTAATATAAAAAAAATAATACTACCTCGATTATATCGAGTAATAATAAAAACGAATACCGAGTTTATATTAAATAATTAAGGAAAAAGATACGAGTAATAATAAAATTTAAAAAAGGTAAAATTAAAAAAGAATAAAAGTAATAATATAATTTACGTAAAATATAATAAATAATAATATCTTAATTAAATAATATAATAAGGAAATCGGAGAGAGGTAAATAATTACTATATATCGAATAAAATTAGTAATTATTAATAAAACTTTAATAGACGTATATTTAATATTGAGCGCGTAAATTTATATAAAATTAATAATAATAATTATAGCGGTAAAAGCGGCGATTTAGATTACGGCGGAGAAGTCGCTAAAGATTAATAAAGTAAAAAGAACGAAGAAAATATTAAAGTCGATAAGATTATAAATAATAATATAAATAAATAGGACGACGATATAAACTTATATATTTAATAAACGAATTATCTTAATAACGATATATATATTTATTGAATACGATTTATTAATAATAATTTATATATTTAATAAATATAGTACTCCGACTATAACGTAATTACCCGATATAATTCGTACGTATTCGTATTAAATATAATCGTATTAGATAGTAAATAGTAATTATTTATAAAAAAAGGTTACTTTTAATAACTCTTAACGAAAATAAATATTAAAACGATCTTTAGGGCTAGTATATAAACTAAATAAATCTACGCGCTTTTTCTACCTTTTTCGGTAGAATACTAACTCACTACTTTACTAATATTTAAATACGTTAAAAAACCGTTATTATTTTTCTCTTTATTAAAAAATAGTATCTTTCTTTATAATATCCATTAATAATAAGACTTTCGTAGAGTAATCTTTAATAAATCTTTTATTAAAGTTTATAAATCTTAAAAATTTTATATCGTTTTAATATTATATAATATAGGTTATTCTTCGATACTCTTTATTTTTTTAGGGCTTGTATAAATACCTTTAATATTAATTATAAATTTAAGGAATTCGATCGATTCTTTATAAAACTCGTACTTCTTTAATTTAAAGAGAGATTTAGTTAGTAATAAATAAATAAAAATATCTTATATATATTAAATATATTCTTCCTTATTAGTAGAGTAAATTAAAATATTATCGAGGTATATAAATACTATTATATCTAAGTATATTTATATAATATTATTAATTAATATTTAGTAGGTTACTAGTAAGTTAATAAATTCGAAGGGTATTATTAAATATTCGTAATAACCGTATTTAATTCTAAAGGTAATTTTCTACTCCTCGTCTTTTTTTTATCCGAATTAGATTATACGCGCCTCGAAGATCTAATTATATAAAGATTTTTATTATTATAAATTAATCTTATAACTCGTTAATATTTAATAAAGAGTACCGATTCTTTATTATAATATTATTTAATTTTCGGTAGTTTATATATAATTATAAACTTCTATCCTTTTTTATTATAAAGAGGATTAAAGAATTTATTAATAATTTAAATTCTCGAATAAATTCTTTTTTAAGATTCTCGTCGATATACTCGCGAAGTACTCCGAGTTTTTATTTTTAATAAAGCGTTAATGGGTCTAAATATCGATTATTTATTTAATTCGAGTTCGATTTTATAATCTTATAACTAATATTTAAATAATACTTTTATAATTATTTATTTTTAAAAGAGATACTTCTATTATTAATATTCTTTAAGAATATTAAGAGGTTCGTTTTTATCTTTAGAACTTTTAATTTATTCGCTTTATTAATCTTTTTAATAAATATATATTAAGTCGGATTATATAAAGTTATTTTTCTTCGAAGATAAAATATTATAAACTTCGACCGGGCTACGGTTTAATATCTTATTTATAATTATTCTTTATAGGCGTATAAATATTATATTAATAATATCTTTAATACGCGGAAATATTAATACTCCTATTTTCTAATTAATTATTAAATTATATTCTTTTAACTAAAGTATTCCTAGAATAATATAATAAATAATTATTTTAATTATATCGAAAGTAATTTCCTTATAGTAGTGTTAAATAATAATTAATAACGGGAATATTTCTTTATTTACTCTTTCTATTAATAATTTTAACCCGTCGATTAATTAAGTTTAAATTATTCTTTTTTTCTTTATATTAATAAACTAGTTACTTAAATTATTATTCGAGATACGAAGTTTCTAGTTATTTTTAATCCTATTATTATAACGATATTATATCCGTTGATTTTTACCGCTATTCGTATATATATATTATATTAAATTATATATAAATATCGTTCTAGAGTTAATATATTAATCTCTTTATATTTCTCTTTAATATAAGGGACTAGTTTTTTCTTAACGAAGATAAAAGTTTATAATACTCTTTAAACTCGAAATACCTTTTATATTCCTCGGTTAAATAATAATATTATTTATTTTAATTATAATTTTTCGGCTCTTTATTATAAATTATCTAGTTTTATAATTATAATTATTAATCTTTATTATAGTTTAGGAAAACTCGGTTTTCTCTTTTCTTAATTAAATATTATAAAAAATTATCCTTAATATAATTATTCTATTAATTATAATTATATTTTAATTTCGTAATATACCTTCGCTCTTTTAAGTTATCGTAATAATATTTATAATATTTATTTATATATATTAATTAATATATTTCCTACTATCGTAGGTAATACTCGTTATAAATATAATTAATTTTAAAAAGTTATCTTTTCTATTTCTTCTTTTCTTCGAGTTTCTCTTTTAATATAATAAATTAAATTTTAAAATTATCGAGGTAATTTATTACCTAAAGTTATTCCTTAGAATTTATTATATTATATTTTTATTTTTATTCTTTCTTTTAGTCCTCCTTTAGAGTTTTATTATTATTACTATTTAATCCTTCGAATTCTCGAATTCTTTAAGCGATTTCCTCTTTAATATCTCTTTACTTCTTTAATAAATTATTAAATCTAATATTATTTTATACTAGATCCTTAAAGGACTCGATTATACTATCTAATATCTCTTTCTTAAATATATTTAATTATTATCGATTTATTATATTTTTCGAATAATAGTTCCTAGTAATATAATCCGGCTTATTATAATTATAATAAATTATTACTTTTTTACTCTTTATCGGTAAGTCCGGAAAAACAGTTCTACAAAATCGCTACTTAATCGGTACAAAATGCGCATTTTGCAGCCTTGGCAAATCTTGGCAAATCTTGGCGCCAAGATTTTTAAGTTAGAGTTAAGGTCTGCGCGGGAGCGCTAAACTTAATCCTAAAAGTAACTTTATAACCCTATAGGGCAACGCTAGTAAAAATCTAATTAAAAATTCGGAATCTAGGTTAAAAATAGATTTAGTAAAATATTTATATTCCTATATAGGGGCCCTAGTCTAGATACTCTTAAAAGTTAAAATCAAAAAAAAAAGTTGTTAAATCGGTATAATATCGCTACTTAATCGGTGTATAATGTACTTAGAATACGGGACATAAGTAGATACGTATTTCTAGTATTTTATATAATTTCGGTGTAAAATACGTAAAAATCGGGGTTTCCCAAGTTACCGATATTATATTATTATTTACTCTTTTTCTAGAATCCTCTCATAGGTCCTTTTTTAATAAAATCGAGTTTTCTTAATATATAATTATATAGGTTAAGTTTCTCGCGGCGGTAATAACTAGCCGAATTATATTTATTATCGTAAACTCTTAAATATCTTTATCCGTTAATTCCTCCGTTATAATATTTCTTTATTATACGTTTATATAATTTATCGTCGATCGCGATTATTTATTTTATAAATATTTTAAGGTCCTGAATATCGGCTTTTATTTATATAAATTTATTTTTAATATTATTCTTTAGTAGTCCTCGCCGATATATTATTATTAAAATAATATCGTTTTAATCTATTAATATTATATAATATTAAAACTATATTAAGTAATCGGACGTAAACCTCCGTTATATTAAATATTCAATTATACGAATTATTATATTACTTTTATTAGAAAGTCTAAATATATAACGAATTTTAATTTTAAACCGAGAGAAATTCTTTATCTAAAGTTTTACTATAAAATTATTAATATTACTTAATCCTTTTATATAATATTTTAAAAATAGTTTAATTTATTTCTACGCGTTACCTTTTATATAAATAATATTAAAAATCGTTTATTTATTTATTAATATAATACTCTCGTTAAAGGCGAAGAATAATTAAAGTTAAATAAATTAATTATTAAATTTCTTATATTCTTTATAATATTAATTTAGGCGAGAGACTTTAATATAATCCCCGTTATTTATAATATTACGTCTTTTAATACCGTTTTAAATATTTAAAGTTAAAGTCTTTATTAATTTTAAAGTATTTATTTTAAAAATATTTAAAATATTAAAACTCTCCGTTTAATACTTTAATATAACGTCGATAAAATTTAGGTTAATACTTTTAAAAAGAAATATTAAAGATTAATAAATAATAATCCTTATATAAATAATTAAAATAAACTAGGTAAATTTAATAAACTTAATTAATAATATAATAAATATTTATATTTAGAATTTATAATTAAAAGTTTTAGAGGAAGTTAAATACGAAGTTTTTATCTACTAGAAAATATACTATTTATATAATAGAAGGAAATTATACTAAGAGTAATATATTTATTTTATTTACTCCGCGAGTATAATAAATAGTAACTTATTTACTTTATTTACTCTCCGATCGCGGTAAATAGTTTTATTACTAGTATTTATTCTACTCTTTCGTCGAGTAATCTTAGTATCGTATAATATCCGTAATAATAGGGATCGTAATACTATTTACTTATTAAAATATATTTTATATAATCTTAAATAATTACCCCGCGAATAATATAATATTCTTCGTATCTTCTTCTAGGTAAATAGATATAAATATCTCGATAAAGACTATTTAATATTTATTTATAAAAATAGAATAATAGTAGTTATTTATATCGATAATACTTTTATTTTTATATTTATTAAATCCGGTACTAGCTTTCTAAAGTAATAACTAGATAAATATTTTAGAATAAAGTATTTAGGTAAAATTTTATAATATTTAAATATTAAAATTATTCGCGATTATTTTAATTATATTATTTATATTAACTAGGCTAGCTTTACGAAGTAATTATTTAAATAAATCGATATACTCGAATATTACCCTACGGTAATATTTATAAACTAGAGTAATAATATATAAAAGACTTTTAATAATTACGAAGTTAATAAGAAAGAGGCTAAAGTATATAAATCCTTAATAGAAATACTATAATAATTAATAACTATAACTTGGCCCGATCTAGTATTTATTATTAATAAATATAATTATTATATTATAAACCCTACTAGTATTTCTTTTAATATTATAAAGCGAATTTATAAATATTTAACTAGTACTATAAACCTAGGATTATATTATAAACTAAATATCTATAATATTAATATTAATCCTAAAGGTAAATTAATACTCTAGATTAATAATTTATAAACCGACTATAAAAATACTAGTCGTATTATATCTAGTTATATATCGTAGTTATAAAATAAACTTATTATTTAATTATCTAAATAGTAAACTCTATATACTTTATCGATTATTAAAGTTAAATATATAGTTTAAATTAATATTATTAAAGAGTTATTATTCCTAGGTCTACTCTTTAAAAAGTTAGGATATAAGAATAATAAATTTAACTTTATTTACTTTAATATTAATAATTAATTATTTATTAAAATAGTATTAAACCCGATAAACTACTCGCGTATTAAATATATTCGGAACTATTACTATTTTATAGGGTAATTAGTATCGGAAATATATAAATTAGAAATTATTTATATTAATATATTATTTATAATTATTAATTACTATATATAACGAAGCCGGTAGGCTCTAATAAGTTCGTCTATATACCGGCTATACTAGGACTAGCTATAGAGGGTATTATTTAATAAACTAATACTATTATTAATATATAACGTCGTCGCTTCTAAATAGGAGTATTAGAATCTAGGTAGAATCTAGGTAGAATCTCTACTACAATTTAACTTAGTTAGACTTAGCGTTATTTAATAAACTAGTTTTATATACTAAGTATATTTACTTTAGTCCTTTAGACCTACCGAGTTACCGTTAAGCCCCTTCGGGTTAACTCCCGTTTATTAAGCCTCTTCGGGTTAGAAATACTAACTTCGTAACTAAACGACGGTAGGTCTAAGCGTAGAATCCTATATTTTTATTAAATAACCCTTATTTATAACGATATACTTAAGAATAATTAATAAACTAAATTAATTTATTTTTCAATTCTCGTCGTGAGATATATCGATAAATTATTAGACTTTTTAAAAATAAAATTAAAATCTTTTATAATAGTTCTTTATTATCTCTCGACCTACGTCGATTTTAAAAAATACGATTTCTCTCGTATTTTTCTTTTTCGTATAATTTATTATAAAAGAATTTATTTTTCTTAATTTTTTATTTACTCGGTACGAGATTTATATTTTATCTCGCCCCGAGCGAAAGAATAAAGAAGAAATATTAAATATTCGTAGATTTATAAACCTCGACGTTCGAAAACTTAAAAGGTTAGAAAATCGAAATAAGGCGAAAGTATAGATTCTGCGCTCAGACGTGGTAATGCTCGTTCTATAACTAAGCATTAACCAACCCGAAGGGGCTTGGTGTGACACCACGTCTGAGGGACTGAGGCAACAAGTATATATCAACAGCAACACCATAGATAATAATCAACTGTTCAACCTCCACCACTGTCTATAATTAGACGTGCATTCCAAAGGTCACGGTAATCAGCATGGAGAAGAACTGCTGGCAATTAGGCTAGAACGGCCCCGTTTCTCTGCTTCAAGGGGAGCGACAGTATGCATGCGGCAGCAAGGACCAAAGGGGAGTGTTGGCATATGGCCTAGCGCCTTGGCATATCGCTAGATAGCTCCCACAGCATAGAACCTTCTGAATGAACAACATGCACCCCATTCAGGATCCCAACACTTCCTCCAAGATATCTTTTGCGCCGGCTTTTCCTCCCATGACGCGACCCCTCAACGCAGCGTAGTCCTACTTTTGAATGATTTCACTAGCACCCAAGACGTCCGTCCCGGGTGGGTGATGTAGAATTAGAGCCTCCACGATGACACCCGTGTCCTGGGAAGCTATGACTTGGGGGTGCGATTGATGCGGTCCTGGCCATTTCAACGGCACAAGGTAGGAAGCTCCGTCCTGATCTTCCTGTAGCGTAAATGCCGGGATGATATTCCAGCTTTATTGATAGATACCTATGATGACCGAGCTCATTCGCTCGCTGAGGCCGGGAAGTTTCTTTCGTACATGGTTCTCGACGCTAGCCTTCGAATCGAACTCATAGGCGTGCCTATACTTCCCACCGCTGATCGTCTTGACTCCGGCCAACGTGGAGAAAACAAATCTTTCCAACGTGGAAAGGACCTCTGCATCAGCCGCCGCAGTTACGACATTGATGCCTTGAGCCTGCTCTAGATCGGCGGCATATTCACCAACCGACCTGCCCACAGCCTTGGCTTTCTTCTGCAAGGCGTCGTCTTCAGAGACCTTGGTGTAATTTGACGCAAAATCAGTGACGGCGAAAATCGCATTGGCGCCTCTAAAAGCTCGTTTCATCGATTCGACGTCGTTCTGGCCGCCTTGTACGATCTCGACCCCTTTTTTGGCCCAAGCCTTTGCTTTCTCGGAATCCAGATTGCGCGTAATGCCACGTATTCGCCAGTCATTATGCTTCAAGAATGTGGTAGCTACGGAGGGACGCTGTGGCTGTATCAGTGTGATACGCGGCTGCAATCCCGGATCATCTCATACTGACCTGTGTTCCGGTGATGCCCAGAATAGCAATGAGCTTTGTACCCATCGTGATGCGTTTAGCTTGTGAACGGCTTACTGATACCAGACGTCTGAAGAACCCGTAAGCACCCCCGCGCCTGTGAAGACTGCTTTCATGCTATATTTTAAAGAACCGCGCGAAGACTACGATCCACAACGTACCGCCAAGTCTGAGAATGTCATGTTCACAGTTCCCGGAAACGCGTTCCATAATTGGCCTAGTAGAGTCGAGTAAGGTACGGGGTAGGGATCTGAGTGTCTCAAAACTCACAACGCCGTAGAGCCAAGTGAACGGTGTATCGGAATAACGTCAAATCGCATTCTACCACTGCTACAAAGGTATGTTGTTCTTCGAGAGTCTATCTCATGCATCTGTATGCCGTTGATGGCACTCGTCTGAAGAGTGGCTATCCCAGCCGACATCGTCACCGCCACTGCCGAGCGATTCATTACGATCACAGCATTGCTGGTGTAATTGTCAAGGCGGTAGTTATGAATCGTCTCCAATTGTGTCTGTTCTGTGAGGCATCTGGAGGGAACTCATACAATGAACATGGTAAGGGAGCAACGGAGGGAAGCTGAAAGGACAACTCCATACGGGGATGAGGGCTATTCCAACAAGCTTTGACCATGTAAACGAAGTGGATCAGGCAGAATCATGCTGTCAATGCAGAGGTAACATTGGCGTCCTGCTCCCGCCTCCGTCGCGTTCTCTTTGCGACTTGAGGCCACGCAAACGCAAGGCTGTAGAATGGCTCATCAAACTGCTAACAAGTGAAAATAGCTTCAGCCACGCTTCATATACATCCTCGCCGAAAAGCTCCATCTCAGCACTGCTTGTTCGCAATTACACTAGGCCCTCATATCTAGCTTGCAAAGGAAGTAAGGTATTCGAGTAAATACACATATCTTATGTAAAGCCACGAGATCCTGTCCATCGGTTGGCAGGCATTTCAATTTATTCATGGCACCCTCCATTCAGCTCCGCCCTTCGCAGATTCGAAAATTTATCAGAGCTCTGGGTTCCTGCAGTAGCGTAGGTATTATGCCCTTGCTCATGCTATGGTCGAGATGCCGTGGTCTGCTAAGAAGCGACCATTGGGATTGGAGCCTGGTGATCATGCGTCGGCACTGTTTCGTGTGGTTTCTACAATCACTCGCTTGCTGGGATGTGTTTACTTATTTTGGAGGAGTCCATCTCTCGGCATCGCCCCAACGATCCGACGTCAGACCAGCACTTCCCGGGTTGGCAAAGCCAGCCTCTAACTGCTTCTCATAGCTGACTCGGCGTAGTCTCTCTGATTCTCTAGGTGTCATACCCAGGTATATCTCGACGCCGATAATATGGACCGCGATACAGATCCACAACTGATCGCATGTTAGTGGAACGATTCTTATGCCGTTAAAAGAGAGTAGGGCTATTCAAGACTCACATTGGCACCGAAGGGTTGAATATGACTCGAGCCGAATTGCTCCGGCTTGGTTAGGAGTTGTGCCGCTTTGACTGCAACGCGGAACCCGGAATCCAGGGTTCCATCTGGCAACAAGCATTGTGGATATTCGGCCTCAGGAAATGGCATTCCGAGGTTCTTATACAAGAAGTCTAGCTCGTCACAACTCCAGACGCCATAGTAATTGTCAATACGTGAAATGATCGGTGCAGAAATAAAATTGATAACACGACTGGTAATGATGGTGCCCAAATAGAACATCGTCCGCAGCATCCAAGCTCGATGCTGGTCGATCTGCTTTCTGCGGATATTCCACCAGGCCATGGCCATGCCGAGCGTGGTAATGATCACGAGGAAGGCCTCTGCGGTCTGCGTTGCTGTCCGCGCTCCTCCTCCTTGCTTGTGTGGGAGAACGACGCAGGCTGCTCCGTTGCTGATAAGGAGCAGCAAGAGGACAGTATAGCCATTAATGCGATGGAATGTAATGAATTTCTTGCGGATTACAGGGGTGAACTGTAATACCACGAGAATACCGGCTGGCAATACTGTCGCAAGATGCATTATCATGCCCACGCGATAGTGTCCATCGTGGAAATAGTACCAGTATCCAGGAACCAAAGCGAACCCATCTTTAAAGTGATGGTCGAAATCCAAGTCCGAGAGACGAGAGAGGGAGAAACCCAGCATGCCCCCGGCGAATATCACCCCTGCAAAAGCTTTTGTGAGCACTGCGCCACCCAAGTGATAGCAGAAGAGTCCGGTCAAACATACATAGGGGAAAGTTGTATGCGTGTCCAAAGCCGAAGAAGTTGTACACCTTTGCGTATCTGGCCGCGTGACCTGACACAGCACCCTCACGCTTCTCAGAGCTTGCGTCCGTCGACGAATCGCCAGCAGAACTTCTTTCCGTCTTTGCCATGATTGGAGGCCGTCCGAATTTTTGGATTGAGATTGAAATGGCAAGTCTAGACCGAGTGCCCGGATAGACGAGAAAGCAGGACTGTCGTTGTTGTTGTTGACGGCCGTAAATCGTGAAATTTTAGCTTTTTCATCAGCAGTGCGTCTATGCGTATATCGATAGCTGAATCACGCTCTCGTATAAAACTTTGTAAGCCCCCGTGACACTAAGTAATCGACCTATTCTCGCTGTCTTGGCTCGGGCGCTTGGCGAAGGGCGGCGGAAGTACGAAGATTCGTCGTCGAACTAATCACCCAGAATTGCGGCGTCGGACTATAAAATCGGACCACTCGGGCTTTGTAACTATTGGTCGCTTGTCGTCCACTTGCGTGTGGGCTGCAGTCTGGACTGAGTGCGCGGATAGACGAGAAAGCAGGACTGTCGTTATTGACGGCCGCAAACCGTGAAATTTTAGCTTTATTATCAGCAGTGCGTCTACGCACATATCGACGGCTGAATCACGCTCTCGCATAAAACTTTATAAGCCCCCGGGATACTGAGTAATCGACTTATTCTCGCTGTCTTGGCTCGGGCACTTGGCGAAGGGCGGCGGAAGTAAGAAGATTCCAGAATTACGGCGTCAGACTATGAAATCGGACTGCTCGGGCTTTGCAACTATTGGTCGCTTGTCGTCCACTTGCGTGTGGGCTGCGGTGCGCCTGCATGGCGCATCGAGGTACGGCCCGTATCGGGGTCATGTTACACTTGGCATTTTGGTGATCCTTGCTACTCCTGTAGCTAGGTACATGATGTAGCAAGGAAACGGGATCAGCGCTGTAACACCTGAATGAATGTAATTGCCTTACTAATTACGTAACTACTATGCCGCATCCTCCTGAACACGCTTCACTCGTCTTGAGCTGCTTTTCGTACGTCACCAGCTGTCTCATTCCGACCTTAGCCATATCCCAACGCTTGCTTGCCAGATAGTTCGGCTCCCTTGATGTTTCTCTGCCTCTAACCTGAGGATTGGTTCCAGATTTCTCCCACAGACCAGCATCTTTCACGAGTCTACAAAATGAATGAAAAATCCACAGACAACTCAGACATTCCATCCAAAGGCAGCGCTGAGAGTCCACCCACGGACGTCGAAAGCCCCGCGCCTGAGGCAAACGAGAAGACGGGTGAAGTTGAACGCCAAATTCATGGAGTAAAATGGTTCTTGACCGTTTGTGCGATCCTATCATGCGTCTTCTTGTTCGCTTTAGATACCACAGTGGTATGCTCAAAGACGTATATCACCATGAAGGCACCGATATTGACATTTTTCAGGTTGCTGATATTCAGCCAAACATCATCCGATCTCTCGGCGAGTTCGAAAAATTCCCGTGGCTAGCCACAGCGTACGCGATACCAGGCACTGTTCTAGTACTTACCCAGTCCAAGCTTTACGCCCTTTTCAACATGAAATGGCTTTACTTGGGTTTTGTCGTCCTGTTCGAGATCGGAAGCGCGATTTCGGGTGCCGCCCCTACGATGAATACCCTTATCGTTGGCCGGATGATCGCTGGTGTTGGAGGCTGCGGAATGTACGTTGGCTCGTTGACTTTTTTTAGCGTTATCACCACTCCAAAGGAACGTCCAATGTACATTTCCCTTATTACTCCCGTTTGGGGATGTGGCACTGTGCTAGGTCCAATCGTAAGTACCCTGCCGACTGTCGTTGGCGAAGCCGTCTAACTCGGTAGGTTGGTGGAGCCCTTGCTGAGAGTAGCGTTGGGTGGCGATGGGGTTTCTACATCAACCTATTTATATTCATCGCTGCTGCACCCGTAATGTTGTTTCTTCTACCTTCGCTCAACTTCGCGCCGGGCCTATCGGCCAAGCAGAAATTAGCCAAGCTTGACTGGCTCGGACTTCTCGTCTGGGCCGGCTGGTCCATTTCGTTTTTTATGGCGCTCATATTTGGTGGCACCCTCTACGCATGGGATTCCTACAGTGAGATTATCCTTTGGGTCTTTGTCGGTGTCCTCACGATCGGCTTCGTACTGGCTCACAAAGTCCACCCCTTTGTTCCTGTGGAGGATCGACTTTATCCTGGACACCTGCTTCGGAACTGGAAGCTCGGGATTCTTCAAGTCGCGATATTCTCTGCTCCGGCCGCCGTTTACATTCCCATTTACTACATTCCGCTGTTCTTTCAGTTCGCCAGGGGAGAAAGCCCTGTTGAGGCCGCTGTGAAGCTTCTGCCGTTTGTTTCGATGATCGCTGCCGTCTCCATCCTCAACGGCTTCTTTATGTCAAAGCTTGGTTACTACATGCCGTGGTTCCTAGGCGGTTCAATTCTAGCCGTCATTGGAGGTGCCCTCATGTATACGGTCGATACTAACACAAGCACCTCAGCGATATACGGGTACACCGTGCTTCTGGGCATAGGAGGAGGTTGCTTCCTGATGAGCGCGTTCGGATGTGTCTCAGCGGTTGTCGATGCTAGCGATGTTTTCAACGCCATCGGAGTTTTAAGTCTGGTACAGTGCATCGGCATCACTTTCTTCCCCGCGATCAGTGGCTGCATCTTCCAGAACCTGGGTGCCAAGTACATCAAATCATACCTACCACCAGACTTCACCGGCAGCCCGACTGCAATCCTTGCGGGAGCAAGCAGCCCCGAGTTCCAAAGCTTCTCCGAAGGTCTCCAGGCTCAGGTTGCACAAGCCATCGTTTCGGCTATGAGTAATCTTTACACAATGACGATTGTTGCCAGTGGCCTTACGGCCATTCTCTCACCCTTCCTCGGGGTAAGTGACACCCGTTCGTTCTATTCAGGTGATTGAATGCTGACGAGGAAGCAGTTTGGCAAAGTTGGTGCTTAAGTCGAGAAAGGTCATCTCTTCACAGGCGCTCGGTCCCTCACTCGGCATCGCACTCGGTATTGCACTCGATTCCGTCCCTGGTATGGAGCGGAAGGTTGTGATGACGGCTGTGAAGATGAGGATTCCTTGGCATGGGATATACGATGGAAACGACCTGAAAATGTGGTGGAGCCACGTCCTTTAAAGTTTTTGATCGGTCTTTGGCAAAGGTGGATATTGATAGCAGATTTACAAGGGGTTTGGCGTACTGTATCTTGAGGTGTTAAGTTCCTCGCCTAGCTAATGTTTGACTTCTTGTTCTTGTTCTTGTTCTTTATGACCTGATCAATAGAGCCCGATATCAGCAAGAATTTCTCTATGTATCATGGCAACAAACAATTTGGATGTGGGCTACATCCTTGGGCTTGGATCGCTGTTTTCAAGCAACTCTGTGCATTATATGCTGCCTAGCATTTCTACTCCAAGACTTCGTTGAGGTGTCGGAGATGACGTTCACCTGGTGTCGTCGGAATTATTTGCTCTATCACGTTGGGACTTCAGCCGAACCTCAACGGGCTCACCACACCTCAGATTTTGGTTCGCGTTGCCTAAATTCCCTGTCAAGCTCTGGACCAAGGACCCTGAGGACCCTGAAGACGCTGAAGCGCTAAGGAGCAACCTCCGATGCCATGGACCCTAAGTACTTTATGTAGTGCGGTTTGCAATTGTGCCAATCAGATTGCGTTGTTCGAACTGACATTAGATCTGAGCCTTGGCACCTATCCAGGGTCCAACATGGCTACTTACCTTGATCACGGTTCGGCTCTTTCCTTGGCGTAGCCCTTGGCGTAGCCCTTGGCGTAGCCCTTGGCAAACCTTAACGGTAGAAGCCGTGCCGCCAAAAGGCGGGGGTCTTGCCTCTTCCTAACCAGGCTAGAGCGCTGGATGCTCGTCTCAGTAAAGTAAAGTAAGGTATGCATTTAAGAAATCGGTGATCAGATGTATTGGTGGGTAATGCCAGATCCACAGGCAAGACTTTTCGGCACGAGTACTTCGGCAGGGCTGAGCGGTACGTCGCGGGGCCCCACAAGCTGCAGCCCCATCACCCCGTGCTTGTATAACCCGCCTTCGCATTCCCAGCTCGGAAGTTCTTACCATGATCGATCGCTGCAGTCATACCGTCGTTACGCGACATTAGGGGCAAAAGCCACAGAAAGAACAAACTTCTGCTCCGAACTCAATGCACCTTTCCCCCTAGGTAAGTACTTCAGTTGTCAAGACACGTGGTCGACTCGTTTTGCTGTTTTCATGCTTGACTATCCTCTTTCAGTGCACACGGCTTACTATACGCTTGTCCAGGGCTCTGATTGGTCAACAAGCCTACATTCAGCGGTCTTGGCATCTTTTGCTGTATGCTTGATATGGACATCGATTCGGGAGGTTGCTCTTTGACCTTCTGTTCGCCGAATTTTGACGCGAGAATCAGATGTTGCTATTATTTATTACTTACCCTTACCCAGGGGATATAGGTAGAATGGGAGACATTAAGTGAGCTTCTCACTGGTTGGCGCGTGGCTGCAGACGAAGAGCTTTATACCATTACTCTGACTTCTTGCTTGCGGCCCATGTTTCTCGTCCAACAGAAGCTGCGCGATAGCTGCGAATCTTGCGCAGCTTCCAAAGTAAGATGCTCTAAAGAGAAGCCGACATGCAACAGATGCGCGGAAAGGGGTGTAAAGTGCCAGTACTCAGTCCAGCAAAGAACTGGAAGGAAGTTTCGCCGTCGGGATTCCATCAATGATAACGTGAAGGATGCAACGTCGAGCCAGACCATCACGCCTTTGTCGTCAACATCACCTTTCTTTCCAGAGCTAGACACAGCCGCTGGACTTTCGTTATTTGATTCATCATTCGGCGCACTCGATGCGAGTACAATCCTCTTTACGAGCTCTGATGCCTTCAAGGCATCACATATACCGACCGACTCCCTCTCTCTGCCGAATATTCCTTCCCAGAACCTCTTGAGCCATCCTAACATCTGTCCGGATCATACCCAGAGCTACGCTGCAGGCAACTGCGCTCTTGACGAGGCCAATGTATCCTTTCAATCATGCGAAAACTTCCTGTCTGCATCTAGTGAGACGGGCCCCAACGGTGAGGAATTCGGGCTCGCGTCTCCCACGTGCTCTTTTCCGACGGTCCAGCTGTCTCCACAACTGGGCGCTGCACGAAATGTCACTGGCTGTCAGCAGCCAGACAGCCTCGAGACTGCTCTCCGGCTAATGCGGCAACTCTCCTGCGAAGAGGGCCACCTATTTCTTGCGAGTCTCACCACAACCGGCCATGATCACCAAGGGACCGAGCTCCCACAGCTGCCGATTGTGATAGACAAGAACAAAAAGGCGATGGAGGCCGTCCGCAGCACCTTGCAAACCACGTGCTCTCAAGACGGCTATCTTCTCGTAGTCGTGTGCTTGGTCGTCTCTAAAGTCTTGAGCACATACGCATCTGCGGTCCGTATATCATGTGCTCTTGAGAATGATAGGCGAAGATCAAGCGCGTCTGCACCATCGACGTTACCAGAGAACAAAGATCGAATCGCAGCACAGTGGGTGTTAGATGAGCTGTATCAGGTACAAGCATCAATGGACCAGCTCGGCGCGAAGATGCAGCTATGGGCCAAGCGGAATCGGACGTCTGGCAGTGAGGCTTTTCCAATAGGTAACGACACGAGTCACACGACACTGGCCGGATTTCCTTTCTCCGCGACGGTCTTGAATCAACTATACACCGAAGTTCGGAAACGTTTGAGCACGCTGTCGCTAGAATTGATTGATGAATTGAAGCGATATTGGACATGAAAATGTGTCTATAGACATATGCAGTAATGAGGATTTTGGGCGTTCATTTAGTAGTACACGCAAATTCAAAACGGTTGGCGCGCGATGCAAGAACACACCAACGATTCAGAGTGATGATGTTCGCAAGCCATTACGGATGCTGCCGAAACGGTACGGAACGAGCGGCTCATCGTCCGCGAGATTTAGTCGGGCTAAGCTTCCGAAAAATGTCAGAGAATTGCTGGTTTAGGTCATCTCCAGCGATTTGATTGGCGCGGAGACAAGTTCGGGTCTCAGTAGTAGTCTACTCCGGTATCTTTTCCTTTTCCCCGATCGGATGCCTTTGTCCATACTTTACCCATCCTCCCTCGGCTCGAATGCCATACGGGTCGATCCCTGATGAGTGCAAACCCAGACGAGCATGTCTTGAAACTTGCTTAAACCCTTGTTTTCCTTTTAAAGTTTTCCTCATCGTCTACCTTTTGGTGCTGCTTCCAGTTCCCTCGCCCGTGTAAATACTCTTTACTTTATTCTTGAAACTCCGCGATCCCAACGTACTATCCATAATGGCCGCAGTTAACCCTCTTTTATCCGCTTCTCTGTTCTCCGTGAAAGACTGGGTTGTTCTCGGTAAGTAATGATGACGCCCTTCTAATTCTTCATTGCGATCAATTACTGACAGCTTTACCAGTGACTGGCGGAGGTACAGGAATTGGTTTGAGTATGTTTTGTCATATCATATACCCTCCTTGTATCGCCTGCCTCGTTTCTCCTCTTTTCCCACGCTCTCATCCGCAAACAAATTCAACAGCTCTCTCAATAACACATTTGGACAGTGTTGACCCAGGCCTTGGCCACCAACGGATGCAAGGTCTACGTCACCGGCCGCCGCCTTGAGGTCCTGGAAACAACCGCCCGCATCCATGGGTCCCCAGACAAGCTCGGTCCGCAAGGCGGAAGTATCATCCCCATTGTCATGGATGTAACGTCCAAGGAGAGCATCAAGGGGGTCGTGGATCACATCACGAAGACTGAGGGTTATCTTAACCTGTAAATTTGTCCCAACCAACCACAAGTGTCTTTGTACCGACCAAGTGGACGATGAGGCAGAGACTGACAGTGTGATTGGTAACCAGGCTCGTAAACAATGCCGGCATTTGGACTGCGAAACCAAGTATAGACCCGCAGGCTGGACCAGAGGCATTCGGGAAGGCTATGTTTGATGAGAGCATCGATGCTTGGCAGAAGGGTGAGTATTAACATGCCTTGACCCACCTTTTCAATAATCATGTCTCGGGCTAAATGGAGAATCGATAGCCTTCCTTACGAACGCCACATCCCTTTACTTCGTGACGGCGGCGTTCCTGCCGCTTCTCGCCAAATCAGTCTCCAGCCCCACCGGCAAGATGGGCAGCGTGATTAACAACACGTCTAACAGCGGTTTTCTTAGGATGTGAGTGTCTTGCGCTTTAGCGGTTGAAGAAGATTTTAACCAGTATCTCGCAGGTCCGAGGATTCTCAATTAGCCTACAATGTATGTTGATATAGGAATCCCACATGGCGCTGGGGATGAAATTGACGACAACCAGGTGAGCAAGGCTGCTGCTGTGCATGTAACCCGGCAGCTGGCCTATGATTTGAGTCATAAGAACATCAATGTCCGTGTCAACGGTATCGCTCCGGGTATGTACCGGCGTCTCCTAACCTCAGTTATCGTCCCTGAAAACGGTTAAAGCTGAGCATATCTAATACTGATGTTCCACAGGATGGTTCCCCTCTGAGATGACGACGGGTGGCTCCGGTGATAATAACGAGAGCACACCGCAGGAAGACGCACCGTTCCAGCAGGAGATGGAGCGCATAGGGGCGAGAGTGCCCCCTGGACGCATGGGCAACGTAAAGGACTTGGCAACCGTGAGTCAAAACACACCTGAATCACCGACTTGACAAACTATGAAGTCGCATCATGAGTCCTTCCTAACCCTGTCATAGTGTCTTCTCACTCTTGCCACCAACGAATACATGTGGGGAACGATTTCCATTGTCGACGGTGGAATCACCCAGAGCGTCGCAGGTAACATGTGAGGATATGCAGGCGGTAGGTGGAGGCTTCAGAGAAAGCATGCAAGCTGCGTGGCTTAGCCTGCTGATCGATTACGGAGTTCCCCTGGCCTGCGCCTCTGTAGAAATGTACTTAGGCCATACAGCCATTTACCTAGTCAAGTTTCTAGCCATTTCATCATATTCGCTGCTGGTTTCGCAATACCTACTCTCTAGTAATTCGTGACAAGTGGGAATGACCGTGAATGACCGGTTTCTTGGGCTCCTTGAATATAGACTTGTTCGTGACAAGGAGTTGTTGAAGAAGGTGTTCTATATCAACTATTGCCATTAATCTTCGAAGCGGACCGTCTTTGGCTTACTCCAGCATTGCAAACAAGATACAGGCCGTAGGACTACCTAATCCATGTTAATACACTCTCTTCGCAGATCGCACAGAAGTCAATCTTACTTACCTTCAACGGATCGAGGTCGTATAATCTCAAACAGCAGATAGCAACATTCACATGATGAAGCTACGTGAACCATAGCCGCTCAAGCCATTAAAAACGCTTGTTGGTTAGTCCGAAGATTTTCGACCAGAAATAAGCTCGCCACCATTCTCACTGCTCCGAAAAATTAGGAGTGAAATCCTGAGGAGCGGGACTGAGGGACGGATCAGCCACCCAGCCCAACCTCATTGCAACGCCTCTGGACGTGTCACATCATCTCCAACGATGTCTCCCTCTCCTTTAAATGTACGTTGCTGATTTTCAATAGAGCCTACGCTGCCACTGATCAGGGAAATGTATCGACACCAATTAACCGCAGCAAAGATGTGTCCTCTTGCACAGCGCCCGTTGCATTGAAGCAGAGGATGAGCCCGCTCAAATCAAACCCGCTACCACCACTCCTGACCATTACCAACTTCAAGATCCGAGATGAGCGTAGGATTAAACGCCCTATTGCACTGTGCATGCTGGGATATGTAATCCACGTGTAAGAGATGGAAATACCTGGCCTTTGCTGCGTATCATCCCGCTTCAGCAGACGAAACATGCAGCACACGATTACACTGACACAGAAACGGACGCGGAGGACATCGATTCTCACTCAATACTGCCACCACATCTAACCCGCACCCAGTCTGAAGAGAGCGATTTTCCATTGAGGTACGATAGAAGAGGTAACAGTGCGGACACTGAGCTGCACTCAAGCTCAGTGCCCGCACGGTTAGCATGGACAGAAATACCAAAGTGTTCGTGAATCAATACGCCATACGCTCCCAGGCACAAGAGCATGGGATCATATCAGGCAGGAAATCACTAGACTAGCAGTCTTTGGCTGTCTGGGGACCTCGGCCCCCAAGTGCATAGGTGCTCGTGTAGGGAGTATGATGGTTGATTAAGTATCTAAGTTTCTGGGGATCAGAGATTTTATATAAGGGGGATGCTAAGCACGCTAAACCTAAAGCTAAACCTAATTACGGCCTTGCTTAGAGACTCTAGGCCATTTGATTTCGTATCATCGAAGAACTACGCCGCAGTCCTATTCTTTTTCGTCATTAAAGGACGAAGTAAAGGCGAGAATTCCAGGAGAATAGATAGGCACTGGCCATAGAAATCCATTCGCCGAAGAAAAGAATTAGAAGGCGATATCTGGAACGGATCAGACATGATATAGTAGAAAAAAGCTCGAATTGTATACTAACGAGCTGTCGCGCTTGACTGAAAACAAATGGAAAGAGTAAAAAGAAAAGAGAGGAATATAATATAGTAGGCGGTCGGTGGAGCCACAACCGGCTCTAATCTAACTACGACCTGAATGGAGCCTGTCGGTTCAATAAAGTTGCAAAGGCGCAATAGCGAGAGCGAGCAAGTAGAGAGCAAGAAGTGGCTGAGAGGGATCACGAGGGAGCAGAGAGGGAGCACGAGAGAGCATCAAGGGAGCAGGGGGGAGCAGGGGGGGAGCATCGAGGGAGTATACACCCTAGCCAGAAACTTCTGTCGAGGGAAATGAGCACAACCCTCTTCTTTTTTATCTTATATCAATGATACCAATACGCGCTAGTAGTAAGGGTAATCTAATCTCGCCTGGCTGCCACTTGTCTAAAGTTACAGCTTGTCTTAGAGCATGCTTGGCAGAGCGGTATTATTGGTATTGGAGAAAAAAAGAAGAGTTTTGTACTCATTTCCCCCGACAGAAGTTTCTGGCTAGGGTGTAAGGGAGTATCGGCAAATCTCAAAAACTCCTGCTAAAACACCTAGTTACCGACCGCGCGGATAGGGCTACCAGCGTCCTACTAGTAGCCCTAAGTTACGGATAAAACTACTAACGTCCTATTAGTAGATTTAGTAAATTAGGGTGTTAAGGCTCTCCGTTCAACACCTGAGTATAACGTCGATAGGACCTAGGTTAATACTCGTAGAGAGGAGTATTAAGGATCGAAGGATAGTAGGCTTCGTATTAATATAAGATAAAACTAGATAAATTTAATAAACTTAATTAATAATTTAATAAACGTTTATATTCAGAATTTATAATTAAAAGTCTGAAGGGAAGTTAAATATAAAACTCCTATCTATTAAGAAAGTACGTAGTCTATATAAAAGAAAGAAACTACGTTATTTATTTATTTACTCGTTTATTCTAATATCGAGTAGATAAATAATTAAGCGCTTATCTATTTATTAATCTATATATTACGTCGAGTAGTAAATAAACCTTTAGTGTATTAAGTATATTAAATTTATTAAAGTTTTTAACGAATTTTAATCGTAATATTACCCCTCCCTTTTAATTTTCTTTATTTTTAAAGATAATCCTATATCTTCTCGTTAAATAAAGTAATATAATAAATTATAAGAATAGGTTACTTCTAAAGGTCTTATAGTTATAGTTATATATATATATTACACTATATATTAAACCGAATATCGACTATCCTCGTTATTATCGAAGTACGGGGAGTATATTAAGACTAGGAAAAAATACGAACTCTCTAAATCTATCGTTAATTTCTTAGGAATTAATAAAGCTTTAGAGCGCTTAGAATATAAAGAAGAAAAGATTAAAATTACGCGAGAAGCGGCGAATAAAGTCGTTAATTAAAAGAATACGAAGTTAAAGAGATTTTATTAATAAAAGAAATTCTTAAAGGAGCGTGAATAAAAGATATTCGATAAAGATTTTATAAATATAGAGGAGTTAGAGCGTCTAGAAGAATTTAAGAAATTTAATAAAATAAAATATATAGTAGCCTCGGTTCCGTATTTCGATAACTTTATATCTTTAAAATCTTTTTCGTTAAGGACCCTCGACTAGCTTTTTTATATCGTTATCTTTAGAATTTTTTTAGAAGTTCCCGATAATTAATTAAGTTCGTTAATAACTCCTAAATATTCTCCGATTCGTTGTAATTTTTTTATTTAACGAGGTAATCCTAACTTTTTTAGTTTAAAATCTTTTTTACTTTAAACTCCGTTTCTTTTTTAATCTAGAAATAAAAGATATTTTATAAGAGTATCTTAAAGTTTATTAATTTTAATCGAGAGATATAGAATATTAAATATACTTTAACGTCGGCTAGAAGATTTAGTTTATAATTAACTAGTCCTTTATTTTTCTTAATCGAAAATAGTCCGATTTTAATATAGTCTAGTTTCTTACTCGGTCTTTTATTTATTATATTTTTTATTAAGAGGTATACTTTATCCCTCTTCTTTAATTAATACTACTCTTTTTAATATTTATTTACTATTAATTTAGTCCGAGTATTTATTAATTTAATCTAGGTTTACCTTCCTTTATATAACGCCTTTATATTAACTATATAAATTAACGCTTTATACGCGTTACGTCTTTATTTCGGATCGAGAAACGTATTAACGTATTTATTATAATTCGCGAAGAATAATATAAGTTTTATTATATTAGACTGCGCGTTATTAAACGTTAATTAAATTATAGGTAGAAGTCTTATTTAATCGTTTTATTTCTTATTTACGTAATATTATAAATATATTTCTATTATTTAATTTATCCGCTTTATCTACTTATCCGTCTATAGGTAGTATATAGTTAATATCCGTAACTTAGTTCCGATAGTATTAATTAGTATTTTCTAATAGTTAGAGGTGAATTATTTATCTCGGTTAAAGATAATTAATTTAGTTATCCCGTAATTCTTAATAAATCGATCTAGTAGTATAAAGGCGATTTATTCGGCCTTATAAATTTCTTTAATAAATATTATTATAACGTATTTATTAAATTTATTATAAATTATTATTATCGAGTTAAAGATTTCTAAAGTAATTAGGTCCTTTGATTTTAGTAATTTAATAACGAAATTTATTATAATATCGTCCTACGGTGTTTCTAATACTAGGGTGAATTAGATTTAACCGTATTTAATATACCTTATAGACTTATTTTACTAGTATTCGATATATTCTTTAATATATTTCTCGACGTGCGACTTTAGTCTTGGCGCGTCGTATTCTCTATGGATAAATTCTATAGTTTTAATAACTCTAGAGTATTCTTAAACCGGATTATTATAATAATCGCGAATAATTTCCTTAAGATATTTTTTAGGAAGATAAGTCTTTTTATTATATTCTAATAGTTTAGCCTATAGTTATTAACTTTTTAGTATAGGGGTTAAGATATTATTTTCGTATTTCTTCTAAATATTATTTATAATTCCGGGAATAAAGATATATAATATCGTTACTAGTTATTATACTAGGACTAGCGATCTATTCTATTACTAAATAAGGACTAGTTATATTATTATATCCTTATCCTCTATATAGTCTTCTTGTTTATTAAATATATCGGCGCGACCGTTATCCTTTTTTAAGGTATAGAAGATTTTAAATTTATATTATCCTAATAACTCTAACTATTTAATTTATCTTCGATTTAATTATTTTATTATTATAAAGTTTAGAAGATTCTTATAATCTATAAAGATAATAAGGTTTAAATAACTCTCTATATATACCCGTTACTACTCTAGTACGGATACTACTATAGTAATTCCTTATCGTAAATATTATAGTTCTATTCCGCTAATAATATTTTTCTGGAATAGTATATAATAGGATATTATTTATTATCTCTCTACTAGAGTATATAAACGCTTATTATTAAATTTAAAATATTAGTTTCGATTCGAGCTAGTTCGTTACTTCGAAAGGAATATAGTACCGGCGGTTTCTTATAAGTTTCTTTAAATACCTCGAAAGATTATTATTATTCTTTTTTTTACTAGAAAGTAATATCTTTCTTTATAATATTTATTAGTAGTAAGGCCTTTTTAAAGTAGTCTTTAATAAATCTTCTATTAAAGTTCGTAAATCTTAAGAAACTTTATACCGTCTTAATATTATATAATATAAATTATTCTTTAATACTCCTAATTTTTTTAGGGCTTATATAAATACCTCTAATATTAATTATAAATTTAAGGAATTTAACCGATTTCTTATAAAATTCGTATTTCTTTAGTTTAAAGAGAAGTCTAGCTAGTAATAAATAAATTAGGATATCCTATATATATTAGATATATTCTTCCTTATTAGTAGAGTAAATTAAGATATTATCGAGGTATATAATCACCGTTATATCTAGGTATATTTATATAATATTATTAATTAATATTTAATAGGTTACTAGTACGTTAGTAAATCCGAAGGGTATTATTAAATATTCGTAATAATCGTATCTAGTCTTAAAGGTAGTCTTCTACTCCTCGCCTTTTTTTATTCGAATTAGATTATACGCGCCTCGAAGATCTAGTCGCGTAAAGATTTTTATTATTACTAGCCGATCTTATAACTCGTTAATATTTAGTAAAGAGTACCGATTCTTTACTATAATATTATTTAATTTTCGATAATCTATATAAAGTTATAGACTTCTATTCTTTTTTATTATAAAAAGGATTAAATAACCTATTAATAATTTAGATTCTCGAATAATTTCTTTTTTAAAATTCTCGTCGATATACCCGCGAAGTACTCCGAGTTCTTTTTCTAATAAAGTATAAATAAGTCTAAATATCGGCGTTTTATTAAATTCGAGTTCGATTTTATAATCTTATAATTAATATTTAGGTAATACTTTTATAATTATTTTTTCCTAAAAGAGGTATTTTTATTATTAATACTTTTTAGGGATATTAAGAGGTTTATTTTTATTTTTAGAAACTTTAATTTATTCGCCCTACTAACCTCTTTAGTTAGTATATATCGAATCGGATCTTTTTATAAAATTATTTTTATATAAAGATAAAGTACTATAGGCTTCGACCGGGCTACGGTTCGACTTTTTATTTATAATCATCCTTTATAGGCGTATAGGTATTATATTAATAACGTTTTTAATACGCGGAAATATAAATACTCCTCTCGTTTAATTTATTATTAGATTATATTTCTTTAATTAAGGTATCCCTAGAATAATATAGTAAATAATTATTTTTATTATATCGAAGGTAATCTCCTTATAATAGCGTTGAATAATAATTAATAGCGGGAACGTTTCTTTATTTACTTTTCTTATTAATAACTTCGACCCGTTAATTAACTAAAGTTTATATTATTCTTTTTTTTTTTAAATTAGTAGGTTAATTACCTAAGTTATTATTCGAGATATAAAATTACTAATTACTCTTAAATCTATTATTATAACGACTTTATATCCGTTAACTTTTACCGGTATTCGTATATATATATTATATTAAATTAAATATAGATATTATTTTAGGGTTAATATATTAATCTTTTTATATTTCTCTTTAATATAAGGGACTAGTCTTTTCCCGACGAAGATAAGAATCCGTAGTACTCTTTAGACTCGAAGTACCTCTCGTAATCTTTAATTAAATAATAGTACTATTTATCCTAATTATAGTATTTCGTTTTCTTATTATATTCTATCTAGTTTCGTAATTATAATTATTATTCCTTATCGTGGCCTAGGAAGGTTTAATTCTCCCTTTTCTTTATTAGGTGCCACGGATAATTATTTTTCAAATAATTATTCTATTAACTATAATTATATCCTAGTTTTACGATATACTTTCGCTCTCCTAAACTATCGTAATAATATTTATAATATTCGCTCGTATATATTAACTAGTATATTTCTTTATATCGTAGGTAATATTTATTATAAGTATAATTAATTTTAGAGGTTTATTTTTTTTCCTTTTTCTCGTCTTCGGGTTTTTCTTCTAATATAATAAATTAGGTTTTAGAATTATCGAGGTAGTTTATTACCTAAAGTTATTCTTTAGAATTTATTATATTTTATTTTTATTTTTATCCTTCCTCTAAATCTTCTTTTAAAGTTTTATCGTTATTATTATTTAGTTCTTCGAGCTCTCGAATTCTTTAAGCGATTTCTTCTTTAATCTCCTTTTACTTTTTAAGTAAATTATTAAAAGTAGAATTATTTTATACTAGATCTTTAGGGGACCCGGCTACACTATCCGGTATCTCCTTTTTAAGTATATTTAATTATTATTAATTTATTATATTTTTCGAACGATAGTTCTTAGCGATATAACCCGGTTTATTATAATTATAATAATTTATTATTTTCTTACCCCTTTATTATTATTTACTCTTTTTTTAAAATCCTTTTATAGGTCCCTTCTTAATAAAATCGAGTTTTATTAATATATAATTATACGGGTTAAGTTTCTTATAGCGGTAATAACTAGCCGAACTATATCCGTTATTATAAATTTTTAAATATCCTTATCCGTTAATCCCTTCGTTATAGTATTTCTTTATTATACGTTCGTATAGCTTATCGTTAATTTTAATTATTTATTCGATAAATATATCGAGGTCCTTTATAACGGCTCTTACTCGTATAAATTCGTCTTTTATATTATCTTTTAATCCTCGTCGATATATTATTATAAAAATAATATCGTCCTAGTCCGTAAATATTATATAATATTAAAATTATACCGAGTAATCGGACGTAGACCTTCGTTATATTAAATATTAAATAATATAAACTACTATACTACTTTTCGTTGGATAGTCTAAATATATAGTGAATCTCGGTTTTAAATTTAGAGAAGTTCTCTATCTAAAGCTTTATTAATAAGTTATCGGTATTATTTACTACTTTTATATAGCGCTTTAAGAATAGTTTAACCTATTTCTATATATTACCTCTTATATAGGTTATTATAAAGATTATTTATTAAATAATTAATATTATATTTTTATTAAATACGAAGAATAATTAGAGTTATAATAACTAGTCGTTAAGCTTCTCGCGCTCTTTATAGTAATAGTTTAGGCGGGTAACTTTAATACGGTCCCTTTCTTCTATAATATTACGTCTCTTAATATCGTTTTAAGTATTTAGGGTTAAGGTCTTTATTAATCCTAAAATACTTATCTTAAAGGTATTTAAAATATTAAGGCTCTCCGTTTAATATTTAAATATAATATTAATAGGATCTAGGTTAGTACTCGTAGAGAGGAGTATTAAAAATCGAAGGATAATAAGTTTTATATTAATATAAAATAAGACTAGATAGATTTAATAAACTTAATTAATAATTTAATAAACGTTTATATTTAAAATCTATAATTAAAAGTTTTAAGAGAAGTTAAATACGAAGTTTTTATTTATTAAGAAAGTACGTAGTCTATATAAAAAAAAGAAACTACGCTATTTATTTATTTACTCGTTTATTCTAGTATCGAGTAGATAAACGGTTAAGCGCTTATCTATTTACTAGTTTATATACTACGTCGAGTAGTAAATAGACTTTTAATATATTAAATATACTAAGTCTATTAAGGTTCTTAGCGAACCTTGATCGTAATATAGAGATCTAGGTAATATTCTAATAATAAATTTAATAACTCGCGGTTATTATTAATAATTTATTAATAATTTTTATAATTTTTATTTATTAATATTTTTTTATTATTATAATCAATATTAATATTTATAAATAATATATTATTAATTTTAATAATATATTTAATTAATTAATAATATACTCGAAATATAGTTAGTAAATTAATTATATACTAATTTTTATTAATTAATTAATTAATTAATCTATATATTTACTCTAATAAAATTACTTTATTAATAAAGGAGTTCCGCGAATTCTTTTTTAATAAAGTTACTACCGGCGCCTACTAGTTATTAAAGAAACCTCGTCGGTTAAAAACTTTAATTTATTAATAATTTACTTCCTCTTTTTACTAGTTAGTAACCGATAATTATAATTATTTTAAAATATTATTTATTCTTCTTTTTATTTCTTTTTTATTTTAGTTTCTTTAATTTTATTTATTTATTTTATAAACTTATAGGCCGCTTTATTATAAATTTATTAAATAATCGATACCTACGGCTCTTTCGCCGGCGGTTTCTTCTTTTTCTTTCTTTTCTTTATAGGTCTAGGTATATCGCTAGGTCCTAATAATAATTTAAATTATATTAACTATTCTTGAATAAAAGAGAATTAAATAAGTTATCCCGTTTTTATTATCTACTAGGTAGTTATATATATATTTTAAACCTATATTAATATCTTTTTAAAATTATATATATTTATTTATTCTTACGCCGCTGAGTAGGGAAGGGAAAGAATAAAACTAACTTTTATTCCCTTCCCCGAAATAAAGAAGGGAATAGATAAAGAAAGGAAAGAAATATTAAAAGAATATAAAGAAGGGAAAGGATTACTTATTATTCTCTATCCCTACTCTCCCTATAGGGCTGGCTATATATATATATATATATACCCTATTACTACCTCTATATATAATTATATATATATATATATATATACCCTATTACTGCCCCTATATATAGTTATATATACGTGTATATATACTCTATTACTACTCCCGTGTGGCTTATATATACCCTATATATAGTTTATATATACGTGTATATATACCCTATTACTACTCCCGTGTAGCCTATATATACGCGTATATATACTCTATTAAATAGTACAAAGATTAGGATAATTCGGAAAGCGGTCAAGAAACGCCAAGCTTTATATCTAATTTGGACTAGCCTCTTAGCACTAGTTATATATAGTTTATAGGGGCAAGAATAGGCCATATATAAGAGCAACAACGGGCCATATATGGGGGCAAGAATGGGCCATATACAAGAGCAGCAACGGGCCATATATGAGGGCAAGAATGGGCCACATACAAGAGCAACAACGGGCCATATATGGGGGCAGCAATGGGGCATGCATGCGCGTATACATGGCCATATATGGGGGCAGTAATGAGGCATGCGTGCGCGCATATATAGGCCATATATAGGGCAGCCCTATAGGGAGAGTAGGGAAGGGATTCCTTATTATTCCCTTTCTTTCTTTACTCTAAGGAAGGGAATTACCGAGCCTTCGTTCTTTTCTCTTCTTTTCCCTGGTTCCCTTTCTTAGCCGGGGAAGGGAAGAGATTCCCTACTTTATTCCATAATATATTTATTCTACTAGCTTTATTTTATCGCTAGCTAGTTCTAGGTAAAATAATAATATATATTTTATATTTTATTTCCTTTATTTATATTAATAACTAGCGCTACGGACTATAAATATCTTTATTTAATATAAGAATTTATTTAATCCGATTTTACTATATTTTAATTATATTATTATAAAGTTTTTAATCTTCTTTAATTAATTATAATAATTAAATTAATCTTTAAATAAATCTCCTTTTTAAACCGGGTTAGTAATTTATATAGAGATAATTCTTTTATAATTCTCCTATTTATCTAGTTATTACTAGCGGGCCTAATTTTTTACTTTTTAATTAATAATTTTAATATCCTAGTATTCTTCGATATTTTTAATTAGGTTTATCTAGTCTTTTCTCTTCTTTATAATTATAATTATTTTATATTATTCTTTAAGTTTTAGAGCGCGAAGTACTTAGGTTTCTTTTTCTATTATTAATATCGGAGGTGTTTATCGCTATCTACCTCCTCTATATTAAAGTTTATTTTAGATTCTTATATTTTTTATAAATATAATTAAATAAATTCCTCGATTTATTTAATATTATATTACTAGGCGGTCTAACTAGAGGTTAATTAATACGATTTTTAATTTAACCTTAAATATTAAAATTAAAATAATTTTGAATACTCCTAGGATTATTTTAAAATAACTATTTTAAATAATTATTAATTTCTTTATATATTTCTTTATAACCTCCGTTATTTCTTTAAATTAATATTATATCGGAGTCGTAAATATTAATATTAGTTTAATTACTATATTATATACTATTTTATACTTCGCGAAGGTAGCGTCTTATATTGAATTAACTAGTTATTTTATAATACGACTTTAATTAATCGCTTTAACTTTAATCTAGGTTAAATATAATCTCTATTTTAATTTTAAATCGATATATAATTTTAAGACTTTAATACTCGTTTTAAATTTAATAACTATATTCTTAAAATTTATTACTATTTTTATATTAAACTTCTTCGGCGTTCGAGATATATAGACTAGTTCGTATTTCTAGAGGGTAAATAATACTTTATAAATAATTATTTATTTTAAATAAATATTATGAGCCCGTTTTAAATTCGTATAATTTTTTTTTATACTCTCGTTATAGGCGAGTAGGTAGATATTATCTATAAATTCTCTAATTTATACGAGTAAGTTTATCTTAGTGTACTCTTTAATTAATAATATATTAAAAAATAGAAAAAGTTCTAGTAAAATAAACGATCTTTATAAAATACCCGTTATTATTTTCTTTACTATACTTATTCTTCCCTTAAATATTACGGATATAGTTTTATTCGATAGAATATTTATTATATAATTAATAATTAGGCTAGGTACGCCTTTTATTTATAAATTATATAATAATCTTTTATATAAAACGTTATTAAATACTCCTATTATATTTAACGATAATAGGTTTACTATCTTTTCTCTCCCGTTTTTATTATAGTTTTATATAATATATATTATATTTATAAAAGTCTCTAGCGCGTTTTTTATTAAATACTTTTATCTAGCCTCTATTTATTATAATAGTAATAATTCGTACTCCTCCGTTATATTATTTAACTTTTTAGAAATAATTATTTCTAGCGCTTTATTAAATATATCGAGGAGTATAATAAATCTATATAATTTTAACTCTAAATAATCGCCTTTCTTTAATTTATTAAAAATTATTATATTAGTTTCTTTAAAATACTTCGGGTAGTATTTTTATTTAAGGTAAATCTAAAATAAAAAAGTAATAATATTTATTACTCCCGTTTTTATTATAATTTTTAGGAATCGGTTCGGGATTCTAGTTATTCCTAATACTTTATCGGTAGTTAGGTACTATATTATTTTATATATTTTTATCCTAGTTATTTCCTAGTTTATTTTAACGGGCTTTAAATATTTTATTCCGTCGATATTATTTAAATCTATCGTTAATAGAGAGGGGAATAATATTCTTTATAAAACTTTTATTTTACTTTTAAAGTCTTTAGTTTTTCTTTCTTTATTATTTTTAATAACTAGGAATTAAAAAAGTTATTTAAAATAGTTATTTTTCTTTTTTTTTATCTCGCGAGTTTTTATACTCCCGCCGGTTTTAATAAAACTTTATATATACTCTCCCGCTAAAAGAATATTTTCGTTCTTCGAATTATATATATTCTTTTATTATTTATTATATCTAGGGCCTCCCCCGTCTAGGTATTTTAATTTCGTTTATATTTCTTTATATATTTCTTCACCTTTAATATAATATTAATATAGTAGGAGTTTTAATAAAATTTAACTCTTTAATATAAGCGGGCCTATAAGATCGTAAATTTAATAATTTCTTAAAAGCCTCCTATTATCGTATTTAGATATTAGTCGATATTTTCTCTATTTTTAAACTTTAGTTTCTTTAATACCTAGTAAAGAGACTTTATACTTTATTATATTTCCTTTCGAGTAGTATTATCTTTAATTTTCTTTTAGGTATAATAAATATATAATATTAACTCTTTTTATACTATTAATTTTTATTAATATAATATATTTATTATTAAATTTTAAATTTAAATATTATTAAATATCTAATATTTATTATTAATATTTATTATAAATTATTTTATTATAATTATTTTTTTCTTTATATTTATTAAAATTATTATTATTTATATTTATATTTTAATTTCTATCGTCTCTATTAATATCTAGTTTAAAATATTGATATAAAATATATTTAATCTTCGTATAATTTTAATAAAACTTCTTCTTTTAATTATTCTATTTTAATTATTATTAATAATATTTATTTTAGTTAAATATATCGATAAATTAAAAACTAACTTTAACGACTCGGGGTTTAAAGATAAATTATTTTAAATACTCGAAGTAAACTCGAAGCGCTCGATAAATACTCGATAAATATTTAAAATTATTATAAAATATATATCGAGTTTTTTATAAATATATTTTGAATTTATAATTTTAAGAGTTTTATTTTAAAAAGTTATATAATTTATTACCTAAAAATTTTAAAAATTATAATATTTTAAAATTACTTTTATCGACGATAACGACTCTCTAGAACGATCTTTAATATTAGTAAATTTTTAATTCGCGGAATCGATCGATTCGCGTAAAATCCTCGTAGAGATATTATTTAAATTATATACTAAAATATATAATAATAATAATTATAAAAGTATAATAATAATAGAATTATAATTATAAATATAATAATAATAATTATAAAAGTATAATAATAATAGAATTATAATTATAAATAAAAAAAAAAAATTATTATAAATAAGAGTTATAAAGAGGGTTAAAATTAATAATATACTTTTAATTTAATACTCGTTAATATTTATTTTAAATTTACTCGATATATATTTAAAAAGTTTTAGGCCCTTTAATTATATACCTCGGGTATATATCGAGTTAATAAATAAATATCGTATTCAAGATTTTTAAAGCGCCCGTCGAGCGCTCTAAATTATAATCGAGTTACTTTTCGTTTTACCGACGTAATACTATTAATAATAAAAATAATAACGAAGAAAATATCGACGATATTAATAATATAACTAATAAATTAAACGGCGATAAATAATTTAACTTTATAAATAAATTATTTCATATTAATTTAAATATTATTTAATATTCTCGTTAATAATAATACTTTAAAATTTTATATTTTCGTTTTTAAATTACTTTATAAGGTATTTAAGATACCCTAGAAATAAACGATAATAATAGAAAATTATAAAACTTTTCGTTATAAAGTATTTTCGTATAGTTATTATTTAACTCGGATAATTATTATATTCGACTCGGATAATTATCTCGTTTAACTCGAAAAGTTACTTTATTCGACTCGAATAATAATAAAATATCTTAAAATTTTTATTTATAAATATTATAAATTTTTAGTCTTTTAGCGTTATTAATAAAATAAATAAATATTAAATTAAAGAATTAATAAAATTAATAAAATTTTATCTTTATAATAAGTTTAGAGTTATTATTATTTATATTAAACTTTTATAATTAATATTCTTTAGATTTAACTATTATTATAATAATATTAATAATAATAATTATCTTCGTAATTATAATCTAGTAAAAAGGAAGTAATATTTATTTATATTTATAAATTTAAACTTTTATTTAAGCGGTAGATATATAATTAAATAGAGATACTATTTTATATAATTAAATTAAAATCATATTCGCCTTTTTTAAAACCGAGTTTTTAACTTTAATTAAAATATTAATTTTACTACTCTTCGCCTCTATAATTTCGTTTAATATATAATCGAATATATTTATCAATCTCTACGTTATAAAAATCGGTTATTAAATACTATTTATTATAACTAGGATACTCGTTAGATTATTAATATTATTTAAATTATTCAAAAATCTTTAAGCTCTTAGAGCCTAGTTAAAGAAACTATTAATATTATTATATTAATTAAATAAAACGAGCAAGACTCTAAGATTATTATTTAATAGAAAAAAATAATAATATTAATAAATATAATTTCGTATTAAGTTATAATACCTAAGGGTATATATAATAATATAAAAGTATATATATAAACTTAATAAAGATCTTTATTACTCGATAGAAGAATTAATTTCTAAAGAATTTTAGGAGCTAGGAGTAATTAACTAGGAATATAATAATATATTTAATTAAAATATTAATAATTTATCGGCTACGTTATTAATTAATAAAGTTAATATAAAAATTATATATTATATATATAATCTTTAGCCCGGATTTAACTATTAAGGTCTAGTTTTAATATAATATAATAATTACCCCCCTTTCTAAGGGATTCGCCTCGAATTTAAATATTAAAATATTTAAGAAAACCCTCTAAACCCGTAAAGAAAATAAGGGAAAAAAATAATAAATAAATAACGGAAATAAAACGTATATTTCCCGATAAATACTAGTATAGAAAATTAATTACCTTCCGTAGACATTCTTCTTTATTAATAATAATTCTTTAAAAAACCCTCTAAACCTAGTAGAATAAATAAGGGAAAGAATATTATAAAGTCGGTATATATAATTTAAAGATAAAGTATAAACGTACTACTTTTATATCTTTATAAAGAAATATAATAGTACGTATTCGTATAACTTAGTAGTTATTAATATATATATTAATAAATACTCGATAAAACTCTTTAAACTTACTAGGCGAATAGGGGAAAAAATACTTCTTAAATAAATATTATTAATATTTATATATAACGCGAGTTTGATTAATTAATTAATTTATATACTTACTCTAGTAAAACTACTTTATTAATAAGAGAGTTCCGCGAATATTTTCCTAATAAGGTTACTAGTAGTTTTTATTAATTACTAAAGAAACCTCGTCGGTTAAAAACTCTAATTTATTAATAATTTATCTCCTCTTTTTACTAGTTAGTAGCCGATAATTATAATTATTTTAAAATACTATTTATCCCTTCCCTCCGTTTCCTTTTTATTTTAGTTTTTTTAATTTTCTTTACCTATTTTATAGGCCTATAAGCCGCTTTATTATATATTTATTAAATAATCGAAGTTTACGGCCCTCCGGCCAGCGGTTTCTTTTTTTTCTTCTTTTTTTTATAGGCCTAAATATATCGTTAGGTCCTAATAATAGTTTAGATTATACTAATTATTTTTTAATAAAAGAGAATTAGCCGAGCTACCCCGTCCTTATTATCTACCGCGCGGTTATATATATATTTTAAACCTAGGTTAATATCTTTTTAAAATCGTATATATTTATTTATTTTATAAACTCCGTTTTATCCCTAGCTAGTTCCGGGTAAAATAATAATATATATTTTACACTTTATTTCCTTTATTTATACCGGTAGTTAATACTACGAATTATAAATACTTTTATTCGGTATAGGAATTTATTTAATCCGATTTTACCGTATTTTAATTATATTATTATAAAGTTTTTAGTCTTTTTTAATTAGTTATAATAGTCGAACTAGTTTTTAAATAAATCTCCTTTTTAAACCGAGTTAATAATTTATATAGAGATAATTATTTTATGGCTCTCCTATTTATCTAGTTATTATTAACGGGCCTAGTTTTTTACTTTTTAATTAATAACCTTAGTATTTTAATATTCTTCGATATTTTCGATCGGGTTTATTTAGTCTTTTCTCCTCTTTATAGTTATAGTTACTTTATATTATTCTTTAAATCCTAGGGTACGAATTATCTAGGCTTTTTTCTCCGTCGTCGGTATCGGAGGCGCCTACTATTACCTCTCTCTTTTACGCTAGAGTTTATTCTAGATATATATTTTTTATAGTCGTAATTAAATAGGTCCCTCGATTTATTTAATATTATATTACTAGGCGGTTTAATTAAAGGTCGATTAACGCGATTACCGACTCGACTTTAAATATTAAAATTAGAGTAATTTTAAATACTCCTAGGACCGTCTTAAAATAGTTATTTTAAATAATTACTAATTTCTTTATATATCTCTTTATAGCCTCCGTTATTCTTTTTAATTAATATTATATCGTAGCCGTAAACGTTAATATCGGTTTAATTATTATATTATATATTATCCTATACTTCGCGAAGGTAGCGCCCTATATCGAATTAATTAAATACTTTATAACGCGGCTTTAATTAATCGCTTTAATTTTAATCTAGGTTAGGTATAGTCCTTATTTTAGTTTTAAATTAATATATAGTTTTAAGACTTTAATACTCGTTTTAAATTCGATAACTACGTTCTTAAAATTTATTACTATTTCTATATTAAACTTTTTAAATATTCGAGATATATAGACTAGCTCGTATTTCTAGGGGGTAAATAATACTCTATAAATAATTATTTATTTTAAATAAATATCATAGGCCTATTTTAAATTTATATAATTTTTCTCTATACTCTCGTTATAGGCGAGTAGGTAGATATTATTTATAAATCCTCCGACCTATATTAATAAGTTTATTTTAGTATACTCTTTAATTAATAGTATATTAAAGAATAGAAAAAGTACTAGTAAAATAGGCGATTTTTATAAAATACCCGTTATTACTTTCTTTATTATACTCGTCCTTCCCTTAAATATTACGGATATAGTTTTATCCGATAAAGAACTTATTATTTAATTAATAATTAGGCTAGGTATATCTTTTATTTATAAATTATATAATAGTCTTTTATATAAGACGTTATTAAATACTCCCGTTATATTTAATAATAATAGGTTTACTACCTTTCCCCTCCCGTTTTTATTATAGTTTTATATAGTATATACTATATTTATAAAGGTCTCTAACGCGGTTTCTACTAAACACTTTTATCTAGCCCCTATTTATTATAGTAGTAGTAATTTATACTCCTCCGCTATATTATTTAACTTTTTAGAGATAACTACTTCTAGCGCTTTATTAAGTATATCGAGGAGTATAATAGGCCTATATAATTTTAACTCTAAATAATCGCCTTTCTTTAATTTTTTAAAAATTATTATATTAATTTTTTTAAAATATCTTAGGTAGTATCCCTATTTAAGGTAGACCCAAAATAAATAAATAATAATATTTATTACTTTCGTTTTTATTATAACTTTTAGGAATTAATTTAGAATTCTAATTATTCCTAGTATTTTATCGGTAGTAAAGTATTATATTATTTTATATACTTTTATTTTAATAATCTCCTAGTTTATTTTAACGGGCTTTAAATATTTTATTTTATTAATATTATTTAAATCTATTATCCGTAGAGGGGGAAATAATACTCTTTATAAAACTTTTATTTTACCCTCGAAGTCTCTAATTTTTCCTCCTCTATTATTTTTAATAATCAAGAATTAAAAAAGTTCTTTAAAGTAGTTATTTTTCTTTTTTCTTTATTTTACGAGCTTTTATACTCCTATTAATTTTAACGAGGTTTTATATATACTCTCCTATTAAAAAAACGTTTTCGTTCTTCGAATTATATATATTCTTTTATTATTTATTATATCTAGGGCCTCCTCCGTCTAGGTATTTTAACTTCGTTTATACTCCTTTATATATTTCTTTACTTTTAATATAATATTAATATAATAGGAGTTCTAGTAAAATTTAACTCTTTAATATAAACGGGTTTATAAAATCGTAAATTTAATAATTTCTTAAAAACCTCTTATTATCTTATTTAAGTATTAATTAATATTTTCTTTACTCTCGAGTTTTAGTTTCCCTAGTATTTAATAAAGAGACTTTATATTTTATTATATTTTTATTTAAATAGTATTATCCTTAATCTTTTTTTAAATATACCGAGTATATAATATTACCCCTTTTTATATTTACTCGAATTCTATTACTACTAGTTTATAATCGGAGTTATAATATAAATCTTCGCGGACTATAAAGTTATTTATAATTTAATATACTCCTTTTATAAAAAATAATAAATCGATTATACTTTTATATCCTCGGGCTTTTTATATAATAAATATTTTTAATAACCCTAGTTTTATTTCCCTCGACTTTATTATTCCTAGGAGATAATTAATTATAATATAATATATATATCGCTTAATATTATTCTAGTTAGGGTAGTAAAGATTAAAATTCTTTAAAAGAATATATTTATTTTCCTTTATTAATACTTCCTTTAATAATAGTAATATTAACGAATTATTAATCGAGGTATACTATATCGGTAATAGGTTATATATATTATAAATTTATATTTTTTTATAATAAAGGATTTTTTAATTAATAGCCTCCTCCTCCCCGATTTTATCCAATTAAAATTTCTTTTCGTTTCTTCGCTCGTTTAATATAATCTTTATAAAGTATAAATCGCCTTTATAATAAACTAGCTCCTAGTTATTTATATCGATTCGTTTATTTATATAAAAATATATACGGGCCTTTAAGCCTCCTTTATATACTAAATAAAAATAATTAATATTATTATTATATAATACTTAGGTAATAGGATTTTAACTAGGCTCTTAAATAATTATAATATCGATATCTTTAATTTACTTATTTTAGAGTAACTTTATTATTAACTTCGATTCTTTTTTAATATTATATTATACGATTTTAAATTAAGTACTATAATTTATTATATATTAATATTATATTTGTAAATTCCTTATTTATTTCTTAACTACCTAGTAGTATTAATTCTAGCTAGTTTTTATTTAGTTAGTCGAATATTATTTTTAGGAAATTATTTAAAATTTAAAGAATTACTTACCTAGGTATTATTATTAATTTATTATTTTATCTCGGTCTCCCTACCTTCCTAGGTATAGTAATAGTATTTTAGACTTTATTAATTATATCCGTTATTATTCTCCTCTTCCTCGCGCCTTTAGCCGGTATTAATATAAATTTATTATTAATTAGTTATACCTAGGAGCTTAAGGTTATTATCCTCGGTAATACCGCGAACTACCTAGATTTATTCTCTAATCTTTATCGGATTCGGTATATCTCTTTTTATTTAACTAGGTATATTTTACTCTAGGATTTATAATATCTAGAATAAACCGCGTAGCGCTTTTCCTTCGGGCTTTTAGTACTATATTCGTATAATTAATATAATTCTATATATATCCCGTATTTAGGCTAGTTTTTATAAACTAGGGTTATATAATCGTATTTTTAATAATTAAAATATTACCTCGGGTTACTTATTCTCTCCTATCTTTTATATAATAATAATTATTCGTTTTCTAGGAACCCGTCCATTACTAGTTTATTCGCCGCGTCTAGGTCCGGAATCTTAAAAAGGAGTATTAAATATTTTTTTTTATAATTATACTCGTCTAGTTTAAAAGCGAACCCTAATTATTTTATATTTATAATATTTAATCCCGGGTATAGTCTATAGTTATCCTTTTATAATATCTTTATTATTGTTTTTTAATTAATCGTATCGACGGCCTCTTTCTTTATATTATATATTATTATTATATAGGTCTATTTTAGTACTCTCGCCGAGGGGTTAATATTTTTTATTTATTTAATTATTTTCTTTAGTTTTTACCTTACCTTTATCGTTATATAATATAGAACGAAGTCTTTTTTTATTATTTATTTTACTCCGATAATCGACTCCGTTATTAAATAAACTTCGTTCCGGAATATTTTAATTAATTAAAAGTTAGTCGTTTTCCTAAATTATTTTCTAGCCTTAGTATTATTTATCTTAATTATTAATTATTTTATTTTCGCGCTAGTTATTATTACCGGGGGAGGGGGGTTCGTTTCGGCTATATATCCCGATAAAATAAATATATATCTACGGGTAATATTAGTTTAACTTTATATTAATAATATAAATATACTCCTCGCCTTAAATTTTTAAACTTTTTATTTTAGCGAGTTTATTTAGGCCTTTTAAAACCTACGCTCTTCTACCGATTTTTATATATAATTAAAGATTATTTTTAGCGCGATCTATATTAGTTATAACCTATAATATATTATTTATTATATTTTTTTATATTCTATATTTTTTATAGTCTTTATTATAGTTATTATTAATTCTTTTAAAATTTTCATACCCCCTCTATACCCTCTCGTTTAATTACTAGTTTTATTTTATTATTATAATATCTTCGTTATATTAGAACGCGCTAATAGTTTACTTTTTATTTTAATATTTTAAGTTTTATCTCTACTACTTTTATTCTCTTTTATTTTAATTAATTTCGTAACCCTTTAAGGTAGTGAAATCCTATTAATTTAACTTTCGTCTTATCTTTTTTAAAGAGGAGGTTCCAGGTTTATAATTACTTTTCTTTAGATATAATTATTCATAACGCGAGTTTATTTACTCGGCGCGTCTATAACGAATTAAATAAAATATATTTATATAATTTTATAACCGAATCTTTATTTAAATTTAGAGATTAATTAAAAAATTCGTAGACTCGCTAGATATCCTAGTTTATCTTATTTATAGATAAGCGAAGTACGTTTATAATAAATATTTATTTACGATACTCGATACGCGATAAATAAATCATCGATTAATAAGAATTCAAGGAAATTCTAAATTCTATAAAGTAATTCCGAAAAGAGTCTATTAATAAATCGTATAATAATAATAGATTTTAATATTAATTATAACTTCGGTCTCCGCCTTTAAAATTTCATTTCTCTAATATTATTATATTAATTTCTTATATATATATTTTTATATACTTTTAATATTTATTAAGTTATAGTACCTAGGGTATTTATAATAATATAAAAATAAATATAAAGTTTTAATAGGAAAATAATCTTTAGATCTAGATAATAGAATTAATTTTTAAAAAGTTAGAGCGAGGGCTTTAAACCTCCTATTTCTAAAAAAACTCTAAAGTACTAGAAATTATAATATAATATTATATAATAAATAATTATAAAGTAATAATACGTTATATATATTTACGCCCCGTTAAAGATATTAATATATTATATATACCTACGTCCCGCTACCTCTATAATATTATTATTTATCGATACGGGGTTCTAGCTTTAGTATCGCGGGGTTCTAATTTTTAATAACTCTATATCGAGTTAATATTCCCCCGTTTTATTAAAATTCTTAGAAATTAGTTTTATTATTAAATTTAGGATTTAAAAATTACCTAGTAATAAACCCCGTAATTATTTTATATTTTTTATATTATTATTAAACTACTAGCTCGACGCTAGCGGCTTTAGATATTATAATTTTAATCTTTTAAACTTTTCTAAAGAAAAGACTTATTATTATTATAATATTAAATTTAACCTCGGGACGTTTAAAAGAATTTAATAATAATAATATCGATTAAACCCCCTCCGACGACCCCCGTCGTAAAAATAGTAGTAAATTCGAAGGTATTACTACCCCCGAAGAGATTTTAAATATATAGTTTAAAGTTATTAAAGAAGAAAACCGTCGCCTTAAATAATAATGAGAATTAGGGGTACTATAAATTTAAAATTTAAAATTATATAATTTTATTATTTTTATACCCGTTAGTAAAGCGCTAGCGGAATTTATTATTTATAATAGAGGTCCCCCGATTATTATACCTATTAATGAAATAATAATAAATTTAATTATATTTAATAAGGATATCTTTATTAGGGCGAAAATACTACGCTTTAATAAAATACGTTTTTATAAAGATACGAGCGAAGGTAGATATTTATACTAGTCCCGCGACGTAAATATTAAATTTTTAATTAGTTTTAAATATTTCACTATCGATTATTTAAAGATCGTATATTATATAGATTCGTTAAAAAGTAACTCTTTAACGTAGTAATATAAATATTATAATTTATATAATTTAGTTAATATTATATTTAGTTTTTTTAAAAAGTTTCTTTTTAATTTAATAACGGATTTAGTTAACCGTCGTCTCTTTATTTATAAAAAGTAGGAGGAAGTTAAATAATAGTTTTATTAGAAAATATCGTTATTTAAAACCTATTTTAAAGAAATAAAGACCTAGTTATCCCCGTTTTTAGAAGAGTATAAAGTAAATTTCTTTTTAACTAAATTTAAGTCCAAATTTTAAAAATAAGATCTTTAATACTAATAGTATATTTATTTAAAGGGAAGAAATTCTTATTTAAATTATTATATAAAAAAAGAATTTAATATATATAATTAATAGGTAGCTCTAATTTTAATTCGGGTTCTTAATTAAAGAACCCTAATAAAGGAAAATTTATAATAAACCGAATTATTAAATTTAATACCGGCGATAATATTAAATAAGTATATTTAAAAAAGAAGAGTAATAAACGTAAAACTAATATTATTAATTCTTTATATAATAAGATTATCTATTATTATTATAAAATAGAAAACTATATTAAGTTTAAATATCCCGATATAGATAAATTAGTTATAAATATTAGTACGGTATCGATAAAAAATAATTAAACCTAACTCACGCCTCGGAAGAAGAGTAAGAAAAACGATTAATAAAAATATACTTTTTTATTCTTTCTAAAGGTTGGATTACCCTTTAAGATAAAGTTAAATAATTTATTACTTTAATTAACTCTAGAGCGTAGATTAATTTAATTTTATAACAGTTCGTCGTTAACAAACGATTTAAAACCTTATAATATTATTTTATTATTAATTAAAGTAATTAACGGGTAAAATATATATTACTATAACGCGTATTAATTAAACTATTAAATAGTCGATAGTTAAGGTTAAGGGTATAAATATAATACTTTATTTTATATTATAAACTTTAAAGATTTAAACGTTATTCTAGGTATACCTAAATTACGTTAATTAAAGATATTAATTAATTCTAAAGCGGATTAATAACGGTTTAAAATTAATTTTAATAATTTATAAATTAAGGAACCGGCTAAGTTTACTAGTAATTTTAAAAATAAATCGAATATATTCGCGGTTCAATACGTTACGGTAGTATAAAGTAAATAGGAAGAACTTCTTAATCTAAAGATTCCTAAGAATTTTATAAAATTTTATAATAAAAAAATTAACGAGAAAACGAGTACCCTATTTATTTTTAAATAGAGGGATTACGTTATTAAAATAAAGATTAATAAAGAATTATTTTATAAACCTCTTTATAACCTATCTTAAATTAAATTATCGGAGTTACGACGTTATTTAGAATTTTTATTTTATAAAGACTAGATCCGTTATTTAATCTTTTTTATTTAAGTATTTGATCTTTTTAACTAAAGTATTTATTCTTTTTATATTTAAAAAGAATAGTAGATTATATCTTTACGTTAATTATTAAAATTTAAATATAATAATTATTAAGAATCGATACCCGCTATCTTTAATTACCGAGATATTAGACCGTTTATATAGTTTTAAAATCTTTACGAAGTTAAACTTTAAGGATATTTATTATAAAATCCGGATTAAGGAAAATAATAAATAAAAAATTATTTTCCGAACTCGTTATAATTATTTCGAATATTTAGTTATACCTTTTAGGCTCGCTAACGTATCGGCGATATTTCAAATTTATATTAACCGTATATTTATAAATTTAATAAATATAACGTATATAATATATCTAGATAATATCCTAATTTATAGTATTAATCCGGCGGAGTATTAATAGTATATTAAATAAATATTTAAATAATTACGTTAATTCTAGTTATTTATTAACCTTAAGAAATACTAATTTAGTACCGAAATAGTCGAGTTTTTAAATTTTATTATATTTATTAATAAGGTAATTATAAACCCGGAATATATTAAAACTATTAAGGAATAATATTAACCGAAAATATATCGAGAGTTATAAATCTTTTTAGGCTTCGTTAACTTCTATAGACGGTTTATTTATAATTATTTTAATATAATTATACCGTTTACTAATTTACTTAAGGGTAGTAAAATAAATAAGAAAATAAATCCGTTAAAATAAATAGACGGCGCTACGGAAGTATTTTAAATTTTATAAAATATATTCGTAAACGCGCCTTTTCTACGCTATTACGATCTAACTAAATAATTATATATAGAGACGGATACTTCTAACTTTAACCTTAACTCTATATTATTATAATAAAATAAAGATAATTATTAGCGCCTTATAATATTTTAATTACGGAAATTAAATCCTTTAAAATAAAACTATAAAATTTATAATTAAGAATTACTCGTTATTATAGCGGTAATAAAATAATAGTAATATTATTTAAAAAGTAGCCCCTATTATATTAAAATCTAGATTAATTATAATAACTTAAAGAGTTTTATAAAATAGAAAGAGTTAAATTTTAGGTAGGCCCGCTAGGTATTTAAATTAATTATTAATAATTTTAAGATCTTTTATCGGGCTAGAAAATTAAATCTTATTAATATATTATCGCGGCGCCCTAATTATAAAGGAGTATCGTCGTTAAATATTAAATTATTATTAATACTTTAGAATAAACTTATTTTTTGGACTAGTAATTAATTATCGGAAGAAGATAAAGAAGTAAAAGTAATTATAACTTCTACTTTTAAATTATAAAGTTAAAATTAGTAATTCTAAAGCGGGATATTATAATAATATTTAAAATCATATATAATAATCCTAAAAGGCCTATTAAAATATTAATTCGGGAATTATAAATTTATAATAATTAACTAAACTCTTTTCGAACTAAAGCGAATATATTAAAGAACTATTATTATATAAAGAATAAAGTATAGGTTATAGACTCCGAGGGATTATTAAAATATAACGATCGTTTTTATATATTAAGGGATAAAGCTCTAAAAGAAGAGTTTATAAAAAGATATTATAATAATCCTTTAATAAATTATTTTAGTGTTACGAAGTCGTATAAATTATTTACCCGAAAATTCTTCTAGGAGGGTAACTTAAAGTAAGTTATAAATTATACTAAAATTTATAATATATATTAACGGACGAAGGCGCCGCGATATTATTTATATAACGAATTAAATTCGCTTCCTATTACTACTTAACCTTAGAAGAAGATTTTTATAAATTTTATAATTAATTTACCGTCTAGTAAATATAGAGGTATTGTTTATAATATTATTTTTATCGTTATAAATTAATTTATTAAAATGGTTAGGTATATATTTATAATTATTAAAATTAATACTATTTAATTAACGGAAATATTTTATTCTAAAATTATTTACCGCTATAGTATATTTAATAATATCGTTAACGATAGAGGCTCTATTTTTATAAACGCTTTTTAATTAATTATATATTTTTATTCGAAAATTAAACGACGCCTAAATACTTCTTTTTACTCTTAAATAAATAGGTAGATAAAGTATTAAAATTAAATATTAAAATACTATTTATATATATTTATTAATAATAAATTAATTAATTAGGCTACATTACTACTTATAATAAAATTCTTAATAAATAATAATTAGAGTACCGCCGTCGGAACGACGTTATTTTTTCGTATATATAATTATTATCCTAAAATCCGCTAGGAGGTCGAGGACGACTTTAGAGAAAAAAGGGTATTAATTATAAATAATAAAATACGATAATTATAAACTTTAAGGGATAAAGTTACGGAGTATCTTTAAAGCGCTACCGAGTATTAAATTAAATAGTATAATAGAACGTATAAACTATAAAGTTATAAAATTAATAATTAAATTATATTAATAATAAAGAACTTAAAGTAAAAGTGTCTAGATAAAAAATTATCCTATAAATTTATAGGGCCCTTTAGGATTATTAATAAAATAAGAGTATAAATTTACCGCCTACTATTACTTTTTATATATAGAATCTATAATACCTTTTATATATTATTATTTAAATTATATTATCTTCGAGACTATATTAATACGGCGGAATCTTTTATATAAACCCCCGAACTTATTAATAATAATAAACTATAAGAAGTAGAAGAGATAATCGATAAAATTAAGAATAAAGAAAATATCTAGTATAAAGTTAAATAAACTAGTTAAGGCGAAGAATATAATTAATAACTACTAGATAAAAAGTTTACTAGTATTAATAAACTAACTAAAGTTTTTAAATAAACGGGTAGTAAATATAAATATATAAATATAATTAAAGAGGTTACCTAGTTATATAAAATAATAAAGCGAAATAAATAGAGCCGATATTGAGAATAAATATTACTACTTTTATATTAATATTTATATAACGGATATTCTCCTCTATATTTATAACCTTATTATATAGTTTTAGGGTATAACTAAATTTAATTTATTATTAAACTATTTATATACGATAACGATAAGATATCGTATTTATAAAAATATTTTTATTTTAAATATAGTTTATATAAACGCCTAGAATATATTATTAAATAATATATCTAAATAAGTTTAACTAGCGCCGATTTAAGAAAAAAAAATCGATATTACTATTATATTATACGAAAGATTTAGTTATTATTAGAATTCTTAGAAGAAGACGTAGTTTTTATAATATAATTTTTAAGAATATTATCTTCCTTAGGGCTCTTTAGGTCCCGTTTATATTAACGGAAACTTTTAACCTCTTTTTCGAGAACTTTATTTATCGCCTTTAATTCCTTAATACGCTAGTTCGCCGCCGTTAATTAATTTTATAAATTAGCGATTATAATAGAGGCTTACCTATTAATTATTATTATCTTATTATATACTTTACGTTACTAGGTAATTTCCTTATTTATTAATTTACGTTTATATTTTTCTTTAGGAGTTTTATTACCGATACGGGTATATTAATATATAAATCTCTTTAGTTTCCTTCGGAAAGATTTAGAGATTTATTATTATTAATATATACCGCCTTAAAGTTTATAATTATAATTTATCTTTATATAATAATCGATTCCGTAGTAATTAATATAATAAAGTATATAAGAAGGGGACGTACCTCGAATATAATTATTATTAAATTAATAAAAATAGACCTAGTAAAAGAGTTACGAAGTATAATAAACTACTATTATAATTAATATTACGTAGTCACGCTAATAGTGGACTAGTTATATTTATTAATATATTTATAACTAAAATAATTAATATAAATAAATTAATATTATTGATAAATAGGAGCTATTTATAGAGTTAAAAGAAAATTATATATAACGAGAGTATTATTTATATATTAGTTATAATACTAGAACGCTATTATAGAGTTAGAATAATAATATATAAAAAAGACTAAAGGAGTTACGAAGAGAGAAAATAAATAAACGAGCGAGTTTATTTTAATAATAAACCGTCGCGCTAGATACTTTATCGTTATAGTATATTAATATACGCCTCCGCTCCGCTACCTCGCTTTTATTAATAAATATAACTATTATTATAATAATTATATTATTACTAATCTCCCGGTATAATATTAAGGCTATACCGTTTATATATAATATTTTACTATTAGTATTTTTATAATATAATAGGAGTATATAATAAGGGTAACTACCTCTATTCCGTTACTAGTACTATAAATATTATAGGAATAATCTAATATATTATATTTACTATAAGTACTATAAGCGTTATAGAAACGATAATATATACTATTTCGCTCCGTTATTATTATATATAATAGTACTATAGGGACGAAAGAAACATTATTTAATTAATTATTATTACTATATATTAATACTATAAGGATAGTTTTATAAATATACTATTTATTTATTATTAATACTATTATATAATAGAGGTAGTTTAATAATATTACTCTTCCGTTACTAATACTATATAATAGTATTATAGGAAATAGTTTCGTATTATTCCGTAAATAATATTATATATTAGCGCTATAGGACCGATAGTATAAATTAAAAAACTCTTTTCCCTTATTTCTCTTAAGGGTTTAAAGGTTTTTTAATAAACTTCGATTAATTAATTAAATATTATTCCGTAACTAGTATTATAGGTATTAAAGAATTAAGTACGTAACTTTATAATTAAATTACTATATAATAATATCGTTATATTAAATAACTCTTTTCTTTTATTTCTTTTAAGGGGTTTAAAAGTTTTTTAATAAATATATTTTTTAATTAAAGTATTTAAATACCTAAGGACTAGGGCCTAAAAGAGGAGGTAATTATAAAATAATTATATATTATATACGCCTACGCCCCGTTAAAGGCGCTAGTATATTATATATATCTACGTTCCGCTACCTCTATAATATTATTATTTATCGATACGGGGTTCTAGCTTTAGTATCGCGGGGTTTTAATTTTTAATAATCCTATATCGAGTTAATATTCCCCCGTTTTATTAGAATCTTTAGAGATTAGTTCTACTACTAAATCTAGGATTTAAAAACTATTTAATAATGAACTCTATAATTATTTTACGTTTTTTATATTATTACTAAACCGCTAGCTCTGCGCTAGCGGCTTTAGATATTATAATAATATAATTATACTATATACTCTTTTTATAAAATCTATATATTTTATTTAATAATTATTATAAAGTTAGTTTTAATATAATATAATAATTACCTCCTCTTTTAGAGGTTTCGCCCTCGAAATTAATAAATATTAATTTAATACTTTAATAAATTTAATAAAAGAGTATAATATAAGAGAGTTTAAATCAAATAAAGTATACGCGTAATATTTATAATTCTTATCTAATTCTATTAATCTCTTATTTTTATAATAATAATATATTAATAAAAAACCTCTAAACCTAATAGGAAAAAGAGAGGGAAATAAATTATATTTTAAAATTAATAATACGTCGCGTACGCCTCGCGTACTAGTATAATTATATAATTATAGATTATATTAAATATTCGATAAAAACCTTAAAACCTAAAGAGAAAAGTAAAGGAAAGAATATTATAATTATTATCGAAAACTATAAATCTTTACTACTAGTAAGGCTTTAACGATATTAATAATAAAATAAATTATTCTACTTTATTATTTAAAAAGAACTTTAATTATAAGAGTAAATATATACGGGTAATAATTTTAATATAGATATAAAACCTTCGCCGACTTTTTAATTTTTCTTTTTTTATAATATCCTATATCTATAAAAGTATAAGTGACTTGAATTTACTCGGAGCGTTTAGGCCCGCTCGCGAGCGCTAAAATAATTTAGAGTTAATTAAGAATTCTTAGGCCGGCTTAGGCCGGCTCAGGCTCGCTTAAGCTCGCTTAGGATTATTTAGGATTCTTAGGCCGCTTAAGGCCGCTCAAGGCCGCTCAGGATTATTTATTTACATGGCCATTACTACTGCTATAGATATACGCGTATACATGGCCCCATAGATATACGTATACATGGCCATTGCTGCTGCCATAGATATGCGCATACATGGCCCATAGATATGCGCATTCATGGCCCATAGATATGCGCATTCATGGCCATTGCTGCTCCCATAGATATGCGTATATATAACCATTCTTACCCCCATAGATGCGCGCATACCCCATTTATGGCCTATATATATACGTATATATAATGTTCCATGATCGCCCTTATCGACGGTAGCGACCCCCCGGAACTACCCTTAACGCAAGTAACTTTTGATTCCCGGATTCAATCGATTCGCGCGAAATCTACGCGGGGGTAACGCCCGGGCTATATAACACCGGCTATATAGCGACGTTGTGCCAGGTGTAGTTATATAATGCGACAGCGACAGAGCCTTAGTTATAAATACGGGGACTCGGCTATAAATAGAATAGAGTTATAATTATAAATAGAATAGGGTTATAGTTATAAATAAAATACGCCATAACTATAAATAAAATACACTATAACTATAAATAGAATACACTATAATTATAAATGAAATAAAGTTATAACTATAAGTAGAGTCATATATAGGGGTCTTATTAATAATATATTTTAAATTTAAAGATTCTCACGAGTTAAAAATATTCTTAGGAGCGTGTTAGATTCTCACGGTCGTTAATAATACTCGAGAATTAGAATATAGTATTACCCCGCTTAACTTAATTTAATTAATTTATATATATTTATAATACTTAAAGTCTACTCTATATTTTTATAAATATATTATCTTTTATATATATAAACTCCTATATATTACTATCGATGATTATACTATATTTAGATTTTCATTAATTTATAATAATCTCGGTCGTATTTTTAATCTCTTTCTTCGAGGTCGTAAATATTATATATATATTCCGTAGGTAAAACTAGAGTTAATATATTATAATTTAAATAAATCTTTCTTTTCTTCTTTTGAATTCTTTCTTTAATTTTATAATTATTAAAATAAATAAATAATTTATTCTATTTTTAAATAAAGTACTTATTCATATTTCGAAAAAATAAATATTATCGTAATATTTATTTTATTTTTAAATTATTAGTTTCAAACTTTATTTTATTAATAATATATATATAACTAGATTACTTTCATATTTAATATATTAATTTAATCTTTATAGTATATAATATTAACGATAATATTTAAATATTTAATATATCCCCGATTTTTATTTTTTATAAAATAACCGCCCGTTTTACTCCTACCCCGCCTTTATTTATATTTCTATATCTTTATTATTTTAAATAAATAGATCTAGATAACTATATATTATATAATAAAATACTATATATAAAGTATATTTATTACGTAAAGGATAAGTATTTATATAATTTTATATATTATTTATATTTTAAAACTAAATTATATTAACGTATCTAGATTCCTTTTAAATTTTTTACTTTTATAATTTTTTTTTTAATTATTTAAAACGTCGAGGCTTTAAGAAATATCTTCGCGAGTATATTATTAAATATATAAAAAATATCGTAGCCTTCCTTCGGGAGATTAAATCTAGGAGTAATAATATTAAAAGAAAAAAAAATATACTATAATTAATATCTCGGTTTATTATAAATATCGAGAGTATAAATAATACCTTTTATACCCTAGTAAATTAATATAGTTTAGGTATAATTCGTATATTAATAATTTTTTAAAAAGAGATTATTACCCGAGATATAAATATATTTTAAAATAAGATTATATAATATTAACCTAATAATTTATTCGAATCGACGGACGAAAATAAAGTTAATAACGAAGACGAAGACGAAGTTTATATATATTATATACGAGATACTTTTAAATATAATTCTTCTCCCGGCCCTAATCTCGTAATCGATTAATTTAATATATTTGTTTTTAATAATCTCGATAATATCGATCCTACCCTTTTTTTAACGGTATATAACGAGTTAGAATATTTAGACGTAAAGCTTTTTTAATTAAAAACGTCGTTATTCGCTCCGATCTTTTTATATTATAAAAAATAATATCTTTTTAAAAAGTTTTTAAAAAAGAAGTTAAAAATTAATAAATTTTATTTTATTTTTATTTTTTACTTTTATTTTTAAACTCGACTCCCCGGTCGTAATTATATTTATTAATAATCGAGTTTTAATATTAAAAAAACTAGCCGCTTTAGATATAAATTTATTTATAAATACTTTATTAATTATAAAGATATATCTCGTTTAAAGTCTATTAATAAAAAGTAGTTAATAATAATTAATAATTAATAATACTTTTTTTTCTTACTCTTTACTTTCTATACCTTTTTTATTTTTATATTCTCTTCGAATATTTCTCGTAGTTCTAGCGCGTTATTTAAAATATTTATATTAACCTATTTATTAAAGGTCTTTAATTATCCTAATTATTTTATAAAATAAAGTACCTCGTTCTTTATTTTCTTCTTTTTTAGTATCTTTTTTATTTCTTATTTATTCGTATTATTTATATACTTCGGATTAGCGTAGGGATCCCTAGAGGGAATACTAGGGTAGGGTAAAGTAGGGTAGGGCGTAGAGTAGAGATCGCGGTTCGATCCCTACCCTAAATTAGGGTAGGGTAGGGTAGAGATTTACTAAGGAATCCCTAGTAATAAATATATAATTAGTTAACTTTAGGAATATACTCGATATAGTAGGATTTTAGAAGATAATTTATAGTAAAAAAACTTTAATATATATTAAATAATAGTATTTCTATTTATTTAAATTTTATAAATTTTTTTTTTTAATCTTAACTAAGAAGCTAGGCCCGTAGGTCGTTAATTATTATAAATACTCTCTTTTACTTTAGCCGAATAACTAGGTAGACTAGACTTAAATCCTTTATTATCTCTACTATATTTATTAACCTCCGAATCGATTCTTATATAATTACTTCTTTTCCGAGTTAGGTTTTAAATATCGATTATAGAGCTACGTTATTAATACGAATATTTCTTCTATATTTTTAACGGCTAGAGATTAATTATTATTATAATTATTATAATTATAATCTTAATTAAAACTTATATAAATAGGCTCGTCTTCGTTATCGTTATTAAATATTTCCTATTTATTATTATACTATCGCTTTTCCTTTAAATTCTCTTTACGAACGATTTCTTCCTATTTTATATCTTCCTAGGAAAGATTATTAATTTAATCATTAAATAAATAAAATAGGATATCTTAAAATCGGTCTTCCTCTATTCTTTTATCGTATTTATATAATATAACTATAGCTTAGAAAACTACTAGTATTTATAATTTCTAAATATTATATAACCTTATAGTAATAGAGAATAAACACTCTACGCTAATATTTATAATCGGTACGGTTAATATATTACGAGTAATTATACTAAGAATTAGAAACCGAGGGGTAAATTACTTTTATAGTATTAGAATATTTTATTCCGTAGATTAATTAGAGAACGGTATTAAAGAGATTAACGGAATTAATTATTAAAAAGATTATTAGAATTTACTAGTATTTTTATACCTTTAGAACTCGTCGTCTTTTTTTTCTTTATTACTAGAATTTATATTTAGTATTTAAGTAAACCTATCGTTTAAATCGCGTTTATAACTTCGTACGAAATTAAATAACCTACTCGAAGCTAGTATATTTATTTAATATTCCTTATACTCTACCTTAAGAGCGGATTAATAAATTAATAATTATAATAATTAATTAATATTAGCCTCCTACTCCGAGGTCTCGAATATTTTCCTACTTTTTATAAAGTTTAATAAGGCCGCTTTATTATAAAAATACCCTAGACCGCCTTTAGTTTTAGTATAATACTAGTTTAACTTTTCGGTCATTTAACGTAATATAGTCTTTATTTTAGGTTTCTACGGTACTCGTTTTAAACGGAGTTACTTTATAGTCTTTTCTAGATAATTAAAGAGTTTATTATAAATTATAAAAGTACGGTAATTAGTAATAGTCTTTATTATACCGATAGCGCTCGTTATTTTCGCGAACTCTTTTATAATATTAATTAGGTAAATAATATAACTTTATTCTTTTATTTTTAATTTAAAATAAAATATCTTGACCTATATAAAATAGTTTTTAATATTATAGCGTAATTTAAATACGCGGATTATTATATAGTATATCGAATCTTATCGCGTTTTAATATCCTGAATAAACTTTACTAACCTTGGTTTAATAATTCTATTAACTTTATTCGGTATACTTTTCCTTATAATATCGAGTCTCTTTTATTAAATATCTCGGAACTAGGTTCTGCGCTAGTTACTTATATTAATAAATACTATAATTTTCCGTATCTAATGGGGTTAGATTATTATAAAGATTATTAGAATTCTCGTACCTTAACTAGTATTAATAGTAAACTCTTTTACACGTTAATCTAGAAATCGCGAGAGTTTTATTATTCATTTTAACCCCTTTAAAATTATTCGTTTATAGGCGAAAGGTAAATCGTACCTAATAATACCTTAACAATAAATTAAATTATATATATAAAGTACGGTATATATTTAGACGATTATTTAATAGATATCCGTTTAATCTTTTTATTCCTCTATATAAATATAAAAATAGTACTATCGAATATTATTTATATATTACTAATATTATTATTTATAATAACGTAGATCCGATACTCGATCCCGTATTTACGGACGATTTTAATTAAAACGTCCGCTAGTCTTTTATTAATATATTTCCCTTTAATATATTTAAAGTTAATAATAACTTTATAATATTTCTACTCGGCGTTAATAAAGTAAATAATAATAATTATATATAAAGATATATCGTAGAGTAATTATTCATTTAAAGTAAAAGATATCTTTAATTTATCGTCGGGTAAAGTATTAAATAACTTTTTTTTAATTTTCTCGAATTATTATAGGAGTTTATTCTTAATCGTTAAAAAACTCGGTAATATAGTAATAAAATCTAAATAAAGAAACGGACGCTAAATTAGAATATTATTAAGAGAGTTATATAATATTCTTACTATAGTAACTATTAATAGGAAAGTCTCTTTAAAGTTTAATCGTTAAGGTATAAAACTATTAATCGTAGTTTTAATACTTTTAACTTAACGACGCTATATTCGAATTAATTAAAGAATTCTAATAATTATTATAATAATCTAGACTTTTACCTACGTAGGGATAATTTCTCTAAATATTAATTACGTTATATTATATATACTCGCCGAGTCTTTATAACTTTTCTTTTTTATATAGTCTCTCCCTAATCTAATACCTTAATTTATATAAGGATAAGTTAATATATCGTTATATCGTAGATAAACTATTAATAATTTTCCGGAGTCTACGATTACTCCTTCTTCGAAAGATATCTATATTATAGACTTTCGGGATTATATCTTACTAAAATTAATCTTTTTACGTTATTTCTTATTATCGGGATATTTATACTATATAGTTTATTTTTATTAATTTAAGAATATATCCTTCTTAATATTAGAGAAGATATAATATCTTTATTACTTTCCTTTTATTATAATATTAAGAGGTTATTTAAGGTAATAACTTATAGAGCTTTTAATACTATAAAAAGATTTATTATCGAAGACACTATTTAAGCGATCTTTACCTAGTTAGTTTAATATAGATTCTAAAGCAAGTAATAAGGAGTTTAATTAATATTATATAATAAATAATTAACTATTAGAAAGATTATTAGAATTAAGATCTAATATTTTTATATATATATATATTTATACTTTACTCTTTACCGATATCGAATCGATATATTCTTAAAAATAGGCGGTAGGATAATTATAGGAGAATATTAATATTAAAATATATTAATAAATAAAATTAATCTTATAATAAATATCGAAAAGGTTTATACTCTAAAGTTTAAAGCGTATTAAGAGTTTATTTAACGTAATATAATTTAATTAAACTACGTCTTTAATAAAACCTATTTATAATTTAAATCTAGGGTTAAATTTAACTCGGACGATTATATATCCGAGCGGCGAGTGGCGAGATTATTTATTAAAATACTTTAGGTTTAATTTTAGCTCGGACGATTATATATTTAAACGGCGAGATTATCCACTAAAATATTATATTTATTATTATTATTATTCTCTATTCTTTCCCTATATTATTTAATAATCCTATATATATTATTATTTTTTAGAAGGTTTATTATCGAAAAGAATAAAAATATTTTAAAGAATAATAATCTAGAAAGTACCTAGGAAGGTACCTAGTACCTAAAACCTAATTCTAAAAAATCCTAAATATCGTAAATTCAAGCGTAATAGTAAATTATTTTTTAATTAATAATAAATCGAAGCCTCTAATTAATAAAAAATAATAATAACTTTAAAATAAATTAAGAAATATTAGAAATCGACCGAATTATTATTTCCGAAGTTTATTTTCTATCGAGTAGTTAAAGAGCTTTATATAGATATCGGGTTTTCTAGACGTATTTAATCCGTTATAATAATTACTCTTTAGGAGGCAGTAGAAGTTTATTTAATATTAAAGTTTAAATATAAAGTTATAATATATTATTTTATAAATTATTATTAATATTATCTAGTTCTTTAACTAGTAGTTTATTATTATAAATATATAACGATACTTCCGAAGGATTTTAAATTTCTACGCGATTTTAAATATAAGAATATATTTTAATTTATTTATATCTAATAGTAAATATATTTATAATAATTATTCTAATAATTAAGAAGCGAGATTATTTAATATCGAAGTATATAATTATATTAAGAAGCTAGAAATTAGGCGCTAGGAAATTCGATAACTTCTTATCGAATATATATAAATATATTAACGACGGCGTAATATATTTTTAATTAGGAGGTAACTTTATATTAAACTTTTTAAAAATTAAAATAAACGCCTCTTTAGCGTTTCTAAAATCTTTATCCGAGATTTAATTATAATAAGATAGATTATACCCCTCTTATTATTAAATAAGTTTTAATAAAGAAGTTTACTCGTCCTCCTCCTCTACCTAAAAATAGGAAATTATATTCCGTTATATAATAATCTCTTCCTTCGTAAAATACTAGTACGACTTTATTTATAAAATTAGTAAATTTTAATAATAATTAACTAGCCTAATTATTAGAATAATTATTAAAATAATTATTAGAAATCTATACCGTATTTTAATTAAGGTAATTATACTAAATGAAAATAATATACTTATATATCCTTAGGTTATAACGTTTAAGATAATTAATTTTATAAAATAAATTTTAAATAGATTTATATTATATAGCCCGCTTAAAGCGGAATTCGTTAATTTTAATAATATATATTATTATATTTACTCTTTTCTAGGCTTCCTAGACTAGAGTATATTAATCGATAATTAATAATAGCCCTTCGGTCTCTTTATCTACGATTTATTAAAATACGGTCTAGGTTAGGTTTAAATTAGGCTATTATTAATATAATCTCTTAATAGTTAGAATTTAAATATTACTTTAATATACCTCTAACTCGTTTAGATCCTCTTATATAATATTATTATTATCTTAAATTAATATATCTTAACTTTATAAGGTTATATTAGTTTTCTTTATAAAATATATAATATTATTAACTTAGGTAGTTCTAATCGGAAAATAATTATTATAATAATTATTAGAATAATAAATAACCTAGATTATACCTCTTTAAAAGGATTTTTTATTTTATTTAAATTAAAATAATAACCTAATAGGCCTTTAATACTTTTTAGAATTTCTTAATAATACGGAGTTTCTTTTATATTATTAATACCGTAATAATATTATTTCTTTAATAGTCTATATATTATTTTTCGAATAATAAGGTTTAGGTAAAACGAGCCTTTATCTTTATTATTAATATATTAATCGAGTACTCCCCTAATTTCTTTTTAAATTTTTAAAATCCCTTCGGCCGTTTTTATAACCGACGAGGCGTAATAACTAGACTATCGATATTATTACCGTTATTAGTACTAAATTTATACTATTTAACGATGATTTCGGTATTATATAAGAAATTCGTTAAGTTATATAATATTTACTCGGCTTTAATCTCGGGGTCTTTTTTAACTAGGAAACGGGAATTATAAATATCTTTTTAATAATTTATTATTAAATAAACTTACTACGCGGTTAATCTACGAAAGGATTTATTCGTTTCGGTATAATAAAAATTCTAATTTCTTAATATATATAAAGTTAATATAGCCTAGCGGCGAGAATAATACGCTTTAATTATTAAATAATAAATATTAAAGAAGATTAAAGTATACTTTACGAGATAATTATTAATTATAAATAAAGCGATAAAAATAGGGGGAAGATCGCCGAAGACTTCGTTAATATTAAGAATTTAATTACGGGAAGTAGGACGCTATACCTAAAAGAGTACTCGCTCCCGTATTTAATATAGACCCTAAAACCTACTAAAAATCTTATTTAATTATACGACTATTAGAAAGATTATTATAATTAATTTATAATAATAATTAATAAAGTACTCGAGTATTTTACTCTTTACGCTAGATTAAATTATACCTAGTTCGTAATATTCTAAGTTTATTAAAGTAGAATAGATAAATATCCTAAATAAAATAAATAAAGTAGATAATAATAATTATACTCTTATATAATTTAGGTGAATTCTATCGTCTATAAAATAATAATTATTAATACTAGTAACTTTAACCTCGTAATTATTATTATTATTACTAGTTTCACTATCGTTATTAATTTCTTCGTCGTTTTAAATTATTATAAATACCGCTTCTTAACTAATTAAAATACCGCTTTAAATTAACTAAAATACCACTTCTTAAGTAATTTAATATAGCGCGTATTTATAGAGGTAGAGCTAGACCTATATAGAAAGTTAGAAATACTACGGGGGGGAAGGCCCCTAAAAAATTACTAACGGTTAAAACGAGGAAGATTATTCCTAGTACCTTAACTCTACGTAGTATAACTAGATAATATAAATATAAAGTATAAAAGAAGGGTAGTAAATTAAATTCTAATAATTATTATAATAATTAAAATTAATTTAAATAATTTAGCCGTCGCCCTACGCGAAATTAAACGTTATTAGAAAATTATCGAATTATTTATTCTTAAGCTCCTTTTCTAACGGCTTATATATAAAGTAATATCCTTAACTACGTCGGAGTCGTTAGGTATATATTAATAATCGTCTATAATTATAATTATATAAAAAGTAACGGAAGCGATATTAATAATATTATTTAAAAGTAAGTTCTATCCTAATCTTTCATTATTTATATTAATATTATAAGATATTAATCTCTACGTAATCTACCCTAAACGTATAATTATCTAAAGTAAAGATATTTAATTAACGTAGATAATTAGGGGCTATAAATTCATTCTATAAAGAGATATAAATTAATATTAATATTTCTAGTATTTAATATCGTAATACCTAATAGGAGTAGGGTATAATAAGGAGGGGAGTAGGCGGTAGGTATAATTTTCATATTATTTTATCTTTTAATAACTTTTATTACTATTAAAGAATGAAATATTTTTCTATTTCTATTTTATAACTCTATTACTAAGACGGTTATTATAATAATTATTAGAAATCCGTTTTAGCGTAGTAGGGATCCTTTAGTAAATCTTTATTCTATTTTATTTTATTTTAAACTTTACGTTAATAGATCCCTACGCTAGGTTAGGGTAGGGATTATACCTCGATCTCTACCCCACCCTACGTTAATCCGAAGTGTAATTATTTATTAATTCCGGTAGAGGTATATTAAGAATCGAAATATTACTCTACTATTAATATTACGACTCTAGAAGCGATATATAAAAAATATTATAAATATAATAATTAGTTAGTAATCCTAGGCGGTATATTTATATTCCGATAATATCTATAATCTTGAATTAATTTAATTACTTTATAAGAGAGCTTCTTAGTTAATTATTTTTATATTAAGTTTTTAATTAATAATAGTATAAAGTTATTTATATTAATTGATTTCGGCTTATATCTTTTATTATAATTATATTTTTACGCCTCGACCGCGATAATTTATACTTTTATTAGGTAGTACTCTCTTAAAGTATTTAATTTTTTGATTCTTTTTTATACCGACGGTATTTCTCCCTCGTATATCTCGCCCTCGAGACGCGGTTTAAAAAAAGGATTATAATTATATATAATTATAAATAATATTTATTTTATTATCGTATATTATATACTATAGTATATTTATTTTATTATAGATAAAAGTATTACCTAGTTATTTTACTCGTTTAAATAAAAGGTTTTTAAATAATATTCTTAAATTTAATTCTAACGTTTTATTTAATTATCCGTCTATAAATAAAATACGGTATTTAGGCGCTTTTTAATTTTTATTAAATAATATATCTTTAATTAAAACGTATTTATAAAGATAGAATCTTTATTAGAAATAATCCTATTAGGAAATCTAAATTTTAAGATAATTTCTTCGAATATTAATTCTATTAACCCCGTAGAGTAGATTATTTTAATAATTAAAATATATCGTAATATTTTTATATATTTATTTATAATTATAAAGACCGTATTATAAAGGTATTCGTATTATTTATTTAAAGATAGATTAGTAATAAAATTTATTATAATTTCCTTCTACGGCCCCGTAGGATATAATAGAGAATTAATCTCGTAATAAAAAAAGTATTAATATACCTCAATTTACTAGTATATATTATATATATTATATATATTCTTATACGTCGGCCGTAAGAGTACTCTAGAAATATTTTTTAATAAATAACTTCGTTATCTTCTTAATACTAAAATACCCCGTTAATATATTATTATAATATTATTCTAATAACTCTTCGCGGACTAATTCTTTTTTAAATATATAAATTTTATTATTATAACTAAAAATAATATAGAATCTAAAATCTATACTCCGGCGGAATATTAATAATCCGTTTATATAATTTCGGCGATTTTTATTTACGAGAAAGAATTATCCTTTTATAAAGCGTGAGTTATTTTAATTATTAATAAACTCTTAATATTATAAACCGTTTTATAAAGTATTATTAACTTAGTAATAATATATAGAATAAATAGTCTATAGTCTATAGTTCTAGCGATAGAGTTAAGTAATTCCTTTATTATATTATAATCGATTTAAGTAGATATCTCGTTTAAACTCTTTAGAATTTTATATTTAAATATTAACTCCTTAGGCCTAAATAAATATATTACCGAAGAATATATTTTTTTATAATAAATCTTAAAGACCCTAATAATGTAAATTTTATATATATTAAATTTTATATAATATCTACGGATATATTATTTAACGCTAGTAAAGTATTAGTTATATTTAAATCTTCTATATCTACGAATATATCTTATATTATAATAAAAATAGGGTTTTAATTAATACTTTCTAAATTTAATAATTTCTATTATAATATAGGTAATATATTATTTATAAAGTTATCCTAGTCTTTATAATTAAGATAATATAAAGAGTTATCGGTTAAGTTACTTTTCTTAAAATAATATAAAATTAAGAAATTAAAAGATAAAAATCTTATTATTTAATATACCTAGCGATTATTTAATTATTTAATATTCATAAAACTCCTTAGATTATTATAATTAGTTAAGACTTTTATTTTATATAAACTACCCTCGAGGTAGTATTATTATTATTTAAATATCGCGATAATTACGAGGAGCTCTTTATTATAAATTTTATATCGAATTTCTAGACCTTATATTTTACGGGACTAGAAAGCGACGGGATATTATTTATTAATATTTTATAACTACGTTAAAATCGTAGTTATAATAAAATTAGAAGTATTTATTTTAACCCGAATTTTTAATTCTAGATTAAAGTATATAAGAATAAATATATATAAAAATAAATTACGAAGTAGGTAAAACGTTTACTCTACCTCTTTAAGTTATTTAAATAGATTGAATTTTTTATTATTTTAACTATCTTTTAGTAGACCTATTAATAGGCCTATTATCTACGAATAACGATAAATAAATTAATAATAAAAATTAATAAAGCCTAAAAATATTTATATATTATAAAAGAACTTTGATTTTAATTAGGACTAAATTATATTAATCCTATATTCGTCTATCGATATATTTTCGGTATTTATAATAAATTTTAAAAACTTAATTAACCGAGTAAAGAACTCGTATTTTATAAGATTCGCGAATTAAAAAAAAATTTCATATACGTTCAAATATTTATTATATATAATTAATATACTCTTCTTTTAAATTTAAATAAATTAGGATATTATCTAGATAAATAATATAAAATATATTTATTAAACCTACTAATAATCTATTAATATAAATTTAAAAAGTAGTAAATATATTTATTAAATTAAATAATATTACTATATATTCGAAAAGATTATATCGTGTATAAAATATTATTTTCTATTTATCGCCTTCTTTAATTCTTATTCGATAATAAATATCTTTTAAATTAAGTTTCGTAAATTATATAGTATTATTTAAACGGTTTAGCGTCTTACTAATTATGAGTAATAAATAACGATTCTTAATAATAATTTTATTAAGACCTCGGTAATCGATATATAATTATAATTTATTATTCTTTTTTAAAATAAAAAGGATAGGAGCCTCTATAGAGTTTATAGAGTATTTAATTAACCCTTTATTAAAATATTATCTAGATATCTCTTTAATTTTATTAATTTAAAGTTTAATAAATTATAAAGGGGCCTATATAACGGGTTACTCTTTATATTAATTATATAGTCGTCGTTTTTATATAACGATAATCGACTCGCTTCTTTATTAGAAAAGATATTATTAAAATTTATAAATTCCTCGCGAAGCGTAGGCGGTATAATAACGGAATTATTAAAAAATATTATATTAACGGTAATATTATCTTTTCTAACCTTATTTTTATTAATAAAATCTCGATTAAAAGAACTAGCTTTAATATAAATTAATATATAAATAATTAATTATATCTTTAATAATTTCGTAAAATCTTTGAATAATTCTAGTATATATATATTCGGCGCGATACCGAACCGCTAGGTATATATATTATAGTCGGTTTAAATCTTTTTCTTTTTTATAACTAGTATATTTATAATAATAAACGAGCCTTTTTTATTAATAGAGTAAAAGATATTATTATACTCCCTAGTTTATCTCTATAAATCGGTTAACTAGTAAACGATATTATAAATATTATAATAATAAATAAATTACCCGCTTATTTATTTAAAAATTAATAACGACTCGTTTTTAAAACGCTCTAGGTTATACTATTATATAAATATTTTATTAATAATATTTATCTTAACTTCTAGATCTTTATCTATTTTAATATAAATAATTTTTATATCGATATTAATTAAGTTCGTAATAACTTCGTTATTAATATTTATATTCGGTTAAATTTTTATTTCTCTTTATTCCCTCGGGATAAAGACTTCCTTAAGGGTTTATTATTTTTTAACTCTACGATATAATCGCCGATATAATTAATAGTTTTTATTTTCTTCTCTAGATGTTTATTAAAGTAGTAGCCGAATTTATAATAATTAAAATATTTAATATCCTTAAGATTCTTATCGCTCCCGCGAGTTATATACGTTTTATTTATATTTTTATAATTATTATTATTAGAACCTTATCTCTTTATATTAGATTTATTTTTATTATCTCCGTTTTTTAACCCCTTTTTATACCTCTTTTAAAATCTTAATTAATTATTTTAATTATTATCTTATATCTTAAAGTCCCGATTAAGATTACGTTTATAATATATTATAAATAATATAAATTCGGTTTACTTAATAAGAATATTTTAGGCTCGGTTAATTTCTTTAAAAATCTTAAATCTTAAATAACTTATTAAATAAACTATTTATTACTCTTTATTATAAAGAGATAGTTCGGTTTTTAAAGTATTAAAATAAATATCGAAATCTTATATTAATTAATTATTCCTTTAATATATATATTAATATTTAAAATTCGTATTTATAACTCGGTTTAAAGGGTCCTTAATTATATTAAATAAGTAATTCGAAAAGAACTTTTATATTAATATATTTATTAAATAAAGTTCTTTATATTTATTTTATAATTTCTTAATTTACTCTTTTAAATAGGGTATTATATATAAAATCTTTTTTTCGTTTATTCGAAAGTTTACGGGTATTAAATAAAATATAATCTCTACGTTATAAATTTATTCTTAATAATTTTATGAATTCTTTATATAAAAATCCTATAGTTTCGATAACCGTAAATTACTTTAATTTATATTAAAACCGATTTAATTATAACTTATCGTCGGGTTATTTTTATCTTCTATATTTAATTTTTAAAGATTATCTTCGATTTCTTTATCTCCTTTACCTATAATAGTATATTATAAGTTTTTGATATTCTTTTAAATTATAATAAAAGAGGCCTCTTTTTCGAGGGTTTTCTATTTATATTTTAATTCTATAAATTATTAATCTATTATTAAATTTATATTCTTTAGTAAATCTCTTATATTTTTATTTAAAGTATTAATCCTATATATTTCGCCTTCGGGATAATTATTTTTAAAGAGGTTTTTTATATTTTTAACGAATTACTATCTAAAAAAGTTAGAAAAGATTAAAACTATTAAATTATAATACCTAGAGTATTTATAATAATATAAAAATAAATATAAAATCTTAATAAGAGAATAATCTTTATATTTAGATAATAGAATTAATCTTTAAAGAATTAGAGTAAAGACTCCGAGTCTTTTATTTCTAAAGAAAACTCCGGAGTACTAGAAATTATAATATAATATTATAATATAAATAGCGTAACTACGCCGTATACTCCTTTCCTAGGATCTATATATTATATTTAATAACTATCATGAAGCTAGTCTTAATATAATATAATATTATTAAATTACTTCGTATTCCGGCCTCTCTTTAACGAATATTAAAAAGATATTTTAATGAAAGAATTAAAAAATTATTTAATTATTTAAATAACTACTCGTTTAATATTAAAAATAACTTTTATCTATTTTAGGATATATTTACTTAATAGTAGGAATTCTTATAAATAAAAAATAAAATTATTTATAATAAATTTTAGTTAAGTTTCTTCTAGGTTAATAACTAAAGTAATAATTAATAATAAATATTTAAAGTAGTAATACTAGGAGAATATCCTAAAAGTAGTATTAAAAAACTAGTATTTTATAGAGGATTTGACTCTAATATACTAGAATCCTAATATTATTTTAGTTTTAATAAAATTAGTAGTAGGGTTTAACTCGCCGTTTTAATAAATATTTATAATAATACTTTTACTAAAGTCTACCCCGTGATAAAATAGAAACTAATTAATTTCTTATATAATATCGTCGCGTAAAAGTATTAATTGATAAATAGTTAATTACTTTTTATTATAAAGAGGTAACTAGGTTTCTAGTTAATTAAAATATATTTTAAATTCCTATACTATCTAGTTTAGCCTTTAACTTATATATTAATATTATATATTTATATCTAGTTATTAGTTTATTAGATCTTTAATATAATTTAAGAGGAAATTAGAAAATATTTCCTAATTAAGACTCTCCGTTAAGTAATAACTTTTATAATTATATTAAATATCTTTAATATAGTCTTTTAATATAAGTATTATATATAAAATCTTTTTCTAATTTTTCGGAAAGTAGTTTCTATATTATAAATCTAATCGCGGTAATTTTATATATATTTTTTATAAAAGTCCTAGAGTTTATTAAAACGTAGATTCTCTTACTATATTATTAAATTATATTAATTATAACCGATTATTGAATTATTTTCGGATACTACCGGGGTAAAATCGTTAAATATAATAATAAATAATATAATTAATAATTATTTATCTTTAATATTATAAAAATAATTTTTAATTTCGCGTTTTAATTACTCGTTTTTATATTTAATAATTAAAAGCGCCGTATATTTTTAAAGAATTCCTCGGCGATATTTTATATCGTTTAATTTAATATTAATAATAAAGTCCTCGAGCTCGTTTACGGAGTTTATATTAATAATATATTTACTTTATATTTAATTTATTTTTATACCTCTAATAAATTATTATTTGAAAATATTTAGAGAAATTAGAATTATTAAATTATAATACTTAAAGTATATATAATAATATAAGAATAATTATACAAATTTAATAAAGATCTTTATTATTTTAATTTAAAGATTAATTTTTAAAAAACTTTAAAAGTTAGGAGTAATAAAATAATTATATAATAATATATTTAATTATAATATTAATAATTTCTCGATTACGTTATTAATTAATAAAGTTAATATAAAGATTATTTATTATATACGTAATTTTTAACCCGAATCCTAATTATTAAAATCTAATTTAAATATAATATAATAATTACTTTATAATATACTTTATTATTATTTTATTATTATTTTATAATATAATTTATTAATACTCTATAATTTATTTTATTATTATTTTATATATTATTTTATAGTATACTTTATAGTATTTTATAATATATTTTATTACTATTTTATATTATTATTTTATTATTATTTTATAATATATTTTTTTATTACTTTATTATATTTTAATTTATATTTTTATTATAAATCTATTTAATATATACTAGTTTATTACTTTAATATATTCCTGTCTATAGCCTTATTATAGATTTATATCCTCTTCTATTTAACGTTAGTGGTTGCCCTACTTAAATAAGGTGTGCGGGCTATCCGTTTAGCCAATGGTTTCTAAATCTTCTTGTAAGGTAGTTTCTGACCCCGGGCTAGCTACAAGCCCTGTTGGGTCTTCGGTTCTTTCTACCATTGAGCAGAATCCTTCGCTTCCTCCTGCTTCGATTGATGGTCTACGTGGCATGAAATTCCTGCTGAGTACGAGGACACTTCAACAGACAACTCGGCCGCTAAGTGCTTCTACAAGTTCTGGTCGTACAACCATCAGTCGAAACTTTTACGCAACAATGGTGAAAGGCGATCCATTTCAACCTGCAAAGCGGGTTGCTGGCCAGAAGCAAGATGTCTGGTGAGTACTACACTCGTCAAAATACTGGAGCAGGACGTCTAAAACCCCACTGAAAATCGAGCTCAACACTGGAGAATTCTTGCTAACAACGCTTCCCCAGGACTATTGTCAACGAAGCTGCTACGGCGTCCCCAGTGCAGCCAATCATAAACATGGGTCAAGGCTTCTTGTGAGTGACCAATACGAGAAGGACCTTGATATTCAATAGAAGCCTGACCTGCTGCAGCGGCTATAATCCTCCCAAATACGTCACGGATGCCGCGAAAGAGGCTTTGGATAGGGTTGATTGCAATCAGTACTCGCCCACGAAGGTAGACAAAAATCTTGAGACTGTAATGCATACGGGCTAAATAGGAAGCAGGGTCGACCAAGGTTAAAGAAAGCAATTGCAGATTCATACTCGCCATTCTGGGGCAGAGAACTGAACCCAAAAACAGAGGTGACAATTACGTCTGGGGCAAATGAGGGCATGCTGAGTGCGTTCATGGCTTTCCTGGAGGCTGGGGACGAGGTCATCTTATTCGAACCATTCTTCGATCAGTAGGTACATGTATGTATGTTTCTAACGAGTGGCTAATATCATTAGATATATCTCCAATATCGAGATGCCCGGCGCTGTTGTCCGCTATGTCCCACTTCAACCACCCAAAAACGGCGCCACCAAGAATACCTCTGCAAGAGACTGGTTGGTAGACATGTCTGCCCTCGAAAAATCTGTCAACCCGAAAACCCGTATGATCGTTCTCAATACACCACACAACCCCGTCGGCAAAGTCTTCTCCAAATCCGAACTCCAAGCAATTGGTGACCTCTGCGTAAAAAATAATGTCCTGATCCTTTCCGACGAAGTCTACGACCGCCTCTTCTACGTTCCATTCACCCGCATCGCCACCTTGTCGCCAGAAATAGCCGCACTCACTCTCACAGTCGGCTCTGCAGGCAAGAATTTTTACGCCACTGGCTGGCGTGTGGGCTGGCTCATTGGGCCGGAGCATCTGATCAAATACGTCTCGACTGCGCATACGAGGATATGCTATAGTAGTGTTTCGCCTTTGCAAGAAGCAGCAGCTGTCGGATTCGAAGACGCAGATAAGGAAGGCTTCTGGGAGTCCAGCAAAAAAGATATGAAGTCAAAGATGACTCGTTTCTGCGAAGTTTTCGATGAGCTGGGTCTACCTTACTCTGACCCGGAGGGTGGTTATTTCGTGCTCGCCAATCTCGGGAAGGTCAAGCTGCCTGAAGAATATGATTTCCCACCTCACGTAAGTTCCTTTCCTTGTTACTATCCTTCCTGGAGTCTCGATCCATGTTTTTGGAGCGGGATCCTGGTTTCTTACTCTGAAATTACTCACGGGACTTATCTTGCTACCAAAACTTTAGATCCGAAGTAGTAATGCTGACTCTGAAATCTACCAGGTCGCGGAGCGACCACGCGATTTCAAGATGAGCTGGTTCCTTATCATGGAACTCGGAGTAGCAGCTATCCCGCCAACCGACTTCTATACTCCGGAGAACCAGCACTTAGCGGAAGACTGGTTGAGGTTTGCGGTCTGCAAGAACGACGACGTGCTCGACGGGGCGAAGGAGAGGTTGAGAGGACTCAAGAAGTACATGACTTGATATGACGTGATGATACGATGGATATGGGGCCTATAGATGATATTCTTGCATATGTCATGACAGCGGCACGACAGCATGAATGAAAGAACGACTCATGCATTGTGATTAGAGCTTAAGACGCCTACGGTAAGGAAGCAAATCCACTTGGAAGTTTCGAGAGGCTTGTACGACTGATACCATGTAAGTACCTACCGGATAAGTACAAATCGAAGTAAAAAGCGTTAGAAAGGTCAGATGGATGTTCGTACACCATCAACGAATGGCATGCGACTGGCTACTTGCCGCTCTTGAGGTGTTAAGCGTGGCAGCATTCAGATCCAAGCAACAAGCTTAATGGTAAGAAATCACCAAAATCTCGAGAAATACATCTGGCAATCTGCAGACTCCAATCCTGCCAGTATAATCCTCGAACCGGGGCTTGAATTAATTAGCTGGTTGGTCGCTTACCCCCAACAATTCGAGTTGCTGTAGCTTGCGCGCTTTCTACGGTACCTTGCCCCCCGAACTCAGTGTATGCGAGTGCCCAGTGATTAGCCCAGCATATTCCCACCGAAGCACAGCATCCTATTATGATTTTTGCGATTATACTGTAGGTTGGTTGTCTTACTGAAGCATTCATTAGAGTAGATGGTGGCACAATTGAGAGGGCCAAAGACCGGCGTTTTAGTACTCACCATTCATTCGAGGGGGATGTTACCCTTCTATCGATACACTATTCCTAGCTTGTTTGAAGGCCAGCCAGCCTTCCGGAACACCCCTTATCCAAAAATCCATCTGTGTCTACCTCCTCCGCCTCTTCGCCCTTGGCTCAGGCGTAATTTCTTGCTCCACCTCCAACTCCTCTTCCACACTCCCCAGCACCTCCTCCGCCAGCTCATCCCCATCCTCCTCTTCGTCTCCCCCCTCGCCACCTCTCAATTTCCCCGCCGCCCCAAGCCCCTTCCCATCATCCTCAGCAGCCCTCTCCGCACTCCTCCAACGACTAACAGTCGGTGCGACCGCGCTGAACATTTCGCGGGTGTCTTTCACTACGCTGACATCTTCTTTGCCTTTCTCTACAACCTCCTCGTCCTCGTCGACTTCTTCGTCATCAGGAGCGGCGGTCCCATCCCGGGTGGTCCTGGCGCGTGTGCGGAAAGCCGGTCCGACGCCTCGGTGGGTGGGGAGGTCAGCGTTGTACATTATTGCATTCGCTAACATACGCATGAGTTCCTTTTCCAGCTGCGCGGAGTTGACGATACCTTTCGGTGGTATTAAATCCGGGGACTCGGGTATCCAGACGTTGGAAGAGCTGGGATCTTCACCTGCCGCTTCTGCTGCGGCTACGAGAGCTTTGCTGCCGGCGGTGATGGCTGCTTTGATGGATTTGAGGTCTTGCGGCCGGTAGATCAAATCCTTGTAGCCAGGTACGTCACGCTCGGATAAGGGTTTGGCAAAGACATTGGCGACTTTGTGAGCGGTGATTTCATTCATTAGTGTAGCGGAGGTGCGCGGAAAGTTGCGCGCGCCGAGAACGTAGCCTGGTCTTGAAACTGGAGGAGCTGGTGATGGGGATGGTGGGGGGAGCATGGTAGGTTCTTCACGCTTGCGCTTCATGTTTGAGCGAGGTGTTTCGGTCAATTCGACTCCATGCGTTGTTCCACGGCGTTGGCGGATCGATTTTCGAGAACTTTCGTCAGCGTTGTGAGATGCAATTAGAACGTCGTCCTCGTGAGCTGAGACTATTGATGGCTCGGCTTTGATTTTACGAGTCAAGCCTGAACGATTGTCTATTGATAATTCGTCTGCCTGGGAGGTAACAGAATGACTTCGACTGCGTCCTCGAGTCGACTCTGCCACAGTAGAAGATGCTATACTGCCTGCTCGACCTCCACGACCCCTGCGAGTTTGCCGGCCTCGTGTGGACTTCGCTTTCGCTCCCACACTTGGCGAGTCAATTGAAGCTTCTTGATTCTGCTGGTTTCGAGTACCCCTGGTGCGGGTCTTTTGTGGCTCTGGGGAAGGCGAGGGAGCTTTCTCGCTTACTGGACTTATCTCTCTTGAACCGGGTCGGACAGGTGAAGGCTGCCGCACAGGTTCCAGAGTGTCGACATTCTTCCATCTGGTAGACGAAGCCGATGTAAAAATCGGAGACGGCTTAGGCGGTCGTTGTCTACCTGATGCATTTGACAAGGGCGTGTGCTGCTCAGGAATTCTTTGGACTTGTCCTCGGACGTAAGGAGTCTGAACAGCGGGCTGCTGGTAGTATCCGGGGCTCTGGCCATATCCCGGCTGTGGAGAATAAGAAGGCACAGGTGATTGATAGTGCGGTCCATTGCCATAAGGCGAGCCGTGGCTAGGGCTTGCCGCAGAACCTTGATAAGCAGGCATACCAAGATGTTGCTGTCCGTATGTTGGTAGCGGACCTTGGCCATAAGGTGAGTAGGATACCTGGAAAGGCGGCTGATTGTCGTAGTACTGATGGGGCCGTTGCATGTTGCTTCGCGATGGTGGGTATTGAGGAGGAGGATGCTGCGGCGGAGCGGGAGGCTGAAACTGCGAAGGCGAAGGCATAGAAGGACTAGCCCTGTATTGTTGACCGGCCATATCGGCAAGCGCATCCAGAGGCCCTGTTGGAGAACCAGACGAGATGCGCATGCCTTTCGGTGGTGGTAGAATGATCGGGGAAACTGACGACCGTTCGGGTGGAGGTAGTCGATTATGGGTCGAACGCGGGCTGGGCAAAGGCGCCGTATAAGGTTGCGACTGATGTGGAGGAGGTAGTCTGCGATGAGACTCCGCATTTGGCGAACCTGATGAATACACATGATTGATGTTCTGTGGAGGTGGTAGAAAAGGCGCACTAGCTTCAACGGACCCAGGTGGCCGAGCATATTTCTGGTCACTGCCTTGTGAGTAACCATTCACTTGAGGTTCCATTGGCACACCCTTCTGGAATCCTGGATCAGACCCGTTCTGTAGTTCATGTGAGGATGTTGGCCTCGAACGGACTCCTATTTGCGACCTGTCATTCTCATTGTCATGGCGTAGAAGATTCTGTATCGACGATATCCCTCTCGAATCTCGCCTTGGAGAAGTCGCCTCCTGCTGTTGTAGTCGTGAATCCCATTCGCCTCGCTCTATCTCCTGTATTTCACGCTGTAGCGTCCGGTATTTCCGCTCTTCATCTTCAATCGACTTGATCGCATGGTCTCGATAGATAAAATACAGACGATCTACCAGCTGGGGCATCAAGTGTGTGTACTGTCGGGCTTCTTCGACCGTTTCCAGGGCCGGACTCGAGCGCTTTCGCTTTCGTGGACTCTGCCCACCATCTTGCTGAGTATGTTGTCCAGCTTCTGCTCTGACTTCTTCTTCCAGTAGTCGAAGATAAAGATCTTTGAGCGAATCTGGCTCGAGGCGAGCAGACGAAGCGCTTTCTTGGAGCAGATCGTTGCTTTTTAAGGACTCTGACACCTTGGTGAAAGGGGGCCAATCAGGCGCTTCAAAGGAATGTAGTGTCTGAAATAATAGGAGGCTTTCTAGTGGGGTGTGGAGATCGGGTGCCATTATATTCCATGCTTCGTTGGGGGAGCTGTCGCGCGAGCAAGCTGATTCGTTGAATGTGTGTTGAAGCCCAGAGAGCTCCAGAGGGCGACCGGAGAAGGCGTGGAAAGGAGGGCTAGGGCTTTCCCCTACTTTAAGTCTGCAATCCCCAAATTAAGTATCACGGTCGACGCCCAATGTGAAGGTATTGAGGCTCTTCGAGGTGAATTGCATGAGCTCGTCGTCGAGATTGCTCGCCAAGGCTGATAGGGCGCGATTAAGGTTTGCAGACCGGCGGAACTCCGGAAACAGCTGCCCCTCGAGCTCTCATGATCCTACAGAGAACGTCTCTCTACATCATTCTTTCGGACGTTCTTTTGTTGCTTTCTTTTCGACTTGGATAGCTCTATTCAATCTGATCACAACTGTTCTCATAATCACCCGCTGCATACTCTGTCAACGGAGAAAGACCAAAGACCTGAACAATGGCGGATGACGGAGATTGGAAACTTAGCGGAAGGCCGCAATCGTGAGACATCTGCAGTAGAGCCTCGCAATGCTTTCATGGTTGACGTGGAAGTAGCACCATTGCTAGGAACTTCTCCGCTTCCCTGAACGATGCGTTTGGAATGGACAACAACATTGAAGGGCTTGCTCAGTCAGTCGAACAGAAGTACGGTGCCCACATTCTAGAAGTCTCCTGGTTCTACAGGGATTAAGGCTAATATATAACAGGAAGCAAGCGGTTACCTCTCAAAGCCAAGAGCTCGAAGCGTTGGAGGCAAAGCTCAGAGAGACTGAAGAGCGCTTGGAACAACGTCAATCGTCCCCCGCAGGCAAGTCTGCCAGCGGAAATTCTCCTCCTAGGAGGAAGGCAATTGGTGATACATTCAGCGGCCAAGAGGACGATCGACTGCAACTGCCAACTCCCAGCCCATTGGCGACTCAACCTCCTACCTCCCAATCAGTTTCATCCAGCACAATGTCGCAATGGCGACCCGCAGCCCTGAACGATTCTCCTGCAATGTCAGGGAATACACGCTATGGCAACGCTGGGCAGCCGGGCGGTCGAAAAGAGAGCCGTTTTGCGGAATGAGGTGGTCTCTGCCACTGAGAGAAATAGCAAACATACGAGTAACGGCGTCTATGGCACTGACAGCCTACGTTCTACGTTCGAAGCGAAAAAAGCGACATATACTGTTCGGCCGTACGGTCAGATCAAAAGCAATGTTGGCGGCACCGTTGGCGGTGGTATATTGTGCAAAGGGTCTAGGCCATAGCATCTGAAAGTCACGACCCCAAACAATGCTACAGAGCAAGGGTTTGATGCAAATACACCTACAATGAGACCGCGATAGCGTATCTCCGATTATTGGTCGAGATTGTGTATTTATCGATAGCATTGGTAAGAGTTCACCAGCCGTCCCATATCAATGCCAACGTCTGACGTCAAATGCCTCACACAATTACACTTTTGTTATCTACCCCATCTCATGTACTCACTTTCGTAGTGATAGGCTACCGCATCGAGGACCTGCTGTTCGATTGCAAACCCTTCAGAACATCAACATCTAGCGCGCCAAGTTTTCCGTCAAGTACTTAACCTCAGTTTTACTTCTTCCTGATTCAGCTTTCTTCCATTCTTCAGCATCTTCCCTCTTTCGATCCAGTCTGTTTCGGCTTTAGCATCATTCTATTGCATCTTCTTTCAGCACACAGCACCATTGGGGCTCTAGAAATTTCTTTCTAAAGGACCTCCAACTCAATTGGCTCGAAGTTGCACTCCTTTCAACTCCTCAATCTACTTCAAGACCCAATCCCTCAGCTACTTTTCCTACACACTCGTGATCTGAGAGTGAGCTGGTATCACTTAGTCACCGCGGTATGCTACCAGACCATATGGATATCAGATTCATCTCATCTAGCATGTTTATATCTGACAAATGAGGCAGCAACCATCCTTATCAGGCATAATTTTCAGCACGTTCCTTAAATTCACCCTCGTTTTTGACATCAGCATCCTACACAGACATCTTTTCAGCAGCATCAATTGATTCACCTTCATTTTTTACTTCCTGCATTGACAGCGGTATGATACCCAAGCTAGTTGCATATTTCATAAAGTACCACCGCTGGGAAAGTCGGATCTGACCGTTGAAGTATCTAGCATTCTCATCAAAGCATCTCAACTAGCGTCTACCAGCATTCTTTAAAGCGTTATTCTTGGCATCTTACCCAGCATCTTTCCAAAATGTCGACCATCCACTCAACTTACTCTACCCCCTCCCTTTCCACCACCGATACCAAAGTCTCCGATCGCTCCCACTCTCCTTCCGCAGAACGCTCAAGCAGCCCTATTCCATCCCACACAAGCCACGCCAACCGCCGCAACATCGATACTCGACGCGCCGCCTTCAAAGAGAAATGCCAGCAAATGCGGACTATAGAGCTCATTGCAGATACCGAACCCCAGGACTCTTCATCAAGTGTCTCATCTAATGACGAAGCAAAGCTGTGCGAGCTCACGGATTCTACGACACGGTCAATAATGCCCGAGCCCGAGCCCGCAGCTACCAAGGTCCAGAAGATCCAGCCAAGTAGAGGATACCTGGGACGAAATTTCAGCAACATCTACGTCTCTGGATCCAGGCATGGGCGGAAGACCATTGGATCAGGTAGTGGTGCGCCTGCTGGCTGTACGACTATGTGAAGATTCCAGTGGATAATACTAGCTGAAAAGGCCGAAGCAGGACTATGGAACATGGATTTGAGGCATCGATTTGGATTGCATGATTGTTCTGTGCTTGGGACGGAGATCTCGAGAGTTTGGATCTGCTGGTTGGACATGACATGCATTCACTTGAAGCTTCTTTTCTTTAGCAGTTTTACGGGATCTTACCGTCGACATGGAGTCCACCACAATCATATCTCACCAGGCTAAGGAGAATGGACCACATTTTATGGCACAGCGCTATTCTGTCTGGTGCCGACGACTTCTATCACTGACTATTCATTACGCATCATCATCCTTCTTGGAAGGCAGGGGTGTCATTGGATAGGCACTTCATAGGGCATCATAACACAAACAGGCCTTACAACTGGACAAATACGTGGCGCAAGATGCAGGTTTATTGGCTAGCTACCAACACATCGATCGCATCAGCTTCAATCTCAAGCAGCTTTTTGGTCAAAGTTTGCTCAAATAGCCATTCGTTTTAGTGTTTTAACTCTATCATGAGCAAGCAATCAATACAATCGGCGATTTAGAGCACTCATTGTTGACAACATGACCGGCTTCGTCCCAGACACTCTACAGGCCTTGTCCATCCTATGACCATTCATCCATCCTACCCCTACCCCTCCACCTCCTCAACCATCTTCCTCTCCCCAAACACCCTTCCCACCGGCTGCCCAAACCACTCCCCCGGTACTCCCAGCCTGCATCCATCCTTGTTGCTGATCCATCTGACATACACAGGGTTGGCGGGAAAAATCCGTTCTTCTTCGACTTCCTGTGGAGACTCGTCGCCGCCGTGTTCTTGGGCTGAGATCTCGGCTTGGGAGATTTTGCCGCGGCGTTTGGGGGCTTGTTTTTTGAGGAGGCGGTTTATTGTATCCATCTGTGGGATTTTGTCAGTGATTGAAATGCGTGATCTGTTATAAGTAGAATAGGGAGCGATGTATGACTAGTTGGCGAATCAAATCCCAAGTTGGCCGGAGATAGCCCTGTAACGAACGGCAATGGGAAAGGCTACTGAGATGGACGAAGCTTGGATTGTGAAGAGAACGTACTTTTTCCTCTTCGTTACGCTTCTCACTCAGATTCTTGCGCCGTCTGGCCATTTCTGCTCGTCGCATGGCATGCTCTTCGGCTGTAAGATGCTTCTTCGTTTGCGGTTCTGGAGATGGTGTCAGCCAAACGCTTCCTTTCAAAAAAGGTTAAATATGGAGACATACCCATAGGCAATTGCAAGAAATCATTCCCAACAACCTGATCCAGTCTACTCCTCTGCCTCTTCGTCAATTTGCTAATATCAGGTGTACTCGCTCGACTACCGGGGCTGCGGCTCTCATCGTCTTCCATATCGACGTCCTCGGCCTCGGCACCTTCTTCGCCTGCGTCGCCTTCCTCGTCTTCGCCGTCGTTCTCTGATAGCTCGGAGAGTTCTTCGTCGTCCTCCTCCATCCCCATTTCTTTGGCTTCTACGGACTTGACTTTGGCGTCTTGAGCCGGTGTGACGGTTACGACTGGCTTAGCTGCTGATTTGGCTGCCGCTTTCGACGCAGGGCCGTTGATTTTCAGCATCGGTTGCGCTAATGGTAGTGGCTGGCCATCGTCAGCATCATCGTCCATGTCAATGTCTCCATCTGCGTCAGCGTCAGCGTCAGCGTCGCCATCGGCATCGGCATCGGCATCAGCATCTTCGTCTTCTTCCTCGTCATCGTCCTCACTGCTCTCCTCGGGTCCTCCAATTTCCTCTTGCTCAACTTGCTCTTCTTCGTCCTCTTCCTCATCTTCCTCATCTTCATCGCTAGCTTTGACTTCATCGTCGTCGTCATCGTCCTCCTCGTCATCACTCTCGCTCTCAACAATGTACTTCTTGTTAGCCCGACTCGCCCTAGGTCCGCTAACGATCTCGCCACCAGTAAGTGAATCCCTCAGCGTAGCCGCAGCGTTCCCACGCGAAGCTGGTCGTGAGTTCGAAGTTGTTTCTCGAAGTTTGTTGGAAGGCATTTTTACGGTAAGACGAAGGGCCTTCTTGGTGTCGTCAGGTGAACTGGATTCAACGCGCGTCACTTTCACCGTGGAGCCAGCGCCTGAGATCGCGCGCCGTGGGCGGGTTGATACTGGTGCTGGCGCAGGTGGACTGGGTTTTGTCAGAGTTGTGCGAACTCGGGTGGAGCGCCGTTCTGGCATCTTGAATCAAGTCGGGGGTACGAATGAAGTGCTGCAAAATGTGCCGCGGTCTTGCAAGAATAGGAAGGATGTCTGAATGTCGCTTGAGAGCATACACGGCGAGTGGGAGTTGCTGCAGACGCAGATGTGTTGATGCAGGGAGGTGCTACGTGGTAATCTTTCGATGCAGTGAATGATGAAGATGTGTAAGAGTGTAACGGTAACGGGATGGCAAAGAACAATGCGATGTGACGTTTCAGGACGGGTGAAAATGCAGATGTCTTAAAAGAGGTATATTGTCTGAAATAGCAATTCGAATAGATGGCATACGAGTAGATGTGAATAGATTGCACATACAACTTTGCTGTGGGCGCCTTCCCCGCTAGATTACTACGTTCCCCGTAGCTCTCACTGCGCTGGCGCTTATTGGGCCTTTCTGTCATCCTACTCCTGCCTGTTGGACGGCTTCCTCACACGAAGAATGCACGATAGCGGGTAGCCCCCCGTCCGCCGCAAGCCTGATAAGCTTCAGACATAAGACCTTGTTCTAGCTTCAATGACTTTCTTCCCTAGATGGCACTAAATGGTTTCATGTATCGTCCTATTATACGTCCTGCGAGACGAACTTCAAGCACGTACGAATCAGTAGTCGAAAGGGCGCTAGATCGCTTCCTGTTTAGGTCGGTTGTGGTGCCGAGGTTTTTCCTCTCCGCTCGATCTCCGCAGCTTAATTCCTGCGATCTGAAGTATGCAGGATTGACCCCCAATCCATTCAAGATGAGTGATTCAGATGGTCCCAAGGCCAAAGTCATCCCGTCATGGCAGCGTCTAAATGTGCCCAAACCTGCAGAACGACATCCAGAGCAGGACGCGGACGAGCCAACGGCGCCCGAAGATCGAGCTTCTCTGATTGAGAAAGCCGCCAAGTTCCTCGAAAACGAAGACATACGGGATGCGCCGAGGGAACGGAAAGAATACTTCTTGACGTTGAAAGGCTTGACTGAAGATGAAATTCGGGATCTGTTGGAGGAACAACATGTACCGGAAGCAGATATCGTCGAAGGCTTTGAGAAAGAGCAGCAAGAAGTTTCACAGCCCACACCGTCACCAGCATTAAGTGCTCCGATAGAGAATCCGTCGCCTGCACCCTTAAAAGATGTTCCGCCCATAATCACGTATCCTGAATTCCTCCTCCACTCCCAAAGGCCTCCGCCCCTGATCACTGTACAACGCCTTCTCAACACCTTCTACTTTGCGACAGGAGCTGCGGCTACGCTCTATGGTACAAGCAAATACATTATTGAACCCATGGTCGAGTCTCTAACTTCGGCGCGGCATTCGTTGTTCGAGACAGCTTCGGCAGATCTGGATAAGCTGAACAAGACGCTTGAGAAGACAGTCTCCAAAATCCCAGAGGTATCACACAATGATGTGGATGATTCTGACGCCGAATCAACGAACTCAGATGGCGCGCGCTTCTTCAACCGATCAGCAGCAACGCAAACATCTCCCAGCCTATCCCGGTCCACATCAGGCTCATCAGAGTCATCCAAGTCCGACCCGTCCGTAGCCTCAGCGCATTGGTCAAGGCTTTCCAAGCTGCACAGCAAGCTCTCCGAACTTCTGCCTGAGAAAGAACAAGCGGCGGAACCAAGCATAGATAGCGCGGCAACGGCGAACCCACTCAAAGATAGGGTGGACGACCTGCGAAGGTATCTTGATGGCCTGGCCTCCGCAAGCATAAGTAGTTCTGGCAAAAAGCCTGGGGAAATGGATGAAATTGCGAAGGTGAAAGCCGAGATCAGGGGGGTAAAAGGGGTACTTTTGAGCGCGAGAAACTTCCCAAGCAGCGTGGTACCACCTGTCAGATGAGCGGAGACCTGGGCTTTTCGAAGCTGCAATGAGTGCATTCAATGGCGTTTTCAGCGTTGTAGATACCCCAACGGGCAATATTGATCCGAGATTGGACATGAGTTGGCCCAGTGTACACCCCACAAGTCATCATCTTTATATGTGAAAGAGCACGAAAGACGTCGCTACAAAATCATTGCAGAAAGTGGTCCGTTTACGCTCGTAATCCAGTTCAATTCGAGATACTCAGCCTAAATTGGCTTAGCGCTGAGATCTAGTCCAAATGCCTAAGCGAAACCTTGGCACACTTACCTAGGCAATTCCGCCGCCAACAACAGCTCCAACCTCAATCCCCAACGACAAACAAGACGACACACCTTTGACTCCGCGTGGATGGCTTTTTAAAGGAAGGTGAGTTGCATTCCGATCGCCCCTCAATCGCCACCCCACCGGAGTGAGAATGCGTTCCATGGAAGTTCGTGCAGCAGCACATCGCGGGCTACATCAACGTTCACTACGTACCAGGCGGCCTATATCCTCAACGCACCTACACCGCTTATTGCCTGTGACTCGAAATACACCTATAGCATAATTTGAAAAGCTCCGCTGACCTCTGGATCTTTAGCCGTCACTAAACTACCGCAATCATGGGTATCTCACGAGATTCTCGTCACAAGCGCTCAGCTACCGGCGCAAAGCGTGCCTACTACCGCAAGAAGAGGTACCGGCTACATTACAAGACGCTCGGAAGTGGCATGGTCTAACAGCAAGCAGAGCGTTTGAGAAGGGTCGTCAACCAGCCCAGACCCGAATCGGAACCAAGCGTATCCATCTCGTCCGCACACGCGGCGGCAACACCAAATACCGCGGCCTCCGTCTCGAATCCGGCAACTTCTCCTGGGGTTCTGAAGCCGTAGCCCGCAAAGTCCGTGTCATCGGCGTAGAATTCCATCCCTCCAACAACGAACTCGTCCGCACCAACACCCTCACCAAATCCGCCGTTGTGCAAATAGACGCCGCGCCCTTCCGTTCGTGGTACGAGGCACACTATGGGCAGAGCTTGGGCCGTCGTAGGCAGCAGAAGGATAAGAATGAGGGGGCCGAGGTAGCGAAGAAGAGTAAGAGTATTGAGAAGAAGCAGGCGGCGAGGAGTGCGGGGCAGAAGGTTGAGGCTGCGCTGGAGAGGCAGTTTGAGGCTGGACGGTTGTATGCTGTGATTGCTTCGAGGCCTGGGCAGAGTGGACGTGTGGATGGATACGTGCTGGAGGGGGAGGAGCTGGCTTTCTACCAGCGTGCTATCAGGAAGTAGAGGATGCCAGTCAGCTAGAAGCACCTTGCTTGCTGTTTGTAACCTTCGATACCGAGCTCAAAATGGAAGATTGAAATATCGAATCATAAAATATGTGGTGACGACCTTTTTGATGCGTACCGTAACGTCCGGTAACTCCGCCCTCTTTCAATCACCTCCAGCTTCGAAAGTCTGTTCTCAGTGACTTATCATCTAGACATATATGAGGTAAGTGATACCCTCTTCATCTCTTACTTCAATGGCAGACCCAAAAGTGTCGAATGCTCCCAGACGTTCACAAGTCGCTAACTTTGTCGAAGGCCAAACCATGACCTCGATTACACAGACAATCAAGACTCGTCTTTGTATTATATCGGACACCCACGGCGTCGTCCCCAAGCCTTCCAAAGCCTCGGAATATGCATACCGCGAGCCATTCCCTCCATCGGAAGTGCTCCTCCACTGCGGCGATCTCACCAAAGTGGGCTACCAGACGGAATACGAAGGTATCCTCGACTTCCTGAAGTCAGCCCCAGCAGAATTGAAGCTGGTAATAGCAGGCAACCATGACATCACACTACACGAGGAATTCTACGAGAAAAGCGGAAAGACGAAACATGGAAACACCGCCGAAAACCTCCAAAGAATCAGAGAGATGTGGACAGGCTCAGAAGCCAAAAAGCACAACATCATCTACCTAGAAGAAGGGACCAGATCCTTCATCCTAAAAACCGGCGCCACATTTACAGTCTACTCCTCCCCGTGGCAACCCGCCTATTTCGACTGGGCTTTCACGTACCCCCGCTCCACCGATCGCTTCAACCCGTCACCCCCAGTCGTTTCCGAGAAGGCTGCAAATCCTGTTCCGAACCATCCTGCAATCGATATTATGTTAACGCATGGCCCGCCGAAGGGCATTCTTGATGTAACGTTTCAAGAGGGGGAAAATGTGGGATGTGATCATTTGAGAATGGCGGTGGAGAGGTGTAGGCCGAGGGTCCATTGTTTTGGACATATTCATGAGGGTTGGGGGGCTGAGAGGATGGATTGGGGGACGCAGAAGAGTAAGAAGGTGGAAGTTGATATGGAGAAGGTGGTTGAGGAGAAATGTGCGAAGGTGGGTCCTTTTCCGGGTTTTCTTTACGTGGAATATCGCTTCCCACTCCTCAATCAAGGTACCAAATATAGTTCATACTGTTCAACTAGCTCGTCAAATCTACATTTCCGTGCTAGTCGGATTCCCTGAATGTGTCTCTTACCGCTCAGCCAAGCACATGACATCTCTTATTTGCGCTCAAACAACCTATACAAAGGTATGCTGACTCCGAATCATGTTCAGGTGGATTTGAGTCGAGATGGTGGCAAGGGACTAAAATGGGGAGAAGAGACACTCTTCGTCAATGCCTCAATTATGAACGTCTTCTACAGGCCAAAGAACGCGCCGTGGCTTGTAGATTTGGACCTACCTGTTGCAGATGCAAACACACCCGGCCAGCATCACATAATGATATCGCCAACTATGTCATATACCCAAGAGATACCATGATCAATACCAAGCGACAGTAATTACCAGCCTGCTACATGGCCTGGTTGCTGATAAGACTCGAATCTACTGTTCGGACACGGCTGAAAGGACACTTTTCTGGGCTGCCCCTTTGTCATCTGCTAACGCGCAGAGGGTGGAGAGCGATCCAAATGTGAGATTTCGGGCGCTAGCTATCAATGAATGTGCGCTTACTGACGACTTTAGGTCGCTGCGGTTGTCAAAGAGCAAGAACAGACTGAGAACAGCTATGACCCTACTGATTGTTGACAGCGAGAGCTAGACAACCTGTCATAGTATGTGGTGTAGAGGGCCGAACCCGAAAATTCAAATATGAGGAAGAACGCGGACACGTTCCTCAAACGATAGGCCCTGGACGTCATTGGCAGTCGTATCTCTGCCACAAATTTGAAGCCTCAAGAATATACCGTAATATAGCCAAGCGCAGGAGGTCTACGCTCAGAGTACGCTGGAGTGCTATTGCATATATACCTCCACGGACGATGGGCTTTGCTAACAAAGTGGCAATCCAAACTCCGGCACATGAAAGCGCTCTCTACATGATCCTCGCAATCGAGATGGTCGGATATCATATTGTCGTTACTTGACCTCCTACTCCGCTACCTTCCTACTCCTCAAATCCGAGAATTTCTATGCCACGATAGATCATTCGAGCCTTTGAGCCGCATCCCGGGCTCGAATCCGCCTCAACATGTAGCCCCCGTCCGTCGCCCCTGGTGTCGAAAATGTGATTTGGACAGTTGCATGCAGGCCATAGCTCGGGGGGAGGTGATGATATGAAAACTTATGGGTGACGCAGTAGTGATGAGCGTTTGCCTACGTGGGTAGGTTATAATCTATTTCCACGGATTGTTGTTGTTTACTCAACAATCGCCTTGTGGTGCTGTGATGTGGATGTAAGAATATGTGAAAGCCTTACGCATGGAGGGAAGTGTTCGCATAAAGTTTTGAGGCTGATGTGCATTGTTTGAGTGATTATCGTTCGGATGCAAGCTCTTAAAGGGTGTTAGCAAGCATAGTAGGCAGCGTTATGGTTGTAGATGAGTGTCAAATTATTCTAGACGAAGACTTGATGGCCATGTGACGCCTGCATACATCTTCCATGTATGAGTTATGTTTTATAGTCTCATCGTTAAAAGGGAGGTTATGAAGATTTGCATTGATATTGGTTCTCTAGAACTAATCGTGTGAAATTGATTGTACAAGTACCACCGCGGCGAAGGTCTGAAGTGTCTGCTCATAGCCAGCTATTTCAGACGTAAAGAAGCCCCTGGTATCTAACACCCCCTAATAATCCACCTTTCGCCTGGTATCTACCCCGTAAAGCGTACAGTAACATATGAAAAAAACATCTAGACCACCGCATGATCTGTTGAACCTCGTTACCTCTGCTTGTTATACATTCTTTCCATGTACGGTGTCAATTTCATTCTTCAGCCACACCACCCATCCCATCACCTCGAATCTTCTCCCTCGAACTACTCACCCTCCCAATCCCCAACGAACTCAATCTCTTCTTTAACCTCCCCGTGCCACTCGATTTCCCACTCTGTGCTGTCATCGGTCTCTCCGACGCCGCATCATCGCTAGGCGGAGGCAGAGGCGCCGTCGTATTTGCCGTCACCGATTTATGCGAGCCCGTAGAGCGACCGCCGTGGCTGGGGTTGTGGACTGAGGAGCCTCCATGGCTCAAGTTGCGACCGGAGGAGGAACCGTCGTCTGATGGTGCTGATGCTGTGCCGTTCGCTTTGGGGGTGTTTGGGCCTGATGTTCTGAGGAAGCCGAGGCTTATGCGGGAGAGGGGCCGTGGGCGGGAGTCTGTAGGCAGTTGTTGGGGAGTCAGAGGAGTGTCACCGTCGATGTTGCCGTTCGTTAGGGTGAGTTTTGGCGTTGTGAATGATGGGACGCCTGCGAATGAGGACGGTGGGGAGGAGAAGAGTTGAGGTTGCTCTTGAACTGGAGGACCAGCGGGTCCGAGAATAAATAATTCGGGCGCAAAATTAGCTTGCAGATTCTCCATGAGAAAGGCTCTTAAATGTACGTCGTCGGGTCGCAGGTAGTGGGTCATGCAGTGCTTGAGCAGTAAGACGTGGTCGAGAAGTGCAATTTCCAAAGCGTTGTGCAGTGGCGAAAGTGGAGGCTCTTCCGCGTCTTCTTCGGGCTCGTCAGGTCGCGTTGGGAGTAGCTGGCGGTATTGAGCTACTGTAGCCACGGAGGATGGATCGACAGACGACTGGATAGACTCCGTGAGGCTCTGGATTGTTGATTCATCGCACGTGCCGATCTTTCTCTCCAGTGCTGCTAGTTCGGAGGTTTTCCTCGTCGTCCGCTCTATTGCTGTCTGCACTGGTGATAGACGCACCTCATCGACGTTGGCAATCTCGCTTCTACGTAGAATGGTAGGGAATGACTCCTTCGTGCTGAAAATGGTCTTTTCGATGTATTGCTTATGAACACCGGATGCCGGAGAGTGGCGCTTCGAAGTCACAGCAAAGCGATATGGTCTTGAAGCCGATATGAAGTCTCTGGTCGATTGCACAACCTTTGGCTGCTGATAGATTGGGTGCTCAAGGTCTCGATAAACGCTTACGGGGAAGATCTGGAGATACTGTCCTTCAACGTCCTCGACTTCACCCTTTGGTACCACATGAGCAGCCGGATGAAGTTGTCGCATCCGGTCCGTAAATCCCGATTGTCTTTCTGATGATTCAGCTTCGTAAATGAATTCTTTATCCCTCAGACTGGAGGGAAAGCCGAGACCGTGGTAGACAACCCTAAAGTATCTGGATGAGTGCCATTCACCTCGTACAACAGTGTCATAGATGGTTGCCATCGCTCGTTGCGTCCTTGCAAGCTTTGCGAAATCGTAGTGAGCATGCTCGTAATGATCAGCCAACTCGCGGTAGCTTCCCAGGGCAGTTTCCCAAGCTTCCCCCTCTTCCAGATGTTTGATCATCTTGAAGTAGAGCTGTTCCTTCCGCTCAAACGAAAATTGCTCCGGATACTCTGGGTCCACTAGTGATCTCACTCTTGTTCGCTCCCAAGTATACAGATCAGCATGGAGGCGCAAAGCAAGGCCTGCTTCAGTCTTGTGGTTAAGCTTTGCCTGGGATTCTGCGAGCTGATGAACGTAGCGAATAAATATATCCTCCTTTTGCATGTTTTTGAGGAAATTCATTAGCTGCAGTGTATTCATAATTCGCAGGGTCTCGGTATTGTCTGGGCTGTGCACGGCCGCAAGCAGCTCGAGCAGCTCTTCGATGGTCGAGATCATACACTTGATGGCATGCCACATTGGATCGTTCGGTATCCTAGCCAAAGACTCGAAAAGATCGAGAAGCTCGTTGACGAACATCTTTTGAACAGCGCTCTCTCCCATGTTCTTGGATTGAAACAGCGTCTCTAGACAGTCAATTATCTCAGCTTGTATAACGGACAGATCCTCGTTCAATGTCCATTCGCTGATGATCATGGCTTGCACAATCTTGACTGCAACATTTCTCAGCCCTTGGTGCACACTCAAACACAGTTCAACTATCGGAGCAACGAGACTGGGCACGTATTGGACCTGGAATCCGCCCAGGCGTGGAAGCCCATAACGATTCTGCTCATCAAGGCTCGCGTCCCATGCCAAGGCTTCCCAGCTTCGTTTAAGTAAGGCGGCGCCTTGCTCCCTGACATCTCCCGCAATTTTCCACACAGCTCTTCTCTTCTGTTCCGGAAAAGTCTCCAAAGCAAGCGTGTCACTCCTGACAAGAGTCAGTATTGTTATAAGGTACTTGCTCCAAAGTTCGGTGCTGAAATCGTCGGCATCCTCTGGACTGGGAACATAGTCCACTACCATCCACTCGAAAAGCGTCTCGAGGATTTGAAGGGACGACCTGTGGTGGAAGACGTATAGACTCAGCCAAGACTTCGGAAATGCGGCACCGGATAGGATGGACATGATAACGTCAAGACCATCATACAACATGTCGGTGCGTTCAGGACTAGAGCCTTCACCTCGCTTTGGAGTGTGCCTGCGTGCCAGGGTGGCGAGCAACGCACCAAGCTCAGTGAGCGCTTCGTCGAAGGCTACCGGATTTGACACTGGTTTCGAAGCGAACGGATAGGTGGTGGGGAATAATAGAGAGAGCTGGTCTTCCTTAATCTTAGGTGGCGTTAGAAGACTCCGATAGGACTGTATTGCCTTGTGGATGTAAGTGGTAGCGTCTACAGTAGACTCACTTGCTTGCTTTGATACGATAGAACAGCATAATCGAACTTGCTCGCGCCACTGGCTCGGCTCATTTTGGAAGCCCCAATAGGGATCGATCCATTTGGCAGTCAAATCAAAGAACCTCTGGCGAATACCGTTCTGCGAGAAAAGGTCAGTGCTCGTCAAGTTGAGAACAAGGACAAGCTTGTAGAGCACAAGTTTGCCTTGTACTTCTGAACACGAATCTAGAAAGGTCGTAGCAGCGTCGAATAGCTCTTGTTCGGAGAATACTCCTTTCAGCTCTGGGAGCCATGAGTACATATGCTGGACGACCAAAGTCTTGCTGCCAACCAGTATGGGCGAAGAGTCTCTCATTAGGTCCTGGAACGCGTGGAAGATGGTTCTCAAGTCGCGTTTAAATGTCGATTGGGTGTTCGCGCCGATGTCCGCTTCCTTCAGCTCTTGCCTTCTCCTCGCACAGACGATGAATTTCAATATCTGGCGGCCGACCTTGAATGTCGCGCGGACACGTCTTGATTTGTTGGGATCAGCCGGATTTGCCAAGAGCCGGAGGTAGCTTCTGATCAAGCAAGGGGTCGCGAAGGGATGGTCAAATCTTGTTTCTGCATAGCTATCCACAAAAGGTCCAAGGTTGAATCGACGGTCGTGCACAATACCCAGGACCAGGACGAGAGTATTGAAGACTGAGTCTTCATAATCGTCCTTTCCAGCATTGTCGACCACGATGCCAAACAAAGCGTCGAAGACGTCGCTTATTAGCTTCACAATCTCAATCTCGGGAACAAAAGCAAAACGCTTTAGTAGATCCAAGACTTGATCGCCTCGCTGTTCTCGCCACTTCAGGATCCCAAGGAGAATGGTGTCTTGTGAGAAGTATGTACTACAGAGCTGAGTCTCGATCCTGAGAGTGGCCACAGGCCCTGTCAGAGTCTCATCTTTTGTATCTCCATCTCTCCCTCTCGAATCCCATGGCAATGCTAGGTAAGATCCTCTGCCCCTATCTGAATTGGACGTAATCTGATCGTAAAGATAAAGAAGAGGCGCATGAGCTCCATCTTTAACGAAAGCTTCGTCAGCCCATAGAGGCATCCAGCTCAGAGCAAATGGGAATCCCGGAGCGTCTGCTAGGCTTGTGATCAAATGAGCTTCGGGGACATCATTGGTGGGTATGACTAGCTTGATCATTTGGTTCCAAGCTTCGCTGCGCTCGACTGCAGAAGTCCGCCATGCAGTCTGGCCGGGAGTGTTGGAGCCTGGGAATATGCAGTGCTCTATCCGTTCGCCAGACTTCTTTCTCACCTCAAGGGTAAGCTGAACGTTTTGTAACGCCAGGCTCGACGATATCTGAACCGTTCCTTTTTCGGGATGTGACAACAATGCTTGGTGAGGCAAGAAAGCGTCGCATATCTTGATATATATGTCAGATCGTGCCTTTGTGGGTGCACCTGGAAAGTCTGTCCTCGGCGTTTGGACAATATTCTGGAGCAAGGTAGGAGTCTTGCGGATAAGATCATCGGGATCCGGACTGGCAAAAGACTGCAAGCCTAGGCGGAGATGGTTCACAGACTTCACCCTTGCGTAGGCGCTAGTTCTGCTACTAACGAGATCGCGGACAAGGTCGTCCCAGTCCTCCATCGAGCTTTGGGTGTCTGCACTCGTTGCGGCGGGAGCCCAAACCGACACATTCTGATCTCCACCTGTGTCCCGCCCGAACAGATTTTTGACAGTCATTACACCAACCCCTATATTCTTTTTTACGTACTGTGTTCCCTGTTGTGTCGGGGGTCGATGACTTTCTTGAGTAGAAGGCCTTACTCCGTTCTCCGCTGGGGCGGCAGAATCTGTGGTGGATGGAGCCTGCGTAGATCTGGTATCCTGCTGGCTTCGATTTCGAACGCTGCCAAGTTGTTTCTGCGCCCACATCATGCTTTGTCTGCCTCCTTTTGCCGAGGATGTACTGGAGTTGGTACTGGTGGTAGGCCGCCTCAACGGCTTATTCTCGGCGAAGCTCTTGTCTCTCAGAGGACTGTTGGGCAAAAATCTCTGGAGCGCATGGCTTGCTTGAACCTTGACTACTAGGCAGAGTTCTGACCCGGATCTAGATTTGTCTTCGATGTCATTTGGCGTCAAATCTGTGAATAGGGTGCGAAATCTCCCGGAACTGGCTGCTTGCTCGAAACCCTCTTGTGAGGGAAGATCAACTACGAAAGACTCCGTAAGTGCTTTTGGTGACTCGCCTGGGCTTCGAGAACATAGGTAGATTGTGAGGGTAGGTTGGATCAATCCATTGTTCGTAAAGGCTTTTACATCGACCATGAGATGATGTAGGTTGATCGATTCGTTCTGGAAGGTTGGTGGTCTATCGAGCAAGCTCATTGTTGACTGGAGCTTTGTAATCTCGATGGCTGAATCATCTCCAGTCAATAGGCGACCGCGCTGCTTCGGATCTCGAACGATGACTTCGTTGCTGAGCATCTTGTTCCCATCCACCAGGTTCCAGACAACCTCTTCCCGCAAAACCTTAAGTTCTTGGGCTGTGAGAACGCCATGTAGCAATTGCTTGCGGGCAAGATCTAAGCGATTTACGAGCTCAGAAATCTTTCTGAGGGTGGAGTAGCGTCGAGCCAGTAGCAGTTCGTGCAGGTCTTTCGAGTGCCATTCGCGAAGGGCTGAAGCAATCTCATCCACCAAGGGTTCAGAGCTAGAGGTCGGGGTCTCGTCGCCAATCTTTAGCATCGGGACTGGAGCTGGTCGTTTGGTATGTGGATCATAAGGAGGGCCATCGGAGGTTGGTGGAATTGGGGTGGGTGAGGACCTCGACTGGGAGCCTGTGATTGATCGGTGGGACAATCTTCTTGCAAGAATCTGACCATTGGCAGAGTTTGGCGCTCGTTGAGAGGATGTACGCGATGGCCGTTTCCCAGTAATCGATCCTTTCGACTCACTTCCATTCACCACAGCATTTTTGGCTGCAACAGAAGAGTTGCTGACCTGTCGCCGTATGCCACTGTTTCTGTGTGTTGAGGAGCTCACGCGTCGCGAAGAGCCTCCATTCATTTGTTCGAGTCGTGGGCTATCCCCATTGGTCTGCGAGCCATGCGCGTTTCCGTCTGAGCCAATATCTCCAAGAACCTCTCGAACCTCCACACAGCATCTCGGAAATATGCCTGAAAACACTCGAGCCTCCAAGGTCTGTCCCTTCACGCTTGTCAACCCAGCGAGCAGAGATGGCGGTGCTACCAGGTATCCACGATACCACGAACCATCGTGGCTCCCTTGCTCAATGATGTACAACTCGTCACCGATCTCGAGGGGCAGCTCCCCTGGCAAAGATGTCGAGAATGGATATATGGCAATGCCAAAGGCCATTCGAGGTAGGGGTCTCCATGGCATATCGATTGGAACCGCTTCCTTGTTCGGTGTTGAGTAGAAGACTTTTACCTTCGACCTCCCGATATATGTGAGCTGTTCAAACTATCGTGAGCATCAAATGGGCCAGCTCCCAGGATGTTAGTCCAATGGGTACGCTGCGTACGCTTCGTTTGCTTCCGTGACCAGGCAAGTCGCCGAACATGGAGGTGAAATTGCAGCGTATTGGCGGTAGGAAAGATGCCAAATTTGGCGATGAAAGCGACCGCAGTAGGTCAACACCAGCAACTCCAAGCAGAACGCCCCAATGTATGAATTAATTAGTGTCAGTATACGATCGCGATGGACACGGGGAGGATTCTACGCGCTCGAAACTTTTTCGACAGGGATCCACAGTCGTAGTTCCGGAGGTAAGCCCGGACTTTAGAGAGGATCCGGGTAGGACATTGTTCTATAGGAAAGTTGGAAGGTGCACCTATAGGAAGGTGCACCGGATGCTCACATAACGTCCAACTCTTAGGCAATGATATGTATCTATGGATTCATGTATCTATGAGGGCTTAGAGCTGGAGCGGACGTGAGAAGCCTCGACATTGGAAGTTGATAAAAGCAATATCGGGTACCCACCCGCGAATTGGCGACCAACTGTGGACTTACTGTCTAGTGTCTTCACAAATGCGATTACAAACTCATGCAGTCGTAGTACCAGTGCTAACAGGAGACGCCTCGCCTGAAAGACTCGAATCTGCTGATTCCTCCACCAAGTTAAAAAACGATACCCGGAAATGCCCGTAGAATACGCCCTGGCACGATACATAACTGTCGAAATCCCTAGCCCCATAGTGCAATACATATCTCTGCTGCACCTCCAACGCTCCCACGGCAACTTTAAGGTTCAGTGCATGCGAATTAATCAGTTTTAGGTCGAAAGCCACGCCTGTTCGTTCTCTGTGGAATGAGAGAGATCTTTCCCTTTCGCTCGTGATCCGCCAGTTTCCTAACTGGGAGATGATGATGCTGAGAAGACTTGTCGACTCGTCGGTGGTGCCCGCTCGGGTTCCAAGTCTATCGAATTATAGTACGCACCAAGTGGGCGTTGGGGTTGGTATGGGCACTGCGAAGGGGTTGGTAGGCTATTGGTTGGTGCTATAATCAAGCTCAGTAAGCTTAAGTTTGCCTGAAGATTTGAAATCTCTCAAATATGGTGTCTTACTCATTTAAGAGAGTCAGATTCTTGAGGTTTAGTGCTAGCACCAGTGTCTGTTTCCTGTTGAACTTTTGAGAGGCGAAGCGAGCGTCAAGAAAATCGGAGCTATGAACAGATGAAACGAGACAAACAACGTGAAGGCCGAAGATAGGGCGCTTTTATTAGGGGCAGCCTCACCGCAAAGATCTTTCATCAAGGCCAATTGCTCAAGGAACAGTTGATACATCGTGGCTCACACGACTAATGGACGATCAGAAGCTTTCTTGGACCGCGCTTTCATTATGCATGGCATGAGTGTTCTATATATGAGCCTGTTCTTGCGGGTGGATGTGAGATTAGCCGACTACTCATCGACTCGAAGCTGTAACTGAAGCGCGAATATCAATGCAGCCGCGAAATATCCTCAGCGTGAATTGGCTCCGACATCATAACGTGGTCCCGTTGTAGGGCTCCGACAGTCTCTGGATCTCACGCGGCGTCCATCTGGAGAACAGCCTGTCCTGAGTGGCCCGATTTGCCGTCTCAAACAGAGGGTAGAAGCAATATCATGAATGACATGGTTTGCTTTGCAAAAAGGCCTGGAACGGAAAAAGTCCGTAGGACATCCAGGCTCGCTCCAACGATGACAACGTAAAATTTGATTTCGCTTTTCTCTGTTGCAAATACGATTGTAGTTTAAATTGCAAGGATAAGCAACTGCTACATCAATACGGACTTGACAGGAACTCGCGCAGGTATCAGATCGAACGGCCAATATCACGCTTATAAGACGTGGCGGTCCCAGGCTATCTCCGTACTTATCAATCGAGCAACGCGCAGAGGTCTGTATTGGCCCCGTATGCAATGACCTGGAGAATTCACTACAGGAACAAGGTAACGCTAAGCATTTGAGGTGGGATTGGGCACAGCAACTGAGACCCTACGCCACGACTAAGTACCCTAGTGCCAAGCCAGTGCCAACATCCTGCAGGATTAAAATCTACGAAAGCGAGTATTTCTCATTTGGAATGTTGGATCCTTCGTGGTGGCTGCGGATAGGTCATGTATGTTCTTAGGTATGGCCAGATCTATTTCTGGTGTATCAAATCCAAACAGAAGACGTGCGTTCTCTCAAATGCGATACAGTTTATAAGACTTTCTCTTGGAGTCACTTTACTGTGCATTTAATTCTCGAAGACCTTCCGATGCATTCAACCGTCTTCTCGTTCATCAGTCTTCTCGCCTTGTCAAATGCAGCCGTTCCTGTACCAATATGCTCAGACCAAGCCTTCGAGGCCTATCACAGATCATTAGCCATAAACAGCCAACAAGACGCACCTGCCGGTAGCCTTCGAATCGACGCTTTGCCCAACAAAGCCGTCTTCGTATCCACAGAAACACCAAAGGGTTGGGTATCACGATCAGAGGCTGCCGGTATGAGGCCATTCACCAGCTAGGCAGTCGTCACGTCCAAAACTTGACAATTCAATAGCGCGATCTCAATCTCAGAGAAAGACATCTAAGAGCATGCTTAGTGCGCTCACGTGTCGGGCCGTTGGCACCATAGTGGCAACAACACTCGCCTCATCAATTTTCAAAGGCTGGAAATTGTGACAGACTTGGGGTATTCAATTGGGCGTGGGACTGGTTCAACATGGTCTAAGCTCATGAGAGAGGGAAGGAGGCGGTTCGAAGGGTTTTGGCTTAACATCACGGCTTATGGAGAAAAGCCGGACTGGACTGTGGAGCGCCAGTGTACCGACGAGCTGTCAAGTCCTGTAAAGGATCGGTCCGTAGAAGGTTTTCAGAAGAGTTCACGATACATGGAGGGGTCATCAAGCATTTACGTACCTGGGTTAACAAATCCAAGAGGAGGGGCTGTGGAATTGTGTCTATATTTCAAGAGATTGATGGATAGGACGCAAAAGGTTTCCCAGTTGTGTGTGTCGAAAGGCGCTGTATGAACGGAGGCATCACGAAGTGGTCTACACGCTGAAATGAATCAATAAGTCAAAATGAATCGCACGCAGGGAGTCCATGGGAATTGAGGAGTGGAAGGCCACGAATGCAGTGACAGAGACTTGGGCGAACGGAATGGCGTCAAGGGGTCCGTATGAAGCTGGAAAGGAGATTAACATGTTCCGAGCGCGTTAAGGCATAAGACTACTAAGAAGAAGAAGTTGACGATGGTATGGAGTTCGCATGAAGATAGCTGATATAGACCGTGCTGGGCAGTATTTCCTGTAATTTGAGACTTTAGGTTAGATGTTATTGGGCGCATATCAAGACAGTCCGCATGAACATAATGATAGTAACCTTTGCGACCGAACAAACAACGCTTATTTTGACGGCCCTAAGGACGATACACCAATCCTAATACTACAAGAATAAGTCAGCAAGGCTGTGTCAGTGAGTATGAGCCAAAACATGGCTCGACCTCTTCTACACAGCCGCCAAAACCATTGTCTGGCTCGAGGCGCTGTACTCAAGGCGGGAACTAGCGTAGACAAATCCTATTGGCTAGCTCACTTTATTTCATCAACCATTATTTCTTCTCCCGCCCCATAACGAAATCTATGATATTCATACATCTACAAAACGAGCCTCTGGAATAGGCTCCCCATAGATCTTGAATCACCCATGTTCCAAGCCTTTTCGCGGTCACAATCAGGACACAATGAGCAGAGCACGAGGCCTCTTCCCCATGGCTATAGCCACCGTAATAGGCATTGGAACTGGTGTAGCCATCTTTCAACCGGCTATCAAGGAAGAAGTGGAGCAGAAAGGGCATGAGAAGTATGCTTCCTACCAATATTCTGACTTACTACGCTAACGATGTATTAGCAGCGTCGAATTCAAGGAGCATCATTCGCCGCCCGCGGAAGAGCAGATGCGGAAGACTGAGGAGGCAGTGGCTATTGCGGGAGGTGCCACTACCATACCGAAAGATACACCTAGGTTCGCGGAGGTTCAGGCAGGGTTCAGTGAGCCGGCAAAGTGAATGATCTGGAGTACCGTCCATTCACTTCTACTGGAGCGAAAGAGCCTTCATTACTCAACGTGGAGCAACGAATAAAGTTCCATACTTCACGCAATGATCACCTCATCCTGCCCGAAGCCTGGGAATATATCCTCCACGAAGAAATTCCTACAAGCTCAAGTTTTACCTTGGAAGCTCCACTCTCTCCACTCTGGCACAGACCCACCACACCAGCAACGCTTGAGACTTCTCACATGGCTTTCAGCAAACAAAATTGCCTCGCACACCAGTTCTGCGCCACTCTGTTTTCAGATAGCATCGTCAATATGGGACCCGGCTTCGGTCCTGTGATGTTCAACTTTGGGCCTTCGGAGTCTTTCGATCCTCGGGACTGGGACATGACTGATTGCAAATCCTTGTGTTGCCCAACGAAACAGAAAGGCGAGGTATGCAATGAGATCAGGGTCGGAGTGCTCTACCATCTTTACGTGGAGGACGGACGATTGAAGCAGCTAAGAGCTCGGGCACCCATCTGTCAACTCTGCGGCGAGATCTTCGACAAGGCGCTTGTTAAAGGGGTTTGGCCTAATGGGGTCGCGGTCGAAGGATGGGTGATATGGTTGAGAGCTTTGGCTACGAGGGAGAACAGGAAGGCTCTGACTTGAGGTGATATGCTTAGAGCTTGCTCTACGATCTACTGGTCCTTAACACAGTGATGCTAGAGTCACAGTCGATGTATGCAATGGAAAGGATACGACTGGAGATTGCAGCATTCATAAGCTGAAATTGCAAAGCAAAGAGGCTTCATCAATCATGACAGCTTCATAGTCATGCAATCCATCCCTCTTAATGTTTCAGTTTAGCCTTCCTTTCCTCCTCCTCCCTAACCACCTCATCAAATCGCACAATACTCCCCCACCCCTCCAAAAACGCACTTCCAACCCACGTCCACCACACCCGGCTACCCCACCTGACTGTATGCTTCTCCAACCTGCTCCTCGCCATATACGTCGCCTCCGCCGCATGTAGCAAAACCATCGGATATATCACCAGCGGCTGTATCGTCCAGCAGAAATCTGCAAACCTGGGCACGTAGTGGAGTAGGGCCGCGTAGAGTAACGACCCAGGCACAAAATTCCCCCGCCGGCAAAACGCAGCATACGTCAACGCACACGCCACCATCACCACCATCATAAAGCCCCTCGGCGGCTTATATCTCCTCACCGTCACACTACTCCTTCCCAGCGCAGCTGTACATTCCGCATCCATCTCCACGACCCGCGGCCGTACTTCTGACCAGCTTTCCAAAGGCGGATTAATGGGTATTGTGTGCGGGGTGGAGCTGGAGGACAGGATGATCATGTGGGAAAAGGTAATGGAGACGAGGCGGGCGTTGCGCGCGGAGAAAGAGGAGAGGTGCGCGTAGTGGCTGAGGTAGCGGATTAGAGAGTCTTGGTGGTCGGTGTTCATGTGCGTTATTATGCGGATTTTGGTACGCTCTTCTGCGGAGGTTGGGTCTATGGTCGCGCCATCTTTGGATTGTGGGTCCATGGTGGTTCGTTGCGAAAATGCTTTGGGGATGTGGTTGGTGTAACAATGGCGATCGGCGAGGTGAAGAACGTGCTTTGAGGTCGTAAGCGAGATCTGTATTCACATAACGATCAGAAAAAGGTGATTTCGATAATGTTAATTTCTTGTGATCTTGCAATGCGTCAGTAAGGTACCTTAGACTAGCAAAATTCGATCAGGCTAGCACGGCTAGATACCCGTGGCAGCCGCCTCGGCCCGTTCGATGATCAAATTAGTCAGTATGCGCTAGGATCAATTAGGCATGCACTCTATTCTCTCCATAGCTTTTGCATCTATCCATGGCACCAAATGGAGGGTCTAATTCGAAGCTCTCTAGGTGTGAAATCTACAGTCCTATTGGTTATCATTGTTCTCAATGAGAAATATTGTTGATATACGAACGAACTGCCCTCAGTCATGGGTTTACACGCCGTTGAATGATGTAAGCTGAGAGAGCCAATCACCGTGAGCTTGGGCTTTCAGCTCCTCTGAAAATACCCTCATGTCCATCCGGAAGACATCGCTCCTAAGGCCTTCTTATTCGTCCTTTTGCCTCCTGTCTCGTGAGCTCGACAAGGAATATGCCTACCTGCACTCATTGCTGTCGCGGCCAAAACAAATCCTCCTCCTCCACCTCCTTCGCCGGAGTCCTCTCAAATATCATCTGTATGATGTACTTTCCCCGACGCTTCCCACGCGCGAGACTCTCGTTGTGCATTCGCTGAAGTGCCTCATCACCAAAAGACCCGTCGATAATCCGTTCCGATATGTGATGGCCGTCACACTCGAACAGTATAACGACATCCTTCAATCTCAATTCCTTCAACGACAGTAAAGCTGGAGTCATCTGGTCAACGGAGTAGCTTATCAGCTGGCCGTAGTCCCAATCAAATTCTCGCGTCATATGTATTATTAGACTTTGCAGCCTGGACATCTTGCTGGGCACCGACAGCAGTGGTGCATTCCACAGGCGTGGGTGGCAAGAAGCCATGATACGTATTTCGAACCTGATTTTGCGCACCTCTGCCGCTTGTGGAATTCGTTTAGAAGCTCCTCGACGACGTAAGAATCTTCGAATGAGAAGACATTGGAGGAAAACGGAGTTCGTTTGGCTTCTCTATAAAGCTGCCTACACGCCAGTAGGAAGCTAAGATCGAGTGTCTTGCCCTTTTTGTTGGGAAACTCATCGCAGGTGAGTAATCCCGTTCGAGGTCGACAAATGCAACAAGCCACGTGACTGACTCGATGCATTGCCACAGTATCACCGAATGCTTTGACGCCTTGTTCCAGAATGTCTGATTTGCAAAGGTGATGGAAGATACGCAAGTGGTTTGGGGTGCAGGGTTCGTAGGAAGTATGCACGTGGAGCACTTCGCCGCCGCAGACTGATCGGAGGGTTCAGAGTCAGCATTACTCCTGCGAGATAGACAGCGAGCTTCAAAAGCGTATTGGAATTGCACGACATGCTTCTCATCAAGACATGAGGCACCAGATGGGAAGATATCACCCCGAAATATACATACCATATCCATAAATTTGATCCTTGATTTCTTGTGGCAGCTTCAGCAGCGGACTTGAGGTATTGTGCGCGGTCTTTGCCATCTTATCTAGCCGCATCTTGTCTGACCGTGTCTCCTGGCTGCTTCGTAACCTCATCTCGATCCTAGTAGAAGCAGAGGAGGGCACGATCTGGACTTCAAGTTTGCTAGTAAGAAGGTCGCAAATCGATTTTGACGTCCTTGAGTCGACATGTGGGTGTTGATTCAAGTAGCGTGTAAGTAACGTGTTACTGCGTCGATTTCACAGTGTTATAATGTCGAGCCATCCATTAACATCGTCAGGGCAGGCCGATTCCGCCCGACTTCCTCACGCGCCACAAGTCCGTGAAGGTCGCTCAATACTCAGACAGACCTCTCGCGTGTCACAATTACCCGTCCTTCTCATAATATATTGATAGTCAAAATCCAACTCCTTTCTCCGCGATAAGTACTTGATAAGGGCGATAAGAATCTGGTATCGACAAGCCCCACACCTTCTAAACCCGGTCTTCACAACACAACGACAAGGCACCATCCTTATTTGGGCGGGTTTCTCGAATTCTTTGACGAACGTCTGCGGGCGCTAGTGAACCTTACCTCATACCTAAATGTGGTTAGGTTATTAGGTTTTGACTGCCCTTACAGGATTCAGCCTTGCGCCGTTGTATTGGACCTCACCCACGAACAATTTTATGTTCGATCACCTCTACAGGAGGCGCAAGAGTGTTTTAGATGTGATGATTGAAACGCGGTAAGATTGGGTGGGGTAAAGTGTTTTTGGACGGTCAGTCTTACGGTATGTCTCCTTGCCTTCTGGTTTGTTTAGATATCCATGGTAAATCCAGAGAAGTTCGTCGACAGGAAATAATGAGATACAATCCCAGTCTTCCAGGCGCTAGATGGCGCATATACAGTAAAAGCGAATACCTCCCCCCACCAGTAGGTGACAAAACTGATGGCCGGTCTAGCCAAATATAGCTTAACCCCTTCCCCCAGTGCCTACTTTATGAGGTACGCGTGGAACGCAGGCGTATCGCGGATATGCCACACGGTGTAGGATACTATGTGGTAATGGGCGGAGGGTCCTTAAGTTAGTAGCATGGTAGTAGCTATCTGGAAAGGCGTTGAAGATAGTAGAATCACTTAATATACTAGCCTACATGTGTTGCCTAAATGAGTTAGACCGGCCATGAATTTTGTCACCCACTGGTGCCCCAGTATCCAAACCCCACCACCCCATCACCTCCCCTCCCTCCACGTCGCTATCCCGATTCCGACCCCTTTCTTCACGAACCTCCCCGCCGCCAAAACCTTCAGCCCCGCCCACCTTGTCAAACTCTCTTCCCAAGCCAGTGCCTGCTCCGCATGCGCCCAGGCATCATGTCGGAAAACAATCTGATTGAAATCATTGTACGGCATGAGCGGTTCCACGTTTTTGCCTGGCGTCGACTGGCCCATTGAGCGCGAGAAGGCTTGCACGAAGTTGACGCGCTCGTGGCGGCATGTGTGAAAGAGCTGGAGCCGAGAAGGCACTTGAGCGGCTGTAGTGCCGCGTCCGAGGAGGACAGTGAGGGTGGCGGCGCTGTGAGGGGCGTTGTGTATTAGTGATGACGAAGGGTGAATGAGGTTTGGGGTTGCGAGGGAAGATGGCTTACTCTTCGATGGCTTGCGCACCGCCTTGGGCGGAGTAGGGTAGTAAGGGATGCGCGGCGTCGCCTATTAACGTCGCTTTGCCACGAGACCATGTCGGTAGGGTGGGAAGATCTAAGAGGCGCCATAACTGTTTTAGGGGTTACTTTTATTACGATAGCTTCCGTGATTGCGCTATGGTGAGACTTGTTGCTACCACACCATGCCGGGGTAGACATTTACGAAAGAGAAGTCAGATAACTTACCATTACTTTGTCTGTGAGGGAGATGAGAGCTTTCACCTCGGGACTGAATCCAGCAAATAGCTCGAGCATTGTTTTCTTCAGGTCTGGGTTCTCGGGGCTAGGCTGTGCTAGACACTCTGGGAAGGTGGCAACGACGTTGATAAGTTGGTTTTTCCTGTTTAGCTTTCAGCACAAACCCTGCTGTAGAAATTCTCCTCTTGAGCGTGTTACTTACCGACAGGGATATGTGATGAATTTTCTACCTCCCTGGTCATCCCATACCGTTAGATGTCCATCCCTTTCGATGAATCTCCGAGCCAGAGGGTCTTTGGATATATCGGATGATGGTATGAGAAGCCGGAATGTGGTGACCCCGAAAGGAAATGGCTCTGTAGCCTCACCAACCACGGTTTTACGGACTCTAGACTGCGATAATGTCAGGATATGCAACACTGATGGTGTATGTCCACCGCTAACATACATGGATGCCATCAGCACCAATCACTGCATCACCGGAGACTTTCGTTCCATCCTCGAGGGTAATCGACCCTGTCCCAGGATCAAGCGATGTGAAAGCATTTCGGAGATTCATTTCTACCCCTAGTGAAAGGGCAAGAGTTTTGAGGCCTTCGTGTAGACTGTTGCGCTCGATCAGCCCAAGAGGTCCATCCGAAAGACACAGCTCGAAGCAGTGTGGCAAATTACTCGATTCGATGTATTGTCCCTGCGTCATTCTAACAATTCGCTAGATGTTAATAGCTGCTTTTGGACTATTGCAGGCTTGGACACACCGGCGAGAAAAATTTCCGAAGTTTACCAAAGTCGACTTCTGTTATGATCTCTCCTATCTCTCGTCTGAGCCCTGGTAATCGATAAGGGTGTCTATAAGAGGGTGTGCATACCCTGAGCTGTGAACCGCGTCAACTAGAGAGTCTGTTTTAGCATCAATGTCTTCTCTAAATTCGATTCCGGGTCGCCGATAGGCACTTTCTCGACCATTACTCACCCATTCTGTTTAGATTAGCATTCAGTCAGGAAACATCTTGTTCGAGATGTCATCCTTACTGACCTTGAGTAGTTCCGCCATTATTGTTTGGATCCAATCCCAAGCGCTTCAACAGGCCGTCAACGTTTGGGGGTTTAACAAGGGCCGCTCCAACCTAGGGAGGAACAGGTTTAGTACGTGATGACAGACTCAGGCTCTCGAGTCTAGTGACGCGTCTTGGGTTCGATGGAAAGAGGCAGCGCTACAAATACAGAAAGTGGTGTTCGCTGCGAGGCCAATGCACATGCATATGGCTTCGTACCTCGTTGTTGAAACCGCTCTTCTCGAAGATCTGCAACATTCAATATCAGAGAAGCGCTTCAAAGTGGAGTTGCGAGAAGTGTACTTGTACGTCGTGTCCCTGCTGTCGAAGGCCTACAGCGGCAGCGAGTCCGCCAATACCTGCACCCGCGATGAGGATTTTCAAGGATGGTGGTTTGCCGGACATGGCGTGTAGGACCGGAGAGAGAATTGGAAGAAATCACGATATTAGAAAGGAGAATTATCCGGTATGAGCAATAACAGTAAGCGTTATATGTCAAAAATAATCAAGTCAGACATAATACGAGATGCGATGATAAGAGAAAGCAATTATTCTTATATATTAGATTCCAATATACTTCAAGAGACTCTTCTTTACGGTGGTCTGCTATATGGCACTATTCGATCACAACCTAATCGAAGGTGACATGACATTACTATTGCCTTCTTCGTTAGGTTAGTCTGCATGACCGATACTTGCAGGAAACCGAGCTTTATCAGGTAACTTAGACCCGAAGAGCTGTTTCCGATTCGCGCGGCAGAAGGGGACGGCGTCGATGAGTCCGACTGCCAACAACGGCGAACGAGATCAACCTAGCAATATTTACTGCTCTCAAGTAGCAATGATATCGTAGAGAAAGCACAGAAGCTTCGAAGGTTTTGAAAGTACAATTACAGAAAAGTTTTAACAATGCTGGCTCCTCGTCGTTGACCACTTCCCCCAAGCGAGTTTAGCGCTCTCGTAGCGGCGGTCTCGGCCCGCTGTCTATTCTTGGCATACAACGAACGACATTGCGATTATTTTGCTCGCATCATCTGAAACATCTCTTTTTCGATATTCCTATCCGACCCACTGAATACACCCATCCCAAGCGATGGCTCAGCTCAAAGTGTGCCCTGCATTTGGGATCCGGGCAGAGACTTGCTACTGCTTCCGTGAGACTCGCACGCTTTTCTGTCACGCTTAACCCGACGCATGCGGTCGCTTGCTATGGTAGCCCAATCAAGATGGCCAAGAGAGACTCGTGTTTCGAAACATCGCTGCTTCGGTGTTTACGCTGAGAGTCGCACGCCTTCCCAGGTAGCTCTACCCAGAGACTTGATCGATGGATGCGACCGTATTGCGGAAAGTGCCCAGAGAAATGGCTTCAAAAGATTGAATAGACCGGCAAACGGTCAGACTATCTTCTTGCAAGTGCTGAGTAAGACAGATATGCGAAGACTTCTTGACAGGCGCTGCTGGCTATAGTCCTGTCTACACAGCACCCGCCAGCCACTGTGGTACACAGCTCGCGGCGTTTTCGATTCCCTCCACGTTAGGAGACACGAACTAGTCATCACTGGTGGTGTGATCGTCGTCTCATTGGCATAACAGATAGCAGGGTTGACAATATATGGCATGCTCTCCATTTGTTGCTCTCACAGAATGCTGCTCGTAAGTTTCGAGACTCTCAGTCTCCACTGTTTATTATTCCGCCATATTTCATGCCACTCTGTATGCGAGCAAGGGCCACGCAATTTCTCCATTCTCTCCGGGGCTTGGATGCATGAAACAGCTATCGGATTTATTCTTAGCAAAGCGTCTTCTTCTCATGCATCGTTTTCCCGCACAACTAAACATATTTATCCTTCTTCTCGCAATCGGTAAACCCACGGACCACAATATCGGTTTCTTGGCGCATAACAGTTTCTAAAACTTTGCGCCGCGACCATTGTCTATTTAGCCGGTACTCAATTCCTTCGAACGGAAGCTTGCGTCATCCTTTACCAAAGATTCGTCGGACGCGAACATGCGATACACGAAAAACTTCGCGACGGCCAATAACTCTGAGGATTTTGAATCACATATAAAATACCTACAACGCCTCGGACTGGGGATCTACCCATGCTGCACATCGCCGAGACTACAGTTTCTCGTTGGATCACCTGCTTGGCACTCCGTCGTTACATCCCTTCGCCATGAAGGCATCCACAGCCTTGTCCCTCCTCCTCGCCCTCCCTACCATCCAAGCCTTTAGCTTCCCTCGCTCCCACCCCTCTCGCTTCAATGAAGATGCCACCCTAGACGGTGTCAGACGCTCCGCTCCGGAAGGCCAGGTTGGCCCTCGCTCCCCACAAGGTCCGTACTCCAATCCTGGGGAGTTCATCGGCCCTGGTCTTTCAAGAGTCAACCCGAACAACAAGCCTCCTTCAGGCTATGGCGCCGCGCCTCCACCTCACGGTACCGGCGTCCCTCCTCCACCTCAAGGCACAGGTGTTCCCCCTCCGAGTAAGGGCACGGGCTCGCCACCATATGGTACTGGCTACTACCCACCTCACGGTACGGGCTATCCACCACATGGTACTGGCTACTACCCGCCCTATGGCACAGGGTACCCACCTCACGGTACGGGCTCTCCAAGTCATCCAGTCCATCCCGGAAGACCAATCTCCACAGGCAGCCCAGCTAAAATCTACCACTCCCCCATCAAAGTCGAAAAACTCGCATACATCCACGGCAAACTAGAAGAGGAAACCGTGGTCATCGCTGATTACAAGGGTGACGAACACGTTGCTATGTTCTACCCAAAAGGCGCGCATCATCATCATCATCATCATCCTAGTGGGACTGGCCATGGGGATGGTGGAGGATATCCCCAGCCGACGGGTGGCCATGATGGCGGTTACGGCGGTGGGGGGTATGGTGCGCCGACTGGGACGGGAAGGATGCCGCATCCGACTGGGGGACGGTATGTGAGGGAAGGGTTTACGGGGCCGAAGATGGGGAGGCCGAAGATGGCGAAGGAGGAAGAGGAGGAGGTGGGGATGAAGGAGAAGAAGGGGGTGGGGAGTTGGGGGAGGGGGTGGTTGAGTGGGTTGATTTGAGGGGTGAAGTAGGTATGGAGAGGGTCGAGGTCTGCTGGTTTGGGGGAGCGCGTAAGAGGTAGAAGGGATATGGCACGAGTGGAATCTTAGACTCACGGTGGTAGCTTTTGCCAGATCGTAAAAGTAGTTCATGAGCATTCAACTGCCTCTCTTCATACCAAACATGAGAAAACGAACTCCGCACAACATGCACCCTCCTATTAAGTTGCAAACCATCACGATTACGAAAAATCCTCCCCCTTCTCTTCAATCCCCTCTTTCACCCGCAACAAAATCGTCGTCTTCCATTTATCAAGCTTACTCAGCTGATCATACTGGAATAACTTATCCGCAAATACTTCTTGATCGCCTTGTTCGACTGCTTCGGATAGGTCGACAAGGAGTTGGTGTTCGCGTGTTGAGGCGAAAGTGGGGTCTAGCTCCCGGTAGGAGGAGAGGGCGCGGGATGTGGCTACCATATCCTGTAAAGGGGCAAGGTGGTCAGTGGTTGGGACGGGCCAGAGGCAGTGGTAGAGAGGGATGGAGGGAGGAGAGGGCTGACTTACGTTTGATGCGAGATGGCACATCCCAGCTTTGAGGAAGTAGTCTTTTACTGACCATTTCATCAGGTTGTTACTGACGGATGATTTGGCCACTTTTTCATAGTTCTCTATTGATTTGTAGTAATCGCCTTCGATAGCTGCTAGGTCGGCAACTTTGAGGAAGAGCTTATTCGCCAAGCTACATCACCGTCAGCATCTTTCTCAATTATTCTATGCGAAGAATGGAAGACTCACGCCTCAGCATGATCCGCCTCAAACCAATTTGCAGCCGTCTCATACGCTTCCACAGCTCTCTTCTCATCCGCAATCTCCACCTCATATATCTCAGCCAGATTCTGCTGCTGCGTCGCAGCTCTCCTAAAGTTGCCTTTCGATGTGTAATGGTTTATAGCTTGCTGTAGCACCCGCGCTGCGTCTTCAGGGTCTGTTTTCCGATACGCTTTGTAGGCTTCTGTGAGAGTGTTGGCGGCGTCGTCAGGTTCGTTCAGTTGTTTCGTTTGGATGGAGGCGCAGCGCTCGAATGCTAGACCTGCTTCCTTTCCTGCTGTGTATAAGCATGGATGTTTATTGATGGAAAGGTGGTAGATCGCACCTTGTTTCTGCATTCGGAAGGCATTTGCTGCTTGTTGATATAGGTCTGATGCGTTCTCCCATTTCTCGGTCTTGCCGCCGAAGAAGCTGAAGCCTCCAGTGGCACCTTGGGCGGCTTTGTCTGCCTGTTCGAGCTGTGAGAGGTGCGCCGGTGAGATGGAGTAATAGCTACCTTTTGCAGCAGAGCTCGGGGATCTTGCGCCATTTTAGGGGAAGTTATCTTATAAGTCGAGAAACCGAGTAGGAGCTACTGCGCACTGTAAAGAAGCAGTCTCGTCAAGCAATCTGTTCGCTAGATTAATGTTCATTAGTCGCCTGTTCGAGACGCATCTGACGTACTTTACAAGGGTCCGCGCTAGCCTTCACCCTTACAAGCTTGCAGCGGGAGCAGTCCGAGGTGTACGCGGAAGAGCCTAGGATATACGCCGCGCTCTTTTCAATTTTGGACATACTTTAAACTTTGGGCCTCAGCAGCTTCACAACCAGACCTCGCCCAACAATGGAACCGCTGAGCAAAATCTAGATCAATTTTTTTTCTTACAACCTCGTCATAGACTGTCTTATCGTAGATTCTTCCATTGCTGAGATATATCTATGACTGCGCGCTGACATTTTCTTTCGCTACTAGCGGCGAGAGACATTTCAATGTTGGACCGATTAAGCTAGCATCATATTTTGATAAATGTACGATAGTGTATCAAGCCATCCGAGACCGTCAAAGTTTTGTTTCAGTCCTAAATGCCAGCTTTGCACGACACGCAATGGCTCTCAAATCGTGGCCTCAAGCTGCCCTGAGCTGGCGGCTGCTACCAAGAGTCTTGAAGGTATCACTAGAACCACGTAACTCCTCCTCATCCGCCGCGAAAACGCCAGACGACATCGAAGCCATGCTCGCCCAACCCACTTGGTCCGTCAAATCGCTCTTCCCCGAAGACTCACCTACCTCCCACGCCCCACCCATCACACAAAAACAACTTCATCACCTCCTACGTCTCTCCGCGCTCCCTCTCCCTACCTCAGAAGTCCAAGAAGAGAAAATGATTTCAGACCTACAATCGCAACTGCGTTTCGTCCAGGCTATTCAATCTGTTGATACGGAGGGCGTTGAGCCGCTGGTGGCAATTAGGGATGAAACGGAAGAGGCGGAGAAGGAGATTGAAATTACGGTTGAGACGTTAAAGGAGGAGCTCGCGAAGGAGGAGGTTGTGGGTATGAGGGGGCGGATCAGAAGGAGGAGGGATCTGCCAGAGGTGGAGAGGAGAGATGAAGTGGAGAAAGATTTACTGGGGCAGGCGGGGAAGAGGGTGGGGAGGTGGGTTGTTGTTGATACTGCTAAGGATTAAGGAACATTCATCAAGACGGCACTTCTTCAATGACTCACAACTTGCAAATGGTTGGTAATCGTGGCAAGCTATGTACGAGTACAGGTTGCCCCCACTTCCAGGACTCGGCTCAACCCTGACTTCCTGGCGGGTCGATCACATTCTTCCACCGCAATATTTCTGGACTCTAGCCCTCGTCTTCTGTGAACAGAAGTCTGCTTGTTAGCTCCTCGGCCTTCGACCATTATATTTGTAGTATGGCGACCCCGCAGAGTGAGTGTTTTAGCCCGTGTCCACGCTTTGACGGCGAACGGATATGACGAGTTCGCGCTCTGCACATTGGGCTACACTGGAGTGGAACGCTCTCATGATGCACTCAGTCGTGCCAGAATGGCTTTTCCAGCTCGGCTGTCGTTTGGTCGACCCAGCTCTTTCGAGATCCAAGCCCCGATTTCAGCCATGTTCTCGACGTCTATGCCAGTCCGTCCGCCAAGGCTGTGCAAGCAATGGACGAGGTCCTCGGTCGCGACGTTCCCAGTGGCACCTTTAGAGTATGGACAACCACCCAAACCGCCCACACTACTATCGAACGTGCGAATACCTTGTTCAAGGCCCACTACAGCATTGACAAGAGCTTGACCATACGTGTCGTGGAAATGCAATGCTAGATCCTTTGCAGATACACCAGCTGCGAACAAGGCCTTCAACAGCTCTCGTGTCTTCGGTGCTGTCCCCATGCCTGTCGTATCAGCTACCGAAACCTCGTCTGCGCCCATCTCTAGCAGTGTCCGGGTGATCTCTGCCACCTTCTGTGGAGAGACATCCGGCCCTTCGTATGGACAACCGAGCGCAGCAGAAACATACCCTCGGACTCGAATATTTCTCGACTTCGCAAGAGCTACGATTGGCCTGCAGCGTTCCAGTGATTCTGCTATTGAGCAATTGGTGTTCGCCTGCGAGAAGGCCTCTGTGGCTGCGGTGAACAATGATACCTCCATCAACTCCGGAAAGGCCGAGGATTTTGCTGGCCGCACAGGATCATTGACACCAGATGTGCTTGACGGCATCTCATTCGGATCTTGTGTGGATTTTATGGGGCTTTGTTCGCCTGTCTCTCCTTTGCCTTGCCCTGGCTTCGGTGATGGGGGTGGTGTTGGCATTTTGTTGGATTTCTGGGTCGACGTTGTCGGAGCGCTGTCACCTGAGGTGTTAGCATTTGAGGCTTTGAGGAAGTTCTCGAGGCCTTTGAGGTTAGGGACGAGAAAGTTGTAGGCGATTGGGGCAGGTGCAAGTGGAGGGTGGCCGACGAGGTGGTTCAGCACTTCTGCTGAGTTGGCCATCTGTTTGGAACAACAAAGCTGTCAGCTCACGTTGCAATGCATTGCGCGAGCGTCATGCATCATCATGCTCTCAGGAATAAGCCTACTTGAGGCACCCATTTCGGCGGGACAAAGGAGCCTGCTTCTATGTTCCGCACTCCTGTCTGACTTAGACGTCTGATGAGCTCGAGCTTTGTCGCTACTGGTATGCTGGTCTTCTCATTCTGCAGGCCATCGCGTGGTCCAACTTCCACTATGCGTATCTCGCCAGCTCGTCGTCGATTGCTGGTAGCAAAATTCCTGCGTAGACACCGACAGGCCAATTTGCTTCCAGTCTGTATGGTAGATCTATGAGGTGCCATGTTCAATCGCTCATGTCGAGAGGACGAGGTTGTGGTTAGGTGGGCGGACTTTGCGGGGAACAACGGAGAAAAGATTTTCCGTATCACGTGCCATGGCTGCCTTCCTTTTTTCAGTCCATCAATCAATGGATGTTCGGACGATCCTGCTGTTTACTCACAAACTGAAAATCTATATGTACCCTCACGTTCGAAACCTTTTCAATTTTTGTTGATCTCTTATTGTGAGGCATCGATGTTTGCCTACTCTTGTACCACGTCGTCCTCTATAGCACGGCGTTATCTAGATCGCTTGTCTCTGACGCAGTCAATTAGACTTTTGAGGATCATTCCAACTCTGAGACTTTCTTTTCAACGGGAGCGAAAAATGTCGCTTTCAAATTCGAACTATCACAGTGATTTCAGCATCGCCAGAAGACGCAGCTTCTGATATCACGTGATATTTCCTCTATACGACGGTCTCGCAGTGTCTTGACTTTTCTAGGCTCTTCTGCAGAGTCATGGAGAATGATAGAGACGAGATATTTGATGAATATGATGACGACTTATGGGTAGATCACTTAGTAGAGCCTGAGAAGTGCCCATCAACGTATGAGCAATTCGATGATTACGACAATTTACACACTGGATGGCTGAATGACATGTGCCTTGAGCCCATCGAAGATCACTGCACTGGCTCTTGGTTGTGTAACGCATGCAAGACCAAGTCTAAGGGAGACTTAGAGACCTTCGTTCACCGTGGACTTTACCGAGAATACGTTCGCCTCTTTGAGACAACAGCGCTCTGTGTGAAATGGTCTTGTACACTCTGTGTTGTGATCTATAATGAAGATTTGAGGCAGACTGGTAAAGATGAGGTTTCATCGAAGGTCAGAATGGAATACGAAGTACATTATTATAACGACCTAAAAAAAATTCACTGGAGTTTCGAGAGGCTATAATACCTAAACGGTGCAATCTCGTATTAATGCCCTCGGAACTTGAATTGAAAAGTCAGTGAAAGTCTAGCGCCCTCGAATATTGATTCCATTTTTTTAAAATGGCCCGGACCTAGCTGTAGTACGCGGGATCGAGATGGAAGACATTGTCACCACTATCTTGGGATGGCAGATAACACCCAAGCAGCGCGTCTCGATATGCTGATTTCTCGCCGTGGTGTCGGCTCCTAGAAGGATATCGGCAGTATCCTCTTCGCCCGTTGACAGGTCAACCGAAGGTTCTGATAAATTTAAGGTGGTAATATGACTATTTAGCTTCATCCGAACTTCCAGTCGTCTAGCTTTTTTCAATAGAAGCTGTGCAGATCAGCTCGATGGATGATCATGTACGGAGCATGATACACTCTTCTATCGGTGGGCCAAGCTTTGTGCTGGCAAGCTCGGTGCTGTCCTTATAAGATCACGTGAAGGCGGCATTTGGAACGTTCGCTTTTCCTCGGATGTCTTCGAGGATTTCCCATTCCTCAAAAATAGTCGTCACATTGGGGGTTATATTGATACCAGCACCTAGCTGCCTCGTGACACTCAAGTCAATCAGCAGATTCACATCTCAACAATAGGGCACCGTACCTCCTGCAACTCGGCCGTCTTTTCAGATATGGTAACATCATGGCCTGCTCTCTTGATGCCTATAGCTGCGGCCAAACCTCCGAGCCCACATCCGATAATGAGGAAGTGGTACGCTGAGCTAGTGACACCGTGTCCTCGACGCGCCGCCATTAGTATTACGAGGCGTAGAGCGGCATAAACGAATTCACAATGAAAGCACTCAAGTAGTCGCACATTCACGAGGTGCTTACCCACTTTTGTGGCAATGCCAAGTTTACAGCTTTGCACACACAGATTTTGGACCGAAGTCATGCAGCTAGCAATAGCCTTCCAATTATCGAACGGAGCAACGGACGTGTTGGGTGCAATGAACTTCGTCTGAAGCTGCATAAAGAGGCGTTTTCTGTAGTAGATCAGACAGGGAACAATGTTAGAAAACGCGATCTACGCGGCGTGGCTTGAAGGATCAGTGGTGAAGGTTCATGCATAGATGTATTGTCTTGCATGAAAGGAGGGGCTAGCGCCGTAAACTTCAAAAGTTATGCATGCGCGAGCGATCGACTTTAGGCAGCTCTTTGTACGTCACGTAGTGACTCGACTGTAGCTTACCTGTAGATTGGACTATTTGATCATTCAAGCTGGCTTCGAGATTTGGGAGCAAGGGCAGAGCGAGCGACCACGATGAACGTGCCGAACCTAGACGTAGATGCGCTCGTCGACCAACTCAATCAGTTGAAGCAGAGCATTATTTAGCTGCCAGGGAGTTGCTTTTGGCGTTGGAAACGCCTCTTGACACAGCGCGAAGAATTGCTTTCTCGGTATCTCTACAGGCATTCATGACATTTTGAGGCTCTGGCTCTCCTATGAGCGGCAAAGATGTTGCAGCAGCGATCAAGATAGAAACACCTGTGCTTGGTATGGTCCAGATTCACCCAAAGGCGCCATTGATGTTGTCCTCGTCTAGCTAACTCAAGTGTTCCTCTTATTAGAAAGAATCATGCGGTACCTGGCTGCGGTAGGTATGGTCGTGGGATCTTCAGGGTCAGTGTATACTGCAACGAACACAACCCGCACGCTTAGCAGACCAGGCTTCAAAGCAGGCTTAGAACATTGGTGAATCTCCTTCTTCTGCACTCACTTTTGCTACTTCAGCTCACTCAGTTGGCTTGCTTTGAAATTCAACTTCCGAGCTGGCTAGCCCTTCCTAGAGCGAGTATAGCGAGGTGCCCGCACGGTTACCTTTTACGTTGACTTTTCAGATTCTATCCCGATAAGAAATGGCGCTAAGATAAGGCGCGTCCAAAGGCGCGTCGACCAAAAAGATGAACATGTAAACGACCAGCGAAGCCTGAACAATATGCCCGACTCTCCAGATGGCAGAATGGAGAGCTCGAGGGTATGTGGCAGACTCCGACGAAGAAGAGGACTCCCAGGGAACCATTCCAAACGCCCTTGCCACCTCACAAGAAGCATCCCACAAAATCGATGACACTAAGTCTAGTAGGACAGAGGGACAGCGCGAGGCCAGTAGACGAGCTGACGAAGGCACTGTAGAGGATATAAGGCTTCAGGATGCTGTTGAAGACCTTGGTGTGGCTAAGACCGAAGGGGAACAAGCCGTCAGCGATAGCGCAAATTCGGGGGGACAGGATGGGCGAGAGGACGATCTGGTCTCGGAGATCGAAAAGGCCGGGCGTGATGGTGACATGCCAATAGAAGACTATGGAGACATTGACGAGCTCCAGCGAGATCACTACAATGCCACACCGTCCGCCCAATTAGAGAGAATATTGGACAGGAGGACTCGCATAGTGGGTGGTCTACAAAAACAAAGTCTGCCTTTCGCCAGAGATGGCTCTGATGCTAGCTCGGTGCCATCGTCGCCGCTTTCAGTGTTATCACCAACACCAATCCCAGCCTTCACCGTAGCAGAACTCGGGGATTCAGTCCTAAAGCATGCACAATCAGAACCTGCTCGCGACATCTCAGACTTTGCCTATCTTCCGCCAAACCTAGGGAATTTTCCACCTCCAGATGAGGAGCATCCATGCACCAAGCCAACTCGCAGTCTCCGACATCGCAATGCCATCCAGCTGCACCCTTACTTGGTAGAGAGTGAGAAGTATCGTCAGAGTTTCAAGGCGAGAGGTCTACGGCCGCTATGTATGGACCCAGAGGATGCCCGTACGTTGGAAAGAGAATCTCAGAATGCAGCCTACAACGCTGAGAAGAGCCAGCCGAGAGATGATGAAGGGGGTCCGTATTCATCCTCTCCAGTTGGAAGCCCGGATTCGTCGACACTGGCCGCAAGGAAACAGAACGATGTTTTCGTTCTTGGAGAAGATGAACTGCCTGACATGAATGCGTTGCTTCAAAACCCTTCGCGAAGGTACGTTAGCAATGGCTGCAAACGTCGCAAGACAGCGACGGCAACTTTCAGGATAACCCCACGATTACCCCCGGACCAGCGAGGCCCCATGGTCGTTATTCCGATGCTGGAAGCCGACGATGGCCTGTTCGACGTTCCTCCATCACCACCGCACTCTAGAAGCCAAACTCCGTTGAAGGTCAATCATACTAAAAAGCCCAAATTTCGGATGCCACGAGGGCCAGCACCCGCTGCTCTACCAACGCCAGTGGCCTCCTCTGAGCCTAGGCGGCGAGCGTTTCTCGAAGTGTCTGATGGCGAAGAATCAGACAGGAATGTGCGCAAAGGGACACAAGGAACACAAGTGGCTGGACTGAGTGACTCGTCTGATACCAGTGCGTCCTCATCGGAAGATGAACCTTCGCACCAGCTGCATCGCGTCCAGCGTAAGATACGCGGCGTACTCCCAGCTTCCTGGCTCAAACTAGATCTGAAATCTCAGAAGAAAAGGTCTGATGTTAGTGGCGAGGTTCACAGGAGTACGTCACCAGAGGGAATCAGCACGCAGAGAGGGGTAGCACGACCCGTAGCTCCATCACGTTCCAAGAGTGTGTACGCAATGGATTCGCGGTTTGAGCCCATTGTACTATCTGATGAAAACGACTCAAAATCGGCAGAAGGGGGATCGCCTCAACGGTCACACGTTGACCGAAGTCACATCATAGTTCAAGATGACGAGGATCTGTTCATTTCAGGGAGATTGGGTGAGGCTGCGGAGGATGATCATGTTGATGCTATGCTTCCAACGTCATCACGAGCTTACGCTCCTCACCGAACAGAGAAGAAAAAAAGAAAGCTGGCTAGCATTGGGTCAAATTCACGTTCTATAGCTCCGAGCATTGCGAAGAAATCTCGAACCCAGTCACGTTTACAGCCAAGAATCACGGACAATTTCGACAAAGAACACAAGCGGAAACCTGTCTTCCGACCACCAAACCTCAGCATACTTGATGCGCCATCAATGAGGAGATCTTCCCCAACTCCATTGCCACGATTTGTCAAAATTGCGTCGCGGACCACACGTTCACGAAATGACAAGGGTAGGCATAGCCCCTCTAGAAAGTACATAAGACTAGCAACAAAAGATGACGATAATGACACCTATGAAACTTTGCGAAACTGGCGTGAGGGAACTATTGCGCCTTTACGACGAGCCGCTTTCGAGGATGCAACTGTTCGACGTCCTCTTGTTCCGCGCTCTGGCAACGATTCCCTATCGTTCAGCCATATTGATCCCCCAAAAGTCATAAAAGAATTCCGAAAGACGCCTGCCGAGATCATGAGTGGGAAATCACATGTTCGCTCTACGAAGTCCCAAAGTCTCCAGACTTCATTAGACAACCTCGTTCAGCGCCAACGCAAAGGAAGAGCAGGTTCGGCTGCCAATCTGGATTCGGAAAGGCCCCTGAGAGTGGACAACAAGCCGAAGAAGCGTGGACAGATCGTATTCTCGCTGCAAGCTAGTAGTAATGCAAGACCTGCTATGTTAGAATCTGCAAGACAAAGCGAGCATGATATACACGCACAGGCTATATTCCAGCGAGACTTGGCCAGGATCAACCACTTCGACGATAGGTCAGGTTTGCCGAATGTTTTGCGATTATTTGAGGATCAGCAAAGGCCAGCGTCGGAGACTGCCCATCAACCTGCGATCCGCCCAAGAGATCAGCAGAGGTCCACGAAGTTCAACTCTGCGAATAGCAAGCCCGTTCCACACCGGAGTAGGAAGAGACGACCTCAACGAATGGACGTACCTGCTCCATGGTCGCGGCCTCCTAGTACACCAATCGTTGTGGACGACTTCACAGATGAGACCGCTCATGTGGAGCCTCCCAAAGTAGGGAGTAAGGATCTGCTACTTGGCCTTGGACCTTTCGGGACGCGATACAGCATCAATCTCGATGTTATTCCATTGCCCACTGGTACATGTTTCCATGACAGCACAGTACTGGGAAGCGGAACTTTTGCTAGAAGTCTTAAGCTTTCTGATTCGCGCGGACTGGATAGCTCAAGAGGTTTCAAGACCTGGACACATGGAGATCGAACTCTTCGATGGGGTCCGTGGACTGACACAGTCTCCTCTGAGCTCGAGGAAGTGATCACTTTCGTCAATCAAGCAGTCCAAGAAATGTCTATGCAGCGTCAACAAGCCATAGAGGACATAGCATATGAGAAAACCGTTTTCTTGCTGAGAAATATCATTGGATACTTCTCTGATCATCTGAGCTTTCTAGATCCCGTCGATAGACTCTCATGTATCCAAAGACTCAAAGCGCTGGTCTCTGCTCTACTAGCTGAGATTCTTAGTCAAGGGAATGGCAGCAACCGCCCTGAGCGTGAGGCCATCAGTGAGCTGCAGTTGGTATTCCGCATTTCTGTCAGCACGCTCATCCTGATGCTCTCCAATCAATTGCGCCAATTAGCAGACCATGAAGTCATACCGCGACAATTGCAAGAGGAAGCGAAGTTCCTGATGCACAAGGCCGCTCAGCAGACGCTAAGCCTGGCACTGACAGGGCGATTGCAAGAGTTCGAAGCCTGCCTGTCGCGCTTTCAAAACCCGGACGCTGCTAGCTACATCCTTGACCAGCAACCTACTATTGAAGCATTCATTGTAGCGCAACATGTATTCCGCCAACAGTCTGACTGCAGGCTAGACGTCTTGCATAATTTGCAGACAGAAATGCCGACAAAGTCCTCAGATGGCGCTTTTGACGTTCGGAGCGTTGAACGATCTTGGAAGAAGCTTTTCACCTTACTACCATTCCTAGAATTTGACGTACAAGGGACACTAGAGACTGGCCGACGCTTCAAAGTCGCTCTTGACAATTGGACGCTGGTAAAGCGAATGATAAGTCCAGTTTTAGAGGCTTCCCTGAAAAACCCTCGTGGACAGGCTTCGAGCTTCAACGCCTATTGCCGTACGCTCTTTGGCCGCTGTCTCCATCTGATCAACGGCTGGGGCTGGCGGAATTGTGACTCTATCATTGGGACACTCTTTGACTTCTTTGCTCGGAACAACCTAGGACATCTCAGGAATGAAGAAACCCATGGCTCTCCGCTTTTCTTAGAGCAGCTGGATAAGAAACCCTCGTTGAGTGCTGAGCCCGAGGACCGATCCTTCCACATTCTTCTGAAAATCATTGCTAGCGGACTCAAACATATGCGACAGATGTACTCCGAGAAGAAGATTCGGGACATTGTCTGGCGTTTGATGCCAAATCATGGCCGCTTCCACCCAAAAGAAGAGGCGATTCATCAGGAAGATCTAGATGCCCTGCGAAATCACCACGACTTGATCTCCACACTGTATTGGGCATCTCCTCCAAGTTGTCGGCCACGACTGACAATTATCCGTAACCTTGTTCACCTGGAGACGTCGCATCGAGAAGCGTGTCACATCAATATTCGTGCCTGGTTCAACCTTGTCAAATTCCAATTATCCACAAATGAGCCTGTAGTCAGCTTGAAGCCTTTCGGTGAGTGGCATGATGATCTCCTACAGCAGATTCTCCGACAACACGCCCTTGCCCGCACCGAAGCAGAGGAACAATTTCGATCAGTCCAATACGCTGGCGGCTTTGCAATTTCCGAAGAGCTGCTTGAATCGACGATTGCCAAAAACCAGCGCCAAGTCGAAGCCATTTTGAGCGATGCTCTGGTGTCTCTCAAGCTTGCCATTGATGCTGCCCAAAATGAGGAAGCTGCAACAGTACTGATGTCGCCAACCCTATCAAGGGTTTTCGAGCTGTTTGACGGGAGGAGAACTCAGGCTATCAAGACAGTGATTCAGGCTTTGTACGTTCTATCGGCATATGCAAACAGGATCCTCGCTGCTCAGCAATCTCGTGACGACAACGATGACAGTCAAGATTATGGGGATTGGACAGCGTTCGATGATGACAATACAAGAACAAAGCAAGCGGACGAAGCAGCCTCACCTTTGCAGACATTACAGCAGCCTTTGAGGCACCTGCTTTCCAATTGCTTTGGCGCCGACCTAGTGCCAGAGGACAGTATCCTGCCCAAGTTGGTTGACGTTTGGGTCGCCGTAGCGCAAGTGCTTGTTCGCAGTGGGATAAAGTCATGGATTGACTACATTGATCGTTTCGGCAGTGACACATGGAGTTCCCTAAGAGATACCGAGCAGACTCGAAAGTACACGGCTTACTTTCTTGCCACCCTTATCGACAGAGATGGTGACATCTACCGTGACCACCAAACGTACTTCCTGACCTCCTGGATTGGGTCCCTGGTTGAGCGGGAATCAGTTCTTAAATTCCAGCATCTGCTTACAGAGACGTTATTGAACGCCAGTGCTGATAATTCACTTCTTAAGAACTTGGCGTTCTCCAGTGATCCAAGCAATGGACGCATCCAAATAACAGTAGCTGAGTTCTCTGAGCGCAGGCTGTCTTTGATATCCAGCGTCTTATCAAATATGCGAGTCTCCTTGGAACAAGCGGTCTTCGATTCAGCCGTCGATGCAGCACAACTACGACAAGAATATAAAGACCTGCTCAAGCATCTTATGGGTACGATGAAGCATAACTATCAAGAACTCGGCCATGGCTCAAACATCAGAGGAGCCTACGTGGACTTCGTCCACGGCGTTGTCGAATTCCTCCAGCAGCACACGTCAGCCATCTGTCCCATCGACCGCTTCTTCACTGATAACGGCGCTTTCCCATTACCAGCCGCAGATCCTACCTATGTTGTAGGCCAGCTCAAGAACTACGCTCTGCGGCTACAAGATCAAAGAACTCCGAAGCAGCTTGCAGTCTTTCTGCAATCAGTCTCAGAACGAGCCGCCGTCGATGGCCAACAGCCTTATCTCGTCGACCAGCTTCATGCGGCTATGTCAAATGCATTCGAGGCTAGTGTTGCGGCAAAGCCAACTCTGCGCTCCTTTATCATCAAAGCTATCATTCCAGCATACACTAGCTTAGCATTCACGACACAAAGCGGCTGGATACTTGCTCTACCATTCCTACTAGCTTTACGCAAGGTCTTTAGCGAGCTACTCCTCGACCTTGATGGTTGTGACTATGACAGCGTTGCTGCGGTAGCTTCTACTGTTACCGTATTCCTTGACTCGGTACGACGATCGCTAGGGGTACTACTTTACCCATCTGGACTCTTGGGAGAACCCAGATTCCTGAAGACAATATCAGCGTACTATGCAGCAATTACAGCGATTCTGCCGGTTCTGGATTATCTCGATCGCCTCTACGGACCAACTCAGCGTGCCGTTGAGAACGTCGACTTCTTGAGGTCATTCGCCAATTACACGTCTAGCTTAATCTATCGCCATAACAATGCCCTCGCCCCAGAGATCGACGACAGCGAAAGCGCAACCTATGCAGACGCACGAAATTTTGCCACGCGAGAACTGCGAGATACATTGACTAAGAATTGGGTCTACGATGACGAACGGTACTATGTCGTTAGAGGTGCTTCGAGGAGAGAGGTTGTGGTGGATACTGGTTTGTATGAGGAGGACAAGCAGCAGCTCCTTGCAACTTTTGGGAAGTTCTCCGAATGTTTGGGCGCTATGCCTTCGCTGCGCGATGATGATGAAGGGAGTTTGGTGCTGAGGAATACAGTGACTGAACTTGATGAATTGATGTTTTGAGAGCATTGATTGTAAAGGGGAAGAGAGAAAAGGAGGCGACAAGGATGATGTATCATTACTCCTAGCGTTCTAGCGGCATTGGTAGGCGTTTCAATGACCCTATGAATTCCTTTTTTACCAAAGCAGATGGTCAATGCTGCCATAATTTGGTCTTATCGCCGTCGAGTCCTGATGATTTGGTAGCTGCTGAGGCGCTCGCGACATCCTGTCTCCTCACTGCTGGTACCCCGGGCTCTATAAATAGCAACAGAGACTGGCAGATCGGAAATATCATTTGCTCATCAAGATCAGTGATGTTTGACTATCTACGATTCTGCTCGAAGGATCTACTCATGCTACAACGAAGCAAGCACCATACTATACCTTGCGTGAATTCATTGGATTTTGAAATGTTAGATCTGGTCCTGAAGTCTGGTATCCGTTGGACTTAGATGGCTGCGTTGACACCGCCAAAACAAGGTCTACATGCTTTGTACTGAGGAAGTGCAAGGCGCTATGGCATTTGGGTGCGTATTGACGTGGTTATTGGCTCGTTTTTGTTGTGCCGGACCTGGCTTCGAGGGTGAGCCTGAGATAAGTCTTCGTGCTGTGCTCGCCTTCATCGAGTTGCTCGTCCGTAGTGTGAATCGGAACGCTCGACCATGTCGAGGTCATCTTTGGGCGCGAAGCTAGTCTCAGCTATAAATTCGGATGAGCGCTGTTGCCCATGTTCTGGTGATGCATTTTTAGGGTTGTTCGGTAGGCTTGCTGGCGTTGCTGGATGAGAGCAGCTTTGTGCTCCGGGTCATTTACCTGAGCGTGGCCATTTGGAGATGGTTTGCGGGCTTGGAGAGCCGTTTTGCATTCTTTGCTGTTGTCGTGCCTGCGCAGCTTCAGCCTGTTGAGATTGTGATGCCAGAAATTGCTCTCGTTGTCGATCTGTCATCTGTGGCCGCCCTTCAATGACATGCTGATTAGCCACAATGTTTTGGCGCCCACCAGCACCTATGCCATTCGTGATCCCACCCACTGGCTAAAATTCATACCCATCTGCTGCAATTGTTGCATCTGCGCCAGCTGCAGCTGCAGCTGCTGCTGTATCTGCTGCCTGATCGATTCCTGCAATGCGTCTTGGCCCATTTGCGGTGCTACGGCGGACGATAGCTGAAGATAGGACAAAACCAAAAATCCCAAAATGATTTATGTATGTACAATGGATTGCAGAACCATTGACGCTGACGCCAAGCGGATAGCCTGCACACCTTTAATTTATATAGCGCAACCACCAACGTCAAGTAGAATAGGCTATAGACAGGTAAGTCATAGAGTTATACACCGGTATAGAGTAGGTTTATAATGGGACTATAGAACATACTATAGTAGAGTACCATGGAGCAACAATGGGGTATACCATGGGGTATATCATGGGGTATATCATGGAGCAACAATGGGGCATGCTATGGAGCAACAATAGGGCATACCATGGAGCAGTAATAGGGCATTCCATGGAGCAGTAATAGGGCATTCCATGGAGCATGCCATGGGGCAATAATGGGGCATACCATGGAGCAACAATAGGGCATACTAGAGGGCATGCCATGGAGTACTGATAGGGCATACTATAGAGCAACAATAAAGCATACTTAGAGCATCAATGGGGAATGCTCTAGGGCAATAATGGGCCATACCATAGAGCAGTAATAGGGTATACTGCTCCATAGTATGCTCCATAGTATGCCCCATTATTACTCCATAGCATGCTCCATGGAATGCCCCATTATCAACGTTCCTAACCGTTGAAACCGTTCAGTTTTACCCCCAAACGGACTATGAACCATTAACGCTAGTTGACGCTAGTTTGAACGGATAGTTTTAACAGTTTGCATAAAATTCATAAAATTCAATAAATTCATAAATTCATAAAATTCATAAAATTCATAAATTATTCATACTATCTATTGAGTAGAAAATTTTCGAAGATCTTCGCGAAAAAAACCCTAGCGCTTAGCCTATCCGGGGAGCGCTTTACCAGAATAGGTAGTAGACCCTAACTCCGCCCCCCCCCGCAGCGTAAAACGGTCAAAACTACCAGTTTAAAACGTTAAGACCTCGAACGGACTAACTATCAAGGGAAAAAAGGGCAAACTGAACGGACTAACTGGCAGTTTACTAAATAGTCCGT
>JAABUS010000031.1_pt1 | contig 190711 bp, 186 predicted proteins | sample 5560161 | NCBI WGS metagenome assembly JAABUS01 (sample SAMN10711885, study PRJNA513376) | rock metagenome | isolation source: Antarctica rocks | place: Antarctica: Victoria Land, Trio Nunatak nord | collected 2016-01-04 | reverse complement strand
CCGCGGGGCGCACGATCGTCATCAACGAGATCGACTACGACCAGGTCGGCGCCGACGGCGGCGGCTTCGTCGAGCTGCGCAACAACGGCGCCGCAGCCGCCGATCTCTCCGGGCTCGCGGTCGTGCTCGTCGACGGCTCGGACGGGCTCGAGTACGACCGCGAGGCGCTCACCGGCGAGCTCGCAGCGGGCGGATACCTCGCCGTTGCGATCGAGCCCCAGAACGGGGCGCCGGACGGAGTCGCGCTCGTGGACACCGCGACGGGTGCGGTGCTCGATGCGCTCTCCTACGAGGGCGAGATCGTAGCCGCGCAGATCGGCACTGCAACCGTGAGCCTCGTCGAGGGAACCGCGCTGGCGGCGTCGGTGGCCGACTCGAACGCCGTTGCGGGCTCGCTGATCCGCAACCCCGACGGGCGGGACACGAACAACGCGGCGTCGGACTGGGCGTTCACGACCACGACGACGCGTGGAGCGGCGAACGTCGCGAGCGGCTGAGCTTAAGGCGGGGGCGTCGACGACGACGCCCCCGCCCTCACCGATGTCCCTTGAGCCGCATGTTCGCCCGAGACTCCGCGCCGAGCTTCGCCCATTTCTTGCGCTCATCGGCTTGGGCTCGCTTGTCGAGCCGCCGCTCGAGGTGGGCGAGCTCGCGTTGGAGCTTCTGGTAGTTCGTCCAGCGCGCGTGGTCGAGCGTGCCGTTCTCGAGCGCGGCCTGGATCGCGCAGCCGGGCTCCGTGCGGTGTGCGCAGTCGTTGAAGCGGCACTGCGCGGCCAGCCCCTCGATATCCGAGAACGTCTCGCCGAGCCCGTCGGCCGACTCCCAGAGCTGGAGCTCGCGCATGCCGGGGGTGTCGAGCACGAGGCCTCCACCCGGCAGCGGCACGAGCTGGCGGTGCGTCGTCGTGTGCCGGCCCTCGCCGTCCGACTCCCGGATCTCCTTCACCGCGAGAAGTTCCTCGCCGAGAAGCGTGTTCACGAGTGTCGACTTGCCGACGCCCGAGGACCCGAGCAGGGCGATCGTCCTCCCCGGCTCGAGATACGAGCGAACGACCTCGAGGCCGTCCCCGGTGAGGCTCGAGATCGCATGTACGGGCACGCCGAAGGCGATCCCCTCGACTTCGAGCACACGAAGCTCCACAGCCTGGCTGAGATCGGTCTTCGTCAGGACGATGACGGGCTTGGCGCCGCTCTCCCAGGCCAGCGTGAGGTACCGCTCGAGCCGGCGGAGGTTCAGATCCTCGTTCAGCGAGCTGAGGAGGAAGACCGTGTCGACGTTCGCTGCGACGACCTGCTCCTCGGTCGCCGACCAGGCGACCTTGCGCGAGAACGCGGTTCGCCGCGGGAGGACGGCCTGGATCGTGCCGGCTCCCTCGGCGGGGCGGAGGGCGACCGCGACCCAATCGCCGACGGCGGGAAGGTCGCCGAAGCCGTTGGCCTCGTATGAGAGCCGGCCTGCAGGCTCAGCGCGGATCTCGCCGCTCTCGGTGAGGACGACGTAAGCACCGCGATGTTGCTCCGACACGCGGCCGGGGACGAGGCCGCCGGCGGCATGCGGTTCGAAAACGAGCGTATGGCTGTCAGTCCAGCCGAGGTCCTGCAATGTGGTCAAGCGACTCTCCTTGAGCGGAATGGTAGGGGCGGCGCGCGAGGATCGGCGCGCGCTGCGCGGCTCAGGGAGCTGCCGGAGGTGTGGCCGACGGGCCTCTAGAGCCGCGGAGCTCTGAGGGTGAAGGGGGCAAGCGCAGTCATGAGTTCGAACCTCCTTCGTCGCCGGGACGTGTCGAAGTATGCCTGCGGGCGGTGACGAAGTCGAGTCCAGGGTTGGCGGTGGCCGCAGAAGGGGCTAGAGTCCCCGCGGGCGCCGGCCGAACGAGTCGTGTCTGTTCTGGGGACTGGTCACAATCAGGGGAGGAATCTTCGTGTCACATCTTCGCTTGCGGCTGCTCAGCGCCGTTGCGGCGCTCGTCGCGCTCGCGGGCGCCGGAAACGCTTTCGCGGCCGGCGACGTCGTCATCAGCCAGGTCTACGGCGGCGGCGGCAACAGCGGCGCCACGCTGACGAACGACTACATCGAGCTCCGCAACCGGACTTTGACGGCTGTCAGCCTCACCGGTTGGTCGGTGCAGTACGCAGCGAGCACGGGAACAAGCTGGCAGAAGACCTCGCTCAGCGGCTCGATCGCCCCGGGCGGCTATTACCTCGTCCAGCAGGCTGCAGGCACGGGTGGGACGACGCCGCTTCCGACACCGGATGCGACGGGAACGATCGCGATGTCGGCTAGCTCCGGCAAGGTGGCGCTCGTCTCGAATGACACGCTGATCGCAGGCGGAACGAGCTGTCCGGCAGCGCGTGTCGACCTCGTCGGCTATGGCGCGGCGAATTGCTTCGAGGGCGCCGGCGCCGCTCCGGGCCTGAGCGCCACGACAGCGGCCCTCCGCAACGGCGGCGGTGCGATCGACACCGACAACAACGCGGCCGATTTCACGGCGGGAACGCCGAACCCGCGGAACAGTGGCTCGGCGCCGCCCCCGCCACCGCCCCCGCCGACTCCTGCGCTCCAGATCTCCGAGATCCAGGGCGCCTCGCACACCTCCCCCTACGAGGGCCAGAGGGTCTCGACGACGGGGGTCGTCACGGCGACCCGGACCGCCGGCGGCCGCGGCTTCTACCTCCAGGACCCGAGCCCCGACACGAGCTCGGCTACCTCGGAGGGGATCTTCGTCTTCACCAACGCCGCCCCGGTCGCGTCGATCGGGTCTGCCGTCGAAGTGACCGGCACGGTCTCCGAGTTCCGGGCGGCGGCCGTGAATCTGAGCATCACGCAGATCTCGGCGTCGAACTCCTCCGTCTCGACGTCGACGACTGGGAACCCGCTTCCTGCGTCGACCGTGATCGGCATCGGTGGGCGGTTCCCGCCCACCGAGACGATCGACGACGATTCGTTCGCCACGTTCGACCCGGCAAACGACGCGATCGACTTCTACGAGAGCCTCGAGGCGATGCTCGTGAAGCTGAACGCGGGCGCGTCCGTCGTCGGGCCGACGAAGGACTTCGGCGAGTTCGTTGCGCTTCCCGACGGTGGCTCGTGGACAACCGGACTCCGCACGCCGCGAGGCGGGATCCTCTACAGCTATGCCGATCCCCAGCCCGAGCGCTTGGCGATCGACGACGAGATCCTGCGCGACCAGAGCGTGCCGCCACGACCGGCGAAGGCGATGCCCGACGTGAACGTCGGCGACGTGATCACGAGTGCGATCGTCGGGCCGCTCGACTACACGTTCGCGAACTACAAGATCCAGGCGACCTCGACTCCGACGTTCGTCTCCGGCGGCCTCGAGCCCGAGGTCACTACCGCACCCCGAGACCAGGAGATCGCAATCGCGACCTTCAACGTCGAGAACCTCGACCCGAGCGACGTTGCCGCGCTCCCGCGGCTCGCCTCGCAGATCGTCGACAACCTCCGCGCGCCCGACCTGATCGGGATCGAGGAGGTCCAGGACAACTCGGGCGGGACGAACGACGGCACCGTCGATGCCTCGCAGTCGTGGTCGGCGCTGATCGCCGCGATTCAGGCCGAGGGCGGCCCGCTCTACGAGTACCGGCAGATCGATCCCGTGAATAACGCGGACGGCGGCCAGCCCGGCGGGAACATTCGCGTCGGCTTCCTCTTCCGGACCGATCGCGGCCTCAGCTTCATCGATCGGCCGGGCGGCGACGCGGTGACGCCCGTCTCGGCCGTCGACCGCCCGTCCGGATTGCAGCTCTCGATCAGCCCCGGCCGGATCGAGCCCACTGATCCCGGCTTCGTCGACACGCGGAAGTCGCTCGTGGGCGAGTTCCGATTCCGCGGCAAGAAGCTGTTCATCGTCGTCAACCACTTCAGCTCCAAGGGTGGCGACCACCCGCTGTTCGGCCGCTTCCAGCCACCGATCCGCTCCAGCGAGGTTGCGCGTCATCAGCAGGCCCAGGTCGTGAACGACTTCGTCGACGAGCTCCTCGCGATCGACCCGAACGCGAACGTCGTCGTGCTCGGCGACATCAACGACTTCGAGTTCTCCGAGACGATCGAGATCCTCGAAGGCGGCGTGCTGACGACGCTGATAAAGACGCTTCCGGCGACGGAACGGTACTCGTACGTCTTCGAGGGGAACTCGCAGACGCTCGACCAGATCCTGGTGAGCAACTACATGCTGAGTCGCTTCCCGCTCGTGTACGACGTCGTGCACGTCAACTCCGAGTTCGCCGATCAGGCGTCCGACCACGATCCGTCGGTCGCCCGGATCGACCTGACGGGGCGGCCGTAATGGCCGGCCCCGACCAGACCATCGAGCAATCGCCTCAAGGGGAGATGATGATGAAGAAGACACTGCTGATCGTCGCAGCGCTCGCGCTGGCGATCGTCGCGGCGCCGAGCGCGCTCGGCGCGCTCGGCCCGAAGAAGGAAACACCCAAGAAGGAGAAGCTGACCACGGTCAAGCTGCTCGCATTCAACGACTTCCACGGCCATCTCGAGGCCAACACGCCTGGTTCGATCCAGATCGGTTGCTGCAACACCTCCTCGACCGGCGTCAAGTCGGCGATCACTGTGCCCGCCGGAGGCGCCGAGTACTTCGCCACGCACCTGAAGGCACTCGGCTCTGAGAACGAGGACACCTACGTCGTCGGCGCCGGAGACATGATCGGCGGTTCGCCGCTGCTCTCCGGGCTCTTCCACGACGAGCCGACGATCGAGTTCCTGAACTTGATCGGCGTCGACTCGGTCGGCGTTGGCAACCACGAGTTCGACGAGGGCAAGGACGAGCTCCTTCGGATGCAGTACGGCAACCGCAGCTACGACGGTGGCGGTCCGACCGGCGGCACCCCGTACGTCCCGCCCCGGGCCGACGGCTGCCACCCGATCGACGGCTGCCAGGACGGGACGCCCTTCTACGGCTCTGTCTTCCAGTACCTCGCGGCGAACGTGATCGACGAGAGCACCGACAACCCGCTCCTCCCGCCGTACCAGATCGTCAACACCTCGACTGGCGAGAAGATCGCCTTCATCGGCGAGACGTTCGAGAACACGCCGCTCGTGGTCACGCCCACGGGCGTTGCTGGACTCGACTTCCTCGACGAGGCGGACACGGTCAACGCCCTGATCCCGCGCCTGAAGCAGCGGCAGGTCGAGACGATCGTCCTCCTGCTCCATCAGGGCGGATTCCAGAACCCGCCGCCGCCGTCGGCCGGTGGCTTCACCGACGTCAACAGGTGCGAGAACTTCAGCGGCGCCGAGCTGATCGACGTCGTCACGAGGCTCGACGACGAGGTCGACGTGGTCGTCAGTGCCCACACCCACGCGCCGTACATCTGCACGATAGACGGCCGGCTCGTGACCAGCGCGGCGTCGTTCGGCCGGTTGATCACCTCGATTGACCTGACGATCGACCGGCGCACGAACGACGTCGTCTCGGCGACGGCCGTGAACAACATCGTCACGCAGACAGTTGCCAAGGACGCGGGCACGACGGCGCTTCTCGCTCGCTACAAGGCGCTCTCCGATCCGATCGCGAACCGCGTGATCGGCTCGATCACCGCCGACATCCGTTCCGCGCGCGACACACCGAGCGGCCAGAACGCGGCCGGCGAGCAGCCCATGGGCGACGTGATCGCCGATGCTCAGCTCGCGGCGACGGAGAATGCCGACTTCGGCGACTCGGTCGTTGCGTTCATGAACCCGGGCGGCGTGCGCGCCGGCCTGATCTTCAACCAGATCAGTGGCGGCGAGCAACCGGGTGAGGTCACGTTCGGTGAGATGTTCACCGTGCAGCCGTTCTCGAACACGCTTGTCGTGAAGACGTGCACCGGCGCCCAGATCGAGGCGCTACTCGAGCAGCAGTACGTGGTCGGTCGGACGCTGCTCCCGTCTCACAGTCTGCGCTACTCGTTCAGCGCGTCGGCCGCGGTCGGCAACAAGGTCGATCCGGCGTCGATCAGGATCGACGGCGTCGTCGTCAGTCCGAGCGCGTCGTACCGCGTGACCATGAACTCGTTCCTCGCCGACGGCGGGGACGGGTTCAGCGTCTTCACGCGGTGCACGAACCCGCTCGGCGGCGAGGTCGATCTCGACGCGGCGGTCCGGTACTTCATGGACAACTCGCCGGTGGCTCCGCCGGAGCTGAACCGGATCACGCGCCTTCCGTAGGCGGCTTGCGTGGCGGGGCGGCTTCGGCCGCCCCGCCACGCTCTTTCGTCGGCCGCGATAATCCTCGGCGTGTAGCTTCGAGGCATGTCCGGTCGCCTCCGCGACGGCGTGCTCGCCGCGCTTCCGCTTGCGCCGGGGCCGCTCCTCTTCGGCGCCTCGTTCGGGCTGCTCGCGGCCGACGCGGGGATGAGCTGGGCGGCTGCGGTGCTGATGTCCGCGACGACGTTCGCCGGCTCGGCCCAGTTCGCTGCCGCCTCGGTGCTCGAGACCGGGGGCGGCGCGGTCGCGGCGATCGTCGCGGCAGTGCTCCTGAACGCGCGCTACGTGCCGCTTAGCGTCTCGGTCGCCTCGATCTTTCCCGGCTCGCGTCGGCGTCGCCTCGCCGAGTCTCAGCTCATCGTGGACGAATCCTGGGCGCTCGCAGGTCGCAGCGGCCGTTTCGAATATCCCGTCCTCATCGGGGCGGGGCTCTTGTTCTACATCCTCTGGGTCGGCGGTACCGCGGCCGGCATTCTCGTCGGCGACCTGCTCGACCCGGAGGCGATCGGCCTCGACGCCGCGTTCCCGGCGCTCTTCCTGGCTCTGCTCGTTCCCTACGTCCGCGCCCGGCGCTCGCTCGTGGCAGCCGTCCTCGCGGCAATGATCACCTTCGTGCTGATCCCCGTGGCTCCGTCCGGTGTCCCGCTCGTGGTCGCGGCGCTCGCCTGCCTGATCGGGCTGCGACGGTGACTGCTGGCTGGATCGTCGTCGGGGCGGTTGGAGCTGCGACCGTGCTCTTCAAGGCAGCGGGGCCGGTCTTCCTTGGCCGCCGCGGGTTGCCGCCGCGCGCGCTCGGGCTCGTGGAGGTGCTCGCGCCGGCGATGCTCGCTGCCCTCGTCGTCACGCAACTCGTCGGCGGCGACCGGGAACTCGTTCTCGATGCGCCGAGACTGCTCGGGGTTGCCGTCGCTGCAGTCGCGCTCTGGCTCCGCGCGCCGCTGATCGTCGTGATCGTCGCCGCCGGAGCGACCGCGGGCATGACGCGGCTACTTGGATCGAGCTAACCCAGCGCGGCCGCGACGGCGTCGACAAGCTCGGCGTGCGTGAACGGCTTGCAGAGGATCGCGCTCGCGCCCAGCCCGAGCGCCTGCCCCGTCCGATCGGGCTCGGCGGAGCCGCCGGTCATCAAGAGGACGGGCAGGTCGGGTCGGCGGTCGCGCAACTCGGTCAGGAGGTCGACGCCGCCGAGTCCGGGCATGACCACGTCGCTGACGACCAGGTCGATCGGCTCGGTCTCGACGAGCTCGATCGCCCGAGCCGCGGAGGACGCCGACACAACGTCGTAGCCCGCGCGCTCGACCACGCGCACCCCTAGCTCGCGCACCAGCTCCTCGTCGTCGACTACCAAGAGCCTCACGGCTCGACCGCCGCGAGCCGAAGCTCGCCTGCGCCGCAATCGAGACCACCGCCTCGCCGTCCTGCTCGAAGACGACGAGGTCGATCTCGTCCCCGCGTTCTGCACTCGCGATCCGGTCGAGCAGTAGCTCGACGAGCGAGCTCAGGATCGTGCCGGGTCGGGCGTCCACGAGCGGCTCGCCCTCGGCTCGCACCGCCAACTCGACGTCGCGGACGGCGCTCACCCGTCGGACGAGCGCGACGGCCGACTCGGCGGAATCCACGAGCGAGAGCCGCCCGGCGGGTGCGTCGTGCGCTCGAATGTAGTTCTGAAGCGCTCGAACGATCTCCGCGATCTCGAGCCCGGTGCGGTTGACGATGTCGATCCGGGCGTGGAGCTTCGTCGTAGGATCCGTGTCGGGCAGCGCGAGCTCCGCGCTCACGAGCAGCGCGAGGAGGGGGTTCGCGATCTCGTGAAGCGCGCCGCGGGTCAACCGTCCGAGCGTCGCCAGGTGACCGGCGTCGAGCGACGGCTCACCGCTTCTCTCGATCATCGCTCTATGATCCCCCCGCACACGTTCGTGCGGCAGTCGACGGGTGGAAGGACCGCAGATCCGTTCGCACCAGACTCCATCCCCTCCTCGGTGCGACAATGGTACGACAGCCGAGGGGGACGGCGTGCGCGAGGCGGCTCGAAGCCGAGTTCCCCGAACCCGATCGGCCTCCGGACGATGAGCACACCGCACACGATCACCTGCCTCGTCGCCGACGATCGAAGCGGTCGCCGACATCCTGGCCGAGCACGGGATCGAAGTCGTCGGACGTGCACGCGACGGGCGCGACGCTCTCTCGAAGCTCGAGCAGACCAACCCGAATGTGGCATTGCTCGATCTGCGGATGCCGGGGCTCTCGGGCATCGAGATCGCCCGCCAGATCGCGCGTTCGAGTCCGGACACGGCCGTCATCCTCTACACCGCCTTCGGCGATCGCGCCCTGCTGACCGAGGCTCTCGACGCCGGCGCTCGCGGGTTCGTGCTGAAGGAAGCACCGCTCGCCGAGGTCGTACGCGCGGTCGAGCTCGTCGCCGGTGGGCGGACGTACGTCGACCCGGTGCTCGCGGGCGTGCTCACGAGCTCGGAGGCGACGGAGAAGCTGTCGAGGCTGACTCAGCGCGAGCGCGACGTCTTGCGTCTCCTCGCGGACGGGAAGTCGAACGAGGAGATGGGCAAGGAGCTCTTCATCTCCGCGGAGACCGTTCGCACCCACATTCGCAAGGCGATGAACAAGCTCGACGCGGACACCCGCACGCAGGCGGTCGCCACCGCCCTGCGTCAGTCGCTCATCGCGTGAGTATCAGGCTGGCGGCCGGAGCGCCGCGAACGGGTCGGTGATCTCCAGACCCGCGGAGCGGAAGCGGTAGAGCTCGGCCGGCCGGCCGCCGACGCGTCCGGAGTCGCGCCGCGCCCCGGTCGGCTCGAGTACGTCGCGGCGCAGCAGCACCCGCTTCAGGTTCGTCGCCGAGACCTCGTGGCCGAGCGCGGCGACGTAGAGGTCGCGTAGTTCCGGCAGGGTGAAGGTCGTCGGGGCAAGGGCGAAGCCGACGTTCGTGTACGAGAGCTTTGCGCGCAGGCGCTCCCGTCCGGCGAGCACTATCCCGCCGTGGTCGAACGCGAGGGGGGGCAGCCCGTCCACCGGGTGCCAGGCGGTGTCGGCCGGAAGCTCCGGGTCGACGTCGGCGGGGACGAGCCCGAGGTAGGCCGTGGCGAGCTCCCACCGGCTCGGGTTTCGGGCCGGGTCGCTCCAGGTCCCGAGCTGCTCGGCGTGCGCGAGTTCTCGCACATCCACCTTCGCCGCGAGGTGACGCCGAATCGACACGTCGAGCGTGTCGCCTGCAGCGAGTGTGCCGCCCGGAAGCGCCCACGCCGCGGCGAAGGGCTCCCTGCCGCGCTGCCAGAGGAGCGTCTGCAGCGTGTCCTCGCGGACCTGGAGGACGACGGCGAGCACGACCTGGACGGGTGCTGTGGTAGACTCCCGCACAGGTTTCCGCCTCACAGTCTAAAACCTTACCGAAAGGCAGATCCCGATGCTGCGTCTCATCTCTCAGGCCCTGTTGCTCGCCATTGCGGGGCTGGCGATCGCCGGCTGCGGTGGCGGCGGCGACGACAACGGCGACGGGGTCGGCGTCAACCCGCCCCCCGTGCTCAAGGTCGGCCTGATCGTCGACAAGGGCCAGCTCGACGACAACGGCTTCAACGAGCTCGCGTTCAAGGGGCTCGAGCGCGCGCAGTCCGAGCTCTCAGTCGAAGGGCGCGTGATCGAGTCCGCGTCGTCTGCGGACTACATCCCGAACATGACCTCGCTCGCGCGCCAGGACTACGACCTCGTGATCGGGGTCGGGTTCGCGCAGGGGGACGCGATCGGCAAGGTCGCGCAGAAATTCCCGGAGACGAAGTTCGCGATCATCGACGTCGACCAGGCGTTCGTGCCCGGGAAGCCGGCCAACGTGCAAGGGCTGCTCTTCCGCGAGGAGGAGGTCGGCTATCTGGTCGGCTATCTCGCGGCGCTCCAGGAGAAGCGGCGCGACGGCGCGGACGTGATCAGCGCCGTCGGTGGGATGAAGGAGCCGCCGGTCGATCGCTTCATCGCCGGCTATTTCGCGGGAGCGCGCGAGGCCGATCCGGGGATCAAAACCGTGCTCGGTTATTCGCAGGACTGGGACGACCAGGCCAAGTGCAAGGAACTCGCGCTCAACCAGATAGCCGACGGCTCGGGAGTCGTCTTCTCCGTCGCCGGCGGCTGCGGGCTCGGGGCGCTGAACGCGGCGGGCGAGCGCGACCGCTGGGGGATCGGCGTCGACGCGGATCAGTCCTCGCTCGGCAAGCACATCCTCACGAGTGCCAAGAAGGGCGTCGACTCGGCCGTCTTCCTGACGATCAAGTCGATTCAAGACGAGGTGTGGCAGGGCGGCAAGAACGCGACTTTCGGGCTGAAGGAGAACGGCGTCGGCCTCGGCAAGGTGAGCTCGGAGGTTCCGAGATCCGATCTCGATGCCGTCCAGGCGATCAAGCAGAAGATCGCTTCAGGCGAGATCACCGGCATTCCGACCGAGGTGGGGAAGAGCTAGCGGCCGCGCCTCCGAGGCAGCCAGCCCGGGACGGAGCGACGGTAGGCCTCGTACGCGTTGCCGAATCGGGCGGCCAGGTTCGGCTCCTCGTAGAGGCGCACGAACGCGACGACCGCCACTCCGAAGGCCGCCGCGTAGAGGAGGAGCCAGAAGCGGCCGAGTAGGAGCGACTGGCCGACGATCGTCGCAGCGACCGCGAGGTACATCGGGTTGCGGACGTACCTGTAGATCCCCCCGGCGACCAGGTGCGCGGTCGGTGCGACCGGTGCCGGCGTGCCGATGCCCTCCAGGACGAACCGCGCGAAGGTGTTGAGGAGAAGCAGAGAGCCCGCGACGAGGAGCAGTGCGCCGAGCACGCGGATCGGTGCCGAGGCCGGAAACGATCGGCTCTCCCAGCGGGTGAGCCACCACGGCACGAGGCCGGCGACGACGCCTGGTGCGATCAGCAGGAAGACGACACTGCCCGCTGCGGCTTTCGCCCGCGCCACGGATCAGCCGCCGGCGATTGCGGCGACGATCCGGACTGTCGACGCGGGCGTGAGCGGCGCCGTGAGGTCGCGCTCCCGCTCCCCGTCCACGTAGACGTGCACTAGCGGGCGCACGCCGCCGGCCTCGTCGAGGAGCAGGTTCGCGACCGGGAGCGCTCGCAGCGCAGCACCGACGGTCTCTGCCTCGAGCTCGAACTGCTTCTGCCCGCCAGCCTCCGCAGCGAGAAGCCCCGGCAGCAGGATTACGGCCACGCGGATGCTTCGACGGAGAGGATCGGCGGCAGGTGTCGCGCGGCCTCCGTCACCTGCCCGTCGCGCAGCGCGTAGACGAAGCCGCTCTGGGTGCCTGCGTAGACGCCGCCGTCTGCGTCGAAGCTCATCCCCTCGCGCAGCACGGCCGCCCAGGCTGGGTCGACCGCGACGATCGGCGTCCAGCTCGCGCCCGCGTCGCCCGTCCGGTAGATCCCGAGCCGGCCCTCGCTCGTGACGCGGTTCTCGGGGCCGATCTCCGGGATCACGTAGGCGACGTCCGGATCGGCAGGGTCGAGCGCGAGCCCGAAGCCGAACCGTGAGGGCAGACCGTTCTCGTCGAGCCGTTCCCAGCTCGCGCCGCCGTCGTCGGAGCGGTAGACACCGCAGTGGTTCTGCTGCCAGAGTCGCTCCGGACGGGCGGGATGGGCAAGCACCTTGTGGACGCACTGGCCGACTTCCGGGAAGGGATCGTCGGGTAGGAAGCAGGCTTCCGTGCCGGCGTTCGCGGGCTGCCACGAGCCGCCGCCGTCCTCGGTGCGGAAGACGCCCGCCGCCGAGATCCCGATCCAGAGTCGGTCGGCGTTTTCGGGGTCGAGCGCGATCGAATGGCAGACGAGCCCGCCGGCGCCGGGCGACCAGCGCTCCCGCGTCTCGTGGCCGAGCAGCGCCTCGTTCGCCGTCCAGGTCGCGCCGGAGTCGTCGGAGCGTAAGAGCACGCCCGGCTCACCTCCGAGCCAGAGCGTGCCCGGCTGGGAGGCGTGTCCCGGCTCGAGGTGCCACGTCGACGCGAGCTTGAGCCCGCTCGACTCCGGCAGGCCGAGCTCCTCGGAGCGCTCCCAGGTCTGCCCGAGGTCGGTCGAGCGATGCACGGTTCCGCCGTAGACCCAGCTGTTCGTGCAGGCGTAGAGCGTGCCGTCGCGCGGGTCGAGCACAGCGTGGTTGATCTGCCAGCCCGGCAGCAGCGGCTCCTCGAGCCGCCACTCGTTTCCGCCTCCGCGGATCAGAAAGAGGCCCTTGCGCGTTCCTACGAGGAGCAGCACGTCCACTCCGCGAGCCTAGAGCAAGGAGACCCCATGGCCAAGTTGAGCGAGCAGCAGCAGGAGTTCCTCCGCAATCCGTACGTCGGCGTCGTCACCACGCTCCGCGAGGACGGCTCGCCGCACAACACCGTCGTCTGGGTGGATGCGGACGAGGACGCGGTCATCTTCAACACCGCCGAAGGCCGCGCAAAGCCCGAGCACCTCCGGAACGACGGACGCGCCGCGATGATCGTGATCGACCCGCAGAACGGCTTCAAATGGCTGGCGGTGTCGGGGCCCGCAGAGCTGAGCCACGAGGGCGCCGACGCGCAGATCGACAAGCTCTCCGAGAAGTACACCGGTAATCCCGAATACCAGTCGCGGCAGCCCGGCGAGCAGCGGGTGAACGTGCGGATCACTCCCGAGCACGTCGATTCGAGCGGGCTCGAGGGCTGACTCACGCACCCTGCGAGCCGCTCTAGTCGGGGAGTAAAGGCACGGAGAGCCTTTGGTCGCGGCCGAGCAGCACGGCTCGGGTAACGGCGTTCGATCCGAACCTGCGACGGACCTCGTCGAGTGCGGCGTCGAGCGCGCTGCCGTCGTGATGCTCGAACGGCAACCGGAGCTGGAGGTCGCAGTCGTCCTCGAGATTGCCGATCGCGACGCCGACGAGAGTGAGACCTCCACGCTCGATCATCGGCACGGCGATCGTCAGCAGGCCCCTCGCCGCGGCAAGGATCACCCGGGTCTCCGCTGTCGCGCGAGGCAGCGTGTGCGACCGAGTAGCGCGGGAGAAGTCGTCGAAGCGCAGCCGGAGCACCACGGTGCGGCCGCCCCGTCGTGCCGTTCGTAGTCGCCGCGTCACCCGGTCGACCAGGCCGATGAGTGCGGCGTCGATGTCCTCGAGCGAGTGCGCCGACCGGCCGAGAGCGCGCTGCGAGCCGATCGAGCGCCGCCGGCGGCCCACGTATACCGGTCTCGGATCGCGGTTGTGCGCGAGCGCGTGGAGCTTCCGGCCGGACGCCCGACCCAACAGGGCGACGAGCGCGGCCTCCGCCAGCTTCGAGACGTCACCGATGGTCGCGATCCCACGCTCGCGGAGCTTGGTGGAAGTCGCCGGCCCGACGCCCCAGAGCCGCTCGATCGCAAGTGGATGCAGAAACTCAAGCTCTCGGCCGGTCGGCACGACGAGGAGCCCGTTCGGCTTGGCCACGCCACTGGCCACCTTGGCGAGGAACTTCGTCCTCGCCACCCCAACCGTGATCGGCAGCCCGACGCGCTCGAGGGTGTCGCGGCGCAAGCGCATTGCCATCTCGGTGGGGGAGCCGGCGATCCGCTCGAAGCCGCGCACGTCGAGGAACGCCTCGTCGATGGATAGCCCTTCGACGAGCGGTGTCGTATCCTCGAACACCTCGAACACCGCCTTGCTCGCCTCGGCGTACGCCGACATCCGCGGCTCGACCACGATCGCCTGCGGACAGAGCCGGCGCGCCTGATCTCCGCTCATCGCCGTGTGGATCCCGTAGGCCCTTGCCTCGTAGCTGGCGGCGAGCACGACCCACCCCCCGACGATCACCGGGCGGCCGCGAAGGCCGGGATCGTCGCGCTGCTCGACCGAGGCATAGAACGCATCGAGGTCGGCGTGGAGGATCGTCCCCTCGGATAACACGAACAGATGTTCGCACAGTTCGACCCGACTTGTCTGTGAGGTCGGGGGAGAGCTACGCTCGCGCCAGACCTCGTCGGCTTCGACCGACACCTCGAGGAGGCCGCGATGGATCTCGGTGCGAACGGCTTCACCACGTGATGGGCACGACATCTTCCTTGCCCCGCCGGACTGATGCCTCGCCAACGTCCTCTACCAGAACCGCCGTATCCTGAAGGGAACCGTATGACCGAGTCCGCAACCGCAGCCACGCACGACCTCCAGCAGCTCGCGAAGGACCACCTCTGGATGCACTTCACCCGCATGGGCGGTTATGGGCAGGCGGACGTGCCGATCATCGTCCGCGGCGACGGCTGCTACCTCGAGGACTCGAAGGGCAACCGCTACCTGGACGCGCTCGCGGGTCTCTTCTCCGTCAACCTCGGCTACGGCTTCGGCGAGGAGATGGGCCAGGCCGCACTCGAACAGATGCGCGAGCTGCCTTTCTACACGAACTGGTCGTACGCGCATCCGCGCGCGATCGAGCTCGCAGCGGAGGTCGCTTCCCTCGCGCCCGGCGACTTGAACCGCGTCTTCTTCGTCTCGGGCGGCTCCGAGGCGGTCGAGTCGGCGTGGAAGCTCGCGCGCCAGTATTACCTCGCGCGCGGCGGCAAGCAGGTTCCGGCGGACGAGACGCGCCACGACGAGCGCGTCGGCACGCCGCATCCGCGCAAGTACAAGGCGATCGCGCGCCAGGTCGCCTACCACGGGACGACGATGGGGGCGCTCTCGATCAACGGGATCCCCGCGTTGAAGGAGACGTTCGAGCCGCTCGTGCCCGAGGTGCGCCATGTGCGCAACACGAACCGCTACCGCCGGCCGCTCGACGAGACCGACGAGGCGTTCACCGCGTTCCTGCTCGAGGACCTCGAGAACACGATTCTCGCCATGGGCCCGGAGACGGTCTGCCTCGTGCACATGGAGCCCGTCCAGAACGCGGGCGGCGCCTTCGTCGCGCCATCGGGCTACTGGCGCGGCGTACGCGAGCTCTGCGACCGCTACGACATCCTGCTCTCGGCCGACGAGGTGATCACCGGCTTCGGCCGCCTCGGTCACTGGTTCGCCTCGGAGCGCTACGACATCAAGCCGGACATCGTCTGCTGCGCGAAGGGGCTCTCGTCCTCGTATGCGGCGATCGGGGCGGTGCTCGCGACCGACAAGGTGATGGAGCCGTTCCTCGACGCGACCGCGATGTTCTCGCACGGGATCACCTTCGGCGGCCATCCGGTCATGTCCGCGATCGCCCTGAAGAACATCGAGATCATGAAGCGCGAGGGGATCATGGAGCGCGTGCTCGGCAACGAGGACGCCTTCCGGGCGACGCTCGAGACGCTGCTCGAGCTGCCGATCGTCGGCGACGTCCGCGGCGCGGGCTACTTCTACGCGCTCGAGCTGGTCAAGGACAAGGAGACGCGGGAGGGTTTCTCCGCCGGGGAGTGCGAATCGCTCATCCGCGGCTTCCTCTCGGGCGAGCTCTTCCGCCGCGGCCTGATCTGCCGCGCCGACGATCGCGGCGACCCGGTGATCCAGATCTCGCCGCCGCTCGTCGCCGGCCAGGCCGAGTTCGACGAGCTGACGGGGATCCTCGGCGAGGTGCTTGCGGAGGCGGGACGGCGGGTCGGGCTGGGGACTTAGTGTTGAACCAACAACTAAGTCCCCAGCGCATGGCGTCGGTTGCTGCAACAGACAGGCTCGATGCGGCGCGAATGCGAGCTTGTGTTGTTCCAACACAAGCCGTTCCAACGGACGAACAACTCCACGAATGCAGCTGAACCCGTTTGTTGACCGTTACCTGGAGAGCCTGGCGGCGACGCTCTCCGCTGCCGTCGTCCCCGGCTCGAAAGTGCCGTCGCGCACCGACTCGGCGACCTGCTCGTAGGCGTCGCGGAAGGGGACGCCCTGGGCGACGAGCGCCTCAGCGGCGTCGGTCGCGAGGAGATGGGGATCGGTCGCGGCGGCGGCGAGCCGTTCTCGGTCGAACTCGAGGTCGGCGAGCAGGACGGTGAGTGCGGCGAGGGTGCCCGCGACGTCCTTGCGGGCGGCGAAAACGGGCGCCTTGTCTTCTTGGAGGTCGCGGTCGTAGGCGAGCGGGAGCGCTTTCACGGTCGCGAGCAGGCCTGTGAGTCTTCCGATTGCGGTGCCGGCTTTGCCACGGACGAGCTCGGCGACGTCGGGGTTCAGCTTGTGCGGCATCATCGAGGAGCCGGTCGCGGCTGACTGGGGGAGGTGGGCGAAGCCGAACTCGGTCGTGACCCAGAGCACGAGCTCCTCGGCGATCCGGGAGAGGTGGACGAAGAGCACGGCGGCGGCGTAGAGGTAGTCGAGCGCGAAGTCGCGGTCGGCGACGGCGTCGAGCGAGTTCGGGATCTGGTCGTCGGGGGGCGGGATCGGCAGTGTTGTCCCGGCGAGCGCTCCCGAGCCGAGCGGGCTGCCGTCGGGCGGCTCGAAGCGGGTGTGGTCGCGGTCGAGCATGGCTGCCCAGGCGCGCAGGTGGTGCCCGAGCGTGACGGGCTGGGCGCGCTGGAGGTGCGTGTAGCCGGGCATCAGCGTCTCGTCCTCGGCGGCTGCGCGCTCGAGCAGGAGCGCGGAGAGGAGCTTGACAGCGCCTCGTGCGTTCGCGCAGGCGTCGGCGACGTAAAGTCGGAGCGCCGCGGCGTCCTGGTCGTTGCGGGAGCGGCCGGCGTGGATCTTGCGGCCGACGGCGCCGAGGTGCCGCTCGATCGCCGAGTGGACGTCCTCGTCGCCGTCGCCGACGACGACGCCGTCCACGATCGACGTCAGCTTCTGTTCCACCTCGGCGAGCTCTTCCGTCGAGAGGATTCCGGCTGCCTGGAGCCGGGTCGCGTGCTCGATCGTCGCGGCACAGTCGTAGGGGAGGAGCTCGCGGTCGTCGGCGCGCAGGAACTCGGTCACCGCCGGATCGAGACCCTCGGAGATCCGGGCCGACCAGAGACTCATGCCGGCTGGCGGGCTCGCGCCCGCGCCGCGACGAGCTCCGACTCGAGCGAGGCGATCCGGATGAAGCCCTCGGCGGCCTCGTGCGGGAAGGTTTCGCCGGCGCCGTAGGAGGCGAGTCGTTCGGCGTAGAGCATCGCAGGCGAGCGGCGGCCGGTCACGACCGCGGCGTTCGGGCGCAGTTCGACGCGCACCTCGCCCGTGACGAGCTCCTGGGTCGCGTCGACGAAGGCGTCGATCGCTCGCCGCACCGGGGCGAGCCGCTGGCCCTCGTAGACGAGCTCGGTCCAGCGCTGCTCGAGCCCGTGCTTGACGCGCGCCTCGTCCTTCGTCAGGACGACGTCTTCGAGCGCGCGATGCGCCTCGATCAGCACGATTGCGGCGGGCGCCTCGTAGACCTCGCGGCTCTTGATCCCGACGGCACGGTTCTCGATCATGTCGATCCGGCCGATCCCGTAGGCACCCGCGAGTGCGTTCAGCCGGCCGATCAGTTTCGCGAGCCCGAGCTCTTCGCCCTCGAGCGAGACCGGCACGCCCGCCTCGAAGCCGAGCACGAGCTCGGCCGGTGCCGGAGCACTCGCAGGATCCGAGGTGAGCGCGTAGGGCTCCTCGGGCGGTGCCGCCCAGGGGTCCTCGAGCACGCCGGCCTCGATCGCGCGGCCGAAGAGGTTCTCGTCGATCGAGTACGGCGAGGCGGCCGTGTGCGTGACCGGGATTCCGCGCGCAAGCGCGTAGGCGATCTCTTCCTCGCGCGTCCAGATCCGGTCGCGGAGCGGCGCGATCACGCGGACGCCGGGGTAGTGGGAGCGGAAGGCCAGCTCGAAGCGGAGCTGGTCGTTGCCCTTGCCGGTGCAGCCGTGGACGACCGCGTCGGCAGCGATCTCGAGCGCGATCTGTGCCACCGCCTCGGCGATCACCGGCCGCGAGAGCGCCGAGACGAGCGGGTAGCGGCCCTCGTAGAGCGCGTTCGTCTTGATCGCCTGCGCGCACTGCTCCTCGGCGAACGCGTCCTTACGGTCGAGGAGCAGGACATCGCCGGCGCCGGCCGCATAACCGCGGGCGATCGAGGCCTCGACGTCGAACTCCTGGCCGACGTCGACGAGCACGGCGACCACGCTCTCGAAGCCGTAGTCCTCCCTCAGCCAAGCGATGGCGCAACTGGTGTCGAGTCCACCCGAGTACGCGAGCACTGCTGTGCTCATGCAGCGCCCTCGAGCAGATGGTCTCGGATCTCGTCGGCGAGCGCGGTGGCGTTCCTGGCATCGCGGAGCGCGACGAAGATCGTATTGTCGCCGGCGATCGTGCCCGCGACCGAAGGCAGGGCCGCTTCGTCGAGTGCCTGTGCGAGCGCGCTCGCACAGCCGGACGGGGTGCGCAGGACGACGAGTGCGCCCGCCGCCTCGACCGAGAGCGCAAACCGGCGTATCGCAGAACCGATCCGAGGTGCACTTCCGTGGCCGACCGAGCCCGACGGCGCATACGCGAGCCCGCCGTCAGCCGTCCGCACCTTGACGAGACCCAGCTCGGCGATGTCGCGGGAGACGGTCGTCTGCACGACGTCGAAGCCGCCGATTCTCAGCGCCTCCGCGACTTCGGCCTGCGTCGAGAGATCCCGCGCGTGGACGAGCTCGAGGATGGCGGCATGGCGAAGGCGTCTCTGCATTCTATGCACAACTTAGCATGAAATGCACCTCGCTCAGCCGAAATGAGAGTGAGCCCGGGAGCGAAGCGATTCTTCGGGGGTCTTCGCGCGTCGGCGTCTGCTCCCGCGGATCCCGAACTTGCGCCAGAGAAACAGTGCGGGTAACCGCATAGCGACGATCCCGGCGATCGGGGAGGGTAGGGTCGGATGATCGACTAGGGAGGGCGCATGGAGAATGGAAATACGGGGGCGGTCGTTGTCGCCGGCGACGTCACGCGTCGCTACGGCGAGGGGGACACGGCGGTCGACGCGCTCCGCGGCGTCTCGCTCGAGATCGCGCGCGGTCAGCTGACAGCGGTGATGGGTCCGTCCGGCTCGGGGAAGTCGACGCTGATGCACATCCTCGCCGGGCTGGACAAGCCCACCTCCGGTTCGGTCACGATCGCCGGCACCGAGATCACGAAGCTCAAGGACAGCGACCTGACGAAGTTGCGCCGCTCGCACATCGGCTTCGTCTTCCAGTTCTTCAACCTGCTCCCGATGCTGACGGCGGAAGAGAACATCGTTCTCCCGCTCGGGATCGCGGGCACGAAGGTCGAGCCGGGCTTCTTCAAGGATCTGATCGGGAAGGTCGGGCTCGGCGACCGCCTGACGCACCGGCCCTCGGAGCTCTCCGGCGGCCAGCAGCAGCGCGTCGCGATCGCGCGGGCGCTCGTCTCGCAGCCAACGGTGATGTTCGCCGACGAGCCGACCGGCAACCTCGACTCGCACACGAGCTCGGAGATCCTGGCCCTGATGCGCGACTCCGTGGACAGCTACGGGCAGACCACGGTGATGGTCACGCACGAGGCGCGCGCCGCCGCGATCGCCGACCGCGTCCTCTTCCTCGCCGACGGGCTGATCGTCCGCGACCTGCCCCGCTCCAGCCAGGCGGAAGTGCTCGAGGCGATGAACGAGCTCGCGGCTGTATGACGAAGTTCGCGCTAAAGGGGCTGCTCGGCCGCAAGCTCCGCACGACGCTGACGGCGATCGCGATCGTGCTCGGTGTCGCGATGGTGAGCGGCACGTACGTCCTTACAGACTCGATCGACCAGGCGTTCGACGCGATCTTCACGGACGTCCGCGAGGGCTCGAACGTCGTGATCAGCGGCAAGGCCGCCTTCGATCTCTCGGACGGGAGCGGGGCCAGCGCGCCGGCGTTCGACGAGTCGCTGCTGGACGACGTGCGCGCAGTGGCCGGCGTGCAGGCCGCCGAGGGCAGCGTCGACAGCGAGACGGCGCAGCTGATCGGCAACGACGGCAAGGCGGTCGTCTACGGCGGTGCGCCGAACCTCGGCTTCAGCATCGCGAACGGCGACTCGCAGTTCAACCCGCTCACGCTCGTCGGTGGCGGGTGGCCCGGGTCGGGCGAGGTCGTCGTCGACGAGGCCACGGCAGAAAAGGAGGACTTCGCCGTCGGCGAGGAGATCGGCGTCCAGGCTGTCGGGCCCGTGGAACGGCTGCGTATCTCCGGGATCATCCGCTTCGGCTCGGCCTCGTCGCTCGGCGGCGCGACCCTCGCCGGCTTCGACCTGCCCACGGCGCAGCGCCTGTTCGACAAGGAAGGCTCACTCGACGAGATCGCGGTGGCCGCGCGGGCGGGTGTCACCGATCCTGAGCTGCTCGGCGAGATCCGCGAGATCCTGCCTGAGCGCACCCAGGTGGTCAGCGCCTCCGAGCAGGCCGCCGACGATGCGGCAGACACAAACGAGTTCATCACCTTCCTCCAGGGCTTCCTGCTCGCGTTCGCCGGGATCGCTCTCTTCGTCGGCAGCTTCGTGATCGCGAACTCGCTCTCGATCACGATCGCCCAGAGGACGCGCGAGTTCGCGACCGTGCGCACGCTCGGCGGCTCGCGCCGCCAAGTGCTGATCTCGATCGTGATCGAGGCGCTCGTGATTGGGGTGCTCGCGTCGGCTGCCGGGCTCTTCATCGGGCTCGGGCTCGCCAAGGGGCTCTTCAAGCTCTTCGACGCGGTCGGCTTCACGTTGCCGAACAACGGCCTCGTCTTCGAGACGCGCACGATCGTCGTATCGTTGCTGGTCGGGATCCTCGTGACGGTGCTCGCGAGCCTCCGCCCGGCGATCCGTGCAACCCGCGTGCCGCCGATCGCCGCCGTGCGGGAGGGAGCGACCCTGCCCGAGTCCCGTTTTGCGCGCTTTCGTACCATCGGCTCGCTCGCGCTGACCGCGCTGGGGTTCGCTGCGCTCGGCTACGGCCTCTTCGGCGACGGGCTTGGAACGACGCAGCTGCTGACCTGGATGGGTCTCGGCGCCCTCTTGATCTTCGTCGGCGTCGCGCTCTTCGCGGCCCGGATCACGCGACCACTCGCAACCTTCGTGGCGCCGATCGGAACGTGGGCTGTGGTCGTTCTCTCGGCCCTCGTGTGGCCGTTCTTCACGCTGCCGTTCTGGCTCCTGCGTGTCGCGGCGTTCGGTCCGGGAAGCGCCGCGGGCCGCACGGTTGTCGGCGTTCTGGGCGTGGTGCTGAATCCGCTGGTGGCGCTCGTCGTCCTGGTGATGTGGCTGCGCAGCGCCGTGAGCTCGTGGCAGCCCGAGTGGCCAATCGACTTCCCCGGGATCGTTCCCGACTGGACGATGAACCGGGTCGGGAGCGAGAACACTCGCCGCAACCCGCAGCGCACCGCGTCCACGGCTGCGGCGCTGATGATCGGGCTCGCGCTCGTGACGCTCGTCGCGGTGCTCGCGGCCGGGATCACGACCACGTTCCGCAGCGCCGTCGACGACATCTTCACCTCCGACTACGCGATCACGGCGCAGAACAACTTCTCCCCGATCCCGACGACCGCAGCCGAGGCGGCGGCGGAGGCGCCCGGGGTCGAGGCGATCGCGAGCGTTCGCACCGCAGAGGCGCGGATCTTCGACTCGAACGAGTTCGTAACCGCCGTCGAACCGGATGCGAGCGAGGTGCTGACGCTCGAGTGGATCGAAGGCTCGCAGGCCGTGCTCGCCGAGCTCGGGCGGGACGGGGCCTTCGTCGACGACGACTACGCCGCCGACCACGACCTCGCTGTCGGCTCGCCGGTCACGATCCAGGTGCCGTCGGGAGAGAAGGTCGAGCTCGTCGTCAAGGGCATCTTCGAGCCACCGACGGGAGGCTCGCCTTTCGGCCACGTCACCTTCTCGAGCGCGCGCTTCGACGAGGAGTACGAGTCGCCGCGGAACCTCTACACCTTCGCGCAGATGAACGGGGACGTGACCGAGGCGAACACGGCTGCGCTCACCGCTGTGCTCGCCGACTTCCCGAACGCGAAGGCGCAGACGCGCGACGAGTTCGTCGACAACCAGATCGCCGGCCTCTCGTCGATCCTGAACATCCTCTACGTGCTGCTCGCGCTCTCAGTCGTCGTCAGCCTCTTCGGGATCGTGAACACGCTCGTGCTGACGGTGTTCGAGCGGACGCGCGAGCTCGGGATGCTGCGGGCAATCGGGATGACGCGGCGGCAGGTGCGGCGGATGATCCGGCACGAGAGCGTGATCACCGCGCTGATCGGCGGTGTGCTTGGGATCCTGCTCGGGATCGTGCTCGGCGGCCTGCTCGTCGCCCGGGTCGAGTTCATCGAGTTCGCGCTGCCGACGGTGCAGCTGATCGTGTTTGCGGTTATGACCGTGATCGTCGGGATCCTCGCCGCGATCTTCCCGGCCCGCCGGGCGGCGAGGCTCGACCCGCTGAAGGCCCTCCAATACGAGTGACCTACTGGCTCGGAGTCGTCTCTCGCGCGCACGTCAAGCGCGGAGTCGAGCTCGGGATCGCCCAGATCGGTCACGGGAAACGCGCCGGCCTCCACCGGATGCAGCCGGGGGACTGGCTGATCTACTACTCGCCACGCGAAAAGCTGGCGGCAGGCGTGCCTCTGCAGGCCTTCACGGCGATCGGCCGGATCGCCGACGGCGAGATCTGGCAGGCCGAGGAGGGCGAGTTCAGGCCGTGGCGTCGATGTGTCCGGTACGCGAGCGAGGCCGTCGACGTCCCGATCGGGCCACTCGTCGGCTCGCTCGATCTGACGGTCGAGCGGAACTGGGGAGTCAAGCTCCGCCGAGGCCTGCTCGAGCTCACCGAGCACGACTTCGACCTGATCCGGACCGCCATGGGCGTCGATCAGCCCGCGCTGTAGGCTCGATCGATGGGGGTCACGCTGTGCGACGTCGGCCCGCGGGACGGGCTCCAGAACGAGCCTGAGACGCTGGCGGCGGCCGTGCGCGCGGAGCTCGTGCGGCGGCTGGCCGCGAGTGGGCTGCCGCGGATCGAGGCGGCCAGCTTCGTCGACGCCGAGCGGGTGCCGCAGATGGCCGGCGCTGAGGAGGTCGTCGTGGCGGCGGGTCAGGTCGGCGCCGAGCTCTCCGGACTTGTCTTGAACTCGCGCGGCTACGAGCGGTTGGCGGCGACGACGCTCGCCCGCGTCAACGTCACGTTTGCCGCCACGGAGAGCTTCAACCGGCGGAACGGCAACGCCTCGCTGGCGGAGGCCATCGAGCGCGCGGAGCAGATCGTCGTCGCGTCGACTCTCCCAAGCACCGTCACGATCAGCTGCTCGTTCGGCTGTCCTTTCGAAGGCGAGGTCGATCCGGGTGTCGTCGCAGGGCTCGCCGAGCGTTTCGTCGCTGCCGGTGCCGGCGAGATCGTTCTCGCGGACACGATCGGAGTTGCGACGCCGGGGCCGGTGCGCCGGCTCGTCGCGAGTGCTCTGACCCTCGGCGCGCCCGTCGGAGGCCACTTCCACGACACGCGCCACACCGGGGTCGCCTGCGCCTGGGCCGCGTATGAGGCGGGCGCGACCGTGCTCGACGCCTCTGTGGGCGGACTCGGCGGTTGCCCGTTCGCGCCGCGGGCGACGGGCAACGTCGCGACCGAGGATCTCGTCTACCTACTGGAGCGTGAGGGCGTCAACACGGGTGTAGACCTCGACGCCCTGATCGGAGTGGCTCAGTGGCTCGAGGAGCTACTCGGCCGCGAGCTTCCCGGACGCGTCTATCGCGCCGGGACGTTCCCCGGCTGATCCACGCGAACGACTCCGGCCTCGGCGAGCCGGTCGATCTCGGCCCGGTCGTAACCGGCCTCCGCGAGGATCTCGGCGGAGTGTTCGCCGAGGAGCGGCGGACTACTGCGGTGGAGGACGCGCTCGCCGTCGGCCGAGAACGGAGGCGCCACGATCGTTCGGCCGGCGAGCTCCTGGAGCATTCCAGTCGCGCGCGTCTGGTCGTGCGTTGCGACCTTGCCGACGTCGAGGACGGGCGAAGCGGGGACTCCCGCGGCGCGCAGCCGCTCGAGCAGCTTCTCCGTCGAGTGCTCGGCGAGGCGCGGCCGGAGCAGCGAGACAAGCTCGTCGCGGTACTGGACACGAAGCGGATTCGAGCCGAAGCGCGCGTCGCTTGCGAGCTCCGGCGCGTCGAGAACCTCGCAGAGCGAGGCGAAGAGCCGGTCGTTCCCGGCGACGATCATCAGCTCGCCGTCGGCAGTGGGGAAGACCTCGTAGGGGGCGATCAGGGGGAACGCGGTGCCGTGCCGTCCGGGAGCCTCGGCACCGGCGAGAACGTCCGAAACCTGGTACGGCAGCAACGAGAGCGCGGTCTCGTAGAGCGAGAGGTCGAGCGTTCGACCGTTGCCCTCGTGGAGCGCGGAGACGATCGCGAGCGCCGCCCAGACTCCGGTGCCGATGTCGATCAATGAGACGCCGACACGCACGGGGGGTCGGTCGGCCTCGCCCGTCACGCTCATGATCCCGGCCGCCGCCTGCATCAGCGGGTCGTAGCCGGGCTCGGCCGAGAGCGGTCCGCGCCGACCGAAAGCGCCGATCGTGCAGTAGACCAGCTTCGGGTTGCGGGCCCGCAGCTCGTCCGGCCCGATCCCGAGTCGCTCGGCCGTGCCCGGTCGCAGGCTCTGTACGGCGACTTCCGAGCGCTCTGCCAGCCGCAGGAGCACCTGGCGGCCGCGCTCGTCCTTGAGATCGAGGGCCAGCGAGCGCTTGCCGGCGTTGGCGGAGAAGAACATGACGCTGCCACCCTCGAAGAACCTCGGCCCCCAGTCGCGCGCCTCGTCGCCCCGGCCGGGATGCTCGACCTTGACCACGTCGGCGCCGAGAGCTGCCAGGATCTCGGTCGCGGTCGGTCCTGCGAGCGAGCTCGTCAGATCGAGCACGCGCACGCCCTCGAGGGGTAAAAACGGCACGACGCGCATCATGGCTGGAAGGATGGGGCTGTGTTCGAGACCTTCGTGGACGCGGTCTCCGGTTCCTCGTGGAGCTACGGCGTCGTCTTCCTCGTCGCGATGCTGGACGCCTTCTTCCCGGTCGTCCCGAGCGAGGCGACTGCAATCGCCGCGGGCGTGGTGGCGGGCGCGGGCGACCTGCGGCTCGAGTTCCTGATCCCGGCCGCCGCGCTCGGCGCGATCGTGGGCGACAACATCTCCTATGCGGGCGGCCATTTCCTGGGCGAGCGCGTCACGAATCGCTTCTTCAGCGGCGAGAAATCGAGGAAGCGGCTCGCCTGGGCGGAGCGGATGCTCGCGGAGAGGGGCGGCTACCTGATCGTCGTCGCCCGCTTCATTCCGGGCGGGCGCACCGTGACCACGTTCACGGCGGGTTTCGTCAAGACCTTTCGGTGGCGGCGGTTCATCTTCTTCGACGCGATCGCGGGGGCGATCTGGGGCGCGTACACCGTGCTGCTCGGCTACTTCGGCGGGAAGACGTTCGAGGAGGAGCCCTGGAAGGGACTCGTCCTCGCGTTTGGAATCGCGGTCGCCGTTACGGTTGCGATCGAGGCATATCGACATCTACGCCGTCGTGGCGCCCACGCCTGAGGCCGAGATCGCGCATCCCGCGGTGCGCGACGATCGCGGCTAGTACCAGCACGATGAGGGCGAACAGGCCGTGCAGGCCGTGGACGTACGCCGCCGACTTGCTCACCACCTCGTCCGAGTCCTCCGGCAGGAGGAAGATCTGCACCGTTCCGACCACGAAGAGCATGAACGTGAAGCCGATCCAGCGCCACTGCTTCGGCCAGGCACCGAACGCCGTCAGGAAGACGAGCAGCTCGAAGCCGTGGATGAAGAGGCCGCCGACGATGCCGTGGGCGTCGAGGGCGCCTTCTCCCGCACCGATCGTGTAGGAAGCGATCAGGTACGCCTGCACGAAGATCAGCAGGACGATGAGCGAGGACAGCACGAAATTGATCCACAGGAAGGTTCGTCTCATCGCGACGACCATAAACGGCGCGGCAGCTAGCGTGCAACCGTGCGCCTCCACGTCACCGGAGCGACGGGATATCTCGGCTCCGAGCTCGTTCGGCTGCGGCCCGACGCGTCGAGCGAACGGGTCGAGGTCCGCGACTCGGAAGCCGTGAGCGCGCTCCTCGAACGCGTGCGGCCCGAGGTCGTGATCCACACCGCCTACCGGCAGGATGGGCCGGACTCTCGCGCGACAAATGTCGAGGGCGCCGAGAACGTGGCCCGCGCCGTCGCCCGCATCGGCGCCCGGCTCGTCCACCTTTCCTCGGATGTCGTCTTCGCCGGGCGCAAGGGCGCGCCGTACGTCGAGGAGGACGAGCTTTCGCCGGTGAACGACTACGGCCGCACGAAGGCCGAGGCCGAGTGGGCGGTCAGGGGACAACACCCGCGGGCGCTCATCGTCCGAACGTCGCTCATCTACGGAGGAGAGAACCCGTCGAAGCACGAGCTCGCAGCGGCGGGGCCTGGCCCCTGGTACACGAACGAGATCCGCTCGCCGGTGCAGGTGACCGATCTCGCGCGAGCGCTCCTCGAGCTGGCCGCGCTCGAGGTGTCCGGGTCACTGCACGTCGCGGGCGCTGACGCGGTCTCCCGTGCCGAGCTCGCGGAGCTCGTCACGCGTCGCCCGGTTGCGACTGCCGAGGCGCCGTCGGCGCGCTCGCTCGACTGCCGGCTCGACTCCTCGCGGGCTCAAACCTTGATCCGCACGCGACTGCGCGGTGTTCGCGAGGTGCTCGCGTGAACCGCCTCGCGGGAGAGACCAGCCCCTACCTGCTCCAGCACGCAGGGAATCCGGTCGACTGGTACCCGTGGGGCGAGGAGGCGCTGACTCGAGCCCGCGACGAAGACCGGCCGATCCTGCTCTCGATCGGCTACGCCGCGTGCCACTGGTGCCACGTCATGGAGCACGAGTCGTTCGAGGACGAAGCGATCGCCGTGCTCATGAACGAGCGGTTCGTCAACATCAAGGTCGATCGCGAGGAGCGGCCCGACCTCGACGCTGTCTACATGGAGGCCGTCGTCGCCCAGAGCGGTCACGGTGGGTGGCCGATGACGGTCTTCCTGACGCCGGCCGGGGAGCCGTTCTACGGCGGGACGTACTTCCCGCCGGAGGAGCGGCACGGGTTGCCGAGCTTCCGCCAGGTGCTGACGGCGCTCGGGGATGCCTGGCGGGATCGGCGCGACGACATCGCCCGCTCGGCCGCGCAGCTCGTCGAGGCGGTGCGCCACTCGAGCGAGCTACGACCTTCCACTGAGCCGCTCAGCTCCGAGCTCCTCGGCTCAGCTGTCCGCGGCCTCCGACAGCAGTTCGAGCCGGTCTTCGGCGGCTGGGGGCGGGCGCCGAAGTTCCCGAACGCGCCCGCTCTCGAGTTCCTCCTCCGCCGCGGTGAGCTCGAGCCGGTCGTGAAGACGCTCGACGAGATGGCGCGCGGCGGGATGTACGACCTGCTCGGCGGCGGTTTCCACCGCTATTCGGTGGACGAGCGCTGGCTCGTGCCGCACTTCGAGAAGATGCTCTACGACAACGCGCAGCTCGCCGCCACTTACCTGCATGCCTGGCTCGTGACGGGGAACGAGCGATACCGAGCGATCTGCCAAGCAACCGTTGGTTACCTACTCCGGGAGCTCCTGCTTCCGGAAGGCGGCCTCGCCTCGGCGCAGGACGCCGACACGAACGGTGTCGAGGGGCTCACGTTCACATGGACGCCGGAAGAGGGGGTACCCGCGGAGCTGCTGGAGCCGTTCGAGCACGGCCGATTCGTCCTTCGAGGCGAGCTCGAGCCGGAGCTCGCGCAGCGGCTCTTCGAGCAGCGTGAGCTCCGCCCGAAGCCGCTCCGCGACGACAAGGCGATCGCCTCCTGGAACGGGCTCGCGCTCGCCGCCCTCGCCGAGGCGGGTTGGCGCCTCGAGCATCCGGACTGGGTCGCCGCGGCAAGCCGGCTCGGCGAGTTCCTTCTCGGCCCGCTCTCGGACGGCGAGGGCCGCCTCCTGCGCAGCTTCCGCGACGGGCGCACGAGCGGCGCCGCCTACCTGGACGACTATGCGAACGTCGCTCACGGTTTGCTCGAGCTCCACGTCGCGACCGGCGAGCTGCGCTGGCTCGAGGAGGCGAACCGGCTCGCCCGCCTCGCCGTCGAGCTCTTCGCCGACGAGGAGCACGGCGGCTTCTTCCTGGTCGACCTCAAGAGCGATCCACTTGTCGCGAGGACGAAGCCGCTGGACGATCATCCGTTGCCCTCGGGTAACTCGATGCTCGCCCACGTCCTGCTTCGCCTGTCGCGGATCTACGGCGACGACGAGCTCGAGCGGCGTGCGGTCGGGGTGCTGCGGCTCGTCCGGCCTGCGCTCGAGCGGGCGCCCGCCGCGTTCGGCTGGTCGCTGTGCGCGCTCGATCTCTGGCTGAGCCCGCCGCGCGAGCTGGCACTCGTCGGCCCCGTCGACTCGGAGATTGCGCGCGCCGCGCTCGGGCCGTGGCAGCCGAGCACGGTTGTTGCCGTCGGCCCTGCGATCGGCGTGCCGCTGCTCGAGGGGAAGAGTCTCGTCGACGGAAAGCCGGCCGTGTACGTTTGCGAGCGATTCGCGTGCCAGGCTCCCGTGACGGATCCCGCTCTGCTCTGACCTCGCGTCCGTACGGTGACCCCGACGACCTCAGGGCGCTCCACGCCGTTGCCCGCGCGGTCTGGCGGCGCGACAAGCCGCACGCGCTGCCGCATGTCGGCGACGTCACCTGGGCGCTCTACCAGCACGAGCCCAAGCTCGCCTGGCCGAAGAAGACGCAGATCTTCGAACGCGACGGCGAGCCCGTCGCGTTCGGGATTCTCTGGCTGCCGCAGACGCTCCAGAGCGCCGTACATCCCGAGCACCGCGACGACGTCGTCTACGACGCCCTACTCGAATGGTTCGCGAATGCTGCCGGGGACGAGCTCGACGGCGGCCTGGACGCGCAGCTCCTCGAGAGCGACGGCGAATTCCGGCGCGCGCTCGAGCGGCACGACTACGCGCTGTTGGAAAGCGCCGGGTCGATCGAGCATCGCGTCCGCTCGCTTGGCGATCCGATCGAGCCACTGCAGCTCCCCGATGGTTACGCCGTGCGAAGCGTCGACGGGGAGGACGATCTGGAACGGCGCGTCGAGATCCATCGCGCCACGTGGGAGCCCTCGAAGTTCACGCTCCCGGCCTACCGCGTCCTGCGCACCCTTCCGCCCTACCGCGAGGAGCTCGATCTGGTCGTCGAAGCTCCCGACGGCAGCTTTGCGGCCTACGCGCTCGTCTGGCTCGACGAGGAGAACGGCGTCGGCGAGCTCGAGCCCGTCGGCACTCACCCCAAGCACCGGCGGCTCGGGCTCGGGAAGGCGGTCTGCCTGGAGGCGTGTCTGCGCCTGCGCGAGGCGGGCGCAGACACCGCGGTCGTCTATTCCGTCCACGGCTACCACGCGGGAAAGCTCTACGAGGCGGCAGGTTTCGGAGTCGTCGACCGTCACCTCGAGTACCGTCGAGCTATACCTGAGTTTTAATCCTAACTTCGCCGTCCCGTCATTGTCTTACCCTTTGGAAGCGCGTAAAGTCGCCGGAAGCGGCGCGTTGCTCGGCTCTGTTTACGGTTCCCGCTGTTTTCCAAAGGAGTGTTCATGCGTAGGGTCTCACTGGCTTTGCTCGCTCTTGCCGGGGCGCTCGCCCTGGCGATTCCGGCCGCGTTCGCGAAGGCGGACGCAACGGCGCAAACACCCGGAATTTCGGCCCGCACGATCACGATCGGCGGCACGTTTCCGCTGACCGGCCCAGCGTCGAGCTATGCGCCGATCCCGGCGGGCATGCGGACGTACTTCAGCTACATCAACGCCCGCCGTGGCCCTGACGGAAAGCGCGGCATCTACGGACGCCAGATCGTCTTCAAGTTCTTCGACGACGGCTACAACCCGGTCAACTCGGTGCAGCTCGCCCGCAAGCTCGTGCAGGAGGACAAGGTTTTCGCGACGGTCGGGACGCTCGGGACCGAGGTCAACCAGGCTGTGCAGCCCTACCTGAACTCGGTCGGGGTACCGCACATCCTCGTCTCCACCGGCGCCAGCGACTTCGGCAAGGACTACAAGAAGTATCCGTGGACGATTGGCTGGCAGCCCGACTACGTCGCCGAGGGGCGGCTCTACGGCCTCGACCTGGCCGGGAAGCCGGCCGCGAAGATCGCGATCCTCTACCAGAACGACAGCTACGGCAAGGACTACCTGAACGGCTTCAAGTCGGCGCTCGGCACGGCCAAGTCGAAGCAGATCGTCGGCGAGGAAGCGTTCGAGGTCACGAGCCCGAGCCCGGCCTCGCAGCTCGCGAAGCTCAAGGCAAGCGGGGCGGATCACCTCGTCATCTTCGTGACGCCGCGCCCGACGATCCAGACCTACGCGATCATTCGGGCGCTCGGCTGGAAGCCCGCGCAGATCTACGTCAACTCGGTGTCCGCCACCGACACGTTCATGACGACCGCGGTCGGCGCGTCCAGCGCGGCCACGGTGAACGGCTCGATCAGCTCCGCGTACCTGAAGGATCCCGCGTCCCCGGTCTGGGACAACGACCCGACGGTGAAGCAGTACAAGGCGCTGATGGCGAAGTACAACCCCCGCGGTCGGGTCACCGACGGGCTCAACTTCTACGGTTTCGCCAAGGCTCACACGTTCGTCCGGGCGATGTACAAGGCCGGGAAGAATCCGACGCGGGCGGGCCTGATGAAGGCGCTCCTCTCGTTCGACGAGACGAGCCCCTACGCGCTCCCGGGCGTCCGACTGAAGACGTCCGCGACCGACCACTTCATCATCTCCCAACAGCAGAAGATCCGGTTCGGCGACGGTCGCTGGACACTGTTCGGCAAGCTCACCGACGGGCGCCCCCGCGGGTAGCGCTCGCTCGTTGCTCGACGCTTCCGGGGCCGGCCATTTGCCGGCCCCGGTTGCGTCCAGGCTCCTCGTCTAGGCTGGCACGGTGGACCTGGCACTCACCTCGGAGCAGGAGCTGATCCGCGAGTCCGCGCGCGAGCTCTGCCGCGCCGAGCTCGTCCCGAACGCGCAGGCCTGGGATCACGCCGAGGAGCTGCCACGCTCGCTCGTCGCCACGCTCGCCGAGGCCGGCTTCCTTGCGGCGGCGCTGCCGGAGGAGCTTTGGGGCGGCGGGCTCGACTCGGTCTCGTACTGCCTGCTCTGCGAGGAGCTCGGGAAGGCCGACTCGTCGGTGCGTGGGATCGTCTCGGTCTCGAACGGGCTCTACGGCAAGACGATCGCGAAGTGGGGGAGCGACGCGCAGCGCGCCGAGCACCTACCCGGGCTGGCGAGCGGCGAGGCGCTCGGCTGCTACGCGCTCACCGAACCGGGGTGCGGCTCGGACGCGGCCGCGCTGGCGACGCGAGCCGACCGCGACGGCGACGACTGGGTGCTGACGGGCTCGAAAGTCTTCATCACGCTCGGCTCATGGGCGGCCACGGCGATCGTCTTCGCCCGCACCGGCGAGCCGGGGCCGCGCGGGATCACCGCCTTCCTCGTTCCGACCGACGCGGACGGCTTCGCCGCGCGCCCCATGAAGGGCAAGCTCGGCCTCCGTGCCCAGGACACCGCAGAACTCTCGCTCGACGGCGTTCGCGTGCCCGACTCGGCGCGGCTCGGCGCGGAGGGGCAGGGCTTCAAGGTCGCGATGTCCGCGCTCGACAACGGGCGGATCTCGCTCGCCGCCGGCTGTGTCGGGATCGCCCAGGGCTGCCTCGATACATCCGTCTCCTATGCGAAGGAGCGCGAGGCGTTCAAGCGGCCGATCGGTGGCTTCCAGCTCGTCCAACAGCTGCTCGCCGAGATGCACGTCGAGACCGAGGCGGCCCGCCTGCTCACCTGGAAGGCGGCGTCGCTCGCCGATTCCGGGCAGCCGTACACGACGGAAGCCGCCGTCGCCAAGTGGTACGCGAGCGAGGCTGCAGTCCGTGCCGCGAACGCTGCGGTGCAGGTTCTCGGCGGCTACGGCTACGTGGACGAGTATCCGGTCGCCAAGTACCTTCGCGATGCCCGCGTGACCACGCTGTACGAGGGCACGAGCCAGATTCAGACCCTGATCGTCGGCCGCGCCCTCACCGGCGAAGCCGCCTTTTCCTAAGGAGAGCCAGATGCCCGAAGCCGTGATCGTCAGCGCCGTCCGTACCCCGATCGGTCGCGCAGGAAAGGGCTCGCTCGTCGCCGAGCGTCCCGACGACCTCCTCGCGTTCGCGATCCGCGAGGCTGTCGCGCAGGTGTCGGGGCTCGAGCCGAAGGAGGTCGTCGACGTGATCGTCGGGTGCGGCTTCCCGGAGCAGAAGCAGGGGATGAACCTCGCTCGTCGCGCGGCGTTGCTCGCGGGTCTGCCTCACTCGGTGCCCGGCACGACGGTCAATCGCTTCTGCGCCTCCTCGCTCCAGAGCGCTCGGATGGCCTTCCACGCGATCAAGGCAGGGGAGGGCGACGTCTACGTTGCGGCCGGGGTCGAGTCGATCTCGCAGGTGAACGGCTACCCGAAGGACGCCGAGGAGCTGCATCCGAAGCTGATGGGCGAGGGCGCGATTGCGGACGTCTACATCCCGATGGGGATGACCGCCGAGAACGTGGCCGAGCAGTTCGACGTCTCCCGCGAGGACATGGATCGTTTTGCGCAGCAGTCGCAAGAGCGGGCAGTCGCGGCGCAGGTCTCCGGCCATTTCGCGCGCGAGCTGACGCCGTATCCGCGCGCCGATGGAACGGTCGTCGACGCAGACGACGGGCCGCGCGCCTCGTCGACCTACGAGAAGCTCCAGGAACTCGCTCCCGTCTTTCGGGAAGACGGCAAAGTGACCGCTGGGAACTCGTGTCCGCTGAACGACGGCGCGGCAGCGCTCGTGATCATGTCCGACGAACGGGCGACCGAGCTGGGCGTGAAGCCGCTGGCGCGGATCATCGCGAGCTCGGTTACCGGGATCGGCCCTGAGATCATGGGCGTTGGTCCGATCAACGCGATCAAGGTCGCGCTCGAGCGCGCCGGAATGACGATCGACGACGTCGACGTGATGGAGTTGAACGAGGCATTCGCGGCGCAGGTGATTCCCGTCTGCCGCGAGGTCGGCGTGGATCCGTTCTCCGACAAGCTGAACCCGCACGGCGGCGCGATCGCGCTCGGCCACCCCTACGGGATGACCGGCGCGCGGATCATGTGCACGTTGCTGAACGACCTCGAGACCATGGATCGCACGATCGGGCTCGAGACGATGTGCGTCGGCGGCGGGCAGGGGATGGCGATGCTCGTCGAACGGCTTCGCTGATCGAGGCGCTCCGGTCGGTCGCGCACGAGGTTGCGGCTGAATGGAGTCTGGAGCTCGGGAAGCCGTTTGCGCTCGCGCGCCACTCGTACGTGGCGCCCGCAGGCGAGTGCGCGGTGCTCAAGGTGACGCCGGCCGAGGACGACGAGTCCGACGAGGAGGGCGACGCGCTCGCGCTCTGGGGCGGGGACGGCGCCGTCAGGCTCTTGCGGCGCTACCCCGAGCGACGGGCGCTCCTGCTCGAGCGTGCGCGGCCGGGAAGAGACCTCTCGGAGTTCCCCGAGGACGAGGCGACGGCTTTCGCGGTCGAGGTCGGGCAGCGACTCTGGCGTCCGGCAGCCGAGCCGTTCCGCTGGATCGGCGACCACGTCCCGCGCTGGCTCGCGGCGGAGCCGTCGGAGCTGACACCGCTGGCGCTCGAGCTGTACGCCTCGCTCGACGTCGGACGTTCGACGCTCGTACACGGCGACCTCCAGCATCACAACATCCTCGACGCAGGTGGGAGGCACGTCGCGATCGACCCGAAGCCGATGCTGGGCGAGCCCGAGTACGACGTGCCCCCGTTCCTCTGGAATCCGCTCGCCTACCGGATGACCGTTGCGACGACTCGCCGCCGCCTCGCGGCCTTCGCAGCCGCCGGGTTGGACGAGGAGAGGATGATCGCCTGGACCGTGATCCGTGGCGCTTACCTGCGTGCCGACCCGGATGTAGTCGCAGTGATCCGGGCGCTCGGCTAGCGGTCGAGGTGATCCCGGAACTGGGCCCAGTAATGCTCCATCGTCGTCTCGCGGGCAGGGTGGAGCGGGTCGTAGGGGATGTAGTTGACGGTGCGGACGATCCAGCCGTCCTCACCGAGATCGAGGACGTTGATGCACGCCGGTGCCTGCTCGAAGGTGCCGAAGTAGGTGCGGTCGCCGGAGAGCGCGTAGGAGATCACGATCCGATTGACGCCGCCGTGGAGGACGGCGAGCGCCGTGTGCCAATCGCGCGCGAGCAGCCGCTCCAGTGCCGGGTGGACACGATCGAGCGCCTCGCCGAGCGACTCGCCGCCGAGGAAGCGCTCCCCCTCGTCCTTGATCCTCAGCGCTCCGACGAACGCGCGCTCGAGCTCCTCCGGTGGAATCGCGTCGAGCCGGCCGCCCCGCCACTCGGCCAGCTCGGGCCACCGCTCGACCTCGAGCCCCGGCGCGACGAGCTCGGCCGTCTCGGCCGTGCGGGGAAGATCGCTTGCGACGACCAGGTCGAGCTCGATCTCGGCCAGGGCATCGCGCGCCGCCTCCGCTTGCGCGCGGCCGTTCTCGGTCAGCGGCACCTGCTCTGGATTGATCGGGCGACCCGCCTCGTCGACGTACGACACCTCGGCGTGTCGCATTAGGTAGAGCCTTCGCCTCATCCGGAGCCGACCTCGCCGAGCGCCACCTTGATCTGCTCGACTCGCTGCTCGACAGGCCCGGTGACGGTGACGTAGGGAATTCCACGGCGCTCGAGATCGCGCGCCTGCTGCTCCTGGAACTCCCCCGACGCCGCGCCTGCCATCTCGCGTGTGCCGTCCTGGATCCAGCCGAAGTCGTTGGCGCAGAGAAACCAGGTGTAGTCGGCAACGGTTCGGTCGACGAGCTCGTGCAAGCGCCCGTCCGCGGTGCCGTACGACCGCAAGGACCAGTGCAGCGTCGTCCAGGCATTCGTGTCGCAGAAGAGGAACCTGCGGGCGTGGCGGGAGGCGGCGTCCTCGCGCTGCCGCTGCCGCCGCGCCATCTTCAGGTGGTCGGCGAACGACCCCTCGAGCCCCTGCGCCTCCCAGAGCTCGCGGCCGAACTCGTGGGTCCAGAGCGTGCTCAGCTCCTCCGCCATGCGCTGCGCGAGCGTCGACTTGCCCGTCGACTCGGTTCCGACGAAGACGACGCGCTCGATCAGCGAGGAATAGACGAGTGGATCGAGCCAGCCGCGGTAGGCGTACGGATCGGAGCGGATCACCGTGCCCGAGGTCGGAACCAGCGTCCTCGCCTCGTCGACGAGCACGTGCTCGGCTCCCAGCAAGCCGGCAAACCGTTCGTACCCTCGCTCGCTGGAGAAGATCGTGTCGAAGCGGCCCAGGAACGCGACACCGGCCGCGTAGATCTCGGCATACGCGGGGTCGTCGGCGTCGAGGTGCTCGGCCAGCGGATCGTCGAGCGCCAGGATGTTCTCGATTCCGGGATAGAGCTCGCGCAGCCACCAGAGTCTGAGCTCGACCGGCATGCGCTCCCCGTCCGGCCGGCGGCTGTCGTAGACGACGATCGTGAGCTCGTCGACCTGCGATAGCGCGGTCTCGATCATGAGCTGGTGGCCGCGGTGCAGCGGTAGGAACTTCCCGAAGACGAGCCCTCGCTTCATGCGGCGATGGCCTGCGGAAGCTCTTCGTCGCTCCAGTCGGTGTTCTCGTCGCACACCCATTGGAGCCAGCCGGCGACGTTGATCGCCTGGTAGACGAACGTCAGTGCGAATGGCCCCCAGAGCCCGCCGTGGAAGAAGAGTGGCCAGGCGCAGACATTCGAGAGGCTCCACGCGATCCAGTTCGCCTTGTAGCGGAAGGCGTCGAGCCACATCGCGGCGATCGCGAACACGACGCTCCCCGCTTCGAGCGTCCACCACAGTGTGTAGGCGTACCCCTCCATCCCGCGGTACGCATAGACGCTGTAGGCGAACACCGCGAGTGCGAGCGCCGTCCCGGCGAGGTCGGTGCGCACCCGGGGGCGCCAGCCGATGCGGGATCCGACGAGCGTCCACTGGAGCATCCCGTAGGCGGCGAAGACGAGGAAGCTGACCTGGAGCCAACCAAGGAGCGGCAGCCCGCTCGAGAAGAAGAGAGCACACCAGAGGCCTGCGTTGACGATCATCCAGGCCCAGTAGCCCTGGCTCTTCCAGACGAGGAAGACCGTCGCGATCACCGCTGCGAGGCCGCCTCCCCAACCCTCCACGAACGAGCGCCCGCCGAGGTACGCGTATCCGGCTCCGTTGACCAGGACGAACGCGGCGGCTACCGACGCATGCAGGAGCGGGCTGTGCACATGGCGCCCGAGTCGATCGATCATCTCGCCTCCTTGTTGGTTTGCCGCTCGCGCGGCTTCGGGCTCCCGGTATGGGGCCCAGGCGGCTCGATCAGGAACGCCGCCTGTCGTGAAGACGCCTTCAGTGTAGTTCATCCACGTACTTCGCCAGATGCCGCGGATTCGAGACGCGCAGCTTCGCCGCGACCTGCTCCTTCAGGAGCGCGACGGCGTTCTCGGGGACGTTGCCGGCGCGGATCCGACGGGCGAGCTCCCATTCTTCCTCCCGCGCGGGTGTCGCCGTCCCGAGCTCGCGCTCGGCGATCCCGAGCCCGTTGATCGCGACGAGCGTGCGGAACTTGAGCCGGTGGTCGTCGAGAATGGGGAGGATCTCGGCCTGCAGGAACTCGCGCACCGCCTCGGCCAGCTCCTGCGGGGTGGGGCGGTCATGCTGCATGTTGGATCAGATCCAGCAGCTCGTACTCCATCTCGGCCGTAAGGCGTCCGAGCACGGCGAGCTCGACGGAGCGCTCCTGCCCGTTGAAGTGGCGCCGCGACTGGGTCAGGCAGCCGGTCGCCCACTTGACGTTGCCAAAGACCTCCCAGACAACGAGCTCCTCGAGCGAGACCTCTCGGCCGGTCAGCTCGGCGTAGCGCTCGAGGTAGGGCTCTGCATCGGCGATCCCGCCGAGTCGCCGCTCGTCCGCCCCGAAGCGCCAGGCGCGGACGAGAGGCCAGGCGAGATCCTCGACCGGGTCCGCGAGGTGGGCGAACTCCCAGTCGAGCACCGCGACGAGACCCTTCTCGTCGACCGCGACGTTGCCGATCCGCCAGTCACCATGGGAGACGACAGCCTCCCGGTGCGTCGGCAGCCGCTCACGCACCCAGAGCAGGCCCAGCTCGATCGCCGGATGCGGCTCGCCGACCGAGTCGAGCTCCTCGTAGAACCGCGCGACGGCGTCCCCCTGCTCGAGGAAGGCCAGCCGCTCGGGCGGGATCGCGTGGATCTTCGCGAGCTCCTCGGCCAGCTCGAGGTCGAGGCCGGGCGGCGGATTCTTGACGATGCGGCGGCCGATCGTCTCCCCGTGCACTCGTTCCATCACGAACGCCTCCTTTCCCTCGACCTCGCCGAGGTAGGCGATCGGCTCCGGAACCTTCACGCCCGCCTCGTGGACGGCGCGGAGCACCTCGAACTCGTGCTCGAGAGAGAGCGTCGCCTGGTGGATGACGCCGCCGGCCGCACGGCGGACCAGCAGCTCGCGCCCGCCCGCGTCGACTGCCCACGCTTCCTTCGAGGCTCCTCCCGCCAGCAGCACCGCGCGCTCGACGTCCTGATCGAGCGCCGCCGCGAAGGCCTCCTTCACAGCACGAGCTCCGCCATCACCTGGAGCGCCTCGGGCTGCCGGACCTGGAGGACGAGCGTCGAGATCCCCGCCTCCCGCCAGGCCTCGAGCCGCTCGGCGATCCGCTCCTTCGGGCCGACGAGCGCGATCTCGTCGACGAGCTCGTCCGGGACGGCCACGGCCGCCTCGCCCTTCGCGCCGCCGAGGTAGAGCTCCTGGATTCGGGCCGCCGCCTCCTCGTAGCCGTAGCGCTGGGCGAGCGTGTTGTAGAAGTTCTTGCTCCTGGCCCCCATACCGCCGACGTAGAGCGCGAGCATCGGCTTCAGCAAGTCGCGGCACATCTGGACGTCGTCGTCGACGACCACGGGGCAGAGCGGCGCCACGTCGAAGCCGTCCGGCGCGCTCTCGAGCGAGGGGCCGTGTACCTCGCGGAAGCGCTGCGGCGAGAAGAAGATCGGCAGCCAGCCGTCGGCGATCTCGGCAGCGAGCGCGACGTTTTTGGGTCCGATCGCAGCGAGATAGATCGGGACGTCGGCGCGCAACGGCTTCACGATCAGCTTCAGCGGCTTGCCGAGCCCGGTGGCGTCGTCGCCGGAGTAGGGGATGTCGTAGTGGGGGCCGTGGTGTTCGACGGTCTCGCGGCGGAGCGCGGCGCGGACGATCTCGATGTACTCGCGCGTGCGGCCGAGCGGCTTCCCCCAGGCGACGCCGTGCCAGCCCTCGACCACCTGCGGCCCGGAGGTGCCGAGGCCGAGGAGGACGCGCCCGCCCGAGAGGTGATCGAGGCTCGCGACGGTCATCGCGGTCGCGGCCGGGGTGCGCGCCGGCATCTGCATGATCGCGGTGCCGATCCCGATCTGCTCGGTGGTCGCGGCGATCCAGCTCGCGACGGTGACGGCGTCCGAGCCGTAGGCCTCGGACGTCCAGGCGGAGTGGAAGCCGAGTCGGTCGGCCTCCTGCGCAAGCGCGACCGCGGCCCGAGGGTCGTCGTAGCCGAGTTGGAGTCCGAGCTTCATCGGCCGATCCTACGAGACCGAATCGGTTGGGTGGTCAAAGGCGAGGAACCATGCCCTCGGCGCCCTCGACGCGCGGGCCTGGGACGTTCGGGAAGCGGAACGGGAGCGGCTCGCGGCCCGGCTGGCAGACCCAGGCCTGGCCGGTGTCGGCGCTGCGGCCCGCGGCGAGGATCGCGGCGGCGATCTGCTCGGGTTCCATCAGCGGGAAGCGGGCAGCGTCGAGTTCCGCCTGCGCACCCGCGGTCATCGGCGTCCGGACGATTCCGGGGCAGACGAGGTTGATCCTGATCCCGAGCGGCTCCAGCACCGGCGCCATTGAGCGGGCGTAGCCGACGACCGCGTGCTTCGTGAGCACATAGAGCGGATCGGACTCCATCGGGATCAGTCCGGCGAGCGATGCGGTGACGACGAAGGCGCTGCCCTCGCGCAGCTTTGGCGCGAGCGCCTGGACGCCGAAGACCACGCCGTCGACGTTGACGCCGAGGATCCGCCGGTAGTCGTCCAGCGAGCCGTCCCCGGCGGCGAGCACGCCCGCGTTCAGGCAGACGAGGTCGGCGGGCTCGAGGGAATCCCAGGCCGTCCGATCGGCAACGTCGAAGCCGTTGACGAGATCGAGCCCGCACACGTCCGTTCCCTCCGACTCGAGCAGCTCGACCAGCGCACGGCCGATACCGCCCGCGGCGCCCGTGACGATTGCCGTCTCAGGGAACAAGGACGACCTTCCCGGTCGAGCGGCGCGAGGCGATCAGCTCGTGCGCGGCCTGCGCCTCGGCGAGCCGGTACTCGGCGCCGACGACCGGCCGGATCGAGCCGCGCCGCCAGAGCGCGATCAGCTCGCGAGCCTGCTCCTGGACGAGCTGCGGCCTGAAGCCCATCAGCCGCCCCAGATAGAAGCCCTGCACGCCGACGTTGCGGCCGACGAGCCGCGCCGGGTCGACCGGCTCCCAGGCGCCTCCCGCAAAGCCGATCCCGATCGCGACCCCGAGTGGCCGCAGCGCCTTCAAGCAGGCGGCGAAGACCGGGCCGCCGACCGGGTCGAGCGCCACGTCGACGTCGTCCAGCTCGCCGATCTCGTCGTAGGAGACGGTGCTCTCCGCGCCAAGCTCCCGTGCCAGTGCCAGCTTCTCGTCCGAGCCGGCCGCCGCGGTCACGCGGGCACCGAGATGACGCGCGAGCTGGATCGCCGCTGTGCCGACGCCGCCGGCCGCCGCGGTCACGAGGACGTGCGAGCCGGGCCGGATGTGCGCCTGGCGGACGAACGGCAGCCACGCCGTCAGGAACGTCGTCAGGAACGACGCACCCTCCGCGTAGCTCGCGGCGGGCGGCAGGTCGAACACCCACTCCTTGTCGACGGCGACCCGTTCCGCGTAGCCGCCGCCGGTCGTCCGCACGAAGGCGAGCACGCGGCGGCCGTCCAGGTCGCCGGCGACCTCGTTCCCCAGCACGGTCGGCAACGGCGGCGGCTGCGGGTAGTGGCCGAGCCGGATCAGGACGTCGGCGAAATTGATCCCCGCCGCGCGCACCTCGACGCGGGACAGACCCTGGGACACGTCCGGTTCGGCGACGTCCTCTACGGACAGTGGACCGCCGACTTCGTGGAGGACGGCCGCTTTCATCGGCCTGTGAACTGGGGCTTGCGCTTCTCGAGGAACGCCGTCACGCCCTCGGCGCCGTCCTCGCTCCCGAGGATGCGCATGAAGGCCTGCGCCTCGGCGCGGAGCCCCTGGGCGAGCGGGATGTCGCGCGTCTCCGCGGCCAGCTGCTTGACGACGCCCATCGCGAACGGCGAGCGCTCCGAGAGCGTGCGGGCCAGCTCGAGCGCGGCGTCGAGCAGCTCCGCGCGCGGCACCGCCCGCTCCACGAGCCCCCACTCGGCGGCTTGCGTCCCCGAGATCGGATCGCCGCTCAGGTTGATCAGGAGCGCACGGCCGTGACCGATCAGCCGCGGCAGCCGCTGCGTCCCGCCGCCCCCGGGGATCAGGCCGAGCTTGATCTCAGGCTGGCCGAGCTGCGCGTCTTCGGCAGCGATCCTGAGGTCGCACGCCATTGCGAGCTCGAGCCCGCCGCCCAGGCAATAGCCGTGGATCGCGGCGATCACGGGCGTCCGGCCGGCGTCCATCCTTGCGCCCAGCTTCTGGATTCCGCGGGCCGAGCCGGTCTCGGCCGCCTCCTCGATCTGCTCCCGCATCGCCGGGAACTCGGTGATGTCGGCGCCGGCGACGAACGCCTTCTCGCCGGCCCCGCGGACGACGATCGCGCGGATCTCGTCCGAGCGGTCGAGCCGGTCGTACTCGGCCTCCAACTCTTCGAGCAACTGCGCCGACAAGGCGTTGACGGGCGGGTGGTCGAGCGTGACGATCGCAACCGCGCCGTCCTCCTCGACCTTCACGAGCTCAGACATCAATCTCCTTTGATCGCGGGCGTTCTTGGGGCCGCGGGCGGCCCCCTTCAGGGATCTTGCGCGACGGCCATCCGCCTCGCGGGTGGCCGTCTTGCGCGTTCAACGGGGACCCATTCTGAGAGCTCCGTCGAGGCGGATCGTCTCGCCGTTCAGGTACTCGTTCTCGATGATGTGCTTGACGAGGCTGGCGAAGTCTTCGGCGCGGCCGAGCCGTTTCGGGAACGGGATCTGCGACTCGAGACTTGCGCGGATGTCGTCCCGCATCGGGCCGAGCATCGGGGTGTCGGACGGCCCGGGAGCGATCGTGACGACGCGGATCCCCTTCGAGGAGAGGTCGCGTGCAATCGGCAGCGTCATCCCCGCGACCCCCGCCTTCGAGGCCGAATAGGCCGCCTGGCCGATCTGCCCGTCGAAGGCGGCGTTCGAGGCCGTATTGACGATCACTCCGCGCGTGCCCTCCTCGTCCGGCTGGCCGGCGGCGATCTTCTCCGCCGCGAGGCTGAGGACGTTGAAGGTGCCGATCAGGTTCACCTCGATCACCTTCCGGAAGCGGTCGAGTGGGAAGCCGATCACCCGCGCGCCGCCGCCGATCCCCGCGCAGTTGACCGCGCCGTGGAGCTCGTCGCACGAGTCGACGAGCGCGCGCACGGCGTCCGCCTCGGTGACGTCGGTCTCGGGCAGATCCGCGATCACGACCCGAGCGCCCTCGCGCTCGAGCAGCGCTGCGGTGGCTTCGCCGAGTCCCGACAGTCCACCCGTGACGAGGAACGTCTTGCCTTCGATCCTCACGGGGTCGTGGGCGCGGTTGGAAACTGCTCCCGCAGCGCGGTCTTGCGGAACTTGCCGACGGCCGTCTTCGGGATCTCGTCCACGAACACGTAGGCGTCCGGGAGCCAGAACTTGGCGAAGTTGGGGGCGAGGAACTCCCGCAGCTCGTCCGGTGTCGCCGTGTGGCCCTCACGGCAGACGCAGACGGCGAGCGGCCGCTCGTCCCACTTCTCGTGTGGGATCGCGATGACGGCAGCCTCCGCGAGCGCAGGATGCGCCATCAGCGCGTTCTCGAGGTCGACCGACGAGATCCACTCGCCGCCGGACTTGATCACGTCCTTCGAGCGATCCTTGATCATCACGTAGCCCTTGGGGTGGAAGGACGCGATGTCGCCGGTCTTGAACCAGCCGTCGTCCGTCCAGCGCTCGGCCTGCTCCGGCGTGTCGTAGTAGCCGGCGGCGACCCACGGGCCGCGCACCTCGAGCTCACCCATGGCCTCGCCGTCCCACGGGATCTCGTTGCCCTCGTCGTCGATCGCGCGCAGCTCCACGAGCGGGAGCGGCAGGCCCTGCATCGCGACGACGTCGAGCTGCGTCTCCTCGTCGGCCGTGCGGAACTCGCCCACGTAGTCGGAGGCGGTCGCGAGCGGTGAGGTCTCCGTCATGCCCCAGCCGTGCACCACGGTCTTCCCGTGCCGCTGCCGGAAGCCGGCGATCATCGCGCGCGGCGCGGCAGAACCGCCGACGAGCATCGAGTGCAGCTTCGAGAGATCCCAGCGCTCCGGCTCCTTGTCGAGCATTCCGAGGATGCCCATCCAGATCGTCGGCACGCCGGCGGTGATCGTGACGCCCTGTTGTTCGAAATCGTCGAGCAGTGTCTCGGGATCGAGGAACGGGCCGGGGAAGACGAGCTTCGCCCCGACCATGAGGCAGGTGTAGGGGTAGCCCCAGGCGTTCGCGTGGAACATCGGCACGACCGGCAGGAAGGTCTCTTTCTCCGTCACGTGCAGGCCGAGTGGCGCCGCGAGCGCCTCCCCGAGCGTGTGCAGGACGGTCGAGCGATGCGAGTAGAGGACGCCCTTCGGCATCCCGGTGGTGCCGCTCGTGTAGCACATGGCAGCAGCCGTGTCCTCGTCGAGCCCAGGATCCTCGTAGTCGTCCGCGTTCGCCCCCGCGAGCAGCTCCTCGTACGAGTCTTCGACGACGAAGACGTGCTCGATCGTCGTCTTGTCCGCGAACTGCTCCCAGAGCGGCAGCAGGCTCCGGTCGACGATCACGACCTTGTCGCCGGCATGCGTCGCGATGTAACCGAGGTCGTTCGGATGCAGCCGCAGGTTGAGGGTGTGGAGGACGTAGCCGGCACACGGGATCCCCAGATACGCCTCGAGGTGTTGGTAGTGGTTCCAGCAGAGGGTGGCCACGCGATCGCCCGGCTCGAGGCCGAGGCCCTTTAGTGCCATGGAGAGTTGCCGAGCCCGCTTGCCGAAGTCGGCGAACGAATAGGTGTGGAAGCTCCGGTCCGGCATGCGCGTCACGATCTCCTGGTGCGGGAAGTACGTCTCCGCCCGCTTGAGGATGGTCGGCAGCGTCAGCTGGAAGTCCATCATCAGGCCCTTCACGACTCCTCCTTCTTGCCGAAGCCCTGGCGGAGCGCCAGGTCCTCGTCGCTCATGACGTGGCCGTCCCGCTCGACGTAGCCGCCCTTGCCGCCGACGACCAGGAGCACGAGGTCGTCGTCGCCGGCGTTCGAGATCCGGCGCGGCGTCGTCGACTCGACGTGGAAGAGCCCGCCGGGGCCGAGCGTCTGCTCCTCGCCGTCGACCTCGATCTTGGCGATGCCGCTGTGGACGAAGTAGAGCTCGTCCTGCGTGTCGTGGTAGTGGTGGATCCCCGGGAATCCGGGTGGGTAGACGACGCCGTTGACGCCGAACGCCGTGATCCCGAGCGGGCCGCGGATCTTGCGGAAGCCGGGGCCGTCCCCGAGCTCGTCGAGCGATGAGAAAGCGTGTGACATCAGTGCTCGTTCCTCCTCGGCATGTCGGTGTAGACGCGCTCGCCCTTGAAGCGGTGCGCCTCTCTGTCCCAGGGAAAGAAGATCGCGTTGCGCCAGGTCATCGTCTCGCCGGTCGGCTCGTTGTCCAGCCACTTGGCCTTGTGCGTGCCGGTGACGATCGCCTCCTCGACGACGCCCTGCGGGCCGATCACGATGTTCTGGAGCTCGAAGACGATGTCAGGAAAGGCGGTCAGAAGCTCGGTGTAGAAGCGCGCCGCGCCCTCGTGCCCGTGCCAGGAGACGTCGTCGGGATAGACCGTGTAGACGCAGTCCTCGGAGAGCGTCGCGAGCAGGCCCTCGATCGAGCGCGCGTCCTCGGCCTTCGAGTGCGCCTTCCAGAGCTCGCGGATCTCGTCGGCCTCGGCCGGATCGACCTCCATCCGCAGCAGCTCGAGCACTTCCGCTTTCGGGACGGGCATGCGGCTCCTTCTCAGTCGAGGAGTGCGGCCGCGACCACGGCGCGCTGCACGGCTGCATGGCCGCCGAACGCGTCGAGCCACTGCGCGCGCTTGTAGTAGCGGTGCAAGGGGTGCTCCCAGGTGAAGCCGATCCCGCCGTGAACCTGGATCGAACGCTCGCACGCGGTGACTGCCGTCTCGGCGCACTGGGCCTTCGCGGCGGCGACGGCGACCGCGGCTCCCTCGTCCTCCTCGGCGACGCTCCACGCCGCCCAGTAGGCGAGCGAGCGAGCGAGCTCCGTCTCGACGTAGGTGTCGGCGAGCGGATGCGAGACGGCCTGGTAGGTACCGATCTTCTTCCCGAACTGCTCTCGCTCCGAGACGTACTCGATTCCGAGCTCGAGCGCGCGCTGCGCGATTCCGACGGCTTCGAGCGCGAGCGCGGCCAGGAGGCGCAGCCGCACGGGCTCCCACTCCCCTTCGACCGCGTCACCGTCGGAGGAGGTGAGCCGTCCTAGCGGCCGCGTCTCGTCCATCGTCGCGAGCATCTCGCCCTCGGCCGGAACCGATCGCATCCCCTGGGTGAGCACGCGATCGACATGGAGCAGGTCGGGCACGAAGCCGTCGACCTCGACCGACCAGGCCTGCTCGTCGACCTCGGGAAGCGCCGGGAGGACGACTGCGGTCGTCAGGAAAGGGCTGGAGTAGAGCGCCCGGCCGGCCTCCTCGAAGAGGATCGCCTCGTCCAGGAACGAGAGTCCACCGCCGCCGCGCTCCTCCGGAACCGAGACCCCGAGCCAGCCGAGCTCGCGCAGCTCGGCCAGGGGCGCCTCGGGATTCGCCTCGAGGAACGCGCGCGCCTCGCGTCGCAGCTCCTCCTGCTCCTGGGTGAAAGCAAAGTCCATCAGCGGCTGCGGGGGAGTCCGAGCACCCGCTCGGCGATGATGTTGCGCAGGATTTCCGACGTACCGGCCTCGATCGTGTTGCCCCGGCTGCGCAGCTGTTGGTGCTGCCAATAGCCCGGCTGCGCCTTCGAGCTCGAGCCGTTCACGAGCTGTGCCTCCGGCCCGAGCAGCTCCAATGCGAGCTTCGTCACGCGCTGGTTCGCCTCCGACCACCAGAGCTTCGCGCCGGAGCCCTCGGGCCCGGGGATTCCCGTCTTGATCAGCGTCGTCAGTGAGCGGTAGGTCGTGTAGCGCACCGCCTGGAGGCCGATCCACTCGCGCGCGATCACGTCGCGCTGCACCTCGGTGGCGCCGCGCTCCTTCGCGAGCGCTATCAGCTTCCGGATCTGGGCCTCGAGCGCCGCGGTCAGGGCGAACCCGAGGGTGCCGCGCTCGTGCAGCAGTGTCGTCATCGCCACGCCCCAGCCGCCGCCGACCTCGCCGAGCACGTTCTCGACGGGCACCTTCACATCGGTGAAGAAGATCTCGTTGAACTCCGCCTCGCCGGTGATCTGGCGGAGCGGACGCACCTCGACTCCCGGCGAGTGCATGTCGACGATCAGGTAGGTCAGCCCCGCGTGGCTCATGGAGTCGGGGTCGCTGCGCGTAACGAGGATGCACCAGTCGGCGATGTGCGCGAAGGAGGACCAGACCTTCTGGCCGTTGACGACGAAGTGGTCACCATCCTGGATGGCGCTCGTGCGCACTGCGGCGAGATCGGAGCCGGCACCCGGCTCGGAGAAGCCCTGACACCAGATCTCCTCGGTCGAGAGGATCGCGTCCAGCCGTGCCTGCTTCTGCTCCTCGGTGCCGTGGGCGATGATCGTCGGGCCGGCCATCCCGAGCCCAATCACGCCCAGGTGGGAGGGCGCTTCCGCGCGGGCCATCTCCTCGAGGAAGATCGCCTGGTGGCTGTAGGGAGCGCCCGCGCCGCCGTATTCCTTCGGCCAGGTGAGGCCCGCGTAGCCACCCTCGTAGAGCTTCCGGCTCCAGTCGCGGCCCGCCTCCTCGAAGCGGCCGCGGCGCACGTCGTCCGTCAGGTTCTCGCCGATCCAGGCGCGCAGCTCCGCCCTGAACGCTGCCTCCGTCGGCGTGTCCCGCAGGTCCACGGGCTGACTCTAGACGGAACCGGGATTCAGAGCATCACGATCTGGCGGTGGATGCGGCGCATCCACCAGCTAGCGCTTGTCGAGGGTGACCGTGATCCGGTAGGTCGGCGAACCTTCGAAGCCCAACGCATCGGCGGCGTACGTGACGGCGATCTCGTCGGAATGGAGCAGCAGGTGCCGTCAGCCCAGAAAGTCGCCGACCGCGGCATTGAAACGAGCCGGTTCCTCGAGGAAGAGCAGGTGGCCGGCGCCCGGGAACTCGACGAGGGTCGAGCTCGGGATTCGTCGCGCGAGCGCGACGCCGTTCTCGTAGGGGACGATCCGGTCGGCATCGCCGTGGACGACGAGCGTCGGCGCAACGATCTCGTCTACGGGCAAGACCTGCTCGACGAAGCGCCAGCAGGCGTCGTACTGGGCGCGCCAGCACTCGGGCGGTGTCGGGTACTCCAATCGGTCGGCGAGCAGTTGCTCGAACTCCTCAGGGTGCTCATCCGTCCAGCCGGGCGCGAAGGAAAGCGGCATCGAGGCGCGCGCGAACGCGGGTGGGGAGCGATCGGCGTACGCCTCCCAGGTCGCGATCGTCTCGGCCGGGGTCGGAAGGTAGTCAGGCCCGCCGGTGCCCGTGCACACGAGGACGAGCTTCTCCACGAGCTGCGGGTGTCGGAGCGCGAGCGTCTGCGCGATGTAGCCGCCCATCGAGAAGCCGGCCACGTGCGCGTGGCGGCCGTCGAGCGCCTCGGCGGCGTCGTCGGCCATGGCCTCGATCGAATACGGCCCCGGTGGTTTCGGCGAACGGCCTGTGCCGCGATTCTCGACCGCGATCACGCGGAAGCTCTGAGACCAGACCGGAATCTGCCGCTGCCACGACCAGATCGCGTAGCCGAGCCCGGTGATCAGGAGCAGCGGGTGGCCGTCGCCGTGCTCCTCCCGATAGAGCTTCATGAGACGGCGCTTCTCTCCAAGTCGCGGATCGAGTGGCCGCCGATGAGCGCCAGCGTGATATCGAGCTCCGCCGCGAGTTGGCGGATCACAGCCTCGACTCCTGCCCGGCCGCCGACGGCGAGCCCGTAGGCGTAGGGGCGGCCGAGTAGAACCGCGTCGGCGCCGAGCGCTACGGCCTTCAGCACGTCGGAGGCACGCCGGATCCCGCCGTCCATCAGAACCGTCGCGTCGCCACCGACCGCGTCTCGCACCTCCACGAGCGCATCGAGCGAGCCAACGGCGCCGTCGACCTGGCGGCCACCGTGGTTCGAGACGACGATCCCGTCGACGCCGTGCTCGAGTGCGATCCGAGCGTCCTCTGCGGTCAGGACACCCTTGACGAGAATCGGAAGGTCGGTTCGCCGGCGGAGCCAGGCGAGGTCGGCCCAGGTCAGACCGAGGTTCGAGAAGACGGACAGTGCGCGCGCGGAAGCGGTGAGCACGTCGTCCTCCGGCGGCTCGTCGAGCGAGGCGCGGAAGACCGGATCGCTGAAGAACTGCGCGAGCCCCTCGCCCTGGAGGAAGGGCAGGTAGCCGTGCCCGAGGTCGCGCGGCCGCCAGCCGAGCATGAGCGTGTCGAGGGTGACGACGATCGCGCCGTAGCCGGCGGCGCCGGCCCGGTCGACGATGCTGCCGACGAGTTTCCGGTCGTCGAACCAGTAGAGCTGATACCAGCGTGGCGAGTCTCCGAGTTCGGCGGCGACGTCTTCGAGCGAGGTTGACGCAGCGCTCGAGAGGATCATCGGCACGCCGGTCGCGCGGGCAGCGCGCGCGACGCCGAGTTCTGCCTCGGGGTGGGCGATCGAGAGGACGCCGATCGGGGCGAGCAGGAACGGGACCGGCGAGCGCAGGCCGAGCACCTCGACGGAGAGGTCGCGCTCGACGTTTCCTGCGAGCATTCGCGGCCGCAGCCTCCGCGACTCGAACGCTTCCAGATTCGCGCGCATCGTCGCCTCGGATCCCGCACTCCCGGCGATGTAGCCGAACGGCCCGGGATCGAGCGTCTTGCGAGCCCGAGCCTCCCAGTCCTCGGCCGTGATCGGCCACTCGACACCGCCCGCGAGGTAGATCGAGTTCTGCACCTGGCTTCCGGACTCGAGCGGCACTGTGCGAGACTCTATGCCGTGACCGAGCTCGCGATCGAACCGCAGGTCAAGGAGCGCCGCGCTCAGGTGCGAGCGTTCATGGAGGAGCACGTCTATCCGAACGAGTCCGCGCTCGAGCGCGAGGACGAGGCCGCCGACGAGCTGATCGCCGAGCTCCGCGAGTACGCGAAGGCCGCCGGGATCTGGGCACCGCACCTCCCCCCGGAGGCGGGCGGCACCGGCTCCGGGTTCATCGAATACGCGCTCCTGAACGAGGAGATCGGGCGCAGCATGTGGGCGCAGCTCGTCTTCAACTGTCAGGCGCCCGACGCAGGAAACGGCGAGATCCTTCACCTTTTCGGGACGGACGAGCAGAAGGAGCAGTTCCTACGACCGCTCGTCGAGGGGACGGCACGCTCCTTCTTCTCGATGACGGAGCCCGAGGTGTCGGGCGCGGATCCGACGGGGCTCCGGACGACCGCGGTCGCCGACGGCGGCGAATGGGTGATCGACGGGCACAAGTGGTTCTCGTCGAGTGCCCAGGGCGCGACGTTCGGGATCGTGATGGCGGTCACCGACCCGGAGGCGCCCCCGCACCGGCGGATGAGCCAGATCCTCGTCCCGGCAGAGACGCCGGGAGTCGAGGTCGTCCGCCCGATCCCGGTCATGGGGCACGAGGGCCGCGGCTGGTCGACCCACTGCGAGGTCCGCTACACCGGTGTCCGCGTCCCGCTCGAGAACGTCCTCGGCGAGCCGGGCGACGGCTTCCGGATCGCGCAGAAGCGGCTCGGGCCGGGGCGGATCCACCACGTCATGCGCTGGCTCGGGCAGATGGAGCGCGCCTTCGAGCTGATGTGCTCCTACGCGCTCGAGCGCGAGGTCGGGGGCGGCCCGCTCGCGGAGAAGCAGACCGTCCAGAACTGGATCGCGGACTCGGCGGCCGAGATCCAGGCCTGCCGGCTGATGACGCTCGACGCCGCGCGCAAGCTGGACGAGGGCGGCGAGGCTCGCATCGAGGTCTCGCTGATCAAGTTCTTCGCGGCGCGCGTCCTCCACGACGTGATCGACCGCGCGATCCAGGTGCACGGCGGCCGCGGGCTGACCGACCTCAGCCCGCTCGGCCAGATGTACATCCACGCCCGCGGTGCGCGCATCTACGACGGCCCCGACGAGGTGCACCGGATGGTCGTCGCCCGGCGGATCCTGAAGACGTTCGCCGACGGCGGCGTCTACGCCTTCGACTGACCGTTACGGACGTGTCCGGGGTCAGAGCCCGGACACGTCCCGTCGGGATGGTAAAACGCCGACGAGCGGGCGGTCTCCAACGAGTCAGGTCCGTGGCGGCCACGTCCGGGCTTTGACCCCGGACACGTCCTAAAGTGACCTGTAGTCGATTAGCGGAGCTCCGTCTCGATCGCCCGTGCAAGCTCTGCCGGCTCGAAGCCGTCCGGCCCGCGACCGCCCTGGAAGGCGATCCGGCCGTCGCGGCCGATCAGGTAGAGCCGGTCGGGCCAGCCGCCGTAGGCCAGCGCGACGGCGTCGTCGACGTCGTCGACGAGCACTGGAATCCGCGTGTGCAGGCGGACGACGCATGCATCCGCGGCGTCCGCACGTTCCTCGAGCGTCGTCGGATCCAGCAGGGCGATCTCGTCGCGGCGGTTGTCGGCGAGCACCCAGCCGTCTTCGGGATGCGCCTCGCGGATGTAGACGATGAAGAACGTGACCTCGTCTCCGTGTCGTTCGTGCAGCTCCTCCAGCTCGCCCAACTGGCGGCGGAAGGGAGGTCAGGTGTACGAGCCGAAGACGAGCGCGACCGGCTTGCCTGCAAGGTCGGCGAGGCGCACGCGCTCGGCGCTCGGACGGTGTGAGTCGGGATCGAGCAACGGCAGGTCGAAGGCGAATGCGAGCTCGCCGCGTCCGAGCACCGGTGTCATCAGGCTCCGGTAGGCGGGCGAGGTCATCACATCCTCGAGCGCGAGTGGTGAATCCGGTGGCGTCTCGGGCGCGCTCATCCGGGCTCGCGTCGGCTAGCCGACGAGCCGGCGGCGGCGCTGCATGTCCGGGCTCGGCACGTTCACCTTCCAGACGAGGCCGAGCCGGCGGAGGAGCCGGATCACGAGGCCGCCGATGTCGAGCTCCCAGGGCCGAAGGCCGTGGAATGCCGACGACGGGAACGCGTGGTGGTTGTGGTGCCACGACTCGCCGAACGAGATCCATGAGAGCCACCAGACGTTGCGCGACTCGTCCTTGACCTGGAAGCGCCGCGACCCGACGAAGTGGCACACCGAGTTGACCGACCAGGTGATGTGGTGCAGCAGGAAGATCCGGATCAGGCCGCCCCAGAACATGGCCTGCAGCCCAGTGCCGAGTGTGCCGCCCCAGATCCAGCCGGCCACGAACGGAAGCAGGAGCGATGCCGCGACCCACGCCGGGAACCAACGCGAGATGAAGACCATCCCGCGGTCGGCCAGCAGATCCTTCGCGTACTTCGTCCACTCCGCCCGGCCGACGGTGCGGAAGAGCCAGCCGACGTGTGCGTGCCAAAGTCCGGCGATCTTGCCGCGCAGTCCGGGCCCGAAGCCGGCGTGCGGCGAGTGCGGGTCTCCTTCCCGATCGGCGAAGTTGTGGTGCTTGCGGTGATCGGAGACCCAGCGAATCACCGGCCCCTGCACCGCCATCGACCCGAGCACGGCGAGGGAATAGCGAATCGCCTTGTACGTCTCGTAGGAGCGGTGCGTAAAGAGGCGGTGGAAGCCGATCGAGATCCCGAGCGTCGTCAGCGCGTACCCGACGGCGAAGATGATCAGGTCGCGCCAGGTCACGTAGCTGCCCCAGAAGAGGAAGATCGACGCGAGGAAGCCGACGAAGGGAAGCGTCACTCCGACGAGGTTCGTGATCTTCTGACCCCGGCTCATCCGGATCTCGGCGGGGATCTCGGTGCTGATCGCGCTCACGTACGGAGAGATTAGCCGTCCCTCGTTGCCACCGCCCCCGGCGCGACCATAAGGTACGCCGACGCATGGCCCTCCTCTCGCTGCGGAACGTGACGCGCCGCTTCGGCGGCATCGTCGCCCTCGACGGTGTCTCCTTCGACGTCGACGAGGGGCAGATCGTCGGCCTGATCGGCCCGAACGGCGCCGGCAAGACGACCGCGTTCAACGTGATCACTCGTCTCTACACACCGAACGAGGGCGAAGTCGAGTACGCCGGCGAGAGCCTGCTGAAGGCGCCGACGCACGGGATCGTCCGCCGCGGGATCGCGCGCACCTTCCAGAACGTGGAGCTCTTCAAGACGATGTCCGCGCTCGAGAACGTGCTCGTCGGCGCGCACACGCGGGGCCGCGAGACGGAAGCCGAGGCGCTCGAGGCGCTCGACTACGTCGGGCTCGCGCCGATCGCGCGCAGGCCGGTCGCGGGCCTCCCGTTCGGGACGCTGAAACGGGTCGAGCTCGCGCGCGCGCTCGTCGCGAGGCCGACGCTGCTGCTCCTCGACGAGCCCGCGGGCGGCCTCAACCACGAGGAGGTCGCCGAGCTGGGGCGCTTCATCCAGCAGATCCGCGACGACCGGAAGCTGACGGTGCTCCTCGTCGAGCACCACATGAATCTCGTGATGGGCATCTCGGATCACGTCCATGTACTCAATTTCGGCCGCCAGATCGCGGACGGCACGCCCGCCGAGGTGCGCTCGAATCCGGCCGTGATCGAGGCCTACCTCGGCAGTGACGAGACGGCGGCGGTCGAGATGGCGACCGGTGACACCGCGATCCCCGACACCGTGGCGGACGCGACCGCGAAGGACACCGATGGCGCTGCTTGAGCTGCAGGACGTCGAGGCGCGCTACGGCCAGGTGCGCGCCCTCCACGGGGTCTCGCTCGCCGTCGACGAAGGTCAGATCGTGGCGGTACTCGGCGCGAACGGGGCTGGCAAGACGACGACGCTGCGCGCGATCTCGGGCACCGTCAGGCGGACGGGCTCGATCTCGTTTGCCGGCAAGAAGCTCGGCCGCCAGGGGCCGGAGGCGGTCGCGAAGCTCGGCGTCGCGCACGTGCCCGAAGGTCGCGGCACCTTCGGCGAGCTCTCCGTCGACGAGAACCTGCGACTCGGCGCGTACACGCGTCGCGGCTCGCTCGACGCGGACATGGCCCGGATGAGTGGCTACTTTCCCTGGCTCGGGGAGCGCGGCGACCAGCACGCCGGCACTCTCTCCGGCGGCGAGCAGCAGATGCTCGCGCTCGCCCGCGCCCTGATGGGCCGGCCGAAGCTGCTGCTGCTCGACGAGCCGTCGCTCGGGCTCGCGCCGCTCGTCACGCGTGAGATCTTCCGAATCGTGCGCGAGCTGAACGAGGAGGAGGGGCTGACCGTGCTCGTGGTCGAGCAGAACGCGGCGATTGCGCTCGAGGTGGCAGCGCGTGCGTACGTGCTCGAGGTCGGCAGGGTCGCAGTGTCCGGGACGAGCGAGGAGCTCGCCCGCGACGAGTCCGTCCGGAAGTCGTACCTGGGGTATTAGTGCCTCACACGGCGATAGTTAGGGCACCTCTGACGCGCGATCTGCGGCGCGCTGAGGCGTCCTCGGTCGCGCCCAGGCCCTCCGGCCAGGACGCTCCCTGCGTCCTTGCATCGCTTGCAGCTCGCACGCCAGAGGCGCGAAACCGTCACCGTGTGAGCCACTGACGTGGCAGCATTCTTCCAACAGGTTGTCGCGGGTCTCGCGACCGGGGCGATCTACGCGGCGCTCGCCCTCGCCCTCGTCCTGATCCACCGCGCGACCGGCGTGATCAACTTCGCCCAGGGCGAGATGGCGATGTTCACGACCTACATCGCCTGGACGCTGACCGCGAACCACGGCTGGTCGTACTGGCCCGCGTTCGTGGCGACGCTGCTCTTCGCGTTCGCGCTCGGCCTCGGAATCCAGCGGATCATCATCCGGCCGATCGAGCGCGGCCCGATCCTGACGATTGTGATCATCACGATCGGCCTCGTGCTCGTCTTCAACGGCGCTGCGGGCTGGATCTGGTCCGCCGAGGTACGCGCCTTCCCGAGCCCGTTCCCGAACGACACGTGGAACGTCGGCGGGGTTGCGATCTCCGTGCAGGATGTCGGCACGTTCGGCGTCGTCGTCGTGCTCGTGCTCTTGCTCGCAGCGTTCTTCCGCTTCACGAAGATCGGCCTCGCTCTGCGCGCGTCGGCGCTGAATCCCGAGGCGAGTCGGCTCGTCGGCGTGCGCGTGGGCTGGATGCTCGGGATCGGCTGGGGGCTCGCCGCCGTGCTCGGAGCGGTGGCCGGGATGCTCGCCGCCCCGACGATCTTCCTCGATCCGAACCTGATGCAGGCGATCCTGATCTACTCGTTCGCTGCGGCCGTGCTCGGTGGGATCGACTCGCCGTTCGGAGCCGTCGCGGGCGGGCTCCTCCTCGGCGTCGGGCTCAACCTGATCGGCGCCTACGTCGACTTCATCGGCGCCGATCTGCGTCTCCCGGTGGCGCTCATGATCATCCTGGTCGTGCTGCTCGTTCGTCCAGCGGGGCTCTTCGGCAAGGCGGTCACCAGGCGCGTATGAGCCGGCCACACCTCAAGCAAGCGGAACTCGTCCGGATGGCGTTCTTCCTGCTCGCGGCGGCCGCCGTGCTGCTCCTGCCGCGCCTGATCAGCGACTTCCGTGCGCAGCAGTTCGCCTACGTCGGGATCTACCTGATCGCGCTTCTGGGGCTCAACGTCCTCACCGGCTTCACCGGCCAGATCTCGCTCGGCCACGGCGCCTTCATGGCGATCGGCGGCTACACCACCGCGATCCTGATCTCCGACTCGGACCCTGCGTTGAAGATCGGCTCGCACGTCTTCTCGAACGATCTGAAGGATCTCTGGACGATTCCCCTTGCCGGGCTGATCGCGGGTTTCGCCGGCTTCCTCTTCGGCTTTCCCGCCCTGCGGCTGACCGGCCTTTACCTCGCGCTCGCGACGTTCGCGATCGCCGTCGCGACTCCCGCGGTGATCAAGAAGTTCGAGACGTTCACCGGAGGCGGCGGCGGGATCCAGCTGTTCGGCCTGGAAGGACTGACCGCGACGCCGAAGACCGACCCGACGACGTTCGAGTCGACCGAGGGCGTGACCGTCCTCGGGCAGGAGATCACCACCTTCAACGACTGGCTCTACTACCTGAGCTGGGCGATCGCGATCGTCATGTTCGCGCTCGCCTGGGCGCTCCTACGCGGACGGATGGGCCGGGCATTCCGGGCCGTCCGCGACAGCGAGCTCGCCGCCGCGTCCTCGGGCGTCAACCTCGCGCGCTACAAGACGCTCGCGTTCGGGATCAGCGCGTTCTACGCGGGCGTCGCCGGCTCGCTGCTCGCGATCGCGACGACCTTCGTCAATCCGGACACGTTCCCGATCACGCTTTCGATCTTCCTTCTCGTCGGGGTGGTCGTGGGCGGCCTCGGCTCGCTCTGGCCGCTCGTCATCGGCGCCATCTTCATCCAGTTCCTGCCGCTCTGGGCACAGCAATTGAACGGCCCGCTACCCGACTCTTTCGGTCCGCTCGGCGTACCCGACTTCAAGGCGCCGGGCGCCCCGGCCGTGGTCTACGGCGTCGTCCTGATCCTCGTCATGCTCGCTTTCCCGGGCGGCGCCGCAGGCATGGTGCGCAAGATCGGGTCGCTGACGAGTCGCGGCTACGATCGCGTTCGCTAAGCCTCGACCTCGACCCAGGAGCTGCTCTCACCGATGCGTCGTCCCAGGCTTGCCCTCTCCATGCTTGCGCTCGCGGGAGCGATCGCCATCGGTGCGACCGGTGCGTCGAGCGCGGATCCGGGAATCACCGGGAAGACGATCCTGCTCGGCGGCACGTCGCCGCTTTCGGGCCCCGCCTCCGCATACGCCTCGGTTGCCCGTGGCGCGGATGCCTACTTCGAGTACGTGAACGCACGCGGCGGCGTCAACGGCCGGACGATCGTCTACAAGGTCGTCGACGACGCCTACAACCCGGCGCGGACCGTGCAGGCGACGCGTCAGCTCGTCGAGCAGGACAAGGTCTTCGCGGTCTTCAACTCGCTCGGAACCGAGCACAACGTGGCGACGCGCGACTATCTGAACCAACTGCGGGTGCCGCAGCTCTTCGTCGCCTCCGGCGCGACCACGTTCGGGCGCGACCACAAGCGCTACCCCTACACGATCGGCTTCCAGCCGAGCTACCAGGCGGAGGGCTGGATCTACGGCACGTACCTCGCGCGCACGAAGCCGGGTGCGAAGATCGGCGTCCTCTTCCAGAACGACGACTACGGCAAGGATCTGCTCGCCGGGCTCCGGTCGGGAATCGCCCGCTCGAAGGTGAAGATCGTCGCCGCCGAGGGCTACGAGGCTGCGGCGACGGACGTCCAGTCGCAGATCGCGAAGCTGAAGGCAGCCGGAGCGAACACGCTTGCGCTCTTCGCGACGCCGAAGTTCGCGATCCAGGGCTACGTGTTCGCGAACCGGCTCGGCTGGCGTCCGTTGGCGATCGTGAACGCGGTCTCGAGCGCCTCGAACATCATGACGCTCGCCTCCGAGGGCAACACGAACAGAACCGTCGAGAACTCCGTCTCGATCGCCTTCCTGAAGGATCCGACCGACGCCAGATGGCGCGCCGACGCTGCGATGAAGCTCTATCGGAGCGTGCTGGCGAGGTACGCGCGGGGGGCGAACGCGAAGGACGTCTACCACGTCTACGGAATGGCTGTCGCCCACGAGACCGTGCGCGTGCTGAAGGCCACCGGGAAGAACCCGACCCGGGCGGCCATCGCCGCGCAGATGCGGAAGCTGAGCGACGCCTCGAATCCGTTCCTGCTCCCCGGGATTGCGATCAAGACGAGCGAAGCGGAGCGTTTCCCGGTCGAGCAGGCGCTGCTTCAGCGCTACACGAAGGGCTCGTGGCGGAGCTTCGGCGGGCTCTGGGGCTACCGGGCCGGCTGACGGACCGTCCTGCCGGGACACGTCCGGGGTCAAAGCCCGGACGTGTCCAGCAAGGCCGCGTCCCCGGCGCCAGGCTGGTCGTCTGCGAGGATGGAGACATGTCGCCGGCTGACCTGCTCGCCGCGCCGCTCGACGAGCTCCTCGCGGCGGCGCGGGAGCGAAGGCGCGGTGACGGGCTCGTCACCTTCTCGCCCAAGGTCTTCGTCCCGCTGACGACGCTCTGCCGCGACGTCTGCGGCTACTGCACCTTCGCGCGACCGCCGCGGCGCGGCGAGAGGGCGTACCTGACCGAGGACGACGTCTTGGCGATTGCCCGTGTGGGGGCGGCGGCCGGCTGCACGGAGGCGCTTTTCACGCTCGGCGACAAGCCGGAGCTTCGCTACCGCGTTGCGCGTGAGGAACTCCGTGCCCTCGGCTGCGCGACCACGATCGAGTACCTCGCGCGGGTCGCCAAGCTCGTGCTCGACGAGACCGGATTGCTGCCCCACCTCAACCCCGGCGTGATGACGCGTGCGGAGCTCGAGCTCCTGCGGCCGGTCTCCGCCTCGATGGGGATCATGCTCGAGACGACCGCGGAACGGCTCGGCGAGCGCGGCGGCCCGCACTGGGCCTCGCCCGACAAGCTGCCCGAGCGCAGGCTCGAGACGATCGAGCTGGCGGGAGAGCTGAGGATCCCGTTCACGAGCGGGATCCTGATCGGGATCGGCGAGACCCGGGCGGAGCGGCTCGACGCCCTGGAGTCTCTCGCGGGGCTACACCGCAGGCACGGTCACCTCCAGGAGGTGATCGTGCAGAACTTCCGCGCGAAGCCCGGAACGCGGATGGCCGGGCATCCCGAGCCCTCGCTCGACGACCACCTCTGGACGATCGCGGCCGCGCGGCTGCTGCTCCCCGTGGACGTGGCGGTGCAGGCGCCGCCGAACCTCGCCTACGACGACTTCCCGCGCCTGCTCGACGCGGGGATCGACGACTGGGGAGGCGTCTCGCCGGTGACGATCGACCACGTCAATCCCGAGGCGCCCTGGCCGGAGCGCGACCGGCTCGCCGAGGCGACGCGCTCGCGCGGGCTCGAACTCGCGGCGCGGCTGCCCGTCTACCCGCGTTTCGTCGACAGCGAGTGGGTCGCGCCTCGCGTGCTGACACAGGTTCTTCGCAGCTCGGACTCACTCGGTCTCGCCCGCGAGGACGGCTGGCATCCGGGAGAGCGCGGCCGTGTTCCCTTCATGGTCTCGCGCGACGTGCTGCCACTCGACACGACGGCGGAGCTGGGAGAGGAGGAGTTGATGCGGCTTTTCCGGACCCGTGGCGAGGAGCGGCAGCGCGTCTTCGCCGCCGCCGATCGCCTTCGCCGCGAAGTCTGCGGCGACGAGGTCAGCTACGTCGTCACGCGGAACATCCAGTACACGAACGTCTGCTACTTCCGCTGTGGCTTCTGCGCCTTCTCGAAGGGCAAGCTCGCGGCCAACCTGCGCGGCGCGCCCTACCTCGTGCCGCTCGCCGAGATCGTCCGCCGCGCCCGCGAGGCGTGGGAGCGCGGAGCAACCGAGGTCTGCCTGCAGGGCGGAATCCATCCGGCCTTCACAGGCGACTACTACGCCGAGATCGTGGACGCGATCCGCCGCGAGCTGCCGGAGCTGCACATCCATGCGTTTTCCGCGCTCGAGATCTGGCAGGGGGCCGCGACGCTCGGTGTCCCGCTCGAGGTCTATCTCGAACGCCTGCGAGCACTCGGGCTCGGCTCGCTCCCCGGAACGGCGGCCGAGATACTCGACGACGAGATCCGCGCGGTGATCTGTCCGGACAAAGTCTCGACCGACCAGTGGCTGGAGGTCCACGCAGCCGCGCATCGGGTCGGGCTGCGCTCGAACGTGACGATCATGTTCGGGCACGTCGAGTCGCCGCGACACTGGGCTCGGCACCTGCTCCGGGCGCACGAGCAGCAGCGGGCCTCGCGCGGATTCACCGAGCTCGTGCCGTTGCCGTTCGTCCATATGGAGGCGCCGATCTGGCTGAAGGGCCGGGCGCGCTCGGGGCCGACCTTCGGCGAGACACTGCTCCTGCACGCGGTCGCGCGGCTGGCCTTGCACCCGCAGATCACGAACATCCAAGCCTCCTGGGTCAAGCTCGGGCCGGCCGGCGTCGCAGCGGCGCTCCGGGCCGGCGTGAACGATCTCGGCGGCACGCTGATGAACGAGTCGATCTCGCGCTCGGCCGGCTCGGAGCACGGCCAGGAGCTGGCGCCCGAGGCGATGGAGGCGCTGATCCGAGCGAACGATCGGATCCCGCGCCAGCGGACGACGCTCTACGGGGACGTTTCGGCGGAGCGACGCGCCGCATCCTTCGCAGCAGCTCCTCTCGACGAGCCGCTCAATCCGCACGTTCGGGATGCTCGTTTGCAGGCGCCGCCGAAGCTCGTCCGGCCCGGCCTCCTGGCGGTCGGCCCAAACGCGCGCTAGGCTGCTCCGTCAGCACAGACCATGGGGGAGTGGCGAACTTGACTTTCAGCGGCTACAACGTGCGCGTGCGCGCTCGCATTCTGCGGCTCGGAGCGGCCCTCGGCGCCGTCGGCGTCCTGCTTGCGCTGCCCGCGGCGGGCGCGGACGCGGCCTTCCCGGGGACGAACGGGCTGATCGCATTCGAGCGCGGGAGCGATATCTACACCGTCACGACCGGCAGCACCCCGGTCGTCAGCTCGTCGGCTCTCGTCGCAAACGCGTCGGATCCCTCCTGGTCGCCGAACGGAAACAAGCTCGTCTTCACCCAGAGCGGCTCGGTCAAGGTCTTGACGGTCGACGGTGGCGCGATCCAGACCCTGGACTCCGGCTCGGCTCCGACCTGGTCACCCGACGGAACGATGATCGCGTACGAGAAGACGACGGATATCTATGTCATCTCCTCGAGTGGGGGCACCGGTCGCAACCTCTCGAACAGCGGCGGCTCGGCCGCAGACGACGATCCCTCGTGGTCGCCCGACGGCGACTCGATCGCCTTTACGCGCACGACGACGAATGCGGACATCTACACGATGGACGCGCCCACGGACCCGGCCACCGGCGGTGGCGGCAACCAGGCGCAGCTCACGACCGCGACCTCGAACGAGACGCAGCCGTCCTACGACCCGAACGGCAGCCGGATCGCGTTCGCCTCCGACCGGATCGGCGTCGGGCAGCGGCAGATCTACACGATCTCGACCTCGGGAGGCACCGAGACGAGGGTGACGAGCTCGACGACCGACGACTACGCCCCCGCACACGCTCCCGACGGAACGAAGATCGCGTTCGCGCGCGCCGGCGCCGGGATCTACACGACCGGAACGGGCGAGACGCCGCTCACCTCCGGCGGCACCGACACGAACCCCGACTGGCAGCCGGCCGCCCCCACGAACACCACCCTGCCCGTGATCACGGGCAACTTCTCCGACGGCGGCACCATGTTCGCCACCACCGGTACGTTCGAGTCGGCCTCGAGCTACGCCTACCGCTGGCTGCGCTGCGACTCCGACGGAGACGACTGCGTCGAGATCGAGGGCGCCGACTCGTCCAGCTATCGCGGCTCGAGCCAGGACGTCGGCAGGAGGCTACGCGTCCGCGTGACGGCGACGAGCAGCAGCGGCTCGAGCTCCGCGACCTCAGATGCGACGCCGCTGATCGTCGGCCCCGAACCGCGGAACGTCGTGCCCCCGAAGGTGATCGTGCCAGGAACCACGGGCATCCCGGTGGCCGGTGTCGTCCAGTCGTCCTCCGTCGGCATCTGGACGGGCCAGGGCCCGATCACCTACACCTATCAGTGGAAGAAGTGCCAGCCGAAGGACGGCCCTTGCTACCGGATTCTCGAGGCGAGGGCGCAGTCCTCGACCTTCGTGCCGACGGCCGACCTGGTCGGCTGGTCGCTCCGCGTCGAGGTCACCGCGACGAACTCGGCCGGCTCCTCGACGGAGCAGTCCGAGTCGACGCCGCTCGTGATCGCAAACGCGCCCGTGAACCTCGTCCGTCCGAGGATCTCCGTCTCCACGACGAACCCGACGGTCGGTCAGGAGCTCACGGTCGATAGCGGTAGCTGGACGGGATTCGGGCTCACCTTTGCCTACCAGTGGCGGCGCTGCGATCCGCCCGGAACCCTGCCGAGCTGCATGCCGATTCCCGGTGCCGTCACGAACACCTACACCACCACCGAGGCCGACCTGGGAGTCACTTTGCGGGCGTACGTGACCGCGACCGGGGTCGGCGGCTCGAGCACGCAGTTCAGCGACCACACCTTCCCGACGATTCCGGCGCCGCGCTTCGCGCCCTCGATGGCCTCAGCTCCGACGATCACGGGCGTTGCGGTCGTCGGGAGGACGCTTGTCGCGACGCGCGGTAGCTGGCTGGGCTTCGCCCCGATCCGCTACGTGTCGGTCTGGCAGCGGTGCGATGCGACTGTCGCAGACTGCAAGGCTGTCCGAACCGTCAAGGGCCTGACCTACGAGCTCACGGCGGCCGATATCGGGTATCGGATCCGACTGTCGGTCTTCGCCGTGAACTCGATCGGCAGCCTGCGCGGCCGCTCCGAGGCGACCGAGCCGATCATTCTCGGCCAGCCCAAGCCGAAGGGCCGGCGCATTGTCGGCACCGCTCGCGCCGACTACATTCCGGGCGGCGGCGGCGATGACGTCCTCAGCGGGCTCGGAGGCCCCGACACGCTGCTGGGCGGCAGGGGCGACGACACGATCAAGGGCGGTGCCGGGAACGACTACATCGATGCAGGGCCGGGGGTGGACAAGGTCGATGCCGGCGACGGCAGCGACACGCTCGTGCTCGCCGACGGCGAGATCGACACAGTCGAGTGCGGCGAGGGCAACGACCGCGTCCTCGCGGATCCCTCCGATGTCCTCAGCGGCTGCGAGGCCGTCAGCTTCCCGAGCCAGACGCCGACGCCCACTCCCACGACGACGACGACCACCTCGACGACGACGTCTCCGTAGCTCTCAGTCCGCCTGGTTGCCGAGGGCGCGCCGGAGACCGGCGACCCAGCGAGGCAGCCGGCGGCGCGCCTTCGCGATCGCGTCGTCGACCTCCGCGGCCGCATCCGGCCCATGGCGGCCCTCGCCGTGGCCGACGAGGACGTGGAGCGGAGCGAGGCCGTGGAGAGCATGGGGTGGGAACGGGCGTAGGAGCGGGTGCACTCCGATCGGCTCCGACCCTGCGCAGAAGTAAGGGATCGTCCCGAGCGCATCGGCGCACACGAGGAGCCGTCGCTCCGGCCACCACAGCGCGACCTCCTGCCAGAGCCGCCACGAGGCCACCGTAAGGAACGTGAACGGCGTCTCGGGCAGCGAGCGCGGCACGACGTGGAGGGGCACGCCGAGCTTCCAGGCGAGGGTCGCCGAGTCGCGGCCGTGCCGATCCAGTAGCTGGATCACGCCCGCTGGGTCCCCGAGCCTTCGGATTCGCGCCTCGAGGCCGTCGGCGTCGAACGGATCGACGAGCCAGACGCGTCCGCCCACTTCGAGAACGTGCGCGGTTCGCCGCAGTCGCTCGTTCGCGATCCAGCCGAAGCTACCGTCGAGCTCGTCGACGAACCTCGTTCCTGCGGCGCTCAACGGGCCGTCAGTTGCGCGTGGGCATGCTCGAAGACCGCTTCGGGCTGGGCGCCGAGCACGAGCAGTCGGCGATCGAGCAGGAAGGCGGGCACGGCATTGGCCCCGATAGAGACGGCTTGACGCGTCGAGTCCTCGATGCGCTCACGGTAGCGATCGCCTTCGAGCACGACTTCGACCTCGTCGCCCGGGAGCCCAAGCTCGGCCGCCAGGGCGCGCAGGACGGCTGAATCGCCGAGGTCCTGCGCCTCGGCCCAGTAGGCGTCCATCAGCCGGTCGTGGGTCTCCTCGTGACGGCCGAGCTCGCGCGCGAGCTCGCTGAGGCGCAGCGCCTTCATCGTGTTCGGGACGATGTCGGGGTGGGGGTTGTACTCGAGTCCGCGTGCGGCAAAGCTCGCGCGCATGCGAGCGGTCATCCCCTCGCCGTAGCGGGCGAGCAACTGCGCACGCGGGATTCCTTCGGGCGGGTACTCCGGGTGAAGATCGAACGGGAGCCAGACGACGGCGGCGCCGAACCGGCGGCCGAGCCAGGTGGCGGTCGTTTGCGCCACGCGGCAGAAGGGTCAGATGTAGTCGCTCCAGATCGCGACGGTTTCCAAGCTCACCTCTCCAGGCTAACCGCCTCGGCGAGTGTGAAACGGCCACACCAGAGCGCGCTGCCCGCGATCGCGCCCTCGCAGCCCAGCTCGCGAACCGCACGCAGATCGTCCAGCGAGGCGATTCCGCCTGCCGCGAGCACGGGTAGCTGCGACGCCTCTTGGATCGTGTCGAGCAGCTCGAAGTCCGGGCCGGCGAGCGAGCCGTCGCGGCTCGTGCTCGTGACGAGGAGGCGGGCGACGCCTGCCGCGGCGCAACTCTTGGCCAGCTCGGTCGCGCCGAGCTCGGACTTCGCCGTCCAGCCTTCGACGGCGACGTTTCCGTCGCGCGCATCGATTGCGACGACCAGGAGCTCGCCGAATCGTCGTACTGCCTCTTCCAGGAAGGAGGGCTCGATCGCCGAGGTGCCGATCATGACGCGGCCGGCGCCATCGTCGAGAGCGGCCCCGATGTCTGCCACGGTGCGATAGCCGCCTCCGACCTGAACGGGAAGCGCCGTCGCTGCGGCGATCTTCCGGACGAGACCGATCGTGGGGGCGCCGCAAAAGGCGCCGTCGAGATCCACGAGGTGAAGCCACGACCCACCCTCGGCAGCGAACCGCGTGGCTGCGACGACCGGATCGCCGCCTTCGACCGTCACCCGCGCGGGATCACCCTGCGCGAGCCGGACGACTCTGCCTGCCAGGACGTCGATTGCCGGGTAAACCGTGAACTTTCGTGCTGACACGCTAGCATGCTAACATGTAAGAATGAATGGGTTGACCACAGATCAGTCGCGCCAGGTCGAGTCACTTTCCGGACTCGACGAGCTCGCGGCCGCGATCGTCAGCCTGCGCTCGACCGACGAGGTGACGCGATTCCTGCGCGACCTCTGCACGCTGCCCGAGCTCGAGGCGCTCGCACATCGTTGGCAGACGGTCCGGCTGCTCGAGCAGGGCATTCCGTACCTCGAGATCGCGGGCCGCGTCCCGACGAGCACCGCCACGGTGACGCGCGTCGCGCAGTGGCTGCGCCACGGCACCGGCGGTTACCGGATCGCGCTCGATCGCGAGAGCAGGCGGAGATAGGAGTGTCCGCGCGCTTCACCAGGGCCGGCGCGAACGGCCGGCTCACGCTCGCCGTTCCGTCCAAGGGTCGGATGTCGGAGCCGGCTCTACGCCTCTGCGCGGACGCCGGCCTCAGCTTCGAGGCAACCGATCGCGCGCTGCTCGTCCCCTGCGCGAACGCGCCCGTAGACCTCCTCCTCGTCAGGCCGAGCGACATTCCGGAGTACGTGCAGGACGGCGTCGTCCACCTCGGGATCACGGGCGCCAATCTCGCTGTCGAGGCAGACGCGGACGTGCTCACCCTCGCGGAGCTCGGCTTCGCCCGCTGCACGCTGCAGGCTGCGGTGCCGGACGATTCTCCCTACGAGGACCTCGGATCGCTTGCCGGGCTCCGCGTCGCGACCGCGTATCCGGTGACGACGCGAGCCTGTCTCGTGCGGCTCGGAATCGCGGCAGAGCTCGTACCCGTCTCGGGCTCCGTCGAGGCTGCGCCACGCCTCGGGCTCTCCGACGCGATCGTCGATCTCGTCTCGACGGGCTCCACGGCGAGCGCGAACGGGCTCCGTCTCATCGGCACGCTCCTCGAGTCGCAAGCCGTACTCATCGGCGGCGAGGCCGCGGCGACCGAGAAGCGCGAGCTCGTGGAGCGTTTCCGGCTGATGATCTCGGGGGTCGTCGCGGCGCGCCGGCGCCGCTATCTGATGATGAACGCTCCTTCGTCGGCGCTGTCCGAGATCCAGGCATTGCTGCCCAGCATGGGCGCGCCGTCCGTGCTCAACCTCGCCGAGGAAGGGCAGATAGCGATCCATGCGGCTGTCGAGGCCGACGAGCTCTGGAATCTACTCGCGCCCCTGAAAGCAGCGGGCGCATCGTCGATTCTCGTGCTCCCGGTGGAGCGCCTCGTCCCGTGAGGGGAACCGGCCTCGAGGAGGTGCTGCCTCGCGTCGGCGAGATCGTGGCCGACGTCCGCGAGCGCGGTGACGCGGCGCTCGTCGATTGGACGGAGCGGCTCGACGGCCGCGTGAACGACGAACAGTCGCTCCGGGTCTCGCCCGAGGCGCTCGCGGCCGCGACCATCGAGGACGATGTGCTCGACTCCGTCCGCTCGCTCGCCGCCGCCGTGCGTGGGGTGGCGCTCTCGCAGCGGCCACTCGACACGCTCGTCGAAGCCGTGCCCGGGATCGTGACCGAGCGCCGCTGGCTTCCGCTGGCGTCGGTCGGTATCTACGTGCCGGGCGGGCGAGCCGCGTATCCGTCCTCTCTCGTGATGGCGGCGGTGCCGGCGCAGGTGGCCGGCGTCGATCGGATCGTCGTCGTCACGCCGCGCCCCGCGGAGGTGACGCTGGCGGTGGCACGCGAACTCGGGATCGAGGAGGTCTACGCGGTCGGTGGCGCCCAGGCCATTGCCGCGCTCGCGTACGGAACGGAGACGATCGCGCCGGTGGACAAGATCGTGGGGCCGGGCAACCGCTACGTGACCGCCGCGAAGCTGCTCGTCTCGAGCCGGGTTGCGATCGACCTCCCGGCCGGACCCAGCGAGGTCGTCGTCATCGCCGACGCAAGCGCGGATCCCGCCCAGTGCGCCGCCGACCTTCTTGCCCAGGCCGAGCACGGACCCGACAGCGAGGCGATCCTGCTCAGCCTCGATCCGATTCTGTCCGAGAGCGTGCGTAGCATTGTTCACGGATATGACAACGTGGCCGTTCAAGACATGGCTTCATTGGACGAAGCGCTGGCTCGCTCCGACGGCTACGCGCCCGAGCACCTGGAGCTCTGGTTGGCCGACTCCGACCCTGTCGTCGCGCGAGTGCGGAACGCGGGAACGATCTTCGTCCGCACCTCCGCAGTCGTCGGCGACTACGCCTCCGGAGCGACCCACGTCCTCCCGACCGGTGGGCTCGCGCGCGGGGCCGGTGGGCTCGGGCTCGAAGCCTTCCTCAAGTCCGTCCAGGTCGTGCGTGCGAGCGCGACGGGGCTCGAGCGCGCTCGCGAGATCGCGCTCCCGCTCGCGCGGATCGAAGGTCTGCCCCTGCACGCGGCAGCGCTGGATGTGCGATGACGCCCGTCGCGCTATCCCTGCCGACCGGTTTCCGGCCCTACAGCTGGGCGACGAGCTCGGTCGAGGTGGCGGCCCGGCACGGGCTCCGCCTCGAGCAGATCCTGCGCTTCGACCAGAACACGCCGACGTTGCCCGGAGTGCCGAGGGTTTCGCTCGCTCAAAGCTTCGCGCGGCTCAACGAGTATCCCGACGGAACGTACCGGGAGCTGCGTGAGGCGGCCGCGTCGTACTGCGGCGTCGATGCAGATCAGATCGTGGTCGGTGCGGGTGCGGATGAGCTGATCGCGCTCTGCGCGCGGACGTATCTCGGGCCGGGCGGGCGCGCCGCCGTCTCGCCGCCGACGTACGGGCTCTACCGGATCGTGACGGAGCTGGAAAGTGCGGAGGTCGTCGAGGAGCCGGACGGTGCGGCCGTGATCTGGGTCTGCAACCCGAACAACCCGACGGGAGAACTGCGCGATCCGGCCGAGCTAGCGGCGCTCGCGCGCGCCCACCCTTACGCAATCGTCGTCGTGGACGAGGCATACTTCGAGTTCGCGGAAGCGACCTGCGTGCCGCTGGTCACCGAGCAGCCGAACCTGATCGTGCTGCGAACGCTCTCGAAGGCCTTTGGCCTCGCCTCGCTGCGCGTCGGCTACGCAATAGCCCACGCTGAGGTCGCAGCCGAGCTGGAGCTCCGACGAGCGCCCGCGAGCGTGTCCGGCCCGGCCGCGCGGATCGCGGCGGCGGCGCTCCGCGAGCCGAGGCTCGACGTGGCGGCCACGATTGCCGAGCGCGAGCGCGTTCGCGGAGCGCTGCTCGCCGCCGGGCACGACTGCCCCGAGTCGGCGGGCAACTTCGTCTTCGTCCATACAGTCGAGCCGCTCGGCGAGCAGCTCGAGCGGCAGGGGCTCGTCGTGCGGAGCTTCGCCGAGGGGATCCGGGTCACGCTGCGGCGGGCGCGCGAGAACAACGTCCTGCTGGCCGCGCTCGGAGCCGTCAGCAAGACCGCGCCGAAAGGACGCGAGGCATACGTCGCACGGATCTCGACCGAGACGGCGCTGCGGGTCTCGCTCGAACTCGACGGGGATGGCCGCACGCGGGTCGAGACCGGGATCGGCTTTCTCGATCACCTGCTCACGCTCTGGGCCTTTCATGCCGGCTTCGATCTGGAGCTGCTCGCCGGCGGCGACCTCGACGTCGACGAGCACCACACCGTCGAGGACGTGCTCGCGGGGCTCGGCGATGCCGTCTCGGAGGCACTCGGCCCGCGGGAGGGAGTGGCGCGCTACGGCTCGGCAATCGTTCCTATGGACGAAGCTCGCGCTACCGCTGCTGTCGACCTCGTCCGGCGTCCGCACGCTGAGATCGAGCTCCGGTTCGGAGGCGAACGGGTCGGCGGGCTCGCGGTGACGCTGCTCGCGCATGCGCTGGAACGGTTCGCGTTGCAGGGCGGGTTCACGATCCACCTCACGGCCGCCGGCATCGACGACCACCATGTCGCCGAGGCCGCGTTCAAGGCGCTCGGCCAGGCGCTCCGCCAGGCGTGTGCGGCGGGCGGCGAGGGCATCAGGTCGACAAAGGGCCTCGCGTGAAGGTCGTCCTGGCCGACTACGGTGCGGGCAACACGCGCAGCGTCTGCGCCGCGCTCGCCCGTGCAGGAGCGGAGCCCATCGTCTCGACGGCGCCCGAAGAGATCCGCAAGGCACGGCTCGCGGTGATCGCCGGGGTCGGGCACGTTGCGAGCGCCGCGCGCGGGATTGCGCCGGTCGAGGAGGCCCTGCGAGCGCGCGCCGCCGCCGGCCGGCCGATTCTCGGCATCTGCGTCGGAATGCAGCTCTTCTTCGAGGAAAGCGAGGAGGGCGGTCGCGGCCTCGGGTTGCTTGCCGGCCCGGTGCAGAGGCTGCGGGCGAGCCGCGTCCCGCACATGGGCTGGAACGAGCTCACCTCGGTGCGCGACTCGCGCCTGCTCGACGGGCTCGAGGACGCGGACGTCTACTTCGCCCACAGCTTCGCCGTCGTGCCGGCTGACGACATCGTGATCGCGCACGTCGATCACGAGGGTGCAGTCATCGCGGCGGTCGAGTCGGGCCCGCTCGCCGGCGTCCAGTTCCATCCCGAACGAAGTGGCGCGGCAGGCGCGCGCCTGCTCGAAAACGCGCTGGCGTGGTCAAGAAGCGCCTGATCCCCTGCCTCGACGTCGCCGGCGGCCGCGTGGTCAAGGGCGTCCGCTTCGAGTCGCTCCGCGATGTCGGCGATCCCGTCGAGCTCGCGCAGCGTTATTCCGAGCTCGGCGCCGACGAGCTCGTCTTCCTCGACATCACCGCGAGCGTCGAAGGACGTGGCCCGATTCTCAAGCTCGTCGAGCGGGCGGCGGAGATGCTGACGGTGCCGCTCACGGTGGGCGGCGGCGTCGCCGAGCTCGAGGACGCTCGCGCGCTGCTGCGCTCGGGTGCGGACAAGGTCGCGATCAATCGCGCCGCGGTCGACGACCCCGGTCTGCTCTCGGCGCTCGCGGACGAATTCGGATCTCAGGCCGTCGTCTGCGCGGTGGATTCGCGTCGCGGCGAGGTGGTCACGCACGGAGGCCGTAACGGGCGCGGGCTCGATGCGGCCGAATGGGCGTGCGAAGCGGTCAGGCGCGGTGCGGGCGAGCTCCTTGTCACCTCGATCGACGCGGACGGGACGCGCGACGGCTACGACCTCGAGCTGACGGCTTCGATCACGACGGCGGTCCGCGTCCCGGTGATCGCCTCGGGCGGCGCCGGCCAGTCGTCGCATCTCGGCGACGCATTCGCCGCGGGTGCCGAGGCGGCGCTCGTCGCATCGATCGTCCACGAGCGCCCGGAGCGGCTTCGCGAGCTGAAAGCCGAGCTGAAGGCGGCGGGATGGCCGATCCGGATCTGATCCCCGCAATCGTCCAGGATGCCGACTCCGGACGCGTGCTGATGCTCGCCTGGATGGACGAGGCGGCGTTGCGGCTGACCCGCGAGAGCGGCGAGGCCTGGTTCTGGAGCCGCTCCCGGCGACGGCTCTGGCGAAAGGGCGAATCGTCCGGCAACACGCTGGCCGTCGAGGAGCTGCGTGACGACTGCGACGGCGACGCGATCCTCCTCCGCGTCCGACCCGCCGGCCCGACCTGTCACACGGGCTCGAGCTCCTGCTTCGCCCCGTGGCTCTGGCGCCGGATCAAGGAGCGCGAGCGCGCGCGTCCGGAGGGCTCGTACGTCGTCTCGCTGCTCGACGACCCCGCGCTCGCAGCCCGCAAGGTGGGTGAGGAGGGTCTCGAAGCCGCGCTCGCGGGGGCGTCCGAATCGGACGAACGGCTCGTCGAGGAAATCGCCGACCTCTGGTTCCACAGCTACGCGCTCCTGGCGGCGCGGGGCCTCGATCCGGCGCTCGTCGAGGACGAGCTCCACCGCAGGACGGCCTGATTCCCGTGGAGAAACCGACACGCATCCGCGACGTTCGCGTCATACCTGCGTGAGACGATCCTCGATAGCGTTTCGGTAGGGACACCCGGGTGCCCCTGGGGGCACGTAGGGGCCCCGTTTCGGCGGCTCAGGGCGACAGAAACTCGACGCCGAAGCGCTCCAGCGCCTCGACGAAGTCGCCGCGTCGGCCCAGGGCGTGTGCGCACCGGGCCGAGTAACGCCACGACGTAGAGCGTGACCGCCGCGATCTCCTCGCGCTCGCTGCGCGAGAGACGCGAGCTGCGCGCGGCCGAGTAGGCGTCGACGAATGCCCGTGCTTCGTCAGGCGTCGGCGCATACGGGACGTCGAGCTCGTAGTTCGCGGTGAATGTGGCAGCGGCGGTGCCGACGAGCTTCGTCTCGGTCGAAAGGTCGAGGCTGTCCCAATCGTAGATGACTGAGATCTTCCCGCTGACGAAACGCATGTGCTTCGCGCTCCAGTCGGAATGACCGACAAGCGGCCTGCCGGCGCCGACGAGCCTCTTCCCTCGAGCCGCAAGCTCGTCGATCCTTTCCGCCCTGGCCGCGGTCGCTGCGAAGTCGAATATTGGGCTGTGCGCCGCTGGTGGCCAGAGCCCCGCCCCGGCCCATAGCCGCCAGCCTCGTCCGAGTCCGATGACTGCGCCGAGGCTCCGCGTCAGCTCGAGCTGCGTCGCGAGCGACCGCGCCAGCTCCCGCCTGATCTCGGGCCGGTGCGCGTCCTCCCAAGATCCTTCGTCGCGAAACTCCTGGGCGAGCCCGAGCCCGCGTCCGAGGGGAGCGGGGCCGCCAAGCGGCAGCGGAACGGGATAACCCGCGGCATGGAGAAACGCCTGCACCTCGCGCACGGCCGTGAGAAAGCTCTCGTCCCGACCAGGCTGGTGCGCCTTCACTACAACCCGCCTACCGTCCTCGAGCTCGAGCGCGCGGACGATTCCCGCGCTCGCCCGCTCGAAGACCACTTCCCGTATGCCACTGCCGAGCTCGACGCGACAGAACCGTTCGAACGCCTCGTCCGGTGGCTCGGTGCCGAAGACGGCCTCGAGCAGCGCGCTCATGATTCGCGGGCGAGCAGGTCTTCGACGGTCTCACGCCTCAGGATCTCCCGCACCTCACCGTCCAGCACGAGTACCGCAGCGGGTCGCGGCACGCCGTTGTAGGTCGACGCCATTCCCAGCGTGTAAGCACCCGTCGCGGGCACGGCGAGCACGTCGCCGCGTCGTGGCTCGGGCAGCCGGACGCTCTCGATCAGGACGTCGCCGGACTCGCAGTGCTTGCCGGCGATCGTGAACGGCTCGTCGGCCGACTTCTCCTCTGCGCGGTTCGCGAGCATCGCCGCGTACCGGGCGCCGTAGAGCTGAGGGCGCGGGTTGTCGGACATACCGCCGTCGATCGCGACATACCTCCTGTCGCCGGCGCGCTTGCTCGCTCCGACCGTGTAGAGCGTGCAGGCTGCGGAGCCGACGAGTGAGCGACCCGGCTCGAGGATCAGACCCGGCTCTGGCAGCCTCCGTTGCGACCAGGCCCGTGCGACGGCTTCGACGATGACGCGCACGAGCTCCTCGATCGGCGGCTCCGGCTCCTCCAGGACGTGCCTGATCCCGAAGCCCCCGCCGACGTCGACGATCCGCGGCGTCCAACCGAGCTCGTCCCGGACCCGCACGGTGAAATCCGCGAGCAGCTCCACTGCCTGAAGATGCGCCCGCGAATCCGCAAGCTGCGAGCCGACGTGGACGTGCAATCCCTCCACCTCGACCCCTGCCGCAAGCGCTCGCCGGATCGCCTCCAGCGCGTCGTCGGCGTCGAGTCCGAACTTGGAGCCCCGATGACCGGTCCGGATCGCCTCGTGCGTCTCGGACTCGACGCCGGGAGTTACGCGCACAAGCGCATGCCGGACCCCGGCCACAGCCGCCCGCTCCGGCTCGTCGAGCGCATCGAGCACGACGAGCGCGCCCAGCTCGGCCGCGGCGCCCAGCTCCTCATCCGACTTGTTGTTGCCGTGGACGAGGATCCGCGTGCCCCCGATTCCCGCGGCCCGCGCGAAGGCGAGCTCACCGAGCGTCGAGACATCCGCCCCCACCCCTTCCTCTGCGAGCAGCCGCAGCAGGGCGGCGTTCGCGAACGCCTTCGTCCCGTAGACGACGAGCGCCTCGGGGGCGGCGGCGCGGAACAGCCTGGCCCGTGCCCGGAGCGAGCGCTCGCAGTAGACGACGAGCGGCGTCCCGAAGCGCTCCACGAGCGCGCTCGCGGGGATCCCGCCGACCGTCAGCCTACCGCTCTCGATCCTGGCCGTTTCCGGGAACAGTGCTAGCATGCGAGCCAGTGAAGCAGCTTCTTCGATAGCGCAGGAAGCGAACGCGGCCCCGCCGCGGCAGCTTCCCCCGGCCTCTCTCGCGAGAGGCTTTTTTGTACCCGGAGACCGAGATGACCGAGCGATACGACCCGAAGCAGATCGAGGCGAAGTGGCAGCGCGTCTGGGAGGACGAGCGGGCCTTCAGCGTTTCCAATCCGCCGCGTGGCACGCCGCCGAGCGCGAACACCTCGTACGTGCTCGAGATGCTGCCGTACCCCTCGGGAACGCTGCACATGGGCCATGTGCTCGTCTACACGCTGGGTGACGTGATCAGTCACTTCCGCCGCCGCAACGGGATGGAGGTCTTGCGCCCGATGGGCTGGGATTCCTTCGGCCTGCCCGCCGAGAACGCTGCGATCAAGGAGGGTGAACACCCGCGCGCCATCGTCGAGCGGAACATCGCCGGGATCAAACGGTCGATGCAGAAGCTCGGCTGGGCAATCGACTGGGATCGCGAGCTCTCGACTCACGACCCGGCCTACTACCGCTGGACGCAGTGGCTCTTCCTCCGTCTTCTCGAGGCGGGTCTCGCGTACCGCAAGGAGTCGCCGGTCAACTGGTGCCCGAAGGACCAGACCGTGCTCGCGAACGAGCAGGTGCAGGACGGACGCTGCAAGCGGTGCGGAACCGAGGTCGAGTCGCGCAAGCTCGAGCAGTGGTTCTTCCGCACAACGGCGTACGCCGACGAGCTGCTCGACTCGATGGCCGGTCTCGACTGGCCGGAGCGCATCCTCGCGATGCAGCGACACTGGATCGGACGCTCCGACGGCGCGGAGGTCCGGTTCCGGATCGAGGAGCTCGACGAGGACGTCGCCGTCTTCACGACGCGGCCGGACACGCTTTTCGGCGCCACCTTCTTCGTGCTCGCCCCCGAGCACCCGCTCGTGGAGCGGATCGAGTCGGCCGAGGTGCGCGAGTATGTGCAGCGTGCCGGTGCCAAGCGCGCCGAGGAACGCGCCGCAGCCGAGGAGAAAACCGGCGTCTTCACGGGCATCCACGCGATCAACCCGATCAACGGCGAGCCGCTCCCCGTCTGGATCGCGGACTACGTCCTGATGGACTACGGCACCGGCGCGATCATGGCCGTTCCGGCTCACGACGAGCGCGACCACGCGTTCGCGCAGCGCTTCGGGCTTCCGGTGCGCACGGTCGTCGCGCCCCCCGATGGTGAGGCGCCGAAGGAAGGCGCGTATTCGTCGCACACGGCGATCGAGGTGCTCGTCGACTCAGGCGAGTTCACGGGTATGGCGGCGCCGGAGGCCAAGCGCGCGATCGTCGAGCGCCTGTCTGCCGAGGGCTGTGGCGGGCCCACCGTCAACTACAGGCTGCGGGACTGGGGCTTCTCGCGCCAGCGCTACTGGGGCTGCCCGATCCCGATCGTCTACTGCGAGGCGTGCGGCGTCGTCCCCGTTCCCGACGAGCAGCTGCCGGTCGTCCTGCCGGAGATCGACGACTACGTCCCGAAAGGGAAAGCGCCGCTCGCCGGCGCCGACGACTGGGTGCGCACGACATGCCCGAGCTGCGGCGGCAAGGGCCGGCGAGAAGTCGACACGATGGACACGTTCGTCGACTCCTCCTGGTACTTCATCCGCTATTGCGACCCGCACAACGATGAGGCGCCGTGGAATCGTGCGCTCGCCGACTACTGGTGCCCGATCGACCAGTACACGGGCGGCGTCGACCACGCGACGGTGCACATGATCTACGCGCGCTTCTTCGTCAAGGCGCTGAACGATCTCGGCCTCATTGGCTTTCGGGAGCCCTTCACGCGCTTCTTCGGGAACGGCTGGGTGCAGCTGTCCGGCTCGAAGATGTCGAAGTCGAAGGGCAACGTGATCGGCCCGGACGAGTTCGTCGACCGGTACGGCGCCGATCCGCTCCGGCTCTACGGCCTCTTCATCGGTCCGGCCGACCAGGACATGGACTGGAACGAAAGCGGGGTCGAAGGGATGGTCCGGTTCGTCCGGCGACTCTGGCGCGTCGTGCACGAGGTTGAATCCGGCCCGACCGGCGACGATGCCGCGGACACGCCGCTCGCGCGAAAAGCACACGAGACGATCGCCAAGGTCACCGACGACATCGGCCGGCGCTATTCCTTCAACACGGCGATCGCGGCGGTGATGGAGCTCGTCAACGAGCTTTCGAAGGCGCCGGCCGATCCGGCGGCACCGTTCGCTGCTCGTACGGCTGTCTCGCTGATCCAGCCGTACGCTCCGCATGTGGCGGAGGAGCTGTGGACGGCACTCGGCCGCGAGCGGCTGTGGCGGGAGCCGTGGCCGGAGGCAGACGAGGCGATGCTCGAGCGCGAGACGGTCGAGATCGTCGTCCAGGTCAACGGCAAGCTCCGCGACAGGCTGCAGGTGGCTGCCGCAACTCCGGAGGCGGAGCTCGTCGTCCTTGCCCGCTCGTCCGAGCGTGTGCGGGCGCACCTGAACGGCGGCGAGCCCCGGAAGACGATCGTCGTCCCGGGCAAGCTCGTCAACTTCGTCCTCTAGCGAATCCCGGTGTCGATCCGAAGCGTGACTCGGGTGTAGCTGCCGCTGCTAACGAGGTCAGAGACGGCCGGCGCCGTCCGCCCGAAGCTGGTTGCGGTCGTGACGACCGTGTACCGACCCGGAGCGAGCGCGACGCGGAAGCGCCCGTCGGAGCCGGTTCTCACGCGGGCGACGATGCGTCCAGACCGCCGGACCGTGAGATTCTCGCTTGCTGCCGGCTCCTCGCACGGCGTTCCGATCGTGCAGACGGGCTGCGTCGGTCCCCGCAGGACGAGCCCGCGGATCCCGCTCGAGGTCTCGGCGCCGCAGGCGGGCGCGGCAAGCACTGCGGCGGCGAAGAGGATCACGGCAACTCGCATCTCCGGATCATCGCGGATTGGCACGAAATCGGCACACATTCGTGACACAGCCGTTGCAGGGCGACCGCCACGCTTACGGCATGCCCTCCCTGCCTGTCTCGCGAGGACGTGCCCTCGTCCTCGCGGGCGGGCTCCTCGTGCTCCTCGTTGTCGGGGGCCGCATGCTCGTAGACGCCGGTGCAGCCCCGGCGCGGCCGGCTGAAGCGCTTGTCGCCGCGCCGTCCCCGATCGCCGCCGCGAAGCTCGTGGTGCATGTCACGGGCGCGGTCTCGCAACCGGGGCTCTACCGGCTGCGAGAGGGCAGCAGAGTCGCCGACGCCGTCGTCCGTGCGGGCGGAGCGACGGCGTCGGCCGACACCGCGGCCGTGAACCTCGCCGCACCGCTCGCCGACGGGATGCAGGTCTCGATACCGAGTCGGGTCGCCGGTGCGGCGGGGGCGGTTGCGGGAACGGCGGCGACGGGCTCGGATGCGGCGCCGGTTCGCGTCAGCCTGAACGCCGCGAGCGTCGCGGAGCTGGACGTGCTCCCCGGAGTCGGACCCGTCACGGCGCAGAAGATCGTCGACTATCGAACTGCCCACGGTGGCTTCCGAACCGTCGACGACCTGGATGCGATCCCAGGCATCGGTCCCGTGCGAATCGATCAACTACGCGACCTGGTGGGGCCGTGATCGAGCGCGCAGGGCCGACGCTGCTCGTGCTCGCGGCTTGCCTCGGGCTGGCCGTCTCGAACGCGGTGAGACTTCCGGGCGCGGTGCTCGTAGTGGCTTCTTTCCTGCTGCTACTCCTGCTCGCCGTTTCGAGTGTCGATCCGAGAGCCCGACTGCCGGCGCTGGCGGCTGCGCTCGCTGTGACCGGATGGTGGTGGGGGAGCCTGCGGCTCGAGACGCTCGACGAGAGCGTCCTTGGTTTGTCTGTCGGCCGATTCGGCGAGCTCGAAGCCGTAGTCACCGGACCTGTGCAGCGGACGAGGTTTGCGCTGCGTATGCCCGCCGACGCTCGTCGCTTCGCGGACGTACGCGTCGACGAGCCCGTGTGGCTCGAGCTACCGGTGGGGCGATCCCCGCCTCAGGGCGCCATTCTCGCCTTGCGCGCCGAGGTGGTTGCCCCGCGTCCTCGAGAAGACGGCTTCGACGAGCGCGGGTGGCTCGCGCGCCGTGGCGTGCACGTGATCCTCCGCGGGCGCGACTGGCGCGTCGTTGGTCGTCGCGGCGGGATCGGCGGTCTGTCCGACCGACTGCGCGCACACGTGGCCCACTCGATCGCGCCCGGGCTCGACGGCGAGCGTCGAGCGGTGCTCGTCGGAATCGTGCTGGGCGAGGACGAAGGCCTCTCCGAGGAGCTACAGGAAAGCTTCAAGGCGGCGGGCCTCTATCACCTGTTGGCCGTGTCCGGCCAGAACGTGGGTTTCCTGGCCCTCGCCGTGCTCGTGCTCGCATGGCTCGTCGGGATCTCGCGGCTCCCGGCAGAGGCGGCGGCGATCTGCGCGATCGTCGCGTACGTGCTCGCCGTCGGGTGGCAGCCGTCGGTCGTCCGCGCAGGTGTCGCCGGTGTGTTGGCCTCGCTCGCGTGGCTGGTCTCCCGTCCTCGCGACCGCTGGCATTTCATGGCCCTCGGGGCAGCTGTCCTGCTCGCGTGGACACCAGCCACTCTCTTCGAGCCGGGCTTCCAGCTCTCGTTCGCAGCGGTAGCGGCGATCTTCGTGCTCGTGCCGCGACTCGGTCGCTTCCTCGAGGGCTACCCGCTTCCCCGCTGGCTTCGTGACGCGCTTGCGATCTCGGTCGCGTGCGGCGTGGCGACGGCGCCGATCCTCTGGTTCCAGTTCGGCTCCGTCCAGGTCTACTCGCTGGTCGCAAACGCCCTCGTCACACTGGCGATAGGGCCTCTGCTCGGGATCGCGCTGCTCGGCACGCTGCTCGACCCGCTGCTTCCGTCGGCCGCGCTCGCCCTCGCGTGGCTGAACGGCTGGCTGGCGGCATACATCGCAGCGTGCGCTCGCAGCGTGGCCGGCCTGCCGCACGCCCAGACGAGCTCTGGGCTCGCCGTCGTGGCGTTGCTCCTCCTACCGGCGGGGTCTCTGATCCTGAGGAGGCTTCCGCCCTGGCGCAGACCGCTCGCGCTGGCGTGCGTTGCAGCCGTGTTGCCCGCGCTCCTGCTCTGGCAGCTCTGGCCGGCTCGGGTACTCCCGCCGCCGGAGGGCCTGCGGATCACCGTTCTCGACGTCGGCCAAGGGGACTCGATCCTCGTCCAGGTTCCGGAGGGATCGATCCTGGTCGACCAGGGGCCGCCGGAGGCACGCGTCGACCGGCAGTTGCGCGAGCTCGGAGTCCGGCGGCTTTCCGCGCTCGTGCTCACGGACGGCCAGCGCGATCACACCGGCGGCGCGGAGCAGGTTCTGCGCGGGCTCGCCGTGGACCGGGTGCTCGATCCTCGGATCGCAAGCGAGAGCCCGTACAAGACACGCGCGCTTGTCGTCGCCGCCAAGCGAGGGATCCCGATCGAGGTGGCCCGCGCAGGCGCGTCGTGGCGACTCGGTCGTCTGGAGCTCCGGGTGCTCTGGCCGGACGGGCCTGGACTCCCGAGCGAGGATCCCAACCGTCGTACGGTCGTGCTCCTCGCAAGCTACGGCGAGACCGATGCGCTGCTCAGCGCAGACGCCGAGACCGACGTCACCGCGCCGCTCTACGGGCGACGAGTCGAGATCCTCAAGGTCGCACACCACGGCTCCGAGGATCCCGGGCTCGAGGCCGAGCTGAGCGAGCTGCGTCCGGCGATCGCAGTGATCTCCTGCGGTCGCGGCAATTCGTACGGTCATCCGAGGTCAGAGACCCTCGCCGCACTCGCCGGCGTTCCCGGTCTTCGTCTTCATCGCACCGATCAAGACGGACGCGTGGTCGTCGAGTCCGATGGCGAGCGCGTCTGGAGCCGGTCGGATCGCTAGATGATTGATGCCACGAGATCGTCCGTCTCGGGGCGCGAGCTGGCAGCTCTTGGGGGAGCGGACGGGCTGGCTGAGCGGCCACCAGGTCGCTCAGGTAGTCCGGGAACGGCCCAGACACGCCAGCGCATCCGAGCGCGCGAGATCGTGGCATCAATCATCTAGGCTCGAGCCGTGTCCGACGCCTCCGACCTCAAGCCCGTCTACCTGCTCACCGGCAGCGATCGACCCAAGATCGAGGTCGCTCTGCGGCGGCTGCGCGGCCACTTCGTACCTGAGTCAATCGAGCTGACGACGGCACAGGAGCTGCCGGGTGCGGATCTTGCGGCGATCTGCAACGCCGGCAGCCTCTTCGGTGACGCGCGCCTCGTCGTGGTCGAGCACATCGACGGGGTGCGAGGGAACGAGGGAAGGCTGGCGAGGGGCTGGAAAGTGGCGGATGTGAAGGCCGTCGAGGAGTACCTCGCCTCGCCGGCGCCGTCGACGACGCTCGCCCTCGTCGCCGAAGAGCTGAAGAAGGATGCCGCGCTTTACAAGGCCTGCGGCAAGGTTGGGGCTGTTCTCGACTTCTCGGTCGCGAAGAAGGGCCTCACGTCCTGGGTCTCACAGCAGTTCGCCGCGCGCGGTGCCCGGGCCGAGCCGGAAGCGTGCGTCGCGCTCGTCCAGCTCGTCGGCGAAAACCTGCACCAGCTCACGAGCGAGGTCGACAAGCTCGCGACGTGGGCGAGGGGAGAGCCGATCGGCGAGCGTGAGGTCGAGGCGCTCGTCCCCGCCCTGGCGGACACGTCGGACTACAAGCTGGCGGACGTCTGGAGTCAGCGCGACTCGGCGGCACTCCTACGTCTGAGTGAGGAGATCTTCGACCGCGACCCCAAGGCGAGCCGGGACGTGAGTGCCCGCCTCTCGGCCCGCTTCGGCGGTCAGGTACTGGCGGTCGCACGCGCGAAGCGGCTGAAGGAGGCGGGTGTGGCCGCGTCCGCCGCCCAGAAGCCTCTCGGCCTCCGATATGACTGGCAGGTCAGGCGGGCCTACGCTCAGGCTGAGTCCTTCTCGGAGACAGAGCTCGACCACGCGGTCGTTCGCCTCTCGGAGCTGGACCTGGCGCTCAAGGGAAAGAGCCGGCTCGCGCCGGATCTCGAGCTCCAGCGAGCTCTCGTGGATCTAAGCCGAAACGGCTAGGTCTGAGCGAGCCGCGCGGCCCTGGCCTTCTTGCGCGCGGCCGTGTTCTTGTGCATCGCCCCACGTGAGGCGGCCTTGTCGATCGTTCGCACGAGCTGGAGTTGCTCGGCCTCGATCGTCGCCTTGTCGCCGTCGGCGGCAGCAGCCTCGAGACGCCTCGTCAGCGTCTTCACGGTCGAGCGGTAGCGGAGGTTCTCGTCGCGCTCCCGCTCGGCGATCCGGACTCGCTTGATCTGTTGCTGGATGTTAGGCATGTCAAAGAAAGGCCCGCACTCGGCGGGCGCCGGAGATCGTAGCAGAGGGTCGGCGCCGGCTTCCACCCTTCCTATACTCGCCCGGTGGAGGACCGAGCCAACGTCCGCAGGCTCGCCTTCTCGACCGCGATCTTCTCCGCCGCCACGGGGCTCTCCCGACTTCTCGGCCTCGTCCGTGAGATCGTCGCCGCGAACTACTTCGGCGCTCGAGGCCCGATCAATGCGTTCACGGTTGCCTTCCAGATCCCGAATCTGATCCGCGCGCTCGTCGCCGACGCCGCGCTCTCCTCAGCATTCGTTCCCGTCTTCAGCGAGCTGCTCGAGAAGGGAGAGAAGGCGCGAGCCTGGCGCGTCGCATCGACCGTCTTTTGGCTCTTCCTCCTGATCGTCGGCGGCCTGACCGCGCTCTTCATCCTCGCCGTGCCGATCCTGATGCCGCCGCTCACGGACGCCTACGACGACCTGACGGTGACGCTGTCGCAGATCCTCTTCCCGATCGTCGTCCTCCTCGGCCTCTTCGGGATCGTGACCGGGATCCTGAACAGCTACGAGGAGTTCTCGATCCCGGCCCTGACGCCCGTCTTCTGGAATCTCGCGATCATCGCGGGCCTCGTGATCGGAGTGCCGCGCGCCGACTCCGACAGCGGCAAGCTCTACGTCTACGCGGGGTCGATCGTCGTCGGCACGCTGATCCAGCTCCTGCTGCCGCTCCCCTGGCTGCGCGGTCTCGACGGGCGCCTCCGACTTGCGCTCGATCTCCGCGATCCGGCGGTGAAGCAGGTCTTCAAGCTGATGATCCCGGTCATGCTCGGGCTCGGCCTGATCAACGTGAATGCGGTGATCGGCACCTTCTTCGCCTCGAAGCTGATCGACCCGACGATCTCGCCGAACGCGATCGACAAGGCGTTTCGCGTCTACATGCTTCCCCAGGGAATGTTCTCGGTCGCCGTCGCGACGGTGCTCTTCCCCTCCCTCGCCCGCTACGCAACGAGGGGAGATCTGGACGGCTTTCGGGACACCGTCGCGCGGGGCTTGCGCCAGATCAACTTCCTGCTCCTCCCGGCGAGCGTGATCTCCGCGGTGCTTGCGCTTCCGATCGTGCGCCTCCTCTACGAACGGGGCGCCTTCGAGCCCGAGGAGACCCGTGTCGTCGCGGGGGCGCTGGCCGCATTCTCGCTCGGACTGGCCTTCAACGGGATGATGCTGATGCTGAACCGCGGCTTCTTCAGCCTCCAGGCACCTTGGGTGCCCACGCTCGTCGCCCTCGCGAACCTTGTCCTGAACACGGCGCTGTACGTCGCCTTCTATCGCGTCGGCACGTGGGGGATCCCGCTCTCGATCTCGATCGCGAACATCGCCGCGGTGCTGCTCCTGTTCGTGCTCCTACGCCGGCGGATCGGCCGGATCGACCTGGCCGCGACGATCCGCTCGTTCGGGCTTGCTGCGATCGCCTCCGCTGCGCTGGGAGCCGTCGCCTTCGGGATCTGGTGGGGTCTGGACGAGCTGCTCGGCCGCTCGTTCCTCGGCCAGCTCGGATCGCTCGGAACGGCGCTCGTCGCCGGCGGGATCGTCTACTTGCTCGTGGCTCGCGCGCTCGGGATTCGCGAGATGCAGGCGCTAGACTCGCTCCGAGGCCGCTTCCGCAAGGGCTGACGAGCCATGGACCAAGCACACATCCGCAACTTCTCGATCATCGCCCACATCGACCACGGGAAGTCGACGCTGGCCGATCGGATCCTGCAGCTCACCGATACGGTCGCCGACCGCGACATGAAGGAGCAACTGCTCGACTCGATGGATCTCGAGCGCGAGCGCGGAATCACGATCAAGGCGCAGGCGGTTCGCGTGCTCTGGAAGGGGCACCAACTGAACCTGATCGACACGCCCGGCCACGTGGACTTCACCTACGAGGTCTCCCGCTCACTCCAGGCCTGCGAAGGGGCGCTGCTCGTCGTCGACGCGGCGCAGGGGATCGAGGCACAGACGCTCGCGAACGCCTATCTCGCGATCGAGAACAACCTCGAGATCGTCCCGCTCGTGAACAAGATCGACCTCCCGCAGGCCGATCCCGACGGCGCGGCGGCCGAGGTCGCGGATCTGATCGGCGACGACGCCGACAACGTGCTCCGGATCTCGGCGAAGACGGGTCAGGGAGTCGAGGAGGTGCTCGACGCGATCGTCGAGCGGATTCCGGCTCCTGTCGGCGACTCCCAGGCGCCGGCACGCGCGCTCATCTTCGACTCCTCCTACGATCAATATCGCGGCGTGATCGCGTTCGTGCGGGTCGTCGACGGTCGCTTCGAGACCCGCGATGCCGTTCGCGCGATGGCGCAGGGAACGCGCTTCGAGGCCGAGGAGCTCGGCTTCCTCTCGCCGCAGCGAAGCCCGGTGAAGGCGCTCGAGGCCGGCGAGGTCGGCTACGTCGTCACCGGCCTCAAGGACGTCTCGAAGCTGGGGGTCGGCGACACGCTCACGGTCGAGAGGCGGCCCGCGGCCGAGCCGTTGCCGGGATACAAGGACGTGAAGCCGATGGTCTTCGCCGGCCTCTTCCCGACCGACTCGGACGAGTACCCGGAGCTGCGCGATGCGCTCGAGCGCCTGAAGCTGAACGACGGCGCGCTCTTCTACGAGCCCGAGACTTCGCAGGCGCTCGGCTTCGGCTTCCGCTGCGGCTTCCTCGGTCTCCTGCACATGGAGATCGTGCGCGAGCGGCTCGAGCGCGAGTTCGATCTCGACCTGCTCGTGACGGCTCCGAACGTCGCCTACCGCGTCCAACCGCGGCCCGACGCCGAATGGGTCGAGGTGCACAACCCGGCCGAGATGCCGAACGAGTTCGACGCCGTCGAGGAGCCGTACATCAAGGCCTCCGTCATCGTCCCCAAGGAGTACGTGGGCGCGGTGATGGAGCTCTGCAACGAGCGCCGCGGCAGCTTCGACCACATGGAATACCTCTCTGAGGAGCGGGTGCACCTCGTCTACCAGCTGCCGCTCGGCGAGATCGTGCTCGACTTCTACGACCAGCTCAAGTCGCGCACCCGCGGCTACGCGAGCTTCGACTACGACATGGCCGGCTTCCGGGCCGGGACGCTCGTTCGCGTCGACGTGCTCGTCGCGGGCGAGCCGGTGGACGCGCTCTCTCTGATCATCCACCGCGAGTTCGCCTACGACCGCGGCAAGCTGCTCGTGGAGCGGCTGCGCAAGGAGATCCCGCGCCAGTTCTTCGACGTGGCGATCCAGGCCGCGATCGGCTCACGGGTGATCGCGCGCGAGACGGTGAAGGCGAAGCGCAAGGACGTGCTCGCCAAGTGCTACGGCGGCGACATCAGTCGCAAGCGGAAGCTGCTCGAGAAGCAGAAGAAGGGCAAGAAGCGAATGAAACAAGTCGGCGGTGTCGAGGTACCCCAGGAGGCGTTCCTGGCGGTGCTCAACCTCGACGACAAGAAGTGAGCGGCGCCCTGTCGAGTATTCGTCACGAAGTCGGCACGAGCCCGTCACACCCCCATGAGGGTTCGGCGCGTACGGTTACAGAAGGAGAAGGGGGCCTTCGCGCCCCCCAACGGGGGGCTGGTCCCGACGCCGTCGGGGCGACGACGGCAGGTGCACGCCATCTCTACGTTCATCTCCCCTTCTGCGCGCACCGCTGCGGCTACTGCGACTTCGTCACCGCCGTCGGAAAGCGGGCCGAGCACGGCGGCTACGTCGACGCGCTCCTCGCGGAGCTCGCGCTCGAGCAGCACCTGCTCGCGGATGAGGTCGCGACGATCTTCCTCGGCGGCGGAACGCCGACGTTCACCGAGCCGGCCGCGCTCGAGCGGCTGTTCGCGGCGCTGCCGGCTGCGGCCGAGGTGACGGTCGAGGCGAACCCGGAGACCGTCACCCCGGAGCTCGCCGCGCTCCTGCGCGAGCACGGGGTCAACCGGGTCTCGGTCGGGGCGCAGAGCTTCCAGCCTCACCTGCTCGAGGTGCTCGAGCGGCGCGCGACACCGGCCGACGTGCGCGACGCCGTTCCGATCCTCCGGGCTGCCGGCTTCGACAATCTCTCGCTCGATCTCATCTACGGGATCCCCGCGCAGAGCGCCGACGACCTGAGGCGCGACCTCGGTGCCGCGATCGCCCTCGAGCCCGAGCACCTCTCCTGCTACGAGCTCGAGTCGAAGCCCGGGACGCGCTTTACGCACGCGCACGGCGAGGAGCTTGCGAAACAAGCAGAAGCGATGGAGTGCTACTTCGAGACGGTGGTGGAGACGCTCACAGCCGCGGGCTATCGCTGGTACGAGACTGCGAACTTCTGCCGCCGCGACGAATCGCGTGACCTCCGAGCACATCACAACCTCGGTTACTGGCTCGGTCACGACTACCTCGGCATCGGCGTCGGCGCGGTTTCGACGGTCGCGGGCCTGCGCTGGCGAAACGTGCCGAGTGTCGGTCGCTACGTGGCTGCGCTGGCGCGGGGCGAGCGGCCGAGCCGCGAGCTCGAGCCGCTGGACGCGAACGTGCAGGCGCGCGAGCGCGTTCTGCTCGGGCTTCGCCTCGACGAGCCTCTCGCGACCGCAGGTCTCGACGGAGCTCTCGACACCGACGCGGTCGAGCGGCTCGAGCGCCTCGGGCTCGCCCGCTCGCTCGACGAGGGTGCCCTGCTCGAGCTGACCCCGCGTGGCCGTTTCCTCGGCGGCGGGGTCACCGCTGAGCTGATCGCCTAGAGCACAGGTAAAATCCCCTGCAAATGGCCGATCTGAGCGAGCGCAAGCGCGAGATCCTGAGAAGAGTCGTCGCGGAGTACATCGCGACCGGGGAGCCGGTGGGCTCGAAGTCGCTCGTCGCGAGCTCGGGGTTGCCGGTCTCGTCGTCGACCGTGCGGACCGAGCTCGCCGAGCTGGAGTCGCTTGGCCTCCTCACGCATCCCCACACCTCGGCGGGCCGGATTCCCACCGACTCCGGCTACCGCTTCTACGCGGCCGAAGTACTCGAGGCCGTCGAGCCGCGGCCCGCGCGCTTCCCGCTCGACCTGACTGCGATGCGCAGCGAGATCGAGGCCGCCCTCCAGTCGACAACCGAGATGCTCTCGCAGGTCACGCGCCTCCTCGCGCTCGTCTCGGCGCCGGGGCTCCAGACCGCAACCGTGCGGCACGTCGAGGTGCTCGTACTGCAGCCGCGCGTCGTGATGGTCGTGACGATCACCTCGACTGGCGGAGTCGCGAAGCGCCTGTTCGAGTTCGAGCAGCCGGTCGATCCGGGTCTTGCGGCCTGGGCGAACGAGTATCTGAACGAGCGCGTCGCCGGTGTCCAGCTCGGCACGCACCTGCTCCGGCAGCGGATCGAGGACTCGAGCCTCTCGGTGCGCGAGCAGGGCTTTCTCGACGAGCTCCGGCCGGCGTTCGTGGATCTGGCGGCTCCGACGGCGCAGCTCTTCTACGTCGGCGGCGCCGCCTCGCTCCTCGACGGCGTACGCGACCACGAGCTCGAGGCGTGCCGGCGCCTCCTCTCCGTCCTCGAGCAGCGCGCCGCCGTCCTGGAGCTGATGAGCGACGCCTTCGACGCGCGCCGCCCGTTCGTGCGCGTCGGGCTCGACCACCCAGGTCTCCACGACGTCGCCCTCGTTGGCGCCACGTACGGACTGCCGACTCGCACGCTCGGCACGGTCAGCCTGCTCGGCCCCGTGCGGATGGACTATGCGAAGGCCGTCCGGACCGTCCGCGCCGCTGCGCTCGAGCTCTCGCGGCTCGTCGAGACGGCGTACGAGGAAAGCTGAGGCAGCCGTCCGGCTGCTTCCGGCGCAGCGTCTACCCTGAAAACGAATGGCGACCGCCGAGCGAGATCTGTACGAGCTGCTCGGCGTCGAGCGGAGCGCCAGCGACGCCGAGATCAAGAAGGCGTTTCGCAAGCTCGCGCAGAAGCTCCACCCGGACGTCTCCCAGGAGCCCGACGCGCAAGATCGCTTCCGCGAGGTCGCAGAGGCGTACGAAGTGCTCTCGAACGCCGAGACGCGCAAGCTCTACGACCAGTACGGCCACGCCGGCCTGAAGCGCGGCGGCTATGCGCCTGGCAACTTCGATTTCGGCAACCTCGGCGACATCTTCTCGGCCTTCTTCGGCGACGACCTGATGGGTCGCGCCGGTCGCACCACCGCGAGCCGGGGCGGCGATGTGGGAGTCGCGGTCGAGATCGACCTCGCAGAGGCGTTTGCGGGAGCTACACGGCGGGTGGAACTCGAGGTCGCGCTGACCTGCGAGCGCTGCGAGGGCGACGGTGCCGAGCCCGGCACGACGCCGATCACATGCGGTACCTGCGGGGGCGCCGGTCGCGTCCAGCAGGTCTCGCGGAGCGTCTTCGGAGAGTTCGTGCGGGCGCAGACGTGTCCCACTTGCGGAGGTGGCGGCCGGATCTCGGAGACGCCCTGTCTGGAGTGCGCCGGCGCCGGCAGGACGACCCGCGAGAAGACGCTGAACGTCGAGATTCCGGCGGGAATCCACCACGGGCAGCAGATCAGGATCAACGGTGAAGGACACGCTGGAGCGCACGCCGGCCGCAACGGCGACCTCTACGTGGAGGTGCGCGTCGCTCGTCACGAGCACTTCGAGCGGGACGGCGACGACATCCTCGCGAGCGTCGACCTGACGATCGTGCAGGCAGCCATCGGGGCTCGCGTCTCGGTTCCGACTCTCGAAGGCGACGTCGAGCTCGACTTCGAGCCCGGGACCCAGCCAGGCGAGGTTCGCGTGCTGAGGGGCAAGGGGATGCCGGCGCTCCAGCGCTACGGCCGCGGCGACCAGCGCGTGCTGGTCAACGTCTCCGTCCCGCGCCGGCTGACCGCCGAGCAGCGCACGCTGCTCGAGCAGTTCGAAAGGCATTCGACCGAGGAGACGTACAAGCGCGACGAGGGGTTCTTCGAGAAGCTCCGAAGCGCCCTGCGTTGATGAAGCTCCTGCGGCGCGTCTCCGTCACCGTCCCCCCGGCTCGGGCCGAGCAGGCGCGTGCCGTCATGCTCGAGCTCTTCCCGACCGGCTTCGAGGAGGTCGATCACAAAGGCAGTCTCGAGCTGGCGGCCTACACGAACTCGGCGGGGGAGGAGCGGATCTGGCAGGCCTTCGGCGGTGCGGCGGGTTCCGATGTCGACGGCGGCTGGGAGGAGCGCTGGCGCCAGTTCCACAAGCCCGTGAGGGTGGGGGAGCTTTGGATCGGCCCGCCGTGGGAGGTGCCCGATCGAGACGCGCTCGTGGTCGTGATCGACCCGGGCCGTGCCTTCGGAACCGGCGGTCATGCGACGACGCGGCTCTGTCTCGAGCTGCTCGCTAGCGAGAAGCGCGGCAGCGTCCTCGACGTGGGTTGCGGCTCCGGAATCCTCTCGATCGCGGCAGTTCGGCTCGGCTTCGCACCAGTATGCGGGATCGACTTCGACCCGCAAGCGGTCGAGGCGACCGAGCGCAACGCGCGCGACAACGGCGTCGAGATCGAGGCATGGCTCGCCGACCTGCGTGACGTGGAGCTGCCCGAGGTCGATCTAGCCCTCGCGAACATCGCGGCCGAGGCGGTGCTGGCGCTCGGGCCGAAGCTGCGGGCGGCGCGCGCGATCACCTCTGGCTACCTCGTCTCGGACGAGCCCGAGCTCGCCGGCTATCGCCGCGAGCGGCGGGTCGGGGTCGACGGCTGGGCCGCCGACCTGCATGTGCGTCGGTAAGAATCGCGGCCCATGCCCGACTGCCTCTTCTGCACGCTCGTCCGCGAGGCCGACCACGTCGCCAAGGCGGACGGCTTCGTTGCGATCCGCGACAACAACCCGCGCGCGGACGTCCACCTGCTCGTCCTGCCCGAGCGGCATGTCGACACGTTTCGCGAGGTTGGCGCGTTCACGGCGGACGAGTCGAAGCGGATGCTCGAGTTCGTCGCCCAGACCGCGCGCGACGCCGGCCTCGAGGACTACCGGGTGCTCGTCAACGTCGGCCCCGGAGGCGGCCAGACCGTCTTCCACCTGCACTGGCACCTGCTGGGTGGAAGAATCCAGGGGATGCCTGAATGTTGATCGCCGAGATCGAGTCCCAGCTCAAGGACGCCATGCGCGAGCGCGACGACGCGCGCCGAGACGCGCTGCGCCTCATCCTCTCCAGCCTGCGTGGTGCGGAGAAGGAGCTCCAGCGGGAGCTCTCGGAGGACGAGGAGCTGCAGGTGCTCCAGCGGGAGCGCAAGAAGCGGCTCGAGGCCGCGGAGGCGTTTCGCAGCGGCGATCGCGCCGAGCAGGCCGACAAGGAGGAGGCGGAGCTCGACGTGCTCGAGGAGTTCATGCCCGAGCCGCTCTCCGAGGAGGAGATCGAGGAGATCGTCGACGACGTGATCGCCGAGGTCGGCGCCACGAGCATGCGCGACATCGGTCGCGTGATGGCCGACGTGATGCCGCAGATCGCGGGGAGAGCCGACGGCTCGGCCGTCAGCCAGCTCGTCCGAGAGAAGCTCGCTTGACGCTGCACCTGGCACAGCTCCCGAGCTCGGCCGCGGCGCCAGCCTGCAGCGGGCGCACACGCAGACCCCGAGGTGAATAGATCCGGCGCGGCCGGGCGAGCCCAGGCTCCTGGGCCGAGCCGGAACGCTCCGGTTGCTCGCCTAGACTGAGCGGGATGCAGGACGTCGTCTCGGTCCCGAACGAGGTCGCCGCCGAGCTTGCCGGCGTGGGTGACGGCGTGCTCGACGCGCTCCGCGCGCGGCTGCACTGCACCCTGCGACTGCGTGGCAATCAACTCACGATCGAGGGTGGCGACGAGCAGGTTGCGGCTGCCCGCGCCGTCGTGGACGAACTGGTCGAGCTCGTCGAGGGCGGGCAGGAGATCGGGCCCGACACCGTCGGTGCGGTCGTGGCCGCACTCGACCAGGCCGAGGACATCCGTCACGTCTTCGACGACGTGGTCTGGCGCCATCGAGGCAAGAAGATCGCCCCGAAGACGCTGATGCAGAAGCGCTACGTCGACTCGATCCGCAACTGCACGGTCACGTTCGGGATCGGCCCGGCGGGCACCGGCAAGACCTACCTTGCGATGGCGCTCGCGGTCGCGGCGCTTTCCGAGCGGCAGGTCGGCCGGATCATCCTCACGCGCCCCGCGGTCGAGGCCGGCGAGCGGCTCGGCTTCCTCCCGGGCGACATGCTCGCCAAGGTCGATCCGTACCTGCGCCCGCTCTTCGACGCCCTCTACGACATGCTGGATCCCGAGAAGCTGACCGCGTTCATGGAGCGCGGCACGATCGAGGTGGCGCCGCTCGCGTTCATGCGCGGCCGCACGCTGAACGACTCGTTCATCATCCTCGACGAAGCCCAGAACACGAGCCCGGAGCAGATGCAGATGTTCCTGACGCGGCTCGGCTTCGGTTCGAAGGTCGTGATCACAGGCGACGTCACCCAGATCGACCTCCCTCGCGAGCAGGCCTCCGGGCTGATCCAGGTGCGCCAGATCCTCGGCTCGGTCGACGGGATCGGCTTCGTCGAGTTCGGGCACGAGGACGTCGTCCGGCACAAGCTCGTGCAGCGGATCGTCGAGGCGTACACGCAGCACGCGGAGGAGACTGGGCTCGAGCGCACGCGATGATCGAGGTCGAGGTCGAAAACCGGAGCGGGGCGGAAGTCGACGAGATCGGTGCGGTCGACCTCGCCCAGCGCGTCCTCGCTGCGGAGGGGCTCGAGGATGGCGAGCTCGGGTTGGCGTTCGTCGCGCCCGACGAGATCAGGTCGTTGAAGGCGCAGCACCTGGGGATCGACGAGGCGACGGACGTCCTTTCGTTCCCGCTGGACGGGCGCGAAGCGGTTCTCGACGGCGTGCCGCGCGCGCTCGGCGACGTCGTCCTGTGCCCCCAGGTGGTCGGTGATGCCTGGCGAAAGCCGCTCGTCCACGGTCTGCTGCACCTCCTCGGCCACGACCACGGGGCCGAGATGGAAGCGCGAGAGGCGCTCCACCGATGAACTCGCCTCGCCGCGCGCCGTCGATCGTCGAGAGCTTCAACTACGCCTTCCAGGGGATCATCCACGTCCTCCGCACGCAGCGAAACATGCGCATCCATTTCGGCGCTGCGGCGCTCGTACTGGTGGCGGCGATCGTGTTGGGGGTGGACAAGCTCGAGCTGATCGCGCTCCTGCTCGCGATCGCATTCGTCCTCATCGCGGAGATGATCAACACGGCCGTCGAGGCCGCCGTGGATGTCGCCACCACCTCATTCGACCCGATGGCGAAGCTCGCGAAGGACATCGCGGCCGGCTCGGTCCTCATCGCGACGGGAGTCGCGGTCGCCGTCGGGTACCTGGTTTTTTCCGGCCAGGTCTCGGACCGCAGCTCGCGCCTGCTCGACCGGCTCTCGAACGCACCGGCCGAGCTGACCCTGATCGCGCTCGTCCTGACGACGATCCTCGTGATCGGGACGAAGGCGCTGACCGGGCGGGGAACCCCGCTTCGCGGGGGCCTGCCGTCGGGCCACTCGGCGGTCGCCTTTGCCGGCTGGATGGCGGCGACGCTGATCCTCGACCACACTCAGCACCGCTTCCTGATCTCGTCGCTGACCTTGATCATGGCCCTGCTCGTGGCCCAGACGCGCGTCGAGTCGGGCATCCATTCGGCCGTCGAGGTGCTCTACGGCGGCATTCTCGGCGCCCTCGTCACACTCGCCCTCTTCCAATTGACGCCGTGACCGACGCCGAGCTCCTCGCCCGCGCCGACGCGATTGCCGAGAAGGCGTACGCGCCGTACTCCAACTTCCACGTGGGCGTCGCGGTCCTCGCGCGCGACGGGAACGTGTTCGAGGGGGTGAACGTCGAGAACGGCGCCTATCCGCTCGGAGTTTGCGCCGAGAAGAACGCGATCTCGACCGCGATCACGCAGGGTTACCGCCCCGGCGACTTCGAGGCGCTGGCGGTCAACGCCTCGCCGTGCGGCGGCTGCCGGCAGTGGCTCGCCGAGATGGGCATCGACCGTGTGATCTTCCGCAATCGCGGCGAGATCTTGACCATGCCGCCTGCCGCGCTGTTGCCAGAATCCTTCGACCTTACGGACTAGACTAAGTCTAGCTAGCCTGACGGCATGATCATGGTCGGGATGCACGAGGCCAAGACGAACTTCTCCAAGCTCGTCAAGCAGGTCGAGGCGGGGGAAGAGGTGATCGTCTCCCGTGGCGGCGAGCCCGTGGCGAAGATCGTGGCCTACTCGGAACCGAAGGTAGCTCGCAAGCCTGGGCTGCTCAAGGGGCAGATCTGGATCGCTCCCGATTTCGACGAGATTCCCGAGGAGTTCGAGGAGTACCTGATCTAGCGCGTGAGGTTGTTGCTCGACACGCACGCCTTCCTCTGGTGGACGGGCGACGACCACCGTCTGGGCCCAGCGGCACGAAGCGCGATCTCGGACCCGGAGAACGTCGTCTATGTCAGCGCGGCGAGCGCCTGGGAGATCTCGATCAAACGAGCCAAGGGAAAGCTCCGCACGTCCCGTGACCTCGAAGCGGCCATCGCCGAGCACGGCTTCCGCGCTCTTTCGATTGAGATTCGCGACGGTATTGCCGCCGGTGCTCTACCCACACACCATCGGGACCCGTTCGATCGCATGTTGATCGCCCAGGCACAACGCGAGTCGATGACGGTTGTCACCGACGACAGCGCGTTCGAGAAGTACGAGGTCGACACAGTTCCGGCCGCGCGGTGAAGTCCGGCTTCGTCGCCGTCGCGGGTCGGCCGAACGTCGGCAAGTCGACGCTCGTAAACGCGCTCGTGGGCGAGAAGATCGCGATCACCTCGCCCGTGCCGAACACGACCCGGCGACGGATCTACGGGGTCGCGAACGGGGAGGACTATCAGCTTGTGCTCGTCGACCTGCCCGGCTTCCAGAAGCCGATGGACAAGCTGACCCAGCGGATGCAGAAGACCGTGGACGGCTCGTTCGAGGACATCGACGTCGTCCTCTTCGTCATGTCCGCACGCGACCGCATCGGCGGCGGCGACCGCTTCATCGCCCGCCGGGTCTACGAGCTCGGGATCCCGGTGATCATCGCGCTGAACAAGGTCGACAACCTGAAGCCGAGCCACATCGTCACCGGGATGAAGGCCGCGGCGGCGCTCGGCGACTTCCACGCGCTCCATCCGGTGAGCGCGGTCACGAAGGACGGAGTCGACGAGCTGCGTACCGATCTCCTCCATCTGCTGCCCGAGGGACAGCCGTACTTCGAGCGCGAGTCCGCGACCGACCAGACTCAGACGGAGCGGATCGTCGAGCTGATCCGCGAGAAGGCGCTGCAACTGACGCGCGACGAGGTGCCGCACGCGATCTCGGTCGAGCTGGACGAGCTCGACGAGAAGCTGCTGCGCGCGTTCGTGCTCGTCGAGACCGAGTCGCAGAAGCAGATCCTCGTTGGGAAGAAGGGCGCTGTCATCCGTGAGATCGGCGTCCGCGCGCGACCGGAGATCGAGCGGCTGCTCGGCCACAGGATCTTCCTCGAGCTCGTCGTCAAGGTACGCCCGCGCTGGCGCCGCGAGGACGCGCAGCTCGATCGCCTCGGGCTCTGAGTGGAGGTCGTCGAATCCTGGCGTGACCGAGCTCCGGCGGTTCGATCAGGGCGGACGCGTGAGCCTGGCTAGACGTCGCCCTTGAAGGTGTCGCAGACGGACGGGTCGCCGTTCTCGAAGCCCTTCTGGAACCACGTCATCCGCTGCTCCGAGGAACCGTGCGTCCAGCTCTCCGGGTTGACGCCTTGCCCCGATTTCTCCTGGATCCGGTCGTCGCCGACGGCGGCCGCAGCATTGAGGCCTTCCTCCACGTCGCCAGCCTCGAGGAGGCCCTCCTTGTTCGCCGAGTACCCCCAGACGCCCGCGAGACAGTCGGCCTGCAGCTCGAGCTTGATCGAGAGCTCGTTCGCGCCCTCGGGATCCTCCTGCTGCTGCTGGCGCACGTCGTCGCTGACGCCGAGGATGTTCTGAACGTGGTGGCCGAATTCGTGCGCGATCACGTAGGCCTGCGCGAAGTCGCCTCGCGCCCCAAAGCGGCTCTGGAGCTCTCGGAAGAAGCCGAGGTCGATGTAGACGTGTTTGTCGGCGGGGCAATAGAACGGGCCGACCTCTGACGAGGCGCCGCCGCAGCCGGTCTGGATCCCGCTCGTGAAGAGACGCAGCGTCGTCGGCTCGTAGGTCTGGTTCGCCTCGGCGAAAATACGCTTCCACGTGTCTTGCACGTCGGCGACGACGAACTGGACGAACTGCGCCTCGTCGTCGCTCGCGGGCGGTTGTCCGCCGCCGGCGCCGGGGCCTGCGGGCGCTGCGGGGAGCTCGATCGGAAAGCCGCTGCCGCTTCCACCACCGCCTGGGAATCCGCCCGAGAGGAAGAGAACGACGAGCGCCACGATGAGCCCGAGCCCGCCTCCGCCGGCCTTGCCGATCGGGATCCCGCCGAGACCGCCGCGGCCGCCGCTCCCGCGCAGGTCCTCGACCTGTCCCGCTCCCGTTCCCCTGCGCCACTTCATCGCCGGTCAGCATGCCCAACCTCGCCGGACGGTACTCCTCGCCGGCTGGTTGCCTCGGCAGGCGTGGCGGTTCCAGACGCGTCTAGGGCTGGCACCGGACGCGGCCGCGCCGGACATGGCGGTTAGCCGCCAGAGCGAAGGCGGCCGAACGACCGCAGCGCCTAGACTTGAGCCATGGCTCAGGCACCCGCCCTCCCCCGCGGATTCGAGCTGCCGCTCGAGCCCCGGCTGCCCCGCATCGGCTCGATCGACGCGGTCGCGCTCGAGGAGCGCGCGGCAACGCTGGCCAAGCGCTCGATCAAGAAGGAGTCGAAGCTGCAGGCATTCGAGCTCGCGATCCGGATGATGGACCTGACGACGCTCGAGGGTGCCGACACGCCCGGCAAGGTCGCCGCGCTCTGCTCGAAGGCCGTCCGGCCCGACCCGATCGACAGCTCGATCCCGTCCGTCGCCGCCGTCTGCGTCTACCCGAACCTCGTCCCGACGGCGGTCGCCCGCCTACGCGGAACCAGCGTCCGCGTCGCCTCGGTCGCGACCGCGTTCCCCTCCGGTCAGTCGCCGCTCGAGATCAAGCTCGCCGAGGTGCGGCAGGTGATCGAGTGGGGTGCCGACGAGGTCGACATGGTGATCGACCGCGGCGCCTTCCTCTCCGGTCGCTACGCGAAGGTTTACGACGAGATCGTCAAGGTGAAGGAGGCTTGCGGCGAGACCCATCTCAAGGTCATCCTGGAGACGGGCGAGCTCGGCACCTACGACAACGTCCGGCGTGCCTCCCTGCTCGCGATGGCCGCCGGAGCCGATTTCATCAAGACCTCTTCCGGGAAGATCCCGCTCGCGGCGACCCTGCCCGTGACGCTGTGCATGCTCGAGGCGATCCGCGACGTCCACGACGAGACCGGCCGCGTCGTCGGGATGAAGCCCGCAGGCGGGATCCGGACCGCGAAGCAGGCGGTGCAGCACCTCGTCGTCCTCCACGAGACGCTCGGCCTCCGCTGGATGACACCCGACCTCTACCGCTTCGGGGCCTCCTCGCTGCTGAACGACGTGCTCTTGCAGATCCGCAAGCAGAAGACCGGCCAGTATCAGTCCCCCGACTACTTCACGCTGGACTGAACTTGAAGTTGAGACACCACACAAAGACGGAGCGTTCGGACGGCGGAGCCGGGCTTGGCCCGGCGGGAGCCGCCACAAGCTTTGACGAGATCGCGACGGCGAAGGAGGGGGCTCATGGGGGAACCATGGGTTCCCCCATGTTCGAGAAGACCGGCCAGTATCAATCCCCCGATTACTTCACGCTCGACTAGCGATGGCGGTCGAGAAGCACAAGCCTTCGACCCCGGCGCTGACGGAGTGGGAGTATGCGCCCGCCCCCGAGGCCCGCGAGATCGTCACGCTCGAGAAGCGCTACGGCCTCTTCGTCGGCGGGAAGTTCGTCGCTCCGAAGTCGAAGGAGTGGCAGACGACGATCTCGCCCGCGACCGAGGAGAAGCTCGCCGAGGTCGCCTACGCCGGCGAGGCGGACGTCACCGGGGCGGTCGTTGCCGCCCGTAGCGCTTTCGAGAACGGCTGGTCGGGGCTCGCGCCTGCCGAGCGGGCCAAGTACCTCTTCAGGATCGCGCGCCTGATCCAGGAGCGCGCGCGCGAGCTCGCCGTCCTCGAGAGCCTCGACGGAGGCAAGCCGATTCGCGAGTCGCGGGACGTCGACGTCCCTCTCGCCGCCGCGCACTTCTTCTACTACGCGGGCTGGGCCGACAAGCTCGAGTACGCCTTTCCGAACCGGCGCTCCCGTCCGCTCGGCGTGGCCGGCCAGATCATCCCGTGGAACTTCCCGCTCCTGATGCTGGCGTGGAAGATCGCGCCCGCGCTCGCAGCCGGGAACACCGTCGTCCTGAAGCCGGCGGAGACGACGCCTCTCACCGCCCTGCTCTTCGCGGACATCTGCCGCCAGGCGGAGCTTCCTCCCGGCGTCGTCAACATCGTCACCGGCGACGGGCGTGCAGGCGCGGCGCTCGTCAAGCACCCGGACGTGGACAAGATCGCGTTCACCGGCTCGACCGGGGTCGGCAAGGCGATCCAGCGCGAGCTGGCCGGGACGGACACGCGGCTGACGCTCGAGCTCGGCGGCAAGGCCGCGAACATCGTCTTCGACGACTGCGCGCTCGACCAGGCCGTGGAGGGGATCGTCAACGGGATCTACTTCAACCAGGGTCACGTCTGCTGCGCGGGCTCGCGGCTCCTCGTCCAGGAGTCGATCTACGAGCAGACGGTGGCCAAGCTGAAGCGCCGACTCGAGACGCTCCGGCTCGGCGACCCGCTGGACAAGAACACCGATATCGGGGCGATCAACTCGAAGCTGCAGCTGGACCGGATCACCGAGCTCGTCCAGTCGGGCAAGGACGAGGGCGCCGAGATCTTCCAGCCCGCCTGTCGCCTGCCGGAGAAGGGCTACTGGTTCGCGCCCACCGTCTTCACGAACGTCGCCCAGAGCTATCGGATCGCACAGGAGGAGATCTTCGGGCCGGTGCTGAGCGTGCTCACGTTCCGCACCCCCGAGGAGGCGATCGAGAAGGCGAACAACACCGCCTACGGCCTCTCCGCAGGCGTCTGGACGGAGAAGGGCTCGCGGATCCTCTGGATGGCCGAGCGGCTGCGCGCGGGCGTCGTCTGGGCGAACACGTTCAACCGCTTCGACCCCGCATCGCCGTTCGGCGGCTACAAGGAATCGGGCTTCGGGCGCGAGGGCGGCCGGCACGGGCTCGAGCCGTACCTGAGGTTCGACGCATGAGACGCCTTCGCTTGCCGCTGCTCCTACTTGCCGGCGTGATCGCGCTTGTCGCGTCCGACCGCCGCTTCGGGAGCGCCAGATGAGGTGGAAGAGCTGAGCAAGCGGCTGCCCGTCCGCAAGACGTACAAGCTCTTCGTCGGCGGCGCGTTTCCGCGGTCCGAGTCCGGGCGCACGTATGAGGCCGAGGGCCAGAACATGGCCCGCGCCTCGCGGAAGGACGCGCGCGACGCGGTGGTGGCGGCTCGGAAGGCACAGCCCGGCTGGGCAGCGGCGACCGCCTACAACCGCGGCCAGGTGCTCTACCGGATCGCGGAGATGATGGAGGCACGCACTACCGAGCTCGCCGCCGTCTGCTCCGGCAAGCCGGAGGTCGCGGCCGCGATCGACCGCGTGGTCTGGTACGCGGGCTGGGCCGACAAGCTTGCGCAGGTGCTCGGCTCCTCGAATCCGGTCTCCGGCCCGTACTTCAACTTCACGGTGCCCGAGCCGACCGGCGTCGTCGCGATCCTCGCGCCCGACGAGCCCGCGCTCGGCGGTCTCGTCTCGCGACTCGCGCCAGCGATCGTCGGCGGCAACGCGGCTGTCGTAATCGCTTCGGAAACGCATCCCGTCGCCGCGATCGAGCTCGCCGAGGCTATCGCGACCTCGGACGTTCCAGGCGGCATCGTCAACATCCTCACGGGGTATCGCGAGGAGCTGGCCCCGATCCTCGCCGGGCACATGGACGTCAACGCGATCGACCTCACCGGCGCCAACGGGCAGTCGGAAGACCTGGAGCGGCTCGCCGCCGACAACGTCAAGCGCGTCGTGCACGGCTCGGCCGAGGAGCAGAGCCCGTGGGCGATCGCGAGCTTCCTCGAGCTGAAGACGATCTGGCACCCGATCGGCCAGTAATCGGCGGGCAGCAGGTTGGTCACCCGCGGGTCGCGAAGATCGCCTGTCTGAACTCGGCGCCGGCCGGCTCGGAGGCGAGCGCCCAGACCGCGAGCGGCCGACCCGCCGCGTACGTGACGGAGATGTAGTCCGCGAGCATCGCCCCCTGGTTCGTACCAGGCAGCCAGTGGCGCAACATCGTCTGCGCGCTCAGGCGTCTCGGCGCACTCCACGTCGCGCCCGCGTTCGTCGACTCCACCAGCTCGGCGTCGATTCCGATTCCCACCGCGTAGAAGAGGATCGCGAGCCGTCCGCTCACAGGGTCGGAGGCGATTGCGGGAATCGCAGCCGTCCGGCCGCTCGTCACGCGCCTCGGCGCGGTCCACTCGATTCCGTCCGTCGAGGTCGAAACGACGACGTCGTTCCCGCTGCAGCTCGGGCGCAGCCGGCAGTCGTGCCAGGTCGCCCAGATCCGGCCTGTCCGGTCGACCTCGACCGACGGGAGCACCGGCAGTCGCAGCCCGACGACGAACGCGTCCATCGGGCTCACGAGCACAGGCGGCTCGAGAGTCGCGCCGCCGTCGCTCGAGCGGGCGGCGTCGATCTCCTCCCGGCCTTCCGTCCCGCTCCTGTAAACGACCACGAGCGTCCCGTTCGGCTGGATCGCGGGAAACGCTCCGACGAGCGAGAGCGGCGCGATCGAGACCGGTTGCGCCCACGTCAGGCCGCCGTCGGTCGAGGTCTGGACGGAGAGGCCGCCGCGGACGAAGTCGCTGTAGGCGAGATAGCAGCGGCCGCGGAACGGGCTCGCGGCGCCGTTGTCACAGGCGAGCCACTGCTTGTCGTAGGCGATGTCGCCGTCGATCGTGGCCGCGGCCGCGGCCGCGTCGATCGGATCGCTCCACGCGAGCCCGTCTGTCGAGCGGTTGATCGTCAGCCGAGTCGGCTCGAAGAGTGCGAGCGAGTTCGCGAGCCAGACATCGTGCATCGCGTCGTAGGCGACGACGGGGTCGCTCGCGGCGGCCGCAGACCCGGGTCGTGGCGCGAGCGCGGTGATCCCGGGCAACTCGCCGCCGCGCCAGGTGGCGCCGTCGTCCCTGGAGGTGGCGAACGCGATGTTCGCCGAGGCTCCCGCCGACCGCCTGCCGGTCTGGAAGACGGCGACCGTCGTCCGGCCGAAGGTGAAGCTGTCGGGCTCGACCTGCGTCTCGTGCTGGCCGTCGCGGTTCGCGTAGGCGTCGCGCGAGAGCCGCCTTGAGACGACCTCGCAGTCGGCCGCTACCCGGTCGGCTGGATCGGCGTTGACGATGTCGCGACCCGCCCCGCACGAGACCGTGTCCCGCGCTTCGTCGTACTGGACAGCGATCCGATCATCACCGGCACCAGCCGCCACGCGATCTGCGCCGCCGCGCGCCAGGATGAGGTCGGCGCGCGCCGTTCCCGCGAGTCGCTCGCCGCGCGTCGTCCCCTGGACGGTCGCCGCTCCGGCCGCGCCGGCGAGGAGGAGCGCGAGCCCGCCGGCCAGGAGCGTCCTCATCGCGACACGGTAGCTCGGGTAGACTCGCGCCGCGTGACGCCCTCGAGACGTTTGAGTCAGGCGATCTCCGAAGGCGACGGGATCTCGCTGATCGTGCCGGTGGAGCTGCCTGAAGCGGCGCGGGCGGCCGAGGCAGACGGCGCCGAGGCTCTGGTCGCCCACGGTGATGCGATCGCCGCAATCCGCGCGGCGACCTCACTGCCGGTGGTTTCGTACTTTGAGCGCGGAGCGCCCGCGGGGGACGCATGCATCGTCGGCGCCGACGCCGAGTGGGAGCACCTGGACGGGCAGGACATCGAGATCGTCGTCCGGGTCGAGCACGAGGACGAGCTCGAGGAAGCGCTCGAGCGCCACGACCCTGAGATCTTCGTCCTGGCCTGTGGCGAGTCGGACGAGCGGCTCGAGCGCGTGCTCGACCTGCTCTCGGACGTCCCGGCCGGGAAGCTCGCGATCGCGGAGCTGCCTGGGGTGACGCGGGCCGAGATCGACGAGCTCGAGCGGGCCGGCTGCGACGCGGTTCTCGTCGGTGCGGCTGCCCCGGCGGGATAGGGGCCGCCCGGAGGGGCGGTGGCTCGCGCTCGCGGCGCTCCTCCTGCTGGCCGCCGCGCTGAGGCTCCCCGGGCTCCGCTACGGACTCCCGTTTCCGCTCCTCAATCCCGACGAGGCGTCGATCGTCCCCCGCGCCTGGGAGTTGGCTCACGGCGGCGGGCTCGATCCCGGCTGGTACGACTACCCGAGCCTGCTCCTCGCGCTTCTGGCGCCGTTCCAGGCCTTCGCGGACGAGCCTTCGTATCTCGCTGGCAGGGTCGTTGCTGCGGGCGTCGGGATCGGTGGAGTCGGGGCGGCCTGGTGGCTCGGCCGGGTCGCGTACGGCCCGCTCGCCGCTGTCGTCGCGGGAGCCACCGTCGCCGTTGCCACCGTCCACGTCGCCTACTCGCACGTCGCCGTCACGGACGTGCTGCTGACGACGCTCGTCACCGTCTCGCTCGCGCTCGCCGTCCACGGGAGGCTCGAGTGGGCCGGCGTCGCAGCGGGCCTCGCCGCGTCGGCCAAGTATCCCGGCGTCTTCCTCGCAGCGCCGCTCGTTGCGGTCGGCTGGCGGCAGTGGCGACGCCTCGCGACGAGCGCTGGGCTCGCCGTGCTCGCCTTCATTTTGACGAGCCCGTTCGTCGTCTGGCACGCGGGGGCGGCGTGGGCGGACGTCGCACGCGTCCAGCGGCTCGCCGAGAAGGGTTGGCTCGGCTTCGAGCACGACCATCCAACTCCGATCGCCTTTCTCGACCGTCTTTGGGAAAGCCTCGGCCCGGCTCTCTTCGTCGCCCTCGTCGGGCTCGCGCTCGCTGTGAGAACGCTTGTGTTGAAACACCACAAGCTCTTCTCGGGGCGGGCCGACCTCGCGCTCACCGTCTTCGCCCTCGTCTACTTCGCCTCTTTGCTGACGCTGAACGCCCACTTCGACCGCTACGTGCTCCCGCTCGTGCCGGTGCTGGGAGCGCTTGCCGGCCGGGCTCGGCCGCTTGCGGCGCTGACGCTCGCGCTCCTCGTCGTCCCGCTGACCTGGTCGATCGGCGACATCCGGGAGCTCTCGCGGACGGACACGCGGCTCGTGGCCCACGACTGGATCGAGGAGCACGTTCCTCGCTCATCGACCGTTGCGGTCGATCCCTCGACGGCGCCGGTGGATGCCGCTCGCGTGATCCGGCTCGAGCTTCCCGGCCCCGGCCGGCCGGCCGACCCCAATCGGGATCTCGCTGCGCTCGCCGCGCAGGGTGTCGACTACGTCGTCATCACCGGCGCTGTCTACGACCGCGTCGCGGCGGCGGGCAGCGACTACCCAGCGGCCCTCGTCTTCTACGACCGGCTCGTGCAGAGCACTACCGCCACGCGGGTCTTCGACGTCTATCCCGGCGGGAGGCTCGCAGGCCCGTGGGTGGCCGTGTACCGCCTGTAGGCTGCCGGAATGAGGGCGGAGCGTCGGAGCGCCGCTGCGATTGGGGTCGCGGTCTTCATCGCCGGCGCGGTCCTGCTCGGGTTGGAGATCGCGTCGAGCCGCGTGCTCGCACCCTTCTTCGGCAGCTCGCTCTACGTCTGGGGCGCGCTGATCGGCGTCGTCCTCGCCGGGCTCTCGCTCGGCTACTGGCTGGGCGGGATGGCGGCCGATCGGGACCCGACTCCGTCGCTCTTCGTGGCCGTGCTCGGGCTTGGCGCCCTCCTCGTGCTTGCGATCCCCTTCGTCGACGGCTGGGTGCTCGACCGGGTCGTCGAGCTGGATCCCGGGCCGAGACTGAATCCGCTGCTCGCGACGATCGCCCTCTTCGGAGCTCCCGCGGTCGTGCTCGGCACCGTCTCGCCGATCGCCGTCAAGCTGCGCGCCCGTTCACTCGAGCACCTCGGCCGGACCGCCGGCCGCCTCTTCGCGATCTCGACCGCGGGCTCGATCGCCGGCACATTCGCAACCGCGTTCTGGCTGATCCCCGAGCTCGGCACCGACCAGTTGCTCGCAGCAGGCGCCGTCGCGTTGATGCTCGCCGCGGCGGCCGTCGCCCTTGTGGAGCGGCTGACCGCGGCCTTCATGCTCGCGGTCGCGATTGCGGCGGCGAGCTTCGGCGGCGTGCTCTCGCTCGCCCCGGAGAAGGGCGGCATCGTCGCCGCCTCGGAGTTCCGGAACTGGTCCCCGGTCTACCGCCAGCGCGGAGTCGACGAGGAGGAGCGCCAGGCGCTCGACCCCACCAACGGGCAAGCGGGCTACGAGGTCCTGCACGCGAAGGACACGCAGTACCACCGGCTCGCTGTCGTCCAGGACTCGACGAGTCGCTACCTCCGGTTCGATAGCTCCTTCCAGAGCGGCATGTACCGGGCTCAGCCGTTCCGGACGCGATTCGACTACACCGACTACCTGCAGCTCGCGCTCGCCTACAACCCCGGCGCGAAGCGGATCCTCTTCGTCGGGCTCGGCGGCGGCTCGGCCCCGAAGCGGATGTGGCGCGATTTTCCGGCACTGCGGCTCGACGTCGTGGAGCTCGATCCCGAGGTCGTCGACGTCGCCTACCGCTTCTTCGGACTGCCGCGCGACGAGCGCCTTCAGGTGGACGTCGAAGACGGCCGGCGCTATCTCGCGCGGAACGAGGGGCCCTGGGACGCGATCGTGATCGACGCCTTCTACTCCGACTCGATTCCGTTCCACCTCGCGACGCGCGAGTTCCTCGAACTGGCGCGCGCACGGCTCGCGCCGGGCGGGGTGATCGCGACGAATGTGATCGGCGCCGTCGCCGGCAAGCAGTCGCGGTTGCTGCGCTCGATGCTGCGCACGTATCGAACCGTCTTTCCCACCGTCGCGACCCACCCGGTGTTCAGCATGGGCGACACGGATTCGAGCGAGATCAGGAACGTGATCTTCGTCGCAGGCGAGGGAGCCGCTCCAGCGAAACAGTTCCTCGCCGAGCGCTGGCGCGGCATCCGGGTGGACGCGCCCGGCGCGCCCGACCTCGGCCGCGCGATCCGCGACCGCGTCGACGCTCCGATCTCGACCGGCAACGTGCCGGTGCTGACGGACGACTACGCGCCGACCGACGCGCTGCTCCTGCTCTTCGGCTAACGGGTCGGCTCGAGCGGGTCGAGTCGGGTTTCCTACCCGGAAAAGGCCTGCGCGACGGCGTACCACTCCGGCGGCACGGTCTTCAGCTCCGCGGTCGCCTCCTCGAGCGAGACATCGACGAGCGCATCCCCGTGCAGTGCCGCCATCCGGCCGAACCGGCCCTCGTGGACGAGGTCGGCAGCCTTCAATCCGTAGCGCGTCGCGAGCACGCGGTCGCGTGGCGTGGGGGTGCCGCCGCGCTGGACGTGACCGAGAACCGTCACCCGAGTCTCGAAGCCCGTCCGCTCCTCGATCTCCCGGCCGAGGGCGTCGCCGACCCCTCCGAGAGCGACATGGCCGAACTGGTCGCTGGCGCGCGCTTCGCCCGCGACGAGTCGGCGCTCGCCGGATTCGTAGGTCAGCTCCCACCCTTCGCTGACCACGACGATCGAGAAGTCCTTGCCACCAGCGTGGCGCTTCTCGAGGTCGCGGCAGGCGGCCTCGACGGTGATCGGCTGCTCGGGGATCAGGATCACGTCCGCGCCGCCGGCGATCCCGCTGTGAACCGCGATCCAGCCCGCGTGCCGGCCCATCACCTCGACCACCATCACGCGGTTGTGGGACTCAGCCGTCGTGTGGAGCCGGTCGATCGCCTCGGTGGCGATCGTGACGGCGGTGTCGAAGCCAAAAGTGTAGTCGGTTCCGGAGAGATCGTTGTCGATCGTCTTCGGAACGCCGACCACCGGGAAGCCGTGCTCGGCGTACAACCGGGCCGCAACGCCGAGTGTGTCCTCGCCGCCGATCGCGACGAGGGCGTCGAGCCGCTCGTGATCGAAGGTCGCGAGCACCTGCTCGACTCCGCCCTCGATCTTGTACGGATTGGTCCGCGTCGTGCCGAGGATGGTGCCGCCGCGGGGCAGGATCCCCGAGACGTCGCGCCGCTCCAGAGGCTGCACGATCCCTTCGACGAGTCCTCGCCAGCCCTCGCGCACGGCCAGAACCTCCCAGCCGCGGTCGAATGACCGCCGCGTCACCGCGCGAATCACGGCGTTCAGCCCCGGGCAGTCGCCACCGCCGGTCAGGATCGCTACTCGTTTCGCCACGCCCGGAGTCTACGAACCCGGCACTAGACTGATCATGCAGGCCGAAGTGGCGGAACTGGCAGACGCGCCGGACTCAAAATCCGGTTCCCTTCGGGGAGTGCGGGTTCGATTCCCGCCTTCGGCACTGAGGAGCCATGCGGGCGTGCCGCTCGAGGTTCGACCACACATCTCAATCGGGGGATCTTTGTTGCAGGTATCTGCCGAATCATCCCTAAACGTGAACGCAAAGCGTCTCATGCGTCAGGAAAAGTGGGCAGCGCAGTGGCACTATGAGAGCTCGACACGACCGAGGCGTCTGCGGCCCGTCTCCTGAGAGGAGTATCCATGGGGTCGACCAGAAGCCTGTTCAGGGCTACGGGGGCACAAGGGCAAGAGTGGGTTCAGGAGTGGGTCGACGCAGAGCTCGTCGAGCACGTCGAGTTGCTCGAAGTGCGAGTCGCGAGCTTGGAGACCGAGCGCGTCGCGCTCGAGACGGCGCTCACGGTTGCGCAGCGCAGGGTGAGGGAATTGGGGCTTTGGCTGGACGAAGCCCAGGTGCGCGCCGAACGGTACGCCCTCCCAGCGATGGCTGACGACTACCTGGCTACGATTTCGCCTCGCGCCGTCCGGCTGCTGCAGGAGGTGGAAACGGCGCCGATCGCCTGGGGGAGGCTCGCAGTCCTCGCCGGTTTCATCCTCGGTCTCTGGGCCGTGATCGTATCGCTCGTCTATCTCGCCTGGCTGCTCGTCACCTAGCCGGCGACCCGAAACGCGGCAAAGTTGCGCGGCGGCCGGCGAGAGTCGCGCCGGACTGGTGTAAGGCACCGCCCCGCGTCTTTTGCGCAGCCGTCGGGAGTCCTACGTCCCGCGTGCCAAGAGGCGCAGAGGCCCTCCCGCCGCCGACGGCGGCTCGCGAGCGCGCCCTGCAGCGAAGCGCCGGAACAGCACAATGTTGAAAGAGCGGTGAATTGCACGGATACTCCCGACTTCCCCCCGGTGAAGGGCTTCACCTTGGCGTCCAAGAAACGACCGGGGCAAGGTCATTCGGTGTGACAGAGGAGGCATGTTGGTGAATCTCAGAAAGCGTGGCTTGTTCGGTTTTCTCGCTCTGCTCGTAGCGGTGCTCGCGCTAGTTGCGGCGGGCTGCGGCGGAGACGACGACGAGAGCTCGGACGGCGGCGGGACGACAACGGAGGAGGCGAGCGGTGGCGGCGGTGGAAACGTCGAGGGCCTGCCCTCCTCGTCCTGCACCGCGATCGAGTACGAGGGAGAGGGCGACGCGGACGTGCTGCTCGCGTCCGATTTCCCGCTCCAGGGCTCGTCCCGCACGCAGACGATCCAGATCGTCGAGGCGATCAGGTATCTGCTCGAGCAGTCGAACTTCAAGGCAGGCGACCACAAAGTCGCTTACCAGTCCTGCGACGACTCGACCGCTCAGGCCGGCAAGTGGGACTCGGGCAAGTGCTCGACGAACGCCCAGGCCTACGCGGGGAACGAGGCGCTCGTCGGCGTCATCGGCACCTTCAACTCCGGTTGCGCGGCGATCGAGATCCCGGTTCTGAACCAGGCTCCGGGCGGCGGCGTCGCAATGATCTCCCCGGCCAACACGTACGTGTGCCTGACCGAGGGCGGTCCGGGCTGCGACGCGACCGAGCCGGACAAGTACTACCCGTCGGGCTCGCGCAACTACGCGCGCGTCGTCGCCCACGACGCCTACCAGGGCGCCGCCGTGGCGGAGTTCGCCAAGGAGCAGGGCGTCACGAGCGTGTACATCCTGAACGACAAGGAGGCCTACGGTCTCGGCGTCGCGACGAACTTCCGCAACGCCGCGAAGTCCGTCGGGATCACGATCGCCGGCTTCGCGGCGTGGGATCCGAAGGCGTCGAGCTACGAGGCGCTCTTCCGGAAGATCGGCGGCACCGATGCCGATGCGGTCTTCCTCGGCGGGCTGATCGACGAGAACGGCGCCCAGGTGATCAAGGACAAGGTGTCGGTGCTCGGGGCCAATGACGGCAAGGTCAAGCTGTTTGCTCCGGACGGCTTCACGACCCAGCAGACGATCGACGAGGCGCCCGAGGCCGCAGCCGGCATGTTCCTGAGCGTCGCCGGCGTGCCGATCGACGAGTTCAAAGGTGCGGGCGCCGAGTTCGCCAAGGCGTTCAAGCCGCGGCTCGGCGGCAAGGCGATCGATCCGTACGCGATCTACGGCGCTCAGGCGGCGCAGGTCATGCTCGACGCGATCGCGGCATCCGACGGCACACGGGCAGACGTGCTCGCGAAGATGTTCGAGGCCAAGGTCACGGATGGATATCTCGGCAGCTTCGAGATCAACGAGACCGGTGATCCGAGCGGCGCCGAGGGCGCTGTCGTCGGCTTCACCATCTACAAGGCTACGGACAAGCTCGAGACGATCAAGACGATCTCTCCGAAGCCGGAGAACGTCGACGCCGCTCGCGGGTAGGTAGACAGGTTCGGAAATTCGGGGGAGGGCCTTTGCCCTCCCCCGAATTTCGTTTAGGTTCTTCCCTTCATGGCGGCCGTACTGAAGTCGACGCTCGACCGGCTGCGGAAGTCGGGCGTCGTCGGCCTGATCGGCTGGGCACTCGTCGCGCTCGTCGTCGTCTGGCTGGTCGTCAACTTCTTCCAGGATCCGACCGAGTTCGTCAACGTCGGTCTGATCGGGCTGACGAACGGCGCGATCTACGGGCTCGTCGCACTCGGCTACACGCTCGTCTACGGAATTCTCCAACTGATCAACTTCGCGCACGGCGATGTCTTCGCGCTCGCGGGACTGACGGCGAGCTGGCTGATCGTGAGCGTGCTCGGGCTCGAGCGAGACGCAGCGGTGCTCGCGATCCTCGGCGGCATGGCGTTGACGCTGATCGTGATCATGGCGGTTTTCGCGTTTGTCAATGCGGCGATCGAGTTCGTCGCGTACCGGCGCCTCCGACGGGCTCCTCGGCTGGCTGCGCTGATCACCGCCGTCGGGATGTCGTTCATCGTCCAGAACGTCTCGCTCGCTATCTTCGACGTCAACTTCCGCTCGGTTCCGTCCTTCATCCCGCGCTCGGAGGCGATCGGGATCGGCGAGATCACGTACTCGTGGAACAAGCTCGCGGCGCTCCTGATCACGATCCCCGTCCTCGTCCTGCTGACCTGGTTCGTGCGCTCGACGCGCCAGGGCAAGGCGATGCGGGCCGTGGCTCAGGACACCGAGGCCTCCGCGATGATGGGGATCAACGTGAACCGGACGATCTCCGTCACGTTCGCGATCGCCGGCGCTCTCGCAGGCTCGGCCGGGATCGTCTACCTGCTCCAGTTCAACATGCGCTACGACACCGGCTTCGAGCTCGGCCTGATCGCCTTCACCGCGGCCGTTCTGGGCGGGATCGGGAACCTGTCGGGCGCCGTCCTCGGCGCGCTCGTGATCGGCTTCATCCAGGCCTTCAACGAAGGTCTCACGTGGTATACCCCGGGCTCTGACTGGACGCGCTCGATCGTGTTCGGGATCCTGATCGCGATCCTCGTCTTCCGGCCGGAGGGCCTACTCGGCGAGCGCACGCCCGAGGGCGCGTGACCGCCATCCAGGAGCGGCTGCGGAGCTATGGTCCCGGCGCCGGGATCGCGGTCGCGCTGGTCGTCCTCGGCTTCCTCTATCCGAAATACGTGGGGTCGCTCGGCGACGTCTTCCTGATCGGCGACTACATCCCGAGCGTCGACTCGATGGTGATCATGATCGTCTTCACGATGATGGCCGTCGGGCTGAACATGGTCGTCGGCTACGCAGGGCTTCTCGACCTCGGCTACGTGGCGTTCTACGCCGCCGGCGCGTACACCTCGGCATGGTTCGCCTCGCAGCAGTTCGACCAGTGGACATTCCACTTCGGCTCGGTCGGGATCTCGAAGGAGCTACCGGGGCTCCATCTCTCGATCTGGCTCGTGCTGATCGTGGCCGGTCTCTTCACCGCCCTCGCTGGAATCCTGATCGGCCTGCCCACGCTGCGGCTGCGCGGCGACTACCTCGCGATCGTCACCCTCGGCTTCGGCGAGATCATCCCGCAGGTCGTCAGAAACGGCGACAACGTGTTCGGCTTCGATCTCACCCACGGCACCTTCGGGATCAGCCCGATCGACTCGCCCGGGTTCGGGAGTGCGGGAGAGACCCTCGGCCTCCCGCTCAGCTACCAGCAGTCGTTCGAGCGCGCGCAATGGTTCTACTGGACCGCGCTGGCGCTCCTTCTCGTCACCGTCTTCTGCTCGATCCGGCTGCGCGATTCCCGGCTCGGGCGCGCGTGGATCGCGATCCGGGAGGACGAGACCGCCGCGGCGGCGATGGGAATCCCGCTGATGCGGACGAAGACGTGGTCGTACGCGATCGGCGCCTTCTTCGGTGGGGTAGCTGGGGCCTACTACGCGAGCTTCAAGAGCGGCGCTTTCCCGGCGGACTTCTACTTCAATATCTCCGTCTTTCTGCTGTGCATGGTCATCCTCGGCGGGACGGGATCGATCTGGGGGGTTCTCCTCGGCGGGATGATCCTCGGCTACCTGAACGTGGAGGGGCTCGCGACGATCGGGTCGAAGGTGCAGGGCTCGACGGGTTGGGACTGGTTCGAGCCGACGAAGTTCCAGTTCGGAATCTACGGGGTGATCATCGTCTTGATGATGCTGCTGCGTCCCGAGGGCCTGATCCCGGAGGGCCGGCACAAGCGCGAGCTCGAACTCGGGGTGGCCGACACGCCGTTGTACGACGTCACGGCAGAGGGCACCGACACCGATCGCGAGCCCCGCAATGACTGACCTCCTGGTCGCGGAGCGCGTCCGCAAGGAGTTCGGCGGGCTCGTCGCGACGAACGACATCGATTTCGCGATCCCGCAGGGGGCGATCATCTCGTTGATCGGCCCGAACGGCGCCGGCAAGACGACGTTCTTCAACATGCTCACGGGCGTCTACAAGCCGACGAACGGCCGCATCGTCTTCGACGGCACCGATGTCACCGGCAAGCCTCCGCACGCGATCACCGAGCTCGGCGTCGGCCGGACGTTCCAGAACATTCGGCTCTTCCAGCACATGACCGCACTCGAGAACGTGCTCGTCGGGATGCACAGTCGCCTACGCGGCGGGATCATCGGCTCGATCCTCCGCACGCCGCGAGTGCGGCGGGAGGAGAAAGACGCGCACGAGCGGGCTCGCGAGCTGCTTCGCTTCTCGGGGCTACGCGGGCGGGACAACGAGATGTCCAGCAGTCTCCCCTACGGCGATCAGCGCCGGCTCGAGGTGGCGCGGGCGTTGGCGACGAACCCGAAGCTGCTCCTGCTCGACGAGCCGACCGCCGGCATGAATCCGCAGGAAACGGCCGATTTCACTGCTTTCGTCCGGATCCTCCGCGACGAGCGTGACCTGACCGTGCTGATGATCGAGCACGACATGAAGGTCGTGATGGGGATCTCCGACCGCGTTACCGTGCTCGACTACGGCGAGAAGATCGCCGAGGGCACGCCGCAAGAGGTTCAGAAGAACGAGCGCGTGATCGAGGCGTACCTCGGGAAGGGGGCGACCACCGGCGATGGCTGATCCAGCACCCGGCAACGGCTCCGGCGTCGTCCTCGAGCTCGAGGACGTCCACACCTACTACGGCGCGATCCACGCCTTGAAGGGAATCTCGCTCAAGGTGCACGAAGGCGAGGTCGTGACGCTGATCGGCGCCAACGGGGCCGGCAAGTCGACGACGCTGCGCTCGATCAACGGCGTCAATCACCCCCGCGACGGGCGGATCCGCTTTCGCGACGCGGACATCACGAATGCGCCGCCGCACGCGATCGTGAAGATGGGGATCTCGCAGTCACCTGAGGGAAGGCGGCTCTTTCCTCGCATGACCGTGCTCGAGAATCTCGAGATGGGGGCGTTCCAGCGCACCGACAAGGCGAATTTCGGGGAGGATCTCGACCGCGTCTTCGACCTCTTCCCCCGCCTGGCCGAGCGGAAGCAGCAGAAGGCCGGGACGATGTCGGGCGGGGAACAGCAGATGTGCGCGATGGGCCGCGCGTTGATGGCTCGCCCGAAGCTCCTGCTGCTCGACGAGCCCTCGATGGGCCTGGCGCCGATCTTCGTCGAGCGGATCTTCGAGATCGTGCGCGAGATCAACGCTCAGGGGACGCCGATCCTGCTCGTCGAGCAGAACGCGCTGATGGCGCTCGACGCGGCCAGCCGCGGTTACGTGCTCGAGACCGGCCGAATCGCGCTCGAGGGCCCCGCAAAAGACCTGCGCGAGAACGAGCAGGTCCGAAAGACTTATCTCGGCGAAGGTTGACGGGGACACCGCCGCAAGCGGACGCCGGCCGCGGCGCTCGGTGACTCCGTGGTTGCGAGCGTGGGCGCCCGATTTGGCTTTGATGATCGTTCTCGCGGCTGTGCTCGAGGGTGCATTTGCAATGGGGATTCTCGAGCTCTCGACGTTCGACGTGTACGTGTATCGCGACTACGGGGAGGCGATGGTCGGGCGGGCAGCGCCCTATCGCGACTTCGCTGTCGAGTCCGCCGGGTTCGCTCGCGCTCTTCGTGTTACCAGCTCTCGTCAGCGATGACCTGACCGCCTACCAGCTCTTCTTCGCTGACGGTATGCTGGTCGCTGCGACGGCAATGCTCGCCGGCGTGAGGCGACTCGAGCGGAGGGTGGCCGGAGCGGGTGTGGCGACGACCTTCCCGGTCGTTTGCGTATTCGCCCTCGCCGCTCTCCTTGGAAGTGTGGCGTTCACTCGATTCGATCTCGTTCCGGCCGCGCTCACGGTGGGAGCCTTGCTCGCGCTTACCGCCGACCGGCGGCTCATCGCCGCTGTTGCGCTCGGCACGGCGATCGCCGTGAAGCTCTACCCGGCGGTGTTGCTGCCCGCCGTCGTGATTCACGTCGCGCAGCGCCAAGGTCGGCGCGCAGCCGTCGAGGTCGCCGCGCTTACGCTTTTGGTGGTAGCCATTGTGTACGCGCCGTTCGTCGTCTTGTCGCCGTCGGGGGTTCTCGAAAGCCTGGACGCTCAGCTGTTCAGATCGCTTCAGATCGAGAGTCTTCCAGGGTCCCTGTTCGCTGCTGTGCACCGCCTCTTCGGCGACCTGCCCCCGCAGTCCGACTACTACGACCTGCCCGGGCGCTCGGCGGACATCGTCGGCGCGGCGAGCGCTGGGATCGGAGGTGTCGGTACTGATCGTGTTGTGGATCGCCCAGGCTCGATTGCCCGCGGCGCCGCGAACCCTTATTCGCTTTTCTGCCGCTGGAGTCGCGACGTTCGTCGCTTTCGGAAAGGTTTTCTCTCCGCAGTATCTGATCTGGCTGATTCCGCTCGTCTCCCTCGTCGGCGGGGTGCGAGGCCGTATCGCTTCCGGCCTCCTTTTCGTCGCATGTCTGCTCACGGCCGTCGGATTCCCATGCTTCTTCGACGCTCTTCGGTTCGATGTCGCGGCAACGCCGTTGGCAGCGATCGTGGCGAGAGACGTTCTGGTGGTTTCAGTCGTCGCGGTTCTCTCCTGGCCACGGTCTTTTCGCGCCGGCTAGGTGGAGCCCACCTCGAGTGGAAAGTAGGGCGGGCCGAGAAGGACGCCGATTCGTGCTGCGCCGCCCGCAGCGCCGTGAGCCATCTCCAGGGCGGGTCCGATCGCGTGGGTAGGTACGAAACCGAGTGTCCGCGCGGTCGCATGATCGCGGCAGCCCGCCACGACCACCGAGCCGAGCCGGTCGAGTGCGGGCCGGCACGATTCCCAGTCGAGATACGGCAGCAGCGGATGACAGGCGAGGCCCGCTCGATAGGCGGCAAGCGCCTGCGCGTCGGCTCCGGCCGCCCGTTCGACGACAGCGAGCTCGAGCGGCGCCCGCGAGTCGCGCAGGACGTTGAAGAGCGCTCGGTACGGATCCTGAGTCCCGCGCGCGAACTGCCGGGTCAAGCCGTTGAGCACGATCGCCGTGCCACCTTCGCGCACCGGAAACGCGTCTCGCCAGAGCCGCAGCGCCAGACCGAACGCAACGGCGGCGACCGTGATCGGATTGAGGCGTTCGCGCGGCTGGTGGTGGTGCTTCCACGGAGTCCCGATCACGATCGCGTCGAGCGGCTCCTCGACCCGCACCGAGCGGCGTGCGATCGACCGGAGTAGCGCCTCGGCATGGGCGACGGACGGCGGGCCTGCAAACGCCGCCGCGGCCGTCAGCTCGCGTCCGAGTCCCTGGAGCACGTGCCTGCGCAATCCCGAGGGAAGGATCGAGAAGCGGCGTAGCGGCGATCCGGCAAGCTGCGCGAGCGAGGCGTCCTCGTAGGGATAACCGCGGAAGCGGCCGGTCAGCCTCGGTGCGTTGAGGACGAGCGAGGCGCCGATCAGCGGCACGCGCTCGGCAACCGCGCCTTCGAGCGCGCGACCGATCTGCCAGCCGCGCGACGCGGCGGTCTCGAGGAGCGAGTAGGCGCCGGCCCCACGGAGGACCTCCGTCGAGGAGGCGCCGACGAGCGCGCCGGCCCCACCGTGGAGGACGGTCTCCGCTGCGGTAACCGTGACCACGAGCTCGGTCTCGACGAGTAGGCGGTTGACGCGAAGAGAGGTCCGACCCGCGTCGCCGATGTGCAAGAGCTCCGGATCCTCGGCGTCGTGAACCTCGACGGCCCCGTGGAAGCCCCGAGCTGCGGCCGGAGCGAGCAGGGCCTCCAGCTCTTTCTGACCTGCACGGCGCGAGAGTCCCCCCGCGACGAGGATCGTTTGGCGCCGCGACGGCACGCCAAGCCGCTCGAGCTCGCCGATCGTGGCCTCGAGCGCCGACTGCCTCGGATCGCCCGGTGCGCCCGGAAGGGGGAGGGCCGGCGGCTCGACGACCAGGGTTGCGCGGCCGTTGCGGTCCACAAGAGTCTCGAGAGAAAAACCCGAGAGTGGAAATCGCAGGGCGTCGCGAACGGCCGCGCCAACATCGGCGACCGCCTGCGACGGCGGTTGCGGGCGCAGGACGAGCGCATCGTCAGGGACGTTCAGAACCGCGATGTGCGAACCGGCCGGAACCGGGAGGCGCTGCGTCACGCGGTTAGACGCGAATCTCTAGCTGGATGCCATCGGCGAGCGGAACGGTCTCCACGGCCGGCCGACGATACCTGCGGCGAGCCGTGTGTTCAGAGAGCACAGAGTCCGCTCGTTGGTGCTGCCGTAGACTCGAAGCGATGGCGCCGAAGACGCTGACGGGGGAGGAGTTGGAGCTCGACGACGGGCCTGCGCGGGAGTCCGAGCTCTTCCTCGTCGACGGGAACAACCTCGCCTACAGGGCGTTCTTCGCGCTCCCGGAGGAGCTGGCGACGAGCGACGGGCAGCCGACGAATGCGCTGCTCGGCTTCACGAACATGCTCTTCAAGCTGCTCGCGGACTACCGGCCGAAAGGCGTTGCGGTCGCCTGGGACTCGCGACCCGTCCACCGGGCCGCGGTCGCGGAGGCCGCAGACGTGGTCTACAAGGAGGGCCGCAAGCCGATGCCGGATCTCCTGCGCGAGCAGTTCCCGCACTTCCGCCCGATCGTCGAGGCGTTCGGCTACCGCAACCTCGAGTTCGAGGGCTGGGAGGCCGACGACGTGATTGCGACCCTCGCGACGCGCGCGGACGCGGCCGGGGTGAAGACGTGCGTCGTCTCAACGGACCGCGATGCCTTCCAGCTCTGCTCCGAGAACATCTGCCTGATGATGACTCCGCGCGGGGTCTCTGACGTCAACGTCTACACCCCCGAGCGCGTCGAGCTGCGCTACGGCGTCCGACCCGACCAGGTGCCGGACTTCATCGGGCTCAAGGGCGATCCGAGCGACAACATTCCCGGGGTCCCCGGAATCGGTGACAAGACAGCCGGACAGCTCATAGCGCAGTACGGCTCACTCGAGTCGGTGATCGAGCACGCGGACGAGCTCTCCCCGGCGCGACGCAAGAACATCACCGAGCACGCCGACCAGGCCCGCGCGTCGAAGGATCTTGCGACGATGCGGCGCGAGCTCGACCTCGATTGGGAGCCGACCGAGCTCGCGCTCAGCCCGCCCGACCGCTCGCAGCTACGCGAGATGTTCCGGCGCTTCGAGTTCCGCAACCTTCTGAACCGTGTCGACGAGCTGGACGAGGCGGTGCCTGCGGCGCCCATGCTTCGATTTGAGGGAACCACCGTGGCCTGGCGCGAGGGGACGCTGCCGCCGGTCGCGGAGTGGGAGGGCTACGCGGCCGACGACGACCGGATCGCGGTTGCGACGGAAAGCGGCGTCGTTGTCGCCACGAGACCAAGTACCAGTCTGTTACTTGACGGCGCCTTGCTCGTTGTCCACGACGCGAAGTCGCTCAAGGTGCGCTCGGTCGACGACACCATGATCGCGGCGTACCTGATCGAGCCGGGCCGAGCCGAATACGCGCTCGACGACCTCAGCGCCGAGTACGGGCTCGAGGTGCTCCCCGAGCCGGCCGCCGAGGAGGAAACCGCAGCGCTCGTTCGACGCGCGGAGGCCCCGCGCCGGCTGATCGGCCGGATGCTGGAGAGGGTGCGCGAGCGCGGCTCGGAGCACCTCTATCGCGAGATCGAGCTGCCGCTCACTGCGGTGCTCGCCGCGATGGAGATCGCGGGCGTCAAGATCGACACCTACCGTATGGGCGAGATCACCGCGCGGCTCGTGGATCGGCTCGAGGAGCTGGAGGCGATGGCCTACGAGCTCGCCGACGAGGAGTTCATGCTCGGCTCGACCCAGCAGGTGGCGCGGATCCTCTTCGAGAAGCTCGAGCTGACGCCGGGCCGCAAAGGCAAGACCGGCTACTCGACCGATACGCGCGTCCTCCGCTCCATCCGGACCGACCATGCGATCGTCCCTGTGCTCGAGGAGTGGCGCGAGCTCTCGAAGCTGATCAACACCTACCTCGGGCCGCTGCCCTCGCTGATCTCGGCGGATGACGGCCGCCTCCACACGACCTTCAACCAGACGGTCGCTTCCACCGGCCGCCTCTCGACGACGGCGCCGAACCTGCAGGCGATCCCGATCCGGACGGAGCTTGGGCGCGAGATCCGCTCCGCGTTCGTGGCGGAGGAGGGCTATCGCCTCCTCTCGGCCGACTACAGCCAGGTCGAGTTGCGGATCCTCGCGCATGTCTCGGGCGAGCCGGTGCTCAAGGAGTCGTTCGCCCGCAACGAGGACATCCACTCACGCACCGCCGCGGAGGTGCTCGGCAAGGATCAGGCGACGCTGACGAAGGACGAGCGCAACATCGCCAAGATGGTCAACTTCGGGATCATCTACGGGATCTCGTCCTTCGGGCTCTCGGAGAACCTGGAGATCCCGCGCGAGCAGGCGCAGCTCTACATCGACACTTATCTCGCGCGCTTCCCCCACGTGCAGGACTTCATCGAGCGGACGATCGAGCAAGCGGCGCGCGACGGCTACGTGACGACGCTCCTCGGCCGGCGTCGCCCGGTACCCGAGATCCGCGCGTCGAACCGCCAGACGCGGGCGCTCGGCGAGCGGCTGGCGGTCAACTCCGTCATGCAGGGCACCGCCGCCGACGTGATCAAGGTCGCGATGATCCGCATCCACAACCGGCTGCGGGAAGAGGGGCGAGGCGCGCGCCTCGTGCTGCAGGTGCACGACGAGCTGCTGCTCGAGGCGCCGGAGACGGAGCTCTCCGCCGTCAAGGAGCTCGTCCGGCAGGAGCTGTGCGGCGCCTATCCGCTCGACCCGCCGCTCGCCGTCGAGGTGGGCTCAGGCGACGACTGGAACGAGGCCAAGAGCTAGATCCTCGAGCGCTGTCCATGTTTCGTCCTCCAGCCTGTTAGACTCGCAGCACTGCGGCATCCCACTACCCCAAAGGGGGAGATTCTTCATGACGAGACAGCCCAATACGACGCACGAGGTTGTGGGCGACACGCGCGCCGGGTTCCTGCGGAAGACCGGGCTCGGCGGGGCGGCTCTGGTTGGCGGCGGCGTCCTGCTCGCAAGGCCCGGGGCCGCCTTCGCGGGCCACTCCGATGCGATCCCGGACGTCGACATCCTCAACTTCGCCCTCACGCTCGAGTACCTCGAGGCGACCTTCTACACGCAGGCGCTCGGTGGGGGCGGGGTTTTCGGGGTTCCGTTGGTTAGCAGCCCGGTCTTCAGCCGTGATGCGATCACCGACTCGAACATCTTCGCCGGCTTCGGCGGCCGTATCCGCAGCACGGCGTATGGCTATCTCACCGATATCCGCGACCACGAGGTCCTGCATGTCTCCACTCTGCGCACTCTCATCGGCGCTGCCGATGCGGTTGGCCCCTGCACGTTCAACTTCTCCTCGGCGCTCGCGAGCGTCGAGGCGTTCGTGAGCACGGCGAAGCTGCTCGAGAACACCGGCGTCATGGCCTACGACGGCGCGATCCGCTATGTCGACGCGGGCGCCATTCTGCAGGCGGGTGCGGAGATCGCCACGGTCGAGGCGCGCCACGCCGCCTACCTCAACCTCATCAACCGCGAATCGCCGTTCCCGAGCCCGTTCGACACGGGCAAGACGCCGAACGAGATCCTGACCGCCGCGAGCCCGTTCATCGTCAGTTGCCCGCCCGCGGTCACGGCGCTCTTCGGCCGGCTCCCGTAGCGGTCTGGCCGAGCCGCCGTCCGTCCCTGGGCGGCGGCTCTGGCCAAACGATGATGACCGACTCGGCCGCGCGTGTACGGCTGGAAGACGAGCGAGTCCCGGATGAGCAGACGTGTTCGGGGCGTTCGGACCTGGCTATACTGCGCGTCTCGTGATGGCCAACGACACCGTTGAGATGACCGATCCGCGCCTCGAAGAGGGTGTCTGGACGATCGGCGCCGACGGGGAGCTCGTCCCGGACTACGAGTCCACCTTCCCCACGATCAACGAGGGCGAGGTCGTTCACGGCACCGTCGTGCGCGTGGACAAGGACGAGGTACTCGTCGACATCGGCTACAAGTCCGAAGGCGTGATCCCGGTCGCCGAGCTCTCGATCCGACGCTCGGTGAACCCGGCCGACGAGGTCTCGGTCGGCGAGGAGATCGACGCCCTCGTGATGACGAAGGAGGACGCCGAAGGGCGCCTGATCCTCTCCAAGAAGCGGGCTCGCTTCGAGCTCGCCTGGAAGAGGATCGAGGCTGCCGCCGAGTCCGGTGAGGCCGTGCTCGGCCGGGTGATCGAGGTCGTCAAGGGCGGCCTGATCCTCGACCTCGGCGTACGCGGCTTCCTGCCCGCGTCGCTCGTCGACATCCGTCGTGTCCAGGACCTCGACGAGTTCATGGGCACGGAGCTGCGCTCGAAGGTGATCGAGCTCAACCGCTCGCGCAACAACGTCGTGCTCTCGCGCCGCGCCGTCCTCGAGGACGAGCGCAAGGAGATGCGCCAGGCGATCCTCGACCGGCTCAATCCCGGCGACGTCGTCGACGGCCAGATCTCCAACATCGTCGATTTCGGCGCTTTCGTCGACCTCGACGGGATGGACGGGCTGATCCACATCTCCGAGCTCTCGTGGAGCCATGTCAACCATCCGTCGGAAGTGCTCGAGATCGGTCAGGACGTCAAGGTCAAGGTGCTCGACATCGACCGCGACCGCCAGCGGATCTCGCTCGGCCTCAAGCAGACGCAGTCGGATCCGTGGCAGCAGGTGCTCGAGAACTACAACGAGGAGGACGTCGTCGAGGGTCGCGTCACGAAGGTCGTCACCTTCGGCGCCTTCGTCGAGATCCTCCCGGGGGTCGAGGGCCTCGTCCACATCTCCGAGCTCGCTCAGCATCACGTCGAGAACCCGCGAGAGGTCGTCTCGCAGGGCGATGCCGTCAACGTGCTGATCCTCGAGGTCGACGCCGAGCGGCGCCGTCTTTCTCTCTCCTTGAAGCGTGTCGAGGAGGGTGCCGAGCCGCTCCCGCGCGCCGACGGTGCCGAGTCCGTGCACCTCACGCCGAACCTGGATCTTTCCGAGGACGTCTTCCCTGCCTCGACCGCCGACGCTCCTGAGGCCGGCACCGAGCCCGAGCCCGAGGCGGCCGATGAGCCTGAGATCGAGGCGAGTGACGAGCCGGAGGCCGCTGCCGAGCTCGAGGAGACCGACGATCCCGCACTCGAGCTGGCTGACGAACCGGCACCGGAATCGGATGCCGCCGCCGAGGCCGACCTCGCGAGCGAGTCGACCGCCGACAGCGATGCTGCCGCGGGCGACGACGAGCCCGACGAAACCGCCTAAGACCGCGATGCAGCGGCCGCTCGCCGTCGCCATCACCGGCGGGATCGGCGCGGGGAAGAGCGAGGCGCTCTTCGCCTTCCAGAAGCACGGCGCCGCGACCGTCTCGAGCGACGAGATCGTCCATCACCTGCTCGCCACCGACGACGACGTGCGGGCCGCGATAGTGGCCGAGCTGGGTGAGGGGATCCTCGACGACGAGGGTTTGATCGACCGTTCGCGTGTCGCCGAGATCGTCTTCGGCAACCGCTCCAAGCTCGACTTTCTCGAGAAGCTGCTCCACCCTCTCGTCGTCGCGGAGTACCTGTGCTGGCGCAAGCAGCTCGCCGCGCTCCCCGAGCCGCCGGCGGTCTGTGTCACGGAGGTACCGCTCCTCTACGAATCGGGCGGCCAGGAGCGCTTCGACAAGGTGGTTGTGATCACGGCGCCCGCGAAACTGCGTGAGCAGCGCCGCCGCGTTCGCCGCGACAACCGCGACGAGCGCCTGCTCTCCGACGCCGAGAAGGCCAAGCGAGCCGACTACGCGTACGTGAACACAGGCTCGCTCGAGGAGCTCGACGCCTGGGTCGGCGGCGTGATGGCCGAGCTGACGGCCGAGGCCGCGGTAGAACTTGCGTGAGCAAGGTCGGCTTCCTCCTCGTCCTCCTGCTCGCGGCCGCCGGCTTCGGCGCGTACGTCTTCCAGAGCGAGCCGACCTGGTATGAGCGAGCTCGATATCCGCTCCGCTACGAGGAGATCGTCGTCGGTCACGCCGAGAACTACCGCCTCGAGCCGCAGCTCCTCGCGGCGATGATCTACCAGGAGAGCAAGTTCGATGCAGACGTGCGCTCGAGCTCGGGCGCGGTCGGGTTGATGCAGCTGCTCCCCGAGACGGGCCAGGGAATCGCCGATCGCACCGGCGGCGACAACTGGACGCCGGAGGACCTCCTCGATCCCGAGCTCAACATCCGCTACGGCGCGTGGTATCTGCGCCATCTGCTCGACAAGTACGACGACGAGGCGCTCGCGCTCGCGGCCTACAACGCGGGGCAGGCGAACGTCGACGGCTGGCGGAAGCGAGGAGCCGAGATCCAGTTCGCGGAGACGCGACACTACGTGCATCGTGTGCAGCAGCTCAAGCAGGTGTACGCGGAGGCGTACGCGGCCGAGCTGGGCCTCCGCTAGCTGGGCCTCCGATCGCGTCGCCGACGAGCTGGAGGATCTCGCCCGCCTCGGGAGGCGGAAAGCCGGCGGCCAGTCGCATCGCGAGCCCGTCGACGACGAGGCCGATGAAGCGCCCGATCGCCTCCAGTGAGATGTCGTCCCGGATCTCGCCCGCGTCGCGAGCGCGCTCGAGCCGGGCTTTGATCTCCTCCTCGACCTCCGGTGCCCGCTTGTCCCAGCGTTCCCGGAAGGCGGTATCCGTCCGCAGGCGCCGGCCAATCTCGAGGTAGGCGCCGAGCCAGGCTGGATCCTCCTCGACCAGGGCTCGCACGACCGCATCGAGCCCCTCTTTCGCCCAGAGCCGCCCCAGCCGGTTCGCGTCCCTGTCGGCCAGAGCGAGGAAAAGCTCGTCCTTCGATGGGAAGTAGTTGAAGATCGCGCCACGCGAGAGGCCCGTCGCTCGCTCGAGCCGGACGACTGTCGCCCCCTCGTACCCGTACGTCGCGAAGCAACCGCGCGCCGCGGTCAGGATCTCGTCCCGGCGGGCATTCCGTCGCTCGTCGCTCTGTTTTGGCACGGATCCACTTTACAAAAACGTACGGACGTCTTATTATCGTCGCCATGACAGATCCTCGAGATCACGATTATGCAGAGTTGCTCGTCGGGACCTGCCTCGCCGTCGAGCCCGGCTGGCAGGTGCTCGTGCTCGGGACGGAGCTCGGCCGGCCGCTGCTCGAGGAGGTTCAGCGCGCGATTGCCCGGCGCGGTGCCTATGCGCTCACCGAGCTGACTTTCGGCGGCGGTCTGGGCGCCACCGATCGGGCCTGGGTGCGGGAGGCGTCACTCGAGCTACTCGCGCATCCCGCACCGCTCTACGAGCGCCTGATGCGCGAGGTCGATGCCTTTCTCGTCGTCTCGGCGCCCGCGAACACGCGCGACGCCTCCGCGACGCCGGTCGAGCGGACACAGGCTGTTCAGGCCGCCTACCGGCCGGCCCAGCAGCGCCTGCTCTCGCACGAGGTCCCATGGGTCGGCTGCCAGTATCCGACGCCTGCCCTTGCGCAGGACGCCGGAATGAGCACCGAGGAGTTCGCGGACTTCCTCTACGGCGCCTGCCTGCTCGACTGGGATGCCGAGCGGGAGCGGATGAGTCGCTATGCGGAGCGCTTCGACGCCGCCGACGAAGTCCGGATCGTCGGGGAGGGCACCGACCTGCGGCTGAGCATCGCGGGGCGGCGGATGCAGGTCGACGCGGGCGGCGCGAACATCCCCGGCGGCGAGTTCTTCGGCTGCCCGGTCGAGGACTCGGCAGAGGGGAAGATCTCGTTCTCCGAGTTTCCCGGCGTGCACGGCGGCAGGCATGTCAACGGGATCCGCTTCCGGTTCGAACGCGGCCGGATCGTCGACGCCTCGGCCGACTCGGAGGAGGAGTACCTGCTACAGACGCTCGACACGGACGAGGGCTCGCGGAGGCTCGGCGAGCTCGGGATCGGCTGCAACCCCGGGATCACCCGTCACATGCGAAACACGCTCTTCGACGAGAAGATGGACGGAACGGTGCACGTCGCGGTCGGCACCGGCTTCCCCGATCTCGGCGGCACGAACGTCTCCACGGTGCACTGGGACATCGTCAAGGACCTGCGTAGCGACGGCCGGATCTATCTCGACGGCGAGCTCGTGCAGGAGAACGGGCGCTGGCTTATCTAGCCGAGCGGTCGCTGCTCCGCCAGCGCCCTCTCGTCGCGCTGCTCGCGGCCGAGACCGTCTCGACGACCGGGTCGCAGATGACCTGGCTCGCGCTGCCGTGGTTCGTGCTCGTCACCTCCGGCTCGGCGACACGGATGAGCGCAGTCGTCGGCGCGGAGCTGATCGGACTGGCCGTGCTCGGGATCCCCGGCGGGGCCGTGCTACGGAGGCTCGGCGCCTGGCAGACGATGCTGCTCTCCGATGCGGTGCGAGCCCCGCTGATGCTCGCGATTCCCGCGCTGCACTGGGCCGGGGTCGACGCGTTCGCAGCGATCCTCGTGCTCGCCTTTCTGCTCGGCGCGCTCGCCGGGCCGTTCTTCGCCGCGCAGAAGGTGATCGTCCCCGAGCTGCTCGGCGAGGACGAATCGCTCGTGGGCCGCGCGAACGCGCTCTTCCAGGGCGCCACGCGGATCACGATGCTGCTCGGTCCCGTCCTCGGCGGGATCCTGATCGCGACGGTCTCGGCGCCCTGGGCGCTCGTCGTCGACGCGGGCACCTACGTGGTCTCGGCCGTGCTCGTGCTGACGCTCGTGCCGAAGCCCGCGCGGCTGCCGCCGGTGGACGAGGACGTCGGGGCGCGACGCGGACTCCGCTTCCTCGCTCGGGAGCCGCTCCTGCGCCTCTGGATCCCGCTCTTCGCGCTGGGCGACACGGCCTGGACGGCCTTCTTCGTCAGCGTGCCGGTGCTCGTCGTCGTGCGGTTCGACGCCGACCCGCGCATCGCCGGCTGGCTGCTCGCCGCGTTCGGCGTCGGCGCGGTCGTGGGCAACGTGGCCGCCTATCGGGTGCTGCTCGAGCGAGTCCGCGGGCTGACGCTCGTCGGCACCTGCATCCTCGGCCAGGCTCTGCCGCTGTGGCTGCTGACGATCCACCCTTCCGCCTCGCTCGCGGCGTTCGCGCTCGGCCTTTCCGGGCTCGCGAACGGGATCGTCAACCCGCCGATCCACTCGATGATGACGTTGCGGGTGCCACCGCCGTTGCGGCCGAGCGTGATGACGGTGAACGTGATGATCTTCGGCCTCGCTCAGCCGCTTCTTCGGCGTCGGCCCGGTGCTGGACGCATTCGGACCGCAGCCGGTACTTGTTGCCTTCGCGGCAGTCCAGACCGTCGCGATGGCGCTGATCGCGGCGTCGACGTTCGCAGCTCGTAGGGCGAAAGCGCACCCGCCGGCGGTCGAGGCGAAGGCGTGAGCGTGAGCGTGCTGCGCGACTAGCCCGTCGAGAATCGCTGGAAAAGCTCGCCGACGCCGACGACCTCGGCGTAGTCGCCGCCCGTCAGCTCGCCGGTGACCGCGCGCCAGAACGCGAGCGCAGGCACGTTGCGGTCGATCACGCTCAGGTTCCAGGAGCCTTTGAACCCGCTGAGGGCCGCCAGGCCGGCCGCGCGTCCGACACCGCGACGCCGGTACGGCTGCGCGACGAAGAACTCCGCGAGGTGGAAATCGACGTCTTGCGGCATGTGGGGGAACGGCCGCTCGGCGACGAGCGCGAATCCTGCAGGGCGCCCGTCGACGCGGATCAGCAGCGAATGCGAGGTTGTCCGGCCGAGCCAGTCCTCGAGGTACGAGGGCTGCCACTGCGCTTCCGCGTCGAGGACATAGTGCTCGGTGAAGGCCGAGAGATCGTGAAGGTAGAGCGGGTAGAGCCGCCGCAGCGCAGCGAGATCGCGCTCGCCTTCTGCCGGCGTCACCTCGACGGCTATGGCTGAGCCAGACGCGCCCACAGGTTCTCGAGCATACGGTGTACGGACGACAGCCTCGCGGTGCCGCCGAAGTCGATCGTCCCTGCGGAAAAGACCTTTGCGCCCTGCGGCGTCTCGTAGTACGTCATCTGGGCGGTCAGACCGGGGCCGTAGAGGTCGGGAACCTCGGCGAGGACGATCGTCCCGGCCGGGGTAGAGGACGTGGTGGAGTCGATCTCGATCCCGTAGCCGCCCAGCTCCTGACCGAAGCTCGAGCCGTCGCCGAGGCCGGTGCCATCGTAGAACCACGGCACGGTTGCGGCGGCGCGCACGACGAACGGCCGCTGGATCCTGCCGTCGTCGTTGGCGCGGTACTGGACGCCGAGTACGGCCGATTCCGGCCGGCCCTGATCCCGCCAGAGTCGTGTGCGTCGGAGCACTCGCCCCTCGCGACGTACCTCCCAGAAGAAGTTGTTCGCCGAGAGGAAGGCGAGGTTGCCGCCGAGGTCGCGGTAGTTGCGGATCAGGTCGAACTCGTGTCGGGTCGCGTACTCCGTGTGCCCCGGGAAGATGACGACGTTGTAGAGCCGGATCAGCTCCTCGGCGGTGCGGATCGTCTCCAGGTCGGACTCGGTGAGGAGCTCGGGCTGCTTGCCCGTCGAGTGCAGCCAGCGCAGGAAGCCGACGTCGTACTTGCGCCACTGCGGCGGGACGCCGCGGCGGATGAACGGGCGGCCGAGCTCGGCGGTGCTCTGGGCTCCCTTTGCGTACCACGTGTCGCCCCAGCCGTTGCCGTCCGCGTCGCGGAAGTTGTATCCCTGCCAGGTGTTCGTCGGCATCACGACGGCGACGCGGCTGGTCGAGCCGAGCACCGTCGGCCGGACGACGAAGGGGGCATAGCCGATGCGCCCGTCATCCGCGCTCAGCTTGACGAAATAGACGCCCGAGGGCCACGGGCCGACGGCGTAGTTGAGCGTCGCGCGCCGGTGGCGGGCGCTCCACGGGACGGTGACCGACGGGTTGACGGCAACCCCGTTCATGATCGTGTCGCTGTGGGTCGGCGCGTCCTCCGGGCCTGCGCGGAACGTCTGCAGCGTCAGCGTCTTCGCGTCGGTCTCGATCGCGAGGCGAGCCGAGCTCGAGGCGACGTAGCTCTCGCCCATGAACCCGGCGTCGACCCCGAGCACGCGGACGACCGCCGAGCGCAGCCGCCGACCCTCGCGGGCGTCGTCGGCCCCGTAGGTGCGGCTGTTGCCGGCCCCGTCGGTGGTCGTGATCCGCACGAGATAGGTGCGCGCGCCGGTCGCTTTCGGCGGGTGCCAGGTGAACGTCTTCCGGCCGGGACGCAGGTTCGCGGTCAGCTCGTAGATCGTCTGAGGTGCGCTCACCGTCCGCGTCACTTCGAAGCGAACCCGTGCCCGCTCGCTCAGCGTGAAGGAGATCTTGGCGGCGTCACGCAGCCCGTCGCCGTTCGGCGAGATCGTCGTCAGCCGTTCGCTGTCGCCCGCGAACGGAGTGCGACTGCGGGTGTGGGCGTCGAACTCGGTCACCCTCGGCGCGATCCGGTCGATCCGAAGGGGGGAGGAGGCGAGCTCGCGCTGCCCTACGACCAGCCGGATCCGGTAGTTCCCGTCGGGTACGCCGATCCCACGCAGGCGCGCGTTCCAGCGAAGGGTCAGGAAGCGGCGGCGTTGCGGCTCGACGATCCAGCCGAGTGGGCGGCCACTCAGCGTCGCGAGCTGGAGGCCGACTCGCTCAGGCTTCGGTAGGGCAGCCTGGATTCGCAGCCGGGCCTCATCCGGCGAGAAGTCGCGGGGCTTGACCGTGAGATCGGCTGCGGAGGCGACGGGCGCGCAGGCGAGTGCGAGGACGACGAGGGTAAAACGGCGGCGCATCGGCCGTGAAGCGTAGTCGGGAGCTGTGACGGAGCCGTGAGGAAGAAGGCTCGCGCCGGCTAAGCGTCGTCAGCTCGCTGCTCGAGCTCGTTGGCCTTGCTCGTCAGCGCGGCGAAGCCCGCCTGGAGGAAATCGTTGGCCGCCGCGGCCGCGAGCGACCACGTCAGCAGCCGTCCGGTTCGCGGCGCCACCGTCTGCAGCGAGACGACGCCGGCGGCGGCCCACATCCCGATACAGCGCGAGCACGTCAGGAGCTCACCGATCGCCTGGCGTGGTCCGCCGTCCTCGACGGGCTTCTCGTCGCCTTCGTGCGCCTGGCCCCTGACGAATGGATCGCGCAGAAAGCTCGTCACCTCGTCGTTCGTGATCGTGCGCGAGGCCTTGAACGTCGCTGCTGCGAGCACCGCGAGGTCGAGTCCGCCGAGCTGTTCGGGTCTCCGCCCGAGCACTGTCGAGAGCGTCGCGACGCCGGTCATCCCGGCGCTGAAGATCCCCACGAGCGAGGCATAGGACTTGTAGGGAGGAGCCAGCGTCGTAGTCGCCACGGAGCCGTCATAACCGGCCCCCTCGAACTCAACCTCGAGAGCTACGGTGTCACGTGATCGTCCTTCCGGCGTGGTCGGGTCGCGGCGGCAGCGAGGAGCTGGCCGTGCTCGCAAGTTCGCAACCGTTGATCACGATCATCGTTCCAGCCGGGTGGAGCTCGAGGCGGCGAGAGTGCGGGAGAGACGACTGGGGCGAGCGTCTGCTTCCCCACGCTCTTCCGGGCGCGACATGGGGTTCTAACCAGCCGAGGCCGTCGATACGCATGCCGGAGGAACAGGTGTTCGCTCGGTACGATGGCTCGATGGCGGAGCTGAAGACGGCGGCGGCGTATCTCCCGACGGGCGACCAGCCGACGGCGATCGCAGAGCTGACGCGCTCGCTGCGGGCCGGGAGCCGCTACCAGACCCTGCTCGGCGCGACCGGCACCGGGAAGACCGCGACGATGGCCTGGATCATCGAGGAGATCCAGCGGCCGGCGCTCGTGATCGCGCACAACAAGACGCTCGCAGCGCAGCTCTGCAACGAGTTCCGCGAGTTCTTTCCCACGAACAGCGTCGAGTACTTCGTCTCCTACTACGACTACTACCAGCCGGAGGCCTACGTCCCGCAGGCCGATCTCTACATCGAGAAGGACAGCTCGCGCAACGACGACATAGACCGGTTGCGGCACGCGGCCACCTCGAACCTGCTCTCGCGCCGGGATACGGTGATCGTCGCCTCCGTCTCGTGCATCTACGGCCTCGGCTCGCCGGAGGAGTACGAGAAGCGCGTCGTCTTCCTGACCGTCGGCGAGGAGACCGACCGCGACGTGATGCTGCGGAAGCTGATCGACATCCAGTACGTCCGCAACGACACGCTGCTCGGCCGGGGCCGCTTCCGGGTCAAGGGCGACGTCTTCGAGATCCAGCCCGCCTACTCCGAGACCGCCTACCGCGTCTCGATGTTCGGCGACGAGGTCGAGGCGATCAGCCACTTCGACCCGCTCACCGGGGAGGTCTACGGCAAGCTCGACACGATCACGATCTTCCCGGCCACCCAGTACGTGACCTCGAAGCCCACGATCGAGCGCGCCCAGGACGAGATCAAGCACGAGCTCGAGCAGCAGGTGTCGCTCTTCGAGAGCCAGGGGAGGATGCTCGAGGCGCACCGGATTCGCCAGCGCACCGAGTACGACCTCGAGATGATGCGGGAGCTCGGCTTCTGCAACGGGATCGAGAACTACTCGCGGATCCTCGACGGGAGGCCTGCCGGCTCGGCGCCGCACACCCTGCTCGACTATTTCCCCTCCGACTACGTCGTCTTCGTGGACGAGTCGCACCAGACGATCCCGCAGATCGGCGGCATGTACGAGGGCGACCGCTCGCGCAAGCAGACGCTCGTCGACCACGGCTTCCGGCTTCCGTCGGCGCTCGACAACCGGCCGCTGCGCTTCGACGAGTTCCTCGGGAAGGTGCCGCAACTCGTCTTCGTCTCCGCGACCCCGGGCGCCTATGAGCTCCGTCACTCGGGCGTCGTGGCCGAGCAGCTGATCCGGCCGACCGGGATCGTCGACCCCGAGGTCGAGCTGCGCGCGACGAAGAACCAGATCGACGACCTCCTGAACGAGATCCGCAAGCGCGCCGACGTCGGCGAGCGGGTGCTCGTGACGACGCTGACGAAGAAGATGTCCGAAGACCTGACCGACTACCTCCTCGAGGCGGGCGTCAAGACACGGTACCTCCACTCGGAGGTCGACACGCTCGAGCGGATCCAGATCATCCGCGAACTCCGGCTCGGCGACTACGACGTCCTCGTCGGCGTCAACCTCCTGCGGGAAGGGCTCGATCTGCCGGAGGTCTCGCTGGTCGCGGTGCTCGACGCCGACAAGGAGGGCTTCCTCCGCGGCAAGACGGCGCTGATCCAGACGATCGGTCGCGCGGCGCGGAACGTCAACGGGCGGGTGCTGCTCTATGCGGACAAGCTGACGGAAGCGATCAACGGCGCGCTCGACGAGACCGAGCGGCGCCGCGCCAAACAGCTCGCGTACAACGAGGAGCACGGGATCACGCCCGAGAACATCGTCAAGGGAGTCTCCGACATCGCCGAGTTCCTCTCGCTCGGCTCCCCGACCGTGCCGCGCGGCAGGCGCGCAGGAGGCTCGAAGGTGGAGGGCCTGAACCGCGAGGAGCTGGAGAAGCTCGTGATCACGCTTGAGGAGGAGATGTTCGCCGCCGCCGAGGAGCTGCGCTTCGAGTACGCCGCGAAGCTCCGTGACGAGATCAAGGACCTCAACCGTGAGCTGATGGCGCTCGCGAGCACGAGCGCCGCGTAACCGACCGACCGAGGAGGGGCCTCATGTGTCGCAACATCCGCACGCTCCACAACTTCGATCCGCCCGCAACCACGGAGGAGATCGAGGCCGCCGCGCTCCAGTACGTCCGGAAGCTCAGCGGGACGACGAAGCCGTCTAAGGCGAACGAGACCGCATTCGCTCGCGCCGTCGAAGAGGTCACGGCAGCATCGACACGTCTGCTCGCCTCACTCGTCACCGCGGCGCCGCCGCGCGACCGCGAGCTCGAGGCTGCCCGCGCCCGCGATCGGTCGCAGCAGCGGTTCGGCATCGCGCGCACCGGGTAGTCCGGCTCCATGCTCGGCGCGATTATCGGCATCCTCCTCTCCGGCCTGATCGTCGGGGCGCTCGCGCGGTTCGCGCTTCCGGGGCGTGACGCTCTTTCGATCTGGAGGACGATTCTGCTCGGGATCCTCGGCTCGATCGTCGGCGGCTTTGCGGCGGCGCTGACGGGTGTGATCGACCCGACGCCGCCGGAGGGCGAGGAGATGACCGGAGGCGAGCTCGTCACGGGGTTCCTCTTCGCGCTCGCCGGCGCGGTCGTGCTGCTGATCCTCTATCGCCGCTTCGTGGAGAAGCGGCCCATCACCGGGCCGGACGCCCGCTAGGCGGCCGCCAAAGCGCCGAGCTTCTTCCTCAGGTAACGGACGTACGGCTTCGCGTCGATCGGGCCGCCGACGACGCGCTCGAGCGTCTCCTGCGGAGTGAACTTCCGGCCGAGCACGTAGAGGTTGGAGCGCAGCCACGCGTGTAGCTCGCCGAACTCGCCCGCTTCGAACTGCGCCGGCAGGTCGGGAAGCTCGGAGACGACCTTGTCCCAGATCTGGACGGACACGATGTTCCCGAGCGAGTAGGTTGGGAAGTAGCCGAACCCGCCGCCCGACCAGTGCACGTCCTGGAGCACACCGACAGTGTCGCTCGGGATCGGGATCCCGAGGTACTCCTCGAACCGCTCGTTCCAGGCCTCCGGCAGATCTTTCAGGGCGATCGTGCCGGCGATCAACTCCTGCTCGAGCTCGAACCGGAGGATGACGTGGAGGTTGTAGGTCGCCTCGTCGGCGTCGACGCGGATGTAGCTCGGCTTGACCCGGTTGATCGCGCGGTAGAAGGAGTCCTGCTCGATGTCTCCGAGCACGTCGGGAAACGCCGCCTGCACCTGCGGGTAGAAGTAGTTCCAGAAGGGTTGGCCGCGGCCGACGATGTTCTCCCACAGCCGGCTCTGCGACTCGTGCAGCGCCGACGAGACGCCGCTGCAGAGAGGGGTGCGCTCGAGTGACGGCGAGATCCCGTGCTCGTACAGGCCGTGGCCGCACTCGTGCATCGCGGTGAAGAGCGAGGTGAGGTCGTTCTCGTGGTAGCGGGTCGTCAGCCGGATGTCCTGGGTGCCCGAGCTCGCGGCGAACGGGTGCACGGTGAGATCGAGCCGGAAGAACTGCGGGTCGTAGCCGAACCGCTCGATCACTCGGAGCGACATCTCGTGCTGGGCATCGATCGGGAACGGGCCCCGCATGAAGCCGTCGTCGTCGTCCGGGGACGCGACCTCGGCGATCAGAGGCACGAGTGAGGCCTTGAGCTCGTCGAACACCGTCCGGACCTCGGCGGTCTTCATCCCGGGCTCGTAGTCGTCGAGCAGGATGTCGTAGGGCTCGTCATACCCCTCGAAGCAGTCGATGTAGCGGCGCTTCAGCTCGACCGCGCGCTCGAGGTGGGGGAGAAAGGCCGCGAAGTCGTTCTCCTCCCGCGCCTTGGCCCACACGTCGTGCGCCTCGGCTCCGGCCCCGACCATCTCGGCCGCGAGGTCGGCCGGGACGCGACGAGCCTTCTCCCAATCGCGCCGGGTCGTCCGGATCAGTGAGGCGTCGTCGGAGTCGTAGTCGAGGCTCGCCTCGTGAGAGGCGAGGGCATCGAGCAGACGGCCGATCTCGGGAGTGACGAAGCGTTCGTGCGCAACGCGGTCGATCGTCGTCAGCTGGGCGCCGCGAACCGGCCCGCCGCCGGGGGGCATCATCACCGTCTGATCCCAGAAGAGCACCTCCTGGGCGCGACGGAGATCGTTGATCTCGGCCAGGCGGTTCTTCAGCTCGGCAAGGTCGTTGGGTGCAGAGCCGCTCGGTTCCGCAGCGGGATTCGACTCGGTCGGGCGCTCGGGCATGGTCTCTCCTTCTTCCGGGGCGGGTGCAAAGACTCTAGTAAGCGGGTGCAAAGACTCTAGTAAAGAGAACGGTTTGCGGCACCTGTCCCGAGGGGACGGTGGTGGCGAGGGGCGAGCTGGCACCGTCCTGCTTCGAACTGGAGGTTCCATTGGGCATCATCGCGTTCATCATTCTCGGAGCGATCGCAGGCGCGATTGCGAAGGCGCTTCTCCCCGGGGACGATCCGGGCGGCTTCATCATCACCACGATCATCGGAATCGTCGGAGCTCTCCTGGGTGGTTTCCTGGCGGCTGCGCTCTTCGGCGGCGACCCGCTCGACGAGTTCTTCGACATCAGCACCTGGCTCACCGCGATCGTCGGTGCGATCGTGCTGCTCCTGATCTACCGGGCCGTGGCCGGGCGAGGCCGAGGGCGAATGGCCTAGGTCCTGCGACGCTCCCTCAGGGGGCACTCGCGAGCTGAGCATCCGAATCGGTGGATGCTCAGCTCGCGTCGAAGGCGAGTGGCTGGTCGCCGCGGGGAAAGGTTCGAATGGCGGTCAGCCCCCAGCCGTCGTCGCGCCAGATGTACGTGAGAATGCGGAGCGCTTCCGCCGCTGCCTCGTAGACGTGGAGTCCGCGGGCCTCGCCGCGACGATTCGGTCGCGGCTGGCCGAAGCCGGGTGCGATCGAGGCGACGACTGCACGCTCACCGCCGGGAGTCGCGATCTCGAACTCCCGGCGCTCGGCGATCGTGCTCTGGTGGATGTGGCCGGCGAGGATCAGCTCCGCGCCCGCCTTGACGAAACTGCCCAGCACGACGTTTCGCCGCGCGACGGGCTTCTTGCGCGAGCGCCAGGGCGCCCCAAGCAGATGGTGGTGGAGAACGACGATTCGCAGCGCGGCTGCGGGCGCCTTCTCGAAGACCTCCGCCGCGTGGACGATTTGGACCGGCCGGACCTTGCCCGATTGGTGCCGCCACGGCCGCACGGAGTTCAGGCCCGCCACGACCACCGTTTCGGAGGAGTAGACCGGTTGAGTCGTCTCCCATTGGCGCTCGAACTCCGCCCACGGGCTCGTGAACCGTTTCGGGAAGGTGTACGGGATGTCGTGATTTCCCGGTACCGCGAGCAGCGGGAGGTCGAGACCCCGCAGGAACTCGGCGGCGCGATCGTGCTGGGAGCGGAGCCCGCGATGGGTGAGGTCGCCCGAGGCGATCACGAGCTCCGGCTTCACGTCCGCGATCAACCGCGCGAGGGCCTCGATTGGCTCGGGGTTGACGTTCCGGCCGAAGTGCAGGTCCGAGATGTGGAGGACGCGTGTCAGCACGAGCGCGAGCGTACCCCCACCGGGGGCATGAGAACCACCGATCCCGGCTATACACTCGTCGCAATGACCGATCGAGCCCCTGACAGCTCAGCGGACGAAGCACCGGAGATCTTCGACGATCTCTATCTCGGCCTTCGCGCCGGCGGAGCGCTACGCAAGCAGCGCCGCGGCGAGCCGCTCACTCGCGACGAGCAGGAGGCTCTCGGCCGCTGGCAGCGCCTCTCCGTCGGACGCAAGACGCTCGCGATCGGGGCCTTCGCGATCGGAACGTTCGGCCTTGGGTTCACCCTCGGCGGCCTGATCTTCGGTAGGTGGCGCAAGGCCTGACGGCCCCCTGCCGGTCGGATCCCGCCCGCGAGCGTGGCCCGCCGGGCTCTCGTCAGCCGGTCTCGGAGTCGGCGGGGGAGAAGATCACCGTCGGCACGTCCTCTTCCGCAGGATCCTTGCCGCGCACGATCACGTCGATCAGGGTTGCCAGCACGGCCGCGAGCGGGATCGCGAGCAGCACCGCGAACTCACCGAAGAGCAGTGCCACGCTCGTGATCGAGAAGAGGACGAGGAGCGGCGAGAGCCCGACAGCCTCGCCGAGCACACGCGGAATGATGATGTAGTCCTCGAGCAGCCGGACGACGAGCACCGTGACTCCGGCCGCCAGCCCGAGTTGCCACGACACGGTCAAGCCCGCGCCGATCGCGACGGCGCCCGCCGTGATCGGGCCGATCACGGGCACGATCTCGACGATCCCGGCAAAGACGCCGATCAGCAGCCAGTACGGCAGGCCGATCGCCCAGAAGACGAGCGAGAGCACCGTGCCGACGACCGCGATCAGGATCGCCTGTCCCCGCACGTACGCGCCTAGCTTGAGATCGATCAGATCCCATGTGTCGCGCACCTTCTTCCGCCGCGGGCGCGGGATCAGCGACGTCACGAGGTTTATCGCCTTCTCGCGCTCGAAGATCCAGTACGCGGCGCACGCGAAGACGAAGAAGAGCCCGATCAGGATCTCGAACCCGATAAAGCCGATCTCGAGGGCCGGGTCGACCAGTTCGCTCGCCGAGGGCAGCTCCTCGAGCCTCTGCTGGATTCCCTCCAGGATCTCGCGGCGGACACCGGTCGACTGGTTCGCCTCTGTCTCGAGCTCTGCGGGCGAGCTCGGGAGATCGCCGAGTGCGTTGGAGACCTGCTGGGTGGCGCGGGGGACGACGACCCAGAGCAGGGCTGCTATCAGCGCGAAGAGGCCGACGTAGTGGATCGCGACTCCGGCGCCGCGCGGCACGCCGCGCCGTCGCAGTGCCTCGATTCCGGGCCGCATCGCTGCGGCGATGATGAAGGCGAAGAAGAGGAGCGCGACGAGGAGGCGGATCTTCCAGAATGCGAGCGCCAGCACCACGACCCCGCCGACGACGAGAGTTGCGAGCGCCGCACGCTTTGCGGTATCGCCCATCGCCGGGGTGTTCCCTCAGAGCTTCGGCCGGTAACGCACCCCGATCTCCCCGGCTCGATCGTCGTCCTACCCCTGCTCGGCCTCGACCGGCCGGCGGGTCAACTGCCACAACCGGCGCGCGATCACGCCGAGGAACGCGAGCGGGATCCCGTAGAAGACCGCCGCGAATCCGGCCTGAATCCAGAGCGGCGTATCGTACCCGTCGTACGGGGTCAGGGCGACCGCGAGCGGCGGCCCGAACAGGGCGACCGGAAGCGTCCAGAAGGAGCCGCTGAGGGTGCCGTAGACGAAGTGGGCGGCGATCCAGGCGAGGAAGAACGCGAGCGACGGTGCTGCTTCCCATTCGTCGGTCACGACAAAGAGCGCGACGGTAACCGCAAGGAAAGCAGCGCCGATGGCGATCTGGCTCGCATTCGGACGAACGGCTCGGCGCACGAGCGACAGTCAAGCAAACGAACACTTGTTCGATCCGATCGGCGAGGCTACAATGCCCGCTCATGGCGACCGACGAACTGATCGTCCACGGGGCTCGCGAGCACAACCTGAAGGACATCGACGTCAGGCTGCCGCGTAACGCCCTCATCTGCATCACCGGACTCTCGGGCTCCGGCAAGTCGAGCCTCGCCTTCGACACGATCTACGCGGAGGGCCAGCGCCGTTACGTCGAGAGCCTCTCCGCCTATGCGCGCCAGTTCCTGCAGATGATGGAGAAGCCCGATGTCGACTCGATCGAAGGGCTCTCGCCGGCGATCTCGATCGACCAGAAGACGACCTCGCGCAACCCGCGCTCGACGGTCGGCACAGTCACCGAGATCTACGACTACCTGCGCCTGCTCTACGCGCGGGTGGGCCGGCCGCACTGCCCGGTCTGCGGCCGCCAGATCGCGGGGCAGAGCCTCGACCAGATCGTCGAGCAGATCCTCGCCCTCCCGGATGGCGCGAGGTTCACCGTCAACGCGCCGGTCGTGCGGGACCGCAAGGGCGAGTTCCGCGACGTGCTCGAGGAGCTCCGGACCGACGGCTTCACGCGGGTCAAGGTCGACGGCGAGACGCTCCTCCTCGAGGAGGAGATCGTCCTCGACAAGAAGTTCAAGCACTCGATCGAGGTCGTCGTCGACCGGCTGGTGCTCAAGCCCGATCTGCGCCAGCGGCTGACCCAGTCGGTCGAGACCGCGGCGGCGCTGGCGGACGGGCTCGTCGCGGTGGACGTGATCGAGGGCGAGAGCATGCTCTTCTCCGAGAAGTTCGCCTGCCCCGAGCACGGAGTCTCGCTGCCCGAGCTGCAGCCGCGCATCTTCTCCTTCAACTCACCACACGGCGCCTGCCCGCGCTGCACAGGTCTCGGCTCGCAGCTCGAGATCGACCCCGATCTGATCGTGCCCGATGCAACCGTCTCGATCGGTGACGGCGCGCTCGTCCCGTGGTCGGTCGGGAACGGCGGCTTCTACGAATCGGTGATCCAGGCGATCGCCGACCGCTACGAGATCGATCTCGACACGCCCTGGGGCGAGCTGACGCGCCAGCAGCAGGATCTCTTCCTCCACGGCACGAACGGCGACAAACTCTACGTCCAGTACCGCAACCGGATGGGCCGGCGGCGCTCGTACACGATGGCGTTCGAGGGGATCGTCGAATCGCTGCAGCGGCGCTACCGCGAGACCGACTCGGCGCCGGCGCGCGAGCGGATCGAGGAGTACATGAGCTTCCGGCCCTGCGTGACCTGCCACGGCGCTCGTCTGAAGCCCGAGGTGCTCGCAGTCACTATCGGCGGGGGCTCGATCCACGAGTTCACCAAGATGTCCGTGACCCGCTCGCTCGCGTTCCTCGAGGAGCTCGGGCTGACCTCCACCGAGGAGCTGATCGGCCACCGGATCGTCAAGGAGATCCGCGAGCGCCTGACCTTCCTCGACAACGTCGGCGTCGGCTACCTCCAGCTCGATCGGGCCGCGAAGACGCTCTCCGGCGGGGAGGCCCAGCGCCTGCGGCTCGCGACCCAGATCGGCTCGCAGCTCGTCGGCGTCCTCTACATCCTCGACGAGCCGTCGATCGGCCTGCACCAGCGCGACAACAACAAGCTGATCGGGACGCTGAACCGGCTCAAGGATCTTGGCAACACCGTGCTCGTGGTCGAGCACGACGAGCAGATGATGCGAACCGCCGACTGGCTCGTGGACATGGGCCCGGGTGCAGGCGAGCACGGCGGCTACGTCGTCGCCGAGGGCAAGGCTAAGGACGTGATGGCGAACAAGGAATCGGTCACGGGCCAGTTCCTCTCAGGCACCCGCAGGATCGCCGTCCCGCCGCGCCGCGAGGATGATCGCGGCCACTTCACCGTGCGCGGCGCCGCGATGCACAACCTGAAGGGGATCGACGTCGAGTTCCCGGTCGGCAAGTTCGTCTGCGTGACCGGGGTCTCCGGCTCCGGCAAGTCGACGCTCGTCAACGAGATCGTCTTCAAGGCAACCGCGAACCGGGTCAACCGAATGCGCGTCAAGCCGGGCACCCACGACGACGTCGAGGGGCTCGAGGTCTTCGACAAGGTGATCGACATCGACCAGAAGCCGATCGGCCGCACGCCGCGCTCGAACCCGGCCACCTACATCGACCTGTTCACCCACATCCGCGAGCTGTACTCGCTGACGCCCGAGGCCAAGGTGCGCGGCTACAAGCCGGGGCGCTTCTCGTTCAACGTGCGCGGCGGACGTTGCGAGACCTGCAAGGGCGATGGCACGATCAAGATCGAGATGCACTTCCTACCGGACGTCTACGTCCAGTGCGAGACCTGCCACGGGCACCGGTACAACAAGGAGACGCTCGAGGTGCGCTTCAAGGGCAAGTCGATCGCCGACGTGCTCGAGATGTCGGTCGAGGAGGCGCTCGGCTTCTTCACGAAGATCCCGAAGCTGCGCCGGCGGCTGCAGACGCTCCACGACGTCGGCCTCGACTACGTCAAGCTCGGCCAGCCCGCGACGACGCTGTCGGGAGGCGAGGCGCAGCGGGTCAAGCTGGCCGCGGAGCTCTGCAAGGTGGCGACCGGGTCGACGCTCTACATCCTCGACGAGCCGACCACGGGTCTCCACTTCGCCGACATCGAGAAGCTGCTCGAGGTGCTGCAGCGATTGGTGGATGCGGGCAACACGGTACTCGTAATCGAGCACAACCTCGACGTGATCAAGCAGGCCGACTGGGTGGTCGACCTCGGCCCGGAGGGCGGCGAGGCGGGCGGCGAGCTGATCGCGTCCGGCACCCCCGAGGACGTCGCCGAGGTCGAGGGCTCCTTCACGGGGCTCTATCTGCGCGAGGTGCTCGCCCGCCGCGGCGAGGCCGTCGCGGCCTGACGTGACGACCGTCGCCGAGCGCCGGTCCCGGTTCCGAGCCTTGCACGCGAGGGACGGGATCTTCGTGATGCCGAATCCGTGGGACGTCGGCTCGGCCCGGCTGCTTGCTACCGCGGGGTTCGAGGCGCTGGCGACGACGAGCGCGGGATTTGCCTGGTCGCTCGGCCGGCTCGACCAGAACGTGAGGCGCGACGAGCTCGTGGCGCACGTCGCGGTCGTCGCCGCCGCGACCGATCTGCCGCTCAACGTCGACAGCGAGCGCTGCTTTCCCGACGATCCGGGCGGCGTCGCCGAGACGGTTGGGTTGCTCGCCGTGGCCGGAGCGGCCGGCTGCTCGATCGAGGACTACGACCCGGTGAACGATCGGATCGAGGAGCTCGAGCTCGCGGCCGAGCGGGTCGCCGCGGCTGCGGAGGCGGCGCACCGGCTCTCCGAGCCGATAGTGCTCACGGGTCGGGCCGAGAACCACCTCCACGGCGTCCAAGACCTCAACGACACGATCCGGCGCCTGATCGCCTACCGCGACGCCGGGGCCGACGCCGTCTACGCGCCCGGCCTGACCGATCTGGAGCAGATCGCGGAGCTCGTGCGCGCGGTCGAGGTACCGGTGAACGTGCTCGTCCTGCCGGGCGGGCCGTCCGTCGCCGAGCTGGCGTCCATGGGAGTCCGCCGGATCTCGACCGGCAGCCTCCTTGCCGCAGCCGCGTACGGCGCCCTCGCCGAGGAAGCCCAGCGGTTGCTGACCGACGGAACCGCGCCGGCCGTCGGCGACCTCGTCTCGCGCAAGACGCTCGACGCGGCTTTCCTCGCCGACGCGTAGTGCTCAGGTGCGGACGGGCGTCGGCTCGAGCGCGTCGAGCCGACGCAGCCAGACGGTCGCGCCCATGCCCTCGAACAGCTCGCGCGCCTCGGCGAGCAGCGGTCCCGCCTCGTCGGAGCGCCCCGACGAGGCGAGCCAGGCGCCGTAGTCGTAGAGCACTGGCGCGAGAAAGAACGCAAAGCCGAGATTGCGAGCGTTCGCGAGCGCGACGGCAAACGCGTCGGCGGCTGCTGCCTCACCGCCCTGCGCGGCGGCGGCGTTCGCGCGCAGCCGGTAGAGCTGTGAGTCGACGGCCCGCGTACGCCTGATCGCGGGTAGGGCGTCGATCAGGCTGGCAGCTGTAAGCACAGGCGCATGATCTTTCAACACAGTCGCATACTTAGCTGCATCCAGGAGGAGCTCGCCCATGCCGCTCGCCTCGTCGATCGACTCGAGCTGGAACGGGAGACTCTCGACGATGATTGTCGATGCATCGTCGACCCGGCCCTCAAGCTCCGCCTCGAGCTGTCGGTGCCGCAGCTGGACTCGGCGGCGCTGGTCGTCGATCGTATCGAGCTCGCCCCTAGCCAGGTCGAGCAGCTCTCGTGCCTTTGCCGGTTCCTCACGGTCGATCGCGATCCGCGCGAGTCCGAGGAGCGTGTTGCCCAGGATCGGCTCTCCGACACTGCGGTCGAGCGGCAATGTCTCGGCGAGTTCGAGCGCCTTGTCCCAGCGACCGTTGTAGAGGGACGAGTCGCAGAGGTACGCGACGAGTCGCATCTCCCAGAAGCGGTCGCCGCGTCGCCGGGCAAGCGCCAGGGCCTCCTCGTTGAGCGGCATGATCTGCTCGAGGCGATCGGTTTTCTCGAGCAGTACGAGCAGGTTGTTGTATGCGCGCAGCGCCTCGAACACGAGGTCGTGGTCGAGGGCGACGCGCAGCGCCTGCCGAATCAGCGCATCGGCTTCGTGCGGATGGCGCCCGACGATCAGGCCTTTGGTGTTGAGCGCGGAGGAGAGCACGGCAGGCAGCGTTAGCTCCTCGCCGATGTCGAGCGCAACTTCGATCCGCTCCGCCGCGCGCTCCCGGTCGCCGGCGAAGAAGTAGAGGCGCCCGAGCTGGGCCGCCAGGGTCGCGAAGTCAGCGTCCGGCTCGTCGCCGGTGAGGACTCCGAAGGCGTCCTCGAGCAGCTCGACCGCCTCGGCGATGTTCCCTTGTCGCCAGAGTGCGAGACCTAGCGCGGCGGCAACTCGAGCCCGGTCATGGATGGCGCCGACCTCCTCGCACAATGAAAGGGCCACGCGCAGATGTACTTCGGCGATGTCGATGCGGTCGGCGGCGCGTGCAAGCTCCCCGGCGCGCTCGAGCAGCCTCGCTCGCTCCAGCGGCTCGTCTGCCAACTCGACCGCTGTCTCGAACGAGCGCTGGGCGTCGTCCGTCGCCGCGAGGGCGGCCGCACGTTCGCCTGCGCGCACGAGCCAGCCGCTGGCGTCCGCCTTGATCTCGGTGGCATCCGGGTCGTTCGGCTCGGCGCGGTAGGCGTCGAGGAGATGGGTCGCGATCACCTCGGCGATCTCTTCGGGCTCGATCCCGGCGTCTCCCGAGAGGTACGCAGCCGCGGCCAGGTGCTTCGTCTTGCGGTCGCGGCGCGAGAGCGTCTCGTAGGCGATCCGCTGGATCAGCGCCTGCACGAACCCGTACTGGCCGCGCTCGGGCGAGCGCGGGTCGGTGTCGAGCACGAGCGTCTCCTTGCGCACCAGCGCGGCCAGGGCGGGACGGAGCGTCTCCTCGTCGGTGCCCCCGATCGCGGCCAGCCCGCGCGGCGCGAACGTCTTGCCGAGCACGGCGGCGTCCTGCAGTAATCGCCGTTCCGCGGGCTCGAGCCCGTCGAGGCGTGCCGAGATCAGCGCCTGGAGCGTTTCCGGCACATCCAGGGCGCTGAGATCGCCGGTCGCCCGATAGCCGCCCTCACCCGGCTCGAGCAACCCGCGGTCGAGCAGCATCCGCACCGTCTCGACCGCGTAGAGCGGAATCCCGTCGGCGCGCTCGCGGATCCGGCCGGCGGCCTCGTCCGGAAGCCCGGGAACGAGTCCCCGCAGCAGCGCGTCCATCGCCTCGTCGCGGAGTGGGTCCAGCGAGAGCGTCGTGAAGTTGCGCAGGTTGGCGCCCCAGCCCGGGTGCCGCTCGGAGACCTCGGGGCGCGCGAGCATCACCAGATAGACCGGGTGTCCGCGCGACCAGTCGAGAAGGTATTCGACGAACTCGATCAACGCGGCGTCGGCCCATTGGATGTCCTCGAAAACGAGGATCACCGGGAACCGATCGGCCATCCGCTCGATGAACAGCCGCCAGGCGGAGAAGAGATCCTCGCGATCGGGTGCGACACGCTCCGTCAGCCCGAGTAGGTGCTGCAGCCGCGGCTCCACGAAAGCCTGCTCATCCGGGTCGTTCACGATCTCGGTCACGACCTCGTGTAGCTTGCGGACGGCTTCCTCGGCCGGCTCGTCCTCTCTGATCCGGGCCCGCCAGCGGATCATCTCGGCGAGCGCCCAGTAGGCGACGCCGTCGCCGTAGGCGAGGCAGCGGCCCCGGTGCCACCAGGCCTCGTCGACCAGCCCGTCGAGATATTTCTCGAACTCCCAGGCCAGACGGGACTTGCCGATCCCGGCGATCCCGACGATCCCGAGCAGATGGGCGCGGCCCTCCTCCGCAGTCGCGTGGAAGAGCTCCTTCACGAGCCGCAGCTCCCGCTCGCGGCCGACGAACGGCGCCTCGAGGCCGGTCGCGCGACCCTCGCCGCCGCGGGCGGCGACCACGCGCAGCGCCTGCCAGAGCGTAACCGGCTCCGTCTTGCCCTTGAGCTCGTGCAGGCCGCCGCCGTCGTAAGCGATCGCGGCTTCGCTCGTCCGCCTCGTCGTCTCGCCGACGAGCACAGTCCCCGGCGCCGCTGCCGACTGGATGCGGGAGGCCGTGTTGACGAGATCGCCCGCGACCATGCCCTGGGCCTGGGCGCCGAGCGTGACGGCGGCCTCGCCCGTCAGCACGCCCGCCCGGGCTTGCAGCTCGCCGTGGAGCTCCGGTACGGCGGCGACGAGCTCGAGCGCCGCCCGGACGGCCCGCTCGGCGTCGTCCTCGTGCGCCACGGGCGCACCCCAGAGCGCCATCACCGCGTCGCCGATGAACTTCTCGACGGTGCCGCCGTACCGCTCGATTGTGGTGCGGGCGAGCTCGAAGTAGAGGGTCAGGAGCTCGCGGGTGTACTCCGCGTCCCTCGCCTCCGAGGCGGTGGTGAAGCCGGCGAGGTCGACGAAGAGCACCGAGACGAGTCTCCGCTCCGCACTGGGTCCGCCGGCTCCTTCTTGCGCCGTCTTCGCGGAGGCCGTGACATCCAGCGGCTCTCCGCCACTCACCGCAGAACTTCGCGCCAGCGGGGTTAGGGCTTGCACACGCGCGGCAGGAGATCGCGAGCCCGTGACCGCATTCGCCGCAGAACTTTCGACTCGATTCGTTCGCAGAGCCGCAGGCCGCGCAGGTGGTGGACACGTCAAAGCACCGCCTGTGTCTGGGTGACGCGGGCGATGTGCTTCTCGGCGTCGTCGTGGAGATCCGTCTCGACGACGATCGTCGTCCGGCCGCGGTGGAGCAACCGCGAGCGCGCGTGGACGTTGCCCTTGCGGACGGCGCGGAAGAAGTTCGTCTTCGACTCGATCGTGGCCGTGCTGCCGGCGCCGTCCGGCAGGTTCAGGAAGGCGAGATAGGCGCCGGCCGCGTCGGCCAGCGACATCAGCGCGCCGCCGTGGAGGATCCCGCCAGCTGTGCAGAGCCTCTCCTCCCAGGCCAGTCGGGCCTTCACCTCGTCCGGACCGGCCGCGATGATCTCGAGCCCGAGCGTCGCGCCGAACGGCATCGCCGCGTTGAGCTGGGCCGTCTGCTCGGCGTCGTGCTCCACCAGGCGACGATATACCCCGTCTTTGGCGGAAGGCAGGGTCGCTAGGCTCAGACCATGAGTCCCGACCGGCAGTGGTGGCTCCGCGTGCCGGCCGTCTTTCTCAGTCCTCGTTCGGTCTTCGTGGCCCTCAGGAACGAGGAGCAGGAGGACATCGATGCGCGGCAGGAGCCGATCCTCGCTCTCGTCTACCTCGCCGGGATCGCAGCGGTGCTCGCGACGTCGACGGCCGGGAGGCTGCTCGACGACGGTGAGTACGACTCGCTCCTCGTCGCCGTGTGGGCCGTGATCGCCGGTGGGATCTACGGTTTGGCCGGCTACTTCATCATCGGGGGCGCGGTCTACCTCGGCGCCCGCGGGCTCGGCAGTCTCGGAACCTTCCGGCGGTCGCGACACATACTCGGATTCGCGGTGGCACCGCTTGCGCTCTCGCTCTTCCTCGTCTGGCCGCTCGAGCTCGCGGTGCTCGGCGACGACGTCTTCCGCACCGGCGGCTCGGACGACGGTGCCTCCGATCGCGTTTTCGACGGGCTCGAGCTCGGATTCGCGCTCTGGTCGGCCGCACTGCTCCTCGTCGGCGTGCGCGCCGTGCACGGCTGGAGCTGGTGGCGCTCGCTCGGGGTGCTGGCGCTCGTCGCGCTCTTCCTATCCGCGTTCGCCTACCTTCCTTCTGTCTTCGAGCGCTACCTCGAATAGCGCCAACTCGTCGTCGGGCATCGAGTAGGTGTGCTGCTCCTCGGGGAAACGGCGCTCGCGCACGTCCGAGACGTACGCGGAGACAGCCTTCGTGATCTCGGTCGCGAGATCGGCGTACTGCTTGACGAAGCGCGGCGAGCCGCCGGCGTAGAGCCCGAGCAGGTCGTGCCAGACGAGCACCTGCCCGTCGCAGTCGACGCCGGCGCCGATTCCGATCGTGGGGATCGCGAGCAGCTCGGTGATCCGTGCAGCGACGGGTGCCGGCACCGCCTCGAGCACGAGCGCGAACACTCCGGCGGCCTCGAGCGCGAGCGCGTCGTCGACCAGGCGCCGGGCCTTCCCCGCAGTCCGACCCTGCGCCTTGAACCCACCGAGCATCGTCGCCGACTGCGGGGTCAGGCCGATGTGGCCCATCGTCGGAACGCCGGCCCCGACGAGCGCCTGGACGCGCGAGAGCGTCGGTCCGGCGCCCTCCACCTTGACGGCGTCCGCGCTCGCCTCCTTGAGAAAGCGGATCGCGTTCCGCAGCGCGTCCTCGTCGGAGACCTGGAAGGAGCCGAACGGCATGTCCGCGACGACGAGCGGGCGTCGCGCGCCTCGGTTGACCGCGCGAGTGAGCACGATCATCTCCTCCATCGTCGCCGGCACCGTCGAGTCGTGGCCGAGCACGGTCATCGCCGCCGAGTCGCCGACGAGGATGATGTCGGCGCCCGCCGCGTCGGCGAGCCGGCCCGAGGGTGCGTCGTAGGCGGTGATCATCGCGATCGGCTGCCGCCGGGCTTTCAGCTCGGCGAGCTCGGTCAGGGCGAGCTTTCCGGGGGCGGGCGTGCCCGGAGCGGGCTTCCGAGGACGAGTGGTCATGGCATCTCCTTGTCGAGGACGACGTTGTCGATCAGGCGGGTGGAGCCGACGCGCACGGCGGCGGCGAGGACGGGCGGGTCGAGGTCGACGACCTCCACGTAGTCGATGTCGAGCCCGGCGAGGGCGGCGCGCGCAGCATCGAGATCCCGTGTGGCCAGGGCCCGGGGCAGGGTGACCGCGCGCTTGCGATCCTCGGCGGTCAACTGCGAGTTGCGCGACGAGAGAGCGAGTCCGTCGGCGTCGCGGATGGTCGGCAGGACGCGCAACGTCAGCTCGAGATCGAGGTCGCGGATCATCCGCCGGAGCACAGCGACCTGCTGTGCGTCCTTCTGCCCGAAGTACGCGCGCTCGGGTCGCACGAGGTTGAAGAGCTTGAGGCAGATCGTCGCGACCCCGCGGAAGTGGCCCGGCCGGTACACGCCCTCGAGCTGGCGGCCGAGCTCCTCGACCTCGACCCACGTCTGGAAGCCGGGCGGGTAGATCTCGTCCACAGACGGCACGAAGAGCACATCGACCCCGGCGTTCTCGGCCAGCGCCTCATCGGTCTGGCGATCGCCCGGATAGCCGGCAAGGTCCGAGTCCTCTTCGAACTGGGCCGGGTTGACGAAGAGGCTGACGACCACGATGTCGCATTCATCGCGCGCGACGCGGAAGAGCGATCGGTGGCCCTCGTGGAAGGCTCCCATCGTCGGCACGAGCCCGACAGACCCGCCGCCGTGGCGGGCCGACTCGAGCGCTTCCCGCAGCTCCGCGATCGTGTCGACTACGTTCACAGCAGCGCCTTCGTCGTCTCGGCGAGCGTCACGTACATCGACTCGAGCTCCGGTCGCTCGCGGCGGATCGCGGCGACGTGCGTCTCGATCGTGGCCCAGTCGTCCCGCGCGATCGGCCCGGTCAGCTCGAAGCCGTTCTCGATCGTCCGGCGTAGCAGCGGATCGAGCGCCTCCGGCGGCGCCCCGGCCGACTCGAGCAGCAACCCGGCCGCGCGCCTCAGCGTCACGAGATAGTTCGCGGCGATCGCTGCACCCGCGTGATAGGCGTCGCGCTTCGCGTCTACAAGCGCGAACGGCTCGAGCCCGAGCGTCCGGGCAAGCCAGAAGCCGAGCTCCCGAGCTTCGTCGTCCTCGGCGGTGACTGCCGCAAATGCGCCGTCGAGTTGCTCGGCGCCGCGGGAGCGCGTGAACGTCTGCAGTGGATGCAGCCCGAAACGGCGCGAGTGAGGCGCGAGCGCGACGAGCGGCGTCGCGCCGCTGACGTGGGCGACCCATGGGCCCGGGCGCAGCGTCCCCGCCACCTCGGCGATCGCGCGATCCGGGACGCAGAGCAGGACGAGGTCGGGACCGCGCTCGGTCAGGAGGAGGCCGCGCTCGGCGAGCCTGGCGGCAATCGCCGAGCCGACGCGCCCCGCGCCGACGACGTGAACGCTCGTGATCATCTCGATGTGGCTCCAGTTCCGCGATCCGGATACCGGGCGGCGTTAGTCTAGCTCCGGTGCGCATCGCGGTCGGCGGCTAATCGGGGCGATCGAGCCGGCGGAGCAGGTTTGCCCGTACGTCGGGCCATTCCTCGGCGATCACGCTGTACCACGCCGAGTCGCGGTTCTCGCCGCCGCGCACGAGCATGTGCCGCCGGTGCACGCCCTCGAACTGGGCCGGCAGCGCCTCCATCGCCGTGCGCGAGCGCTCGTTCTGCGCGTCCGTCTTCAACTCGACGCGGCGGCAGCCGAGCCGCTCGAAGGCGTCGCCGAGCATCAGCAGCTTGGCCTCGACGTTCGCACCGGTGCGCCAGACCCGCGGATCGAGCCACGTCCAGCCGATCTCGAGGCTGCGCTGCTCGGGCCGGAGCGCCAGGAAGCGGCTGCTCCCGACGACTCGGCCGTCGCTCTGGTTGACGGTCGCGAACGGAAGCTCGGCGCCGGCCGCTGCACCGGCGAGCGCGTCCGCGACGTACTCGTTCATCTGCTCGCGCGTCTGCGGTTGGAGGATGCTGAGCCAGCGCCAGATCCTGGGATCGCGCGAGGCTTCCCAGAGTCCGGCCTCATGCGCGGGCGCGAGCGGCTCGAGGCGCACGAGATCGCCTGGCAGCGTCCTGGCAGCCCACGTCATTCCACGGATGGTAGGACGCGGGAGACTGCGCCCGCGCAGCGACGGTTTCGTCAGCCTGGTCGAGATCCCCTTTCGGCCTGAAGGACGGCCGCGTCGTACTAGTATCGGTCCGCCGGTAAGCCGGCGACAGGCATGAGCAGCTGGACAGAGCGCGCGCACCGTGTTGGGCCAGCCGACGTCTGCGACCGCGACGGAGCCTGGCATGTTCGATGACCCGGCCGGCTGGAGCCTCAAACGACGCGCCGCCACTACGCACGGCGAGATCGCGTGGGATGTCCACGGCGACGGACCGCCCGTCGTGCTCACACACGGCACGCCAAGCCGCTCAGTGCTGTGGCGCAACGTCGTACCGATCCTCGCAGACCGGTTTGCCGTGTACGCCTTCGACCTGCTTGGCTTCGGTCAATCGGAACGTTCCGCGGATCAGCGGCTGTCTATCCGCGTGCACGGACGAGTGCTTGCCGAGCTCGTCCGGATTTGGGACCTCGACACGCCCGCCCTCGTTGGCCACGACATCGGCGGCGCTGCAGTGTTGCGCGCCCACCTGCTCGAGGAGACAGCCGCGAGTCACCTCGCCCTGATCAACGCCGTGGTGCTCCAGCCATGGATTACGCCGACCACACGGCACCTGCAGGCCCATCTCGACGTCTACCGGACCATGCCCACGCACATCTTTCGCGAGGTCACCGCCGCTCACCTCCGCACCGCTACCTACCGACCCATGAAGCCCGCCGTCTTCGCCGCCTATTTCGAGCAATGGGAGGGCGAGCGCGGTCACCAACTCTGGATCCGCAATGTTCGCGGCTTCGACGAGCGTGACACCGCCGAGTTCGAGCCGCTGCTCGACCGGGTAATCGTCCCTACGCGGATCATTTGGGGCGAACACGATGCTTGGCTCGATCCCCACATCAGTACCGAGATCCAGCAACGCCTACCCGCCGCCGACCGCGTCCTGATTCCCGACGCCGGGCACTTCTCACCTGAGGACCAACCGATCCAGGTCGCCCAAGCGCTCGCCGACTTCCTCGCGTGAAACTCGCTCTACCTCGCCGCCGACGCGAGAGCATCCCCTAGAGTGGCGATAGTGCCGTTCGACCAGTACCACGAGCCGCCGGAGGAGCTGCCCGAGGAGACGCGCACGTTCGCACGGATCTGCGCCTCGCTGATCGAGGAGGCGGAGGCGATCGGCTGGTACGAGCAGCGGCTCGCGGTCGAGCGCGACGACGAGGCGCGCGCGATCATGGAGAACGCGCAGGGCGAGGAGTTCAAGCACTTTGCGATGAACCTCGAGTTCTTGGGTCGGCGCAAGCCTGTCTGGGCGGATGTCCTGAAGCAGGTTCTCTTCAACCCCGGCGACATCGTCGAGCACGGCGAGCAGGCCGAGGAAGAGCTCGACGCTGGGTAGACTGTGGCCATGCCGATCTACGAGTACGCGTGCATGGAGTGCGAGTCGCATTTCGAGGAGCTCGTCCGTAATGCCGAGCAGGCCGTCGCGTGCCCCGAGTGCGGCGCGGCGAACGTGCTGAAGCAGATGTCGAGCTTCGCCGTCGCCGGCGTCTCCTCGCAGCCGCGGTTCAGCAGTGGCGGCGGCGGCGGCGGCGGGTGCTGCGGCGGTTCCTGCGGCTCCTGCTAGAGACCGTCCGCCCCTCCTCGTAGACTCACTCTCTGTGAGCGATCTCCTCGCCGACTATTGCGACGAGACCCTGGGCTGCACTCGCTGCCCCCTCGCCGCCAACCGCACGCAGGTCGTCTTCGGCTCCGGCGACCCGCACGCCGAGCTGATGTTCGTCGGCGAGGCGCCTGGCTTCCACGAGGATCAGAGCGGGATCCCGTTCGTCGGGCAGGCGGGCAGGCTGCTCGAGAAGCTGCTTGGCGGAATCGGTCTTTCGCGCACCGACGTCTACGTCGCGAACGTGATCAAATGCCGGCCGCCGGGCAACCGCGACCCGCACCCGGAGGAGATCGAGGCCTGCGAGTCGCACCTCTTTCGTCAGATCGAGCTCGTCCGGCCGACCCTTGTGGCGACCCTCGGAAACTTTGCGACGAAACTGCTTTCGGGGAAGCCGGCCGGGATCACGCGCGTCCACGGCGTCGAGCAGCAGGTCGTGCTCGGCGGCAACGCCGTCACCCTCTATCCGCTCTTCCACCCGGCCGCCGCGCTCTACACGCCATCGATGCAGACGGTGCTCGCGCAGGATTTCGCCCGGATCCCGGAGCTGCTCGGACGCGAGCTTCGGGGGGCCGAGCCACAGGGTCCGCCACTGCCGCGGCTCGTCGCCGAGCCCGCATCGGGGCCGACCGTGCAGCTCGGCCTCTTCTGACCGCGACGATGCGGCTCCACTCCTCGTCGCCCGAGGCGACGGAGGCGATTGCGGGCAGGCTCGCGCGGGAGCTGCGGGTGGGGGACGTCGTCACCGTCTCGGGCGGGCTCGGCGCCGGGAAGACGACCTTCGTCCGCGGAGCGTGCCGCGGGCTCGGCGTGACGGCGCCGGTGACGAGCCCGACGTACACGATCGGTCATCGCTACGAGGGCGACCCGGACGTCTCGCACCTCGACCTCTATCGCTTCGCCGGCGTCTCGCACGCCGAATGGGCCGACCTGGAGCCGTATTTCGAGGCGGCGATCGTCTTCGTCGAGTGGCCCGAGGCGGCGGGCTCCGGCCTGCCTCCGGTGAGGCTGCACGTCCGGCTCGAGCACATCGAGCCGGATCAGGTCGACGTGGGGCGACGCTCGGTTCGGCTCGACGGCTCCGACGCGGCATTGGTAGAACGAATCGCACGTGCTGATCCTGGCGTTCGACACCGCGACTGACCGCGCGACGAGCGCGCTCGTGGCCGACGGAGAGGTGCTCGGCGAGCGGGTCTCGCGCGCCTCGACGCTGCTCGAGGACGTCGACGCACTCCTGCGCCGCGCAGGTGCGCACGCGACGGAGCTCGACGCACTCGCGGTCGGCGTCGGTCCCGGCAGCTTCACCGGCACGCGGATCGGGCTCGCAGCGGCACGAGGGCTGGCGCTCGCGCTCGAGGTTCCAGCCGCCGGCGTCTCGACGCTCGAGGCACTCGCAGGCGGGGCGCCCGGAGCGCTCGCCGTAATCGACGCCAAGCGGCGCGAGATCTTCGTCGCCGGCCCGCGCGTGCTCGCTCCCTCCGACCTCGTCGTCGAGCCCGGAGCGATACTCGTCGGCGACGGCGCGATCCGCTATCGCGAGCTGTTCGAGGCCGCCGGCGCAGAGGTGCCGGCGGACGACGACGAGCGTCATCTGCCTCGCGCGCGCTTCCACGCCGCGCTCGCCCGCGACTTCGTCTCGGCGGAGCTCCTCGAGCCGATGTACGTCCGCCAGCCCGACGCGAAAGCGGTGACGCGCTGAACGTCGAGCTGCGGAAGCTCGCGCTGCGCGACCTGGCCGCGATCGAGACGATCGAGCGTGCCTCGTATCCGACGCCGTGGTCGCGCTCGATGTTCGCTAGCGAGCTCGCGAAGCCGACCTCGCTCTCGCTCGGCGCTTTCGCCGCGGAGACGAAGGAGCTCGTCGGCTACCTGATCATCTCGCGCTATGTCGACGCCTGGCACGTCATGAACGTCGCCGTCGCCCCAGCACGCCGTCGGCGCGGGATCGCGCGCACACTTCTCGTCCGCCTCTTCGAAGTGACCGCCAACGACGAGCGGCGCGGCTACACGCTCGAGGTGCGCGCCTCCAACGAGGGCGCGATCAAGCTCTACGAGGATCTGGGATTCCACGCCCGCGGTGTGCGCCGGGGCTACTACACCGACAACCGAGAGGACGCCGTGATCATGTGGAGAGATCCTGTCCAGGGCCAGAAGGCGGTCGGGTGATCCTCGGGATCGAGACGTCGTGCGACGAGACGGCCGCCGCCCTGGTCACTGTGGAGGGCGAGATTCGGTCGAACGTCGTCGCCTCGCAGGCCGACCTGCATGCACGCTACGGCGGGGTCGTCCCGGAGGTGGCATCGCGCCGCCATCTCGAGCTCGTGTCGCCGGTGATCCGGGAGGCGCTCGGCGAGGCGGGAGCCACGCTCGACGATGTCACGAGCGTTGCGGTAACCCAGGGCCCGGGTCTCATCGGGGCGCTTCTCGTCGGCCTCTCGGCCGCGAAGGCGCTCGCCTGGGCGCGACGTCTGCCGCTCGTACCGGTCGACCACCTGCACGGTCACGTCGCCTCGCTCTACCTTGCGCCCGAGCCCGTCGAGCCGCCCTTTCTCTGCCTGCTCGCGAGCGGGGGGCACACCCTGCTGCTCGACGTCCGCGAGTACGGCGGCTTCGAGGTACTTGGAACGACCGTTGACGACGCCGCCGGCGAGGCGTTCGACAAGGGGGCGCGGCTGCTCGGGCTCGACTATCCCGGCGGCGCGGCGATCGACCGGCTCGCGAACGAGGGTGATCCGACGGCGTTCTCCTTTCCGGTCGCGCGCCTCGACGGCCTCGACTTCTCTTTCTCGGGCGTCAAGACCTCGCTGCGCTACGCGGTACGCGACCTGGACGACGCGCTCGAGGAACGGCGCGCCGACCTCGCCGCCTCCTACCAGCGCGCGATCGTGCGGGCGCTCGCGGAACGGACGCTCGCCGCTGCAGAGGAGAGCGGGCATTGGACGATCGCCGTCGTCGGCGGGGTCGCGGCCAACTCCGAGCTCCGAGCCGCGCTCCCGAACGCCCGGTTCGCGCCGCTGTCTCTCTGCACCGACAACGCGGCGATGATCGCCTCGGCGGGTCGTTACGGCAGATCGCTTCCTTATCCTCGGTACCTTGATCTCGACGCGTATGCCTCACGTGCCTGACCGGTTTCGTCCGAGCCGGCTCTTCGTGGGCGCCGGTGCCTGTCTCGCGGTCCTCGCCCTGCTGTCCGCCGGCGGCGGCCAAGGAGCGCGCGCGCCGATGCCGATCGAGACGGGCGCCTCCGGTTGGCGCGGTTTCGTGGACGGCGAACGCCGTGCGGTGGCCGTCGGGCAGAGGATGATCGTTGTCCTCCGCCACCCCTCCCTCGCAGACGAGGTCAAGGCTGCAGGGGGCCGGGCGGGAGAGGCGCAGATGCGTCAGTGGACGGCCGCGGCACTCGCGGGGCAGAAGCAGATCGGAGCGAGACTCTCGCGCGAGGGTGTGCAGATCGTCCCCGAGTTCGTCTACTCGCGCACGTTCAACGGGTTCTCCGCGGCGCTCGACGCGCGGGCGCTCGTCCTGCTCGAGCGCGACCCGGAGGTCGTCGGCGTCTATCCCGTCCGAATCGCCTACCCGGCCGCCACTCGCGTGCAGCCGCGCGCCGACCCGCTCGTAGCTCAAGGCCGGATGAGCCTTCGCCTGCCGGGCTTCGACGGCTCCGGCGTGACGATCGCGCTGCTCGACACCGGCGTCGACATCTCGCACCCCGCGCTGCGGAACCGGCTGCTCGAGGGCATCGACGTGCTCGATCCGGATGGTCGTGGAATCGCGCGGCCACACCCTGAGGACGCAGCTGTCGTCGAACGCCACGCGACGCAGACTGCGGGGTTGCTGGTCGGCCGAGGCGAGATTCGCGGGGTCGCCTCCGGGGCGATGCTGCTGCCGATCAGGATTGCGGGCTGGCAGCCGAGCGCCGAGGGTGGCTTCTCCGTTTACGGCCGCACGGATCAGCTACTCGCCGGGCTCGAGCGGGCGGTCGACCCCGACGCGGACGGAAGCCCTCTCGATGCTGCGCGGGTCGCCGTCGTCGGTGTCGCCGAGCCGTTCGCTGCGTTCTCGGACGGGCCGGTCGCGCGGGCTGTGGCCGGCGCCGCGACGCTCGACACGCTCGTCGTGGCGGCCGCAGGCAACGACGGTCCCGCCGGACCCGGCTACGGCAGCATCGGCGGCCCGGGCGGCGCCCCGGCGGCCCTCACGGTCGGCGCCGCGGACGAGCGGCCGAGAACCCCCACCGCTCGGGTCGTGATCCGCGCCGGTCTGCGCGTGCTCCTCGATCGCGAGCTACCGCTCGGCGGCTCCGTCGCTCCCGAGCGCGCGCTCTCGCTCGAGGTCGTTCGACCTGCGGCCGAGGCGCGCAGCGGTTCCCGTTTGAACCCACTCTCCCGTTTCTTCGATCAGAACGGCTACAGCGTCGTCGCCGGCCGGGCCGCCTTGCTCGCGCGGGCGGCCGAGCCGATCGACGTCGGCAGGCGCGCCACCATTGCGGGCGCAGCCGCCCTGCTCGTCGACGGGCCGGTTCCCGCCGGCGCGCTCGGGCTCGACGCGCGGCTCGCCGTGCCGGTGGTCGGCCTGCCGGCGCCGGTCGCCCGGGCTGCGCGTGAAGCGCTCGCGCAAGGAACCGGCGTCTCGGTCTCGCTCGGCGCCCCCGGTTTGCGGTCGAACACCCGAGCGGGTCGTGTCGCACCGTTCTCCTCGCGCGGCCTCGCCTTCGGGGGTGGGGTGAAACCCGAGCTCGTTGCGCCCGGGGTGACGCTCGTCACGGCCGACGCGGGTCGAAATGACGACCGCAGCCCCCGGTACGCGACCGTCAGCGGGTCGAGCGCTGCCGCGGGGCTGGCCGGCGGCGCAGCCGCGCTCGTCGCGCAGTCGCGTCCGGAGCTCGACGCCGCCGCCCTCAAGGGCGTGCTCGTCGGCACCGCGGTACCGCTTCCGACCACGGTCACGGAAGCCCAGGGCGCCGGCTTCCTGGATCCCGGGGCGGCATCCGCCGCGGAGGTGGCGGCGAGCCCCGCCACAGTCGGGTTCGGGGCAGCCGACGAGACGGGCTGGCGGTCGCGGCGCGCGATCACGGTGAAGAACGTGTCGACGAGGCGGCTCACGATCGCCGTCGTCGCGGAAGTCGAGGGGATCGCGGGCGTTTCGGTGCGCGCGAAGCCCGATCGACTTCGGCTTCGCGCCGGACAGTCGGCGAAGGTCGCGCTCGTCGCGCGCGTGGCGTTCCTGCCCCGCAATTTGGGGATCGTCACCGGCTCGATCCGCCTCGACGCCGCCGGGGGCGGAGGAGTCGAGCTCCCGTGGGCGGTCGCGCTTCCCTCGCCGACCGCGCCTCTGCTCGGACAGGTTCGCCTCTCGACGACGACCTTCCGTGTCTCCGACCGCGCTCCGGCCGTGCTCAGCGTGCGCGCCGGGGGAGTCTCCGACCGAGCCGGCCGGACGCAGCTCAGGCCGCTCGTGCGCCTCGATGTCGAGCTCTGGCGCGGAGAGGAGAAGCTGGGTCTACTCGCCCGGCTGCGCGACGTGCTGCCGGGGAGCTACGCCTTCGGGCTCACGGGTCGCGGGCCCGGCGGCGGGGCGCTCGCGCGCGGCCCCTACCGGCTCCGAGTTCTCGCGATCCCGCCCGCTGGGACATACGAGCGTCGCTTTCTGCGCTTCCGGATTCGCTGACGTACACTCACGCGCGGCATTGAGCGACCCGGGAGGCAGTCGATGAGCACCGCGGAAGCGCCCTCGCACCTGCACGAGAACCCCTACGAGATCGCGCGGCAGCAGTTGCGCCGCGTCGGCGAGACGTTCGGGATCGATCCGAACCTGATCGGCGTCCTCGAGCTCTGCAAGAAGTCGGTCGAGGTCTCGATCCCGACCCGGATGGACGACGGCAGCGTCAACGTCTACACGGGTTACCGCGTCACCCACAACATCGCGCGCGGCCCGTCGAAAGGCGGGATCCGCTACCACCCCGCGGTCACGCTCGACGAGGTCAAGGCGCTCTCGATCTGGATGACCTGGAAATGCGCCCTGATGGGTTTGCCGTTCGGTGGCGCCAAAGGCGGGGTCGTCGTCGATCCGAAGCTGCTCTCACGGCGGGAGCTCGAGCGGATGACGCGCCGCTTTACCAGCGAGATCATCAACGAGATCGGCCCCGAGAAGGACATTCCCGCCCCGGACGTCGGCACCGATGCCAGCGTGATGGCCTGGATCTTCGACACGTTCTCGATGAACAAGGGCCATTCGGTGCTCGGCGTCGTCACCGGCAAGCCACTCGCGATCGGCGGCTCGCTCGGCCGCTTGGAGGCGACGGCGCGCGGCGCGCTCTACTGCATCGAGGAGGTGCTGCGGGAGGAGTCGCGCTCGATCGAAGGGCTGCGGGTGGTGGTTCAGGGCGCCGGGAACGTCGGCGGTCAGCTCGCGCGGATGCTCGCGGAGGAGGGGGCGAGCGTGCTCGCGATCTCCGACTCCCAGGGCGGGATCCACAACGCGGCCGGGCTCGACGTTCCCTCGGCGCTCGCCTACAAGGCGGAGACCGGCAGCTTCGACGGGTTCCGCGGGGTCGAGGCGATCACGAACGAGGAGCTGATCCTGCTCGAGTGCGACGTGCTCGCGCCGTGTGCGCTCGAGCAGGTGGTCACCAGCGAGAACGCCACGCAGATCCAGGCGAGGATCGTCTGTGAGGGGGCGAACGGGCCGGTCACGCCTGCGGCCGACGAGATTCTCGAGGAGCGCGGGATCGTCGTGCTCCCGGACGTGCTCGCGAACGCCGGCGGCGTCGTCGTCTCGTATTTCGAATGGGTTCAGGGTCTCCAGGAGTACTTCTGGAAAGAAGACGAGGTGAATGCGCGTCTGAACGACATCGTCACACGGGCGTTCCGCGAGACCTGGGAGACGCGAAAGCAGCATCAAACGAGCATGCGCATGGCCGCGTACGGGATCGCCGTGCAGCGCGTCGTCGAGGCGACGATTACGCGTGGCCTCTACCCCTAGGGTCGTCGTCTACCACGCCGACGGCTGTCACCTCTGTGCGCGGGCGCTCGAGGTCGTCGCCGAGGTGTGCGGGACGGACTTCGCCTCCGTGGACATCGGCGGCGACGCGGAGCTCGAAACGCGGTACCGCGAGTCGATCCCGGTGATCGAGATCGACGGCGCGCGGGCCTTCACCTACTTCGTCCAACCGGAGGCTCTGCGCCGGCGCCTGCGCTGACGGTTCCCTCCATCGCCTTTCGAGGGTCGCTGGCATCATGTGACTTCCTGTTACAAAGCCGAGGGAGCACGGAAGTTGGCGGAACGTCTGACGGTTGGTGTCGCTGCGCGCCTGAGCCGGTACCTCCAGGTGCTGACGCAGGCGAAGAAGATGGGGAAGGATCGGATTTCCTCGCAGGAGATCTCGGATTACACGAACATCAACGCCACCCAGATCCGCCGCGATCTCTCCGGCTTCGGCAAGTTCGGGAAGCGCGGGGTCGGCTACAACATCGATTCGCTCCTCGGCGAGATCCGCAAGATCCTGCGCACGCAGGGCCAGCACAACATCGCGCTGATCGGCGCCGGCCGCCTCGGTCAGGCGATCGCGAGCTCGCCGATCTTCGCCGAGCACGGGATCAACATCGCGGCGGTCTTCGACACCGATCCGGACAAGGTCGGTCGCTCGATCGGCAACCTCGCGGTGACCCCGTACGCCGAGTTGTCCGACACGGTGCGGGACCGCAACATCATCGTCGGCGTTATCGCAGTTCCCGCCGAAGGAGCGCAGGCCGCCGCCGACGACCTTATCTCGGCCGGCATCAAGATCGTCTTCAACTACTCCGAGGCGCTGCTCGACGTGCCCTCCGACGTTGCCGTCCACGCCTCGAATCCGGCGGTCGAGCTGCTCTACGCGCTGTACTTCCACCTGACGTAGCCGCACGCGCCCAACCGGACATGTCCCGGCGGGACGCGTCCGGGGTCAAAGCCCGGACGTGTCCCTCGCAGACGTGTCACGCGCGAACGGTCGCGGGCGGGGCAGGATGCGCGGATGAAGATCCTCCTCTGGCACGGCTACCTGCTCGGCGGCACCGGCTCGAACGTCTACACGCGCGCGCTGGCGCGGGAGTGGTCGAACGCGGGCCACGACGTCACCGTCCTCAGTCAGGAGCCGCGCCCAGAGCTCTATGACCTCGGCGGGGCGCAGGTCGTGCGGCCGGACGTCGGCGGCCTCCTTCCCGTGTTCGTCCTCGACCGCTACGAGGGCTACGAGGTGAGACTCGTCCAGGACTGCACGCGCGAGGAGCTCGAGCGCTGGGTCGAGGCGAATGCCGCGGCGCTGCGCGAGCACCTCCCCGCGGACGTCGTCTTCTGCAACCACGTCCTGCTCGGGGGGCCGGTGGGCGCCGCGACGGGATCGCCGTTCGCGGTGAAGGCGCACGGCTCCGAGCTCGAGTACACGCTGCGTGGCCGTCCTGAGCTCGCCGCGTGGGGGAGAGAGACGCTGGAGCAGGCGCAGGCCGTCTTCGTCGGCTCGTCCCACATTCGCGTCGTGTTGGAGGAGGTCGTCGGTCACGTCGAGCGGGTGCACGAGGTGCCGCCCGGGGTCGACGTCGACGACTGGCGGCCGCGACCGCGGGTCGAGGCGCTCGCCGGGCTCGTCGCGGAGGCCAGGCGCGACCCGCCGAATCCGGACAACATGAATGAGCGGATGCCCGACGAGGGCAACGCGGAGCGGCTCGTCGACTTCCTGGGCGTGGACGATCTCACGGTCGTCTATTTCGGCAAGCTCCTCTACAACAAGGGTGTACACGTCCTGCTCGAGGCGCTGCGCGAGGTCGAGGCGCGGGCGGTGATCGTCGGCTTCGGCGACTTCCGAGCAGAGCTCGAGCGCCTGGCCGGCCCTCGCGTGCTCTTCACCGGCCCCCTTGAGCACCGCCACCTCGTCCACCTGCTGCCGCTGGCCGACGCGACGGTCGTGCCCTCGATCTTCCCGGAGGCGTTCGGGATGGTTGCCGCCGAGGCCGCCGCCGCCGGCTCGCCGCCGCTCGTCGCCCGCCATTCCGGGCTGGCCGAGATCGCGGAAGGACTGGAGCAGGAGTATCCGCCGCACCTCCGCCACCTGACGAGCTTCGCGACCGGCGACGCCGTCGGGCTCGCCGCCAAGCTGAACGAGCTGCTCTCTCTCCCCGAAGCCGACCGCGCCGCCCTCGCCGAGTCCGCCCGCCGAGCTGTGCTCGCGCGCTGGAGCTGGGCCGGGGTGGCGCGGCGGCTGCTGGAACCGTTCCACTACCCTCCGGCCAGAAATGAGTGACGAGCGGCGAATCCCGTCCGACGAGCTCCTGCGCAACGCGCGGGAGGGGTTCGAGGACGGCGCCGACTTCACGGTCGCGGTGGAGGAGGAGTTCGCGCTCCTCGACCCCTCGAGCCTCGATCTCGTCAACCGCTTCGAGGAGGTCAAGGCGGCGGCACAGGGGACGGCGCTCGAGCCGAACCTCGTCGGTGAGCTGATCGCTTCCGAGGTCGAGGTGAAGACCGGCCGCTGCGAGACGTTCGCCGAGATCCCGGCCGCGCTCGTCGAGCGGCGCGCGCAGCTCCAAGCCCTGGTCGAGCCCATGGAGCTCGCGCTCGGCGCGACCGGCACTCACCCGTGGGCGCCGTGGCAGGAGCAGCGGATCATCGACACGCCCCACTACCGCCGGAACGACGAGTTGCTCCGCTACGTCGTCTGGCGCAACAACACGTTCGGGCTCCACGTCCACGTCGGGATTCGCGGCCCCGATCGCGCGATCGCCGTTGTCAACGGTTTGCGCGCCTTCCTCCCCGAGCTGCTCGCGCTCTCAGCGAGCTCGCCGTTCCACGACCGTGTGAACACGGGTCTCCACTCGTCGCGCACCCAGGTCTTCACCCGTTTCTTCCCGCGCTGCGGCGTCCCCGATGCGTTCGCGTCGTGGCAGGAGTACGAGGACTACGTCCGCTTCCTGTACGCGACCGGCTCGATCGACGAGCCCACCCAGCTCTGGTGGAGCGTCCGCCCGCACCTCGTATTTCCGACCGTCGAGATCAGGATCTGCGACGCCCAGCCGGATTCAGCCGAGGCGATCTCGCTCGCCGCGCTCGCGGCTTCGCTCACCGCCCGGATCGCCCGAGCGCTCGACGAGGGCGAGCCGCTCGTCGACCAGCCGCACCGGCTCATCGAGGAGAACCTCTGGCGGGCGATCCGCTACGGGCTCTCCGGTGACCTGATCGACCTCGAACGCGGCGATGTCGTTCCCGCACGGGAGCGGCTCGAGCGCCTGCTCGACTGGGTCGCGCCGGTCGCCGAGGAGATCGGCGCCGCGTCGTACCTCGCAATCCCCGAGCGAAACGCGGCCGAGCGGCAGATCGCTCGCCTCGAGGAGGGCGCGAGCCTGGAGCAGATCTACGCCGAGCAGGTTGGGATCCCGGTTCGTGGCTGACGAGCCCGAGAACGTCACCGAACAGCAGTTCCTCGAAGCGCTCGGGCAGCTCCAGATCGGCGACCTGCTGGTCCAATCGCTTTCGACGATCTCCTCGCTCGCGTATCACCGGCTCGCGCCGGAGCAACGCGACCTCGACCAGGTGCGGCTCGGAATCGAGGCGCTGCGCGCGCTCGTGCCGGTGCTGAGGGGAACGCTCCCAGACGAGCTCGTGCGGGACTTCGAGCAGGTCACGGCGAACCTCCAGCTCGCCTATGCGGAGGCTGTCTCAGCCTAGTCGGCGCGCCAAGACCCCTGAAGGGAGCCGCCCGCGACCCCAGGTGCTCGGCAGCCATCATCGGGCTGCAAGGCAGATGCTTGTGATAGATACTTCCCCGCGCCGAGACAGCTCGGCGTTCACTTTGTGACGGGTACAGACGGAGGATGGATGGACTTTTTCAATGACCACGCGGTGCTCTTCGCGCTGATCTGCGCGGGTGTCGCGGTCGGCTTCGGGATCTACTTCACGCTCTGGCTGCTACGCCAGCCGGCGGGCTCGGAGCGGATGCAGGAGATCTCGCGCGCCGTGCAGGAGGGCGCCGCGGCCTACCTGCGCCGGCAGTACATCACGATCGCCGGGGTGGCCCTCGTGCCGTTCCTGCTGCTCGGGTTCTACAACCAGCTCGGCTGGGGAACCGCGCTCGGCTTCGCGATCGGCGCGCTCCTCTCCTCGGCGGCCGGCTTCATCGGGATGAACGTCGCCGTGCGCGCCAACACGCGCGCCGCAGAAGCCGCCAAGTCGGGGCTGCGACCAGCCTTCAACGTGGCCTTCCGCGCGGGCTCGGTGGCGGGCCTCCTCGTCGTCGGTCTCGGCCTGCTCGGGGTGGCGGGCTACTACGGGATTCTCACCGGCATCCTCGACAACAGTCAGGACTCGGCGATCGACGACCTGATCGGGCTCGCCTTCGGCGGCTCCCTGATCTCCGTCTTCGCGCGACTCGGCGGCGGCATCTTCACGAAGGCCGCGGACGTCGGCGCCGACCTCGTGGGCAAGATCGAGGCGGGAATCCCGGAAGACGACCCGCGCAACCCGGCCGTAATCGCCGACAACGTGGGTGACAACGTCGGCGACTGCGCCGGGATGGCAGCCGATCTCTTCGAGACCTACGCCGTCACCGCGGTCGCCGTGATGCTGCTCGGGACGCAGTACGGCGGGAACTTGGCTCTCTACCCGCTCGCGCTCGGCGGGATCTCGATTCTCGCCTCCGTGATCGGCGTCTATTTCGCCCGCGTCTCTCCGAACGGCTCGATCATCAACGCGCTCTACAAGAGCGTAATCGTCGCTACTGGGCTCTCGGCGCTCGGCTTCATCCCGGTGACGATGGCCTTCGACGAAGGGAACCCCTTCGGTTTCGGCGAGCTCTACGGCGCCGCGATCGTCGGCCTCGTAATCACCTTCGCGCTCGTCGCGATCACCGAGTTCTACACCGGCAGCCGCTGGAATCCGGTCAAGTCGATCTCGAGGGCCTCGCAGACCGGTCATGCGACGAACATCATCGAGGGACTCGCCGTGGGGATGCGCGCGACGGCCGCGCCGGTGCTCGTGATCGCAGCCGGGATCGTGGCTGCCTTCGAGATCGCCGGCGGAGGCCGTGAGGGCCTGTACGGGATCGCTGTCGCGGTGATGGCGCAGCTTTCGATGGCCGGGCTGATCGTCGCGCTCGACGCCTTCGGACCCGTCACCGACAACGCCGGCGGGATCGCGGAGATGGCGCACCTCGACGAATCGGTGCGCACGATCACGGATGCTCTCGACGCCGTCGGCAACACGACGAAGGCGGTGACGAAGGGCTATGCGATCGGCTCGGCCGGCCTCGCGGCGCTCGTTCTCTTCGACGAGTACACCCGCGGGCTCGTCGAAGAGGGCCTCGACATCGCATTCAACCTCTCCGACCCGTACGTGATCGCGGGCCTCTTCATCGGCGGGCTGATGCCGTTCCTCTTCGCGGCGCTCGCGATGACGGCCGTCGGGCGCGTCGGCGGCGAGGTCGTCGTCGAGGTGCGACGCCAGTTCGCGGAGATGCCTGGGATCATGGAGGGCACCCAGCGGCCGGACTACAGCCGCGCGGTCGACATCGTCGCGAGGTCGGCGATCCGGAAGATGCTCCTGCCCGCGCTGATCCCGATTGCGATCCCGATCGCCGTGGGCATCATCAGCCCCGAGGCGCTCGGCGGCCTCCTGATCGGCACGATCGTGACCGGCCTCTTCCTGGCGATCGCGATGACCTCGGGCGGCGGCGCCTGGGACAACGCGAAGAAGCTGATCGAGGACGGCCTCTACGGCGGCAAGGGCTCCGACGCGCACGCGGCGTCGGTCACCGGCGACACGGTCGGCGACCCCTACAAGGACACCGCAGGACCGGCGATCAACCCGATGATCAAGATCGCGAACATCGTCGCGATCCTGATCATCCCGCTTCTGATCTCGATCCACGGTACTTGAGCGCAAGAAGGGCGTCCGCGGCAGCGGACGCCCTTCGCGCGAAGACCCCTGAAGGGTCGCTTCGCTCCCGGCTCGCGTCCTTGAAGGGGGCGCCCCGAGGCTCAGGAGGCTCACCGTCGAGCGGTTGGCTTCGCCGCCTTTTCTTGTCTCTTTCGCCGGAACCGCATAGGATCGTGCGGCTTGGGTAGGGCCGTCCCCTTCGGGACGGCTGGGTTGAATGCTCTAAGGGGAGAACACACGTGAAAGATTTCCGGCGGATTGCCCGCTTGGGCGCGTTGCTGGTGCTGCTCGGCCTCATGACAGGGGCTGTCAGCGGCGCCGCGACCGGAGGGGCAACAGTAGCGAGCGGCAACGGGCCCGATCCCGCGCTCGTTCAGAAGCTCAAAGACAACGCGCGCGGCTCGGTCGCGCTCAGCACGAAGGAGGCGACGAAGCACATCGGCTTCGTCCGCGCAGGCCAGAACGGCGACCTGCTGCCGGGCAACTCCGGCAACGCTAAGGCCAAGGCCAAGGCGTTCCTGCGCGAGTACGGCGCCATCCTCGGCGCCGGCAATGAGTCCACCCTTGAGGAGATCTCCTCCACGACGGATGCGCTAGGCGCGACGCACGTCACCTATCAACAGTTCTACAAGGGCGTCCCGGTCTGGGCCGGCACGATCAAGGCCCACGCCGACGCGCGGGGCAACCTGACCGCGGTCAACGGTGTCGCCGTTCCGGACATCTCGCTCGATACGTCGCCGCGGCTCAGCGCCGCCGAGGCGGGCGCGCGTGCAATCGCCACTGTCGTCGCCGATCCGCCTTTGAACGAGACGACGGGAGCGCCGCTCCTGTTGAACGCCGGCGACCTGCACGCGGCTTCGACAAAGCTCTACGTCTACCGCCTGGGTCTCCCGAGGGGAGCCGAGGGCTCGAACCAGCTCGTCTACGAGGTCACGGTCGCCAACGACTCGAGTGTCCGTGAGGTCGTCTTCATGCACGCGCAAGCGGGCAAACTCGTCAACCGCTATTCGGCAGCGAACGACGCGCTCAACCGGCGCGTCTACGAGGGGATCTTCGCCGAAGATCATCTGGTCTGGAAGGAGGGCGACCCGCTTCCGGGCTCGCTGACCCCGGACCAGCTCAATATCGTCAACTACAGCGGCCATTCCTACAACTTCTTCTTCAACGCGTTCGGCCGGGACTCGTACGACGGTGCCGGGCACGTCATGAACACGGTCAACAACGACCCTCGGATCCGCTGCCCGAACGCGAACTGGAACGGGATCACGACGAACTACTGCAACGGCGTCACCTCAGACGACGTGGTCGCGCACGAGTGGGGCCATGCCTATACGCAGTTCACGCACGACCTGATCTACCAGTGGCAGCCGGGCGCCCTGAACGAGTCGTACTCGGACATCTGGGGTGAGACGGTGGACCTGATCAACGGCGCCGGCACGGACTCACCGGGCGGTATCCGCACGGTGGGAGCCTGCTCGAGCTTCGTGCGCTTGCCGGCGATCCTGCGGATCAACTCGCCGGCGGCCATCGCACGCGATTGCGGGGCCCAGCCGGCCTCGTTCGGCCCGCCGCTCACCGCCGCAGGCACGACCGGCGACGTGGTGCTCGGAAACGACGGTGTCGCCCCGACCGCGGATGCCTGCACCGCCCTGCCTGCCGGCTCGATGACCGGACGGATCGGGCTCGTCGATCGCGGCGGCTGCACGTTCGTGGTCAAGGTCAAGAACGTGCAGAACGCCGGTGGGATCGGAGCGGTCGTCGCCAACAACGCAGCGACCGGACTGCCCGGGATGGGCGGCGCCGACGCGACAATTACGATCCCGTCGGTCGGGATCTCGCAGGAGCACGGCACGCTGATCAAGGGTCAGCTCGCGGCCGGAACAACGGTCAACGTGACCCTGAAGCTGGACGTCTCGCAGCAGCCGGAAGCCTCCTATCGCTGGCTGATCGGTGAGGACGCGACTGCCTTCGGCGGGGCGATCCGCGATATGTGGACTCCGACCTGCATCGGCGACCCGGGCAAGGTCTCGGATGCGCAGTACCACTGCGACACGAGTGACGCCGGCGGCGTCCACTCGAACTCGGGTGTGCCCAACCATGCCTACGCCCTGCTCGTGGACGGCGGCATGTACAACGGTCAGACGGTGACGAGGATCGGCCTGACGAAGGCCGCCGCGATCTACTGGCGCGCCCAGTCGGTGTACCAGACGAAGACGACCGACTTCGAGGATCACGCAGTTGCGCTCGAGGCGTCCTGCACCGATCTGGTCGGTCAGCCGATCAACGAGCTGAGCACGTCCGGCCCTGCGCGTGTCTCGAGCGAGCGGATCGCCGCGGCGGACTGCAGCTCCGTCACCGCAGCGATCGCGGCGGTCGAGCTTCGTCGTGAGCCCACGCAATGCAACTTCATGCCATTGCTGAGCCAGGACAAGCCCAGCCTCTGCGCGAACCAGAAGAATCCGCCAACCTTCTACAAGGAGAACTTCGAGAGCGGGCTCGGTGGCTGGACGCTCACGAACCAGGGCGTCTACCCCGGCTGGGCACCCCCGACCAACTGGGTGCAGGACACCTCGCTTCCGGGCGGCCGCTCGGGCTCCGCGGCGTTCGCGGAGGATCGTGACGGCCAGTGCGGCGACCCTGCGGGCGACCGCTCCGGCGTCATGCGGATGGCGAGCCCTGCGATCAAACTGCCGAACGCGGACATCCTCAGCCCGCGGGTGACCTTCCAGCACTACGTCGCCACCGAGTTCAGCTTCGACGGCGGCAATGTGAAGATCAGTATCAACGGCGGCGCGTACCAACTCGTGCCGGCGTCGGCATTCGCATTCAACGCCTACAACGCAACGATGGCGACTGCTGCGGCGGGCAACACGAGCCCGCTCGCCGGCGAGCCCGGATTCACCGGCACGGACGGCGGTGAGGTCGGAGGTAGCTGGGGCGAGTCGCAGATCGACCTGACGAAGGTTGGAGTGAAGGCAGGCGACACGTTCCAGCTTCGCTTCGACTTCGGCATGGACGGCTGCGGCGCGATCGACGGCTGGTACGTGGACGACGTCGAGGTCAGCGCGTGCAACACGAAGAAGGATGACAAGAAGCCGAAGGCCCAGGCGGTCGTCGGCAAGAACGACTGAGCCTCACGGCTCGACGATCGAGCGATGGGCGTCGGCTCCGGCCGGCGCCCATCGCCGTTCTATGCGCCGAGCCGGACCGCCGCGAGCACGCTCTCGCGCGGACCCGCAATCGTCATCTCGACGACCTTGACGAGCCCCACGCCGGGCGCGAACACGAGCTCCTCGATTCCCGCGTCTGCGATTCCCTTCGGATGGCTGACGGTGAGCCTGACGCAGCCGCGGAGAGTCTTGCCGCGCGCGTCGTGCACGACCGCCTGCCGCGACGTCACCGTGACGACGACCGAGCGCCAGAGCGGAGCATCCGAGAGCTTGACGGTGTACTTCGTCCCGGCTCGCGCGCCCAGGCGCAGAAACGGCTCCCAGTTTCCCGAGCCGGCATCCCGGACCTCGATCGCCGCGCCCGTGGCTCGAACGCGGATGTCGCCGATTCCCGGAAAGCCTTCCAGGACGAGACCGGAAGGACTACGCCGAACGGACACAGCGGTCGTCCCACCACCGTCCTCGGCACGCAACGTCCAGCGATTGCCGTCGCTGAGCGGAAACGCGTTCTGCTCGGCGGCGGCGGCGGCATGCCCGACCCCGATGACGCCGACGAACAGAACCAGCACCGATTTGTACCCCATCTCGGCTCGACCTCCTCTGCGCGAAATGCGCTGACGACGGCTCCAGTGTAGCCCGCATCCGGCCTCTCTAGACTGCGCCGGTGCCCAGCCGACGCAGCCGGCAGGTCGAGCTCGAGCGCGTCCTCGGAACGCCTGCGCTCTTTCGCGACGGCGTAGGAAACGTCGTGCTATCGGCCCCACGCGGTCTACGCGCTCGCACTCGACTTCGCTCCACGTCGCCTACACTGAGCCCTCGCTCCAGGAAGCACTGAACGACGGGCCTCGCCGCAACGAGGCAAGAGGAGTTCAACCAAGGGGAGGAACAATGAAACGAAACCGGATGCTGATTTACGCCCTGTCGGCGGCTGCATCGCTCGCGATCGCGGTCGGTATGGCTGCTGCGGCGCCTGCGCCCGACGGCGCCGTCTCGGCGGACGACGGGGCCCGCGAGACCCATCAACACGGGACGACCGCAGGCCATCTCATGCCCGAGGGCAGCAGCGAGAACGTCGACCTGGTGAGCAAGCTGAAGCTGAAGAACGTCGTTCCGGAGAAGATCGCCGACGTCGGCGTCTTCAACGGCTACGCCTATCTGGCCGCCTGGGGTGTCGTGACCTGTAAGTACAACGGCGTCCACGTCGTCGACATCCACAACCCGGCCGCGCCGGAGGAGGTCGCCTTCATCGGCTCGAAGGAAGGAAGCTATCCGGGTGAGGGCGTTCAGGCTCTCCACATCGACACGGCGAGCTTCACCGGCGACATCCTGGTCACGAACAACGAGATCTGCAAGGACAAGGCCGGGTTCGGCGGCATGAACATCTACGACGTCACCAAGCCGTCGCATCCGACGCCGCTCGTGGAAGGCCTCGGCGACTCGACCGTCAACGGGGCGGGCAAGAAGGACGCGAACGAGATCCACAGCGTCTTTGCCTGGGACGCGGGCAACAAGGCCTACGCGGTCATGGTCGACAACGAGGAGGCCATGGACGTCGACATCGTCGACATCACCGACCCGAAGAAGGCGAAGCTGATCGCCGAGTACGACCTGGCGGTGGAGTTTCCGCAGATCTTGCAGGCGTCTCCGTCCAACCTGGTCGAGGTGTTCCTCCACGACATGGTCGTGAAGGAGATCGGCGGACGACAGGTGATGCTGCTCTCCTACTGGGACGCCGGCTACGTGAAGCTCGACGTCACCGACCCGCTGAACCCCGTCTATCTCGGCGACACCGACTTCACGAACCCCGACCCCGAGGCGGCCGAGAGCGGTTACACGGTTCCGCCCGAGGGCAACGGCCACCAGTCCGAGTTCACGAGCGACAACGCGTTCGTGATCGGTGCGGACGAGGACTTCGCCCCGTTCGCGCTCTCTGCCAGGAACGTGACCGACGGCACCGACATCACCGCGAGTCAGGGCAGCGCTACGACGAAGCTGGAATCCGGCCAGACCATCACCGGGCAGGCGGTCTTCGGCGGCCGAGCCTGCGACGCCGATCCGGCCGTGCCCGCAGGCAACTCGACCCTGGTGGATATCGCCGTCGTCGAGCGCGGCGTCTGCACCTTCACCGAGAAGGTCGCGAACGTGATCGAGGCCGGCGGCTACGACGCGGTGCTGATCTTCAACCGGGAAGGTTCCGACGGCTGCGAAGGCTCGCTGGGCATGAGCGTCGAGGGTGCCATCCCCACCTTCGGGGTTGCCCCTCGCAGTGAGGGATTCGCCATCTTCGACCAGCCGTACGACGAAGCGGCGTGTCTCGCCGGTGACGGAACCAGGCAGTCGGGGATCGCGCTCGGCGCGCTGGGTGACACGCTCAGCTTCACGTCCTACTTCGACGGCTGGGGCTACGTGCACCTGTTCCGCAACACAGACGGCAAGATGGCCGAGCTCGACACCTATGCGATCCCCGAGGCGCACGACCCGGCCTATGCGTCCGGCTTCGGAGATCTGTCGGTGCACGAGGTCGCAACCTCTGCGGTCGATCCCGCACTCGCCTACTTCTCGTATTACTCGGGCGGCTTCCGCGTCGCGAAGATCGAGAACGACGAGCTGGTCGAGGTGGGCCACTTCATCGACGTCGGCGGCAACAACTTCTGGGGCGTCCAGGTGTTCCAGAGCGGCGGCCAGGAGTACGTTGCCGCGAGCGACCGCGACTTCGGTCTCTACATCTTCAGGTACACGGGAGGCTGAGCACCTAGACAACGCGTGAGGGGGAGAGGCCGGCGGGGAAGCCGGCCTCTCCCGTCTCTAGACTCTCGCGGTGCCCAGCCGACGCAGACGGCAGGTCGAGCTCGAGCGCGTCCTCGGCACGCCCGCGCTCTTCGCCACCGCCTACGGCAACGTCGGCTCCTCGATCTACTACGCCCTCGGCCTCACAGCCGTGTACGCGCTCGGGCTGACGCCCCTGGTCTTCATCGTCGCGGGCGTGATCTTCGCCTGTACGGCCGCCACGTACAGCGAGGGAACCGTGCGCTATCCGGAGGCAGGAGGCTCGGCGAGCTTCGCTAGGCACGCATTCGACGAGCTCGTCTCGTTCACGGCCGCCTGGGCGCAGATGCTCGTCTATGTCGTCACCGTCGCCGTCTCGGCCTTCTTCGTCCCGCACTACCTCGCGATCTTCTGGGAGCCTCTGCGCACGAACCCGTGGGACATCGTCGGCGGCGCGATCGTGATCCTCATCCTCGTGGCGCTCAACGTGGTCGGTGTCTCGGAGGCCGCCAAGCTGTCGGTCACGCTCGCCGTGCTGGACTTGGCGACGCAGGTTCTGCTCGTCCTCGTCGGGATCGCCCTGGTGCTCAGCCCGGAAAGGCTCGTCGACAACGTCCACTGGGGTACGGCGCCGACCTGGTCGAATCTCGCGCTCGCGGTGCCGGTCGCGATGCTGGCCTACACGGGGGTGGAGACCGTCTCGAACCTCGCCGAGGAGGTGCGCGACCCGGTCCGGAGCGTCCCGAACGCCTACAAGCTCGTGGCGCTCGCCGTCTTCGGGATCTTCTTCACGCTCCCGTTCGTAGCGCTCTCGGCGTTGCCCGTCGAGCGGATCGGCGGCGAGCTGACGACGCGGCTTGCGCTGCCGCCCGAGGAGGGAGGCTTCGCCAACGATCCGGTGCTCGGGCTCGTGCAGAACCTCGGTCTCGAGGGGCTGATGCTCGACGTGGCCGAGATCTACGTTGGCGTCCTCGCCGCGACGATCCTCTTCATCGCGACCAACGCGGGCGTGATCGGCGCCTCGCGGATCACCTACTCGATGGCGACCTACCGCCAGCTTCCCGAGATCTTCCGCCGCCTCCACCCGCGCTTCAAGACCCCGTGGCTTGCGCTTCTCGTGTTCGCCGGAATCGCACCGATCGCGATCCTGCTCCCGGGTGACGTCAACTTCGTCGGCACGCTCTACGCCTTCGGCGCGACGTTCTCGTTCACGGTCGCGCATGCGTCGATCATTCGTCTGCGGATGCTCCCGGCGGAAGAGGACGAACGAGTTGGCCGAGCCCGTCCGAACCTGCGCATTCGCGGCGTGGACTGGCCTGTGTTCGCGATCCTCGGCGGCCTTGCGACAGCCATCTCATTCCTCGTCATCCTCGTCCAGAACGAGGCGACGCGCTGGACCGGGATCGGCTGGATCGTGCTCGGCCTGATCGGCTACGTGATCTACCGACGCATCGTCCTCCGCGAGCCGGTGCGGGCGACCGTGCGGGCGCCGATCGCCTTTGGCCCCGCGCTCGCGCTTGAGTATCGCCGGCTGCTCGTGCCGATCCTGCCCGGTCAAGCCTCCGACGAGGCTCTGGACGTGGCCGCAAGCCTCGCCGCCGAGCGGGGTGCGCAGATCGCGGCGATCACGGTGCTCGAGGTTCCGCTCGACCAGCCGTTGGACGTCTCTCTCGGCGCGGAGGAGCTGCTCGCCAACCGGGAGCTCGACGAGGCGCGCGCGATCGGCGACTCCTACGGGGTCACCGTGATCCCTCGGCTCGTGCGCGGCCGAAGCGCGGGCGAGGCGATCGTGGAAGAGGCTTCACGCCGGAGCACGGAGCTGATCGTGATCGGTGCGCTTCGGAAGGAGGTCGGCCGGCGCAAGCGCGCCGTCTTCGGGGCGACCGTCGACTACGTCCTCAAGAATGCTCCCTGCCGCGTGATGGTGACGGCCACGACGGAGGCAGCGTGAAGCTCTACGGCGCGGCCGTGCTCGTCCTGGCGCTCGTCTTCGTGGGGATCGGGATCGCACTCCTTGTAGTGACCGCTGCGAGCGGCGGCGGCGTGCTCGGCTTCGTCCTAGGCGGGCTCTTCGTCGCGCTCGGTGTCGGCCGGATCACGCTTCTCCGCAAGGGCAGGGCCTAGATGGCGAGGAAGCTCCGCGGCTTCGAGCGAGTGCTCGACGCACCGGCGCTCTTCTCGGTCGCCTACGGCGAGATCGCCTCCTCGCTCTACTTCGCGCTAGGGATCGTGGCCGCCTATGCGCTCGGCTTCACGCCGTACGTGCTCCTCGCGGCCGGGGCGTTCTTCCTGCTCGTCGCCCTTTCGTACGCCGAAGGCACCGCGGCGATCCCGGAGACCGGCGGCGCAGCGACCTTCGTCCGCCGCGCGTTCAACGACCTGCTCGGCTTCCTGACGGGCTGGGCGCTGCTTCTCGACTACCTGATCGTGATCGCGCTCTCGACGCTCTTCCTGCCGCACTACCTCGGCGCCGCCCTCGGCAGGCCGGGGCTCGCCGACTCGCCCTGGGACGTTGTGTTCGCCGTCTGCGTGATCCTGACGATCGCGGCGACCCGGCTGGCGCGGCACTCGCGGCTCTACACGGCAGGGATCGTCGTCGCAGGATTCGATCTGGCGACGCAACTGCTGCTCGTCGTGCTCGGGCTCGCCCTGCTCTTCTCACCCGACGCGCTCACGAACGGACTCTCGCTGGGGACGGAGTCTGCCTGGGACGACATCGCCTTCGCGCTTCCGCTGGCCCTGCTTGCCTATACGGGGCTAGAGACGGTCGCGAACCTCGCCGAGGAGACGCGCGAGCCGGGGCGGACGCTCCCGCGCAGCCTCTTCTCGGCGATCGGGCTTGTGGTCGCGATCACCGCGCTGATCGCCGTGGTCGGGATCTCCGCCTTCCCCGTGGAGGACGGCCGGAGCGCGCTCGGCGACGAGTGGCTGCGGGCACCGATCGCCGGGATCGTGGACGCGCTCGGCGGCTCGCTGCCCGGCTGGCTCGCCGACGGGCTCCGCGTCTACGTCGGCCTCACCGGCGCGCTCGTGCTGTTCGCGGCCGCCACGACGTCGATCTCCGGCTTCACCCGGCTCGCGCACTCGCTCGGCGGGCACGGTCAGCTTCCACGCGCGTTCGGCCGGCTGAATCGCCGCACGCTCGTCTCGCCGCACGCGATCGTCGCCGCCGCGGCGATCTCGATCGCGCTCGTGATCGGCACGGGCCTGATCGGCGACGACGTCGTCTTCCTCGCGAGCCTCTACTCGTTCGGGATCCTGCTGGCGTTCACCGCGGCGCAGGTGGCGGTGATCCGCCTGCGGTTCAGCGAGCCCGATCTGCCTCGGCCGTTCCGGGCGCCGCTGAACGTCTCGATTCGGGGCCGTGACGTCCCCGTGCCTGCGCTTCTCGGCACCTCCCTCGCGCTGGCGATCTGGGTCGTCGCGCTCGTGACGCACCCCGGCGCGCGCTATGCGGGGCCGATCTGGCTCCTGCTCGGACTTGCCGTCTACTTCGGCGTCCGCCGCGGGCGTCGGCTGATCCAGAACGTCGAGGTCGGCTACACGCTCCCGCCGGGCGCCGGGTTCCGCCGCATCCTGGTGCCGATGAAGCTCGGGCCCGTCGGCGAGGAGATGGCCGCAACCGCGATCGCACTCGCGAAGGAGCGAGACGCGTCAGTGGATGCCGTCTTCGTGATCCGCGTGCCGCTCGAGCTCGAGCTCGACGCCGAGCTCGTCGACCAGGAGGAGCGGGCCGCGGCCTCGCTCGGTGAGGCGCAGCTACTCGGCGAGGAGAACGGGGTCGCCGTCAACCCGGTCACCGTGCGCTCGCGGTCGCTCGGTCAGGCGATCGTCGCCGAGGCGGCCGCGCGCGGCTCCGACCTGATCGTGCTTGGCTCGGCTGCCCGCTGGCGGCGCCAGTCGGCGTTCTTCTCGCCCACGGTGGACTACGTGCTGCGGAACGCCCCGTGCGAAGTCCTCGTCGTCGCCTTCCCGCAGGGCGTCCTGGACGAGGCGCCGGGGAGTACCCTGAAGGCATGAAGCTGGTCGTGATCGGTTGTGGCCGCGTCGGTTCGGCCGTCGCTCGGGAGTTCCGAGCTGAAGGCTGGGACGTGACCGCAGTCGACGAGAAGGAGGAGGCGCTCGCGCGGCTCGGAGTCGGCTGGTCGGGCGGCTTCATCGTCGGGCACGGGATGGACTCCGAGATCCTCCACCGTGCGGGGGCGGACGAGGCCGACGCGGTCGTCGTCGCGACGAACGGCGACAACACGAATCTCGTGATCGGCCAGGTCGTGAGGAAGCGCTATGGGATCGAGCACGTCGTCGTCCGGGTTCTCGATCCGGCCCGCGCCGAGTTCTACGCCCGCCGCGGGATGCAGACCGTCTGCCCGACACAGACCGCTATCTCCGAACTCGCGGCGCGCGTCCGCGTGGCCGAGTCGGCGGTCATCGCGTAGTGGCGCTCACCCCGACGTTTCGGGCGCCGCTGGCGCGGAACCGTCACCGGGAGAGCCACTGATGTACGCGATCGTGGCAGGCGGGGGCAAGGTCGGCGCGAACGTCGCTCGGTCGCTCCTCCGGATGGGCCACGAGGTGACCCTGGTCGAGCAGCGGCCGCTCCGGTTCGAGCGGCTCCAGGAGGAGTTCCAGCATCAGGTGCTCCTGGGCGATGCGACCGAGCTCCACATCCTCGAGCTCGCCGGGATCGGCCGGCCGCCCACGCTCGTGCTCGCCGCGACCGGGGATGACGAGGACAATTTGATCATCTGCCAGCTCGCGCGCGAGGGCTACCGGGTGCCGAAGGTCGTGGCGCGCGTGAACGACCCGCGCAACCAGGAGCACTTCGACCTGCTCGGGATCTCGCAGACGGTTTGCGCCACCTCGAACATCCTCGGCCTCGTCGAGCACGAGGTCCCCGAGCACGGGATCGTCCACCTGCTCGAGCTGCGCAAGGAGAACCTCGAGATCGTCGAGCTCCAGATCGACCGAGACTCGCCCGCTGCGGGAAAGCGGCTCGCCGGGCTCACCCTCCCGGCAGGCTCGCGCCTGATCTCGGTGATGAGAAACGGCCGCTCGGAGCTCGCCGAGGACAAGACGGTGCTCCGTCCCGGCGACCAGGTGCTGGCCGTGCTCGAGCCCGGGAAAGAGGACGAGCTGAAGCGCGTGCTCCTGAAGCGTTAGCCCGTCAGGTGCGCCAGTAGCGGCGCGTGAACAGCACGAGCACGGGGATCAACTCCAGGCGGCCGACCCACATCAGCACGATGACGACGGCTGTCGAGAAGTCGCTGAACGGCTCGAACGAGCCCATCGGTCCCGCGACGCCGAGCGCAGGACCCGTGTTTGCGAGCGTCGTCGCCGCAGCGGCGACGGCATCAAGCGGGCGGAGATCCAAGCCGGTACGCGCGGCATCTGCTGCGAGTAGGGACGCGCCCACGATGAAGATGCCGATGTAGAGCAGCACGAAGCTCGCGACGGCGCGGAGCGTACGTTCTTCAACGACCAGGCGATTCATCCGAATCGGAACCACGAGCTCGGGATGGACGGTCTGAGCCACCTCGCGCCGCAGGATCTTGCCCAGCAGAAGGTGTCGGACGACCTTGACCGATCCCGACGTCGACCCGGCCGAGCCTCCGATGAACATCAGCCCCACAAGGACCATCGACGTCAGCGTCGTCCACTCGTTGAAGTCGGCGCTTGCGAACCCGGTAGAGGTCATGATCGTCAGGGTCTGGAAGATCGCGTGGCGGATCGCTTCCTCCCCGCGAAAGATCCCCTCCGTCGCCAGTTCGCCGAAGAGGATCAGTGCACTTGCGAAGATGAATGCGAGGTAGAGCTTGAACTCGTCGTCGCGTCCAAAGACTCGCGGCTCGCGCCGGGTGAGCGCGCGATATGTCAGGGCGAAGTTCGTGCCCGCGACGAACATGAAGAAGGCGATCGTCCACTGGGTCGCGGCGCCGAACGCCTCGACAGAACGCGCTTCGGTGGAGAACCCGCCGGTCGGCAGCGTGGCGAACGCATGCGCAACCGCGCGGAAGAGATCCATCCGCTCGTCGACGCCCGTCCAGCCGAGGATCGCAAGTGCGAGGATCTCGAGGACCGTGATCCCGAGGTACAGCAGCCACAGACGCCGTGCGGTGTCCCGGACACGGGTGCCCAGGCTGTCGACGTCGGGTCCCGGAGACTCGGATTCGAACAGCTGGCGTCCTCCCACTCGCAGCCGCGGCAGCACGGCGAGCGCAAGGACGATGATCCCCATCCCACCGAGCCACTGGGTGAACTGCCGCCACATCAGGAGCGACTGGGAAAGAGCTTCGACATCGGTGACGATGCTCGCTCCCGTCGTGGAGAAGCCGGACATCGACTCGAAGTAGGCGTCGAGCGGACGGTCGAGCTGCGGATCGCCCGAGAGGAGGTACGGAAGCGCGCCGAGCGCGGCTGCCGCGAGCCATGTGAGCGACACCACGAGGAAGCCCTCCCGCGCGCCGAGCCGGTTGTCGCCTCGAGTCAACCGCTCGAGGATTAGCCCGCACGCACCCGCGATCGCGCCGGCGCCGAGGAACGGCCACGGCGGCTCACCGTAGCCGAGTGCGACCGCCGCCGGCAACAGCGTGGTCAGGCTGAGGTACTTCGTGAGCGTGCCGACCAAATTGAGCGCGCTGCGAACGTCCACGGCGAGCAGTGCGGGCCTCGACGCGCTCCGCAGGCGCGGGGCAGCTCTCATACGGCCGTCGTCACAGGGCCCGCTCGACCTCGGTCACGCGCCTCGACTCGGTGAAGATGATCGCTCGATCCCCGGCGCGGAGCACGTCGTCCCGCCGCGGAAAGATCGCCTGGCCGTTCCGGACGATCGCTCCGATCAGCGCGCCGCGGATCGGCATCTCCCCGAACGACTTGCCGACGTACTCGCTCCCCGCCCGCGTCGTGATGTCGAGGACCTCGAAGCGGTCGCCCTCGAGCATCGCCACCTGCTGTGTGCGCGGGTCGTGGGCGAAGCGGACGATCTCCTCGGCGGTGACCTGACGCGGGTTTACCGTGACGTCGATGCCGGCGCGCTCGAAAACCTGGATCGCAGAGGCGTCGTGGACGATCGCGATCGTGAAGCGGACGCCGTGCAGCTTCGCGAGCGTCGCGGCGTAGTGGTTCTTCATGTCGTCCCGCATCGCGAAGATCGCGACCTGAGCCTCGCCGATCCGCTCGCGCTCCAGGAAGTCCGGATCGAGTCCGGTCGCGTTGAAGACGCGCGCGCCCTGGAGGTCGTCGGCGACGACTCGGGCCCGCTCGCGGTCGGCTTCGAGCAGCCGCACGCCGATTCCCTGCTCGAGCAGGAGCCGTGCGATCGCGGTGCCGGCGCGACCCGCCCCGAAGATGACGACATCCCGAACCTTGCCGGAGCCGGGTGCGATCAGCTCGCTCCAAGCAAGGGCAGCCTGCGGCGAGCCGATCACGACGATCCGGTCGCCCGGATCGATGATCGCGTCGCCACCCGGGAGGATCATCTCCTCGCCGCGGATGATGCTCGCGATCTTCGAGTCGCGCGGCAGCTTCGCCTCGCGCAGGGGGATGCCGACGAGCTCCGAGCTCGCACCGGGCTCGATGTCGAACTCGACGAGCTGCACCTGGCCGTCCGCGAAGACGTCCGTCTGGCGCGCCGCGGGAACACCGATGGTTCGCGAGATTGCGTGCGCCGTCTCGAGCTCGGAGGAGACGATGAAGTCGACATCGAGTTGGCCCTCGCGCCAGACTTCGAGGTATTCGGGATTCGTGGTTCGCACGACGGTCGTCGTGTGCGAGCTACAGGCCTTCGTGATCATGGCGGAGACGATGTTCGCCTCGTCCCGCGAGGTGCAGGCGATGAGCAGGTCGGCGTCAGCCACCCCCGCGTTCGAGAGGACGCGCCGGCTGGCGCCGTTCCCTTCGACCGTCGAGACGTCGAAGCGGCTCGAGAGCGCCTGAAGTCGCGATACGTCCAGGTCGAACACGGTCAGATCGTGCTCGTCGTGCAGCGCCTGGACGATCGTCACGCCGACCTGACCAGCGCCGATCACGAAGATCTTCACGGTTCGGAGGGTACTCCGTGGCGGCTATCGTTCCTGCAATGCGGTCGTTGTTGGGGGGTGTTTTGCTCTGCGCGCTCGGTGTAGCCTGCTCGGCGGGTGCCGCGCCCGAAGAGGACGCTCACCCCGCTTCTGCAGAGGGAACCCGGCAGATCGAGCGCGCAGCTTTCCGTCCGCGTGCTCTCGTCGACGGTCTCTCCGATCCGTTGCACGTAACCGGCGTCAAGAGCGAGCCCCGCCGGCTCTACGTCGTCGAGCAGGACGGGCTGATCCGCGTCGTGGAGCGCGGGAAGCTGCGCGCCGCGCCCTTCCTCGATATTCGCTCTCTTACCTCCGCGGGCGGGGAGCGCGGCCTGCTCTCGGTCGCGTTTCACCCGGAGTACGGCAAGAACAAGCGTTTCTACGTCAACTACACCGATCGGGACGGGCACACGAACGTTGTCGAATATCGCTCGAACGGGACCCGGGCGCTGCAGGCCACCGCCCGCCGGCTCCTCTATATCCGCCAGCCCTACTCGAACCACAACGGCGGTCAGGTCGCGTTCGGCCCGAACGGCCGCCTCTACGTCGGGATGGGCGACGGGGGCGCAGGCGGCGACCCGGAGAACCGGGCGCAGAATCTGAGCTCGTTGCTCGGGAAACTGCTCTCGATCGACGTTACGACGAAACGGCTGCGGATCGAGGGTCTGGGCTTGCGGAACCCGTGGCGTTTCTCGTTCGATCGGGTGACCGGCGACCTCCTGATCGGCGACGTCGGTCAGAACGCGGCCGAGGAGATCGACTTCACGCCGAAGACGAGTCCCGGTCTCGAGAACTACGGCTGGGACGTCTTCGAGGGCCGGTCGAGGTTCGAGAACAAGAACATCGGCCCAGGCAAGCTCGTCGGCCCGATCGCCGAGTACTCCCACGACGACGGCTGCTCGGTCACGGGCGGTCACGTCTACCGCGGCGCGAACAAGGCGCTCCGTGGTCGCTATATCTACGGCGACTACTGCAGCGGTATCGTCTGGAGCTTCCAGGTCGCCGACGGCAAGGCGGCCGACCTCCGCCGAGAGGATTTCACGATTCCGGAGCTGACCTCGTTCGGGGAAGACGCCGCGGGTGAGCTCTTCGCCGTCTCCGGCGGGGGCACGGTTCTGCGGTTGACACCCTGAACTGGGTCTGCTGCACCTGCGCCGCCCAGTTCGCGGAGAGCGCGGAGCCGCCCGAGTGCTGCCCGATCTGCGAGGACGAGCGCCAGTACGTCGGGCTTACGGGCCAGCGCTGGACGACGATGGCGGAGGTCGCGCGCGACCATCGCTGTGAGATGCGCGAGGACGCGGGGATGCTCGGGATCGGCGTCGAGCCGTCCTTCGCGATCGGGCAGAGGATGCTGTTGCTCGAGACCGACGAGGGCAACGTGCTCTGGGACATGGTTCCGCTCGTCGATGCCGCGGCGCTCGAGGCGGTGCGCGCGCGCGGCGAGGTGCGGGCGATCGCGATCTCGCACCCGCACTATTACTCCGGGATGGTCGAGTGGTCGCGCGCGCTCTCGAAAATCCAGGAGGATGAGGTGCCGATCCTGCTCCACGAGGCCGACAGCGAGTGGATCATGCGCCCGGATCCCACGATCGAGCTCTGGTCGGGCGAGACGAAGGAGCTCTTCGGCGGCGCCACGTTGCTCCGGCTCGGCGGGCACTTCGCGGGCGGCACCGTGCTCCACCACGGCGAGACGCTGCTCGCGGGCGACATCGTCCAGGTGATCCCGGATCGGCGCTTCGTCGGCTTCATGTGGAGCTACCCCAACCTGATCCCGCTGCCCGCGACCGAGGTCGAGCGGATCGCCGCGACGCTGGAGCCGTGGAACTTCGAGCGGATCGTCGGCGCCTGGTGGGAGCGGGTCGTCGAGCCTGACGGCAACGAGGTCGTTCGCCGCTCGGCGGAGCGGTACGTGCGCGCGCTGGCTTCGATCTAGCCGGTCCGGCGCCGAACCGACGCGGGGCTCTGTCCCAGGGCGGCGTAGGCGAGCGCGTTCAGCGACTCGTTCAGGTTGCGCAGCTCGCGGGCGACGAGATTGAAGCCCTCGCCTGTCTCCTGGCTGCGGTTGAGGCGCGCGAGCTCTTCCGCGATCCGGTCGAGCCGCGCCAGGATCGCCTCGAACTGGCGATCGGGCATCTCCTTCGCTTCCATGCTTGAGAATCTAGCGGGCGCGACGGAAGGCAAGCCGTCGCCAGGCGAAGACGCCGACCGCGACGCCGACCGCGTCGATCAGCACGTCGAGCGGCGCGCCCCGGCGACCGGGGACGAAGTGCTGGTGCAGCTCGTCCGAGGCCGCATAGGCGATCCCGGCCACGAGCGCCGGAAGCTCGGCGTGGAACGCACGCAGGAGGAGCCCGCCGAGAATCGCGAATTCGACCGCGTGCGCCAGTTTGCGAAGCACGAGATCCCAGCCGCCGAGGCCGGTGCCGAGGTCGGGCACGGAGGAGAACGCAAAGATCACCGCCGCCCAGAGAACGACGGGCAGCCACCGGGCGAGGGACGACTGCACGAGTCCGATGATAGGCTCGCCCGCACAAAAGGAGCACGGTGAGGGAACCCGGTGCAAGTCCGGGACGGTCCCGCCGCTGTGAGGGGAGACGCCCCGTCGCGGAACGCCACTGGCCGAGAGGCTGGGAAGGCCGCGAAGGGGGGAGCCCCGAGTCAGAAGACCTGCCGCGCTCTCCATTCTCGAACCCCTCGCGGAAGGAGGATTCGTGCGCAGACCATCACCTCTGCTCGCTGCTCTGTTCTCGGTGCTGCTCCTGGCAGCCGTGCTCGCCTCAAGTGCCCTCGCGGCCGGCGTCAAGATCCGGGTCGAAGGGCGGACCCAGACAATCTTCGGGGCGGCGCAGCCGTCGATCCAGGCCGACAACGCGCTCCAGGCGCTCGACCTCGCCAGCACGGCCGGCGAGTTCCACTACGCGTTGACGACCTCGTCGTTCGGCGACTACGTCAGCCAGATCGGCAAATACGCGGCCGCAGGCTCTGCCGGCTGGGTTTTCAAGGTGAACGGCGCCTCGCCGCCGGTCGGGGCCGACAAGGTCGTGCTGGCCGACGGCGACGTCGTTCTCTGGTACTACGCCACCTTCGGGCCGACCGGAGGCCCGCCGACGCTCGAGCTCCAGCGGCTCCCGGCCAACTGCTACGTCGTCCAGTCGGTGAACGACGCCGGCAAGCGGTCGCGTGCGCAGAGGGCGACGTTGACCGTCGACGGCAGGCGCGTCAGCGCGCCCCAGGGCCGGGCTTGCATCGGCAGGCACACGGGTTTCGTGCGGGCGATTGCGGACGGCGCGGTGCGCTCGAACGTGGTGAGGTGACGCTGAGGCGTCCCGCGGCGCTACTCGTCCTCCTCCTCGTCGGCTGTGGCGGCGCCGGCGAGGAGGCGGGCACGGCGCAGCTCTGGGTCACTCGCGACCGTGGCGCGATCGTGCTCGTCGACGCCGAGGTGAGGGCCGGACAGACGCTGATGCGTGCGCTCGCTGCCGAGACCGAAGTCGAGACGCGCTACGGCGGGCGCTTCCTGCAATCCCTGAACGGGATCGAGGGCAGCATCGAGCGGCAGCGCGACTGGTTCTGGTTCGTCAACGGCTACGAGGGCGATCGCAGCGCCGCCGAGTACCGGCTGCGCGACGGTGACGTCGCGTGGTGGGACTACCGGGCGTGGGAGCGGGACGGCGAGGCGCGCGTCGTCGTCGGCGCGTTTCCGGAGCCGTTTCGCCACGGCTACGCGGGCAGAACTCGCACCGCGGTCGTCCGCTATGCCCGCGGCGTGAAGTACGTCCTGGCGCGTCAACTCGCGGCCGACATCCATGCACAGCCGGATGCCGTCCAGCCGCTCGGCACACCTGTCCCGGCTGGGGCGAACGTCCTCGTGTTGCGGACAGGTGAAGACGCCTTCGCGGCTGAGCTCCTCGGTGAGTCCGCCGGCGACCCCGTTCGCTTTGTCTTCACCGGGGTGCCGAAGCAGTACGAGAAGCGGTACGAGGTCGATCGATGAGTCCTGCCCCCGCCGCCGCCCTGCTCGCCGCTGCCGGCATCGCGGCGTTGCTCGCGGATCGGCTCTGGACGATCGCCGCAATCGCAGTCGTGTTGTTCGCGATCTGCCTCCGGGCGCCGGCCCAACGGCGGTGGGTCTACCTCTTCGGCGCGCTCTCGACCGGGCTCGGCGTGCTCGTCTTCTCGCCGTTCCTCTGGTCGAGCCCGGAGGGGACGCTGCTCTGGGAGGGGCCGACGATTCCGGTGCTCGGCCCCCTCGACGTCACCACCACCGAGCTGTACGAGGCCGCGCTGAACGCACTGCGGCTCTCGGCGCTTGCGCTCGCGTTCTCGGCCTATGCGCTTCTTCTCGACCACGACCGGCTCGTGGCCGCAGCCGGATTTGCCCGCCGTTCGGCTCTCGCGGTAGCGCTCGCGACCAGGCTCGTCCCGTCGCTGGAGCGCGATGCGGCCGGGTTTGCGGAGGCGATCCGCGGTCGCGGGGTCAAGCTCCAGGGCGCTCGCGGCTACGCGACCCTGCTCTCGCCGCTTGTCGCCGGGTCGCTCGAACGGGCTTCCAGCCTCGCGGAGGCCATGGAGTCCCGCGGCTTCGGTCGTGCCGGGCCGACCCGAGCTCCGCGCCCAGGTTGGACTGGCCGCGACCGACTCGTGCTCGCCCTCTCGCCCATCCTGATCCTGGTGGCTGCGCTGTGGCTCTAGTATCGGGCGCTCTAGCGTCGCTCGACCGGCTCGAGTTCTCGTATCCGGGCGCGTCCCGGACGCTCGGCCAGCTCTCGCTCGAGCTCGAGGCGGGGGAGGTCGTGGCGCTGCTCGGCCCCTCGGGCTCCGGCAAGTCGACGCTGCTGCGCGCGCTCTCCGGGCTCGTGCCGCACTTCCACGGCGGGCGATTCGCCGGCAGGGTTGTCGTCGCCGGGCTCGACACGCGAACGGCGCGGCCGGCTGACCTTGCAGGGACCGTGGCCACGGTCTTCCAGGATCCGGAGGATCAGGTCGTGATGACGATCGTCGAGAACGAGGTCGCGTTCGGACTCGAGAATCTCGGCACACCTCCGGCCGAGATCTGGCCGCGCGTCGAGCGCGCGCTCGCGTCGGTCGACGCGCTCCACCTCTGGGGGCGGAAGACCGTCGAGCTTTCGGGCGGGGAGCTCCAGCGGGTCTGTCTGGCCTCCGCGCTGGCGCTCGAGCCGCAGATCCTCCTTCTCGACGAGCCGACCTCGCAGCTCGACCCCGACGCGGCCGCGCTCTTTCTCGCCGCGGTCGAGCGGCTCGGCGCCTCCGTCGTCCTCTCCGAGCAGCGAGTCGGCCGGGCGCTTGAGCTGGCGACGCGCGTCCTCTTCGTCGAGGACGGCCGCCTGCTCCTCGACGCACCGACCGACCTCGCCCGTGAGTGGCTGGCCGCACACAGGCCGCGCTGGACGAACGCAAGTGTTGTTTCAACACAAGGTTCGACATGGCCGTCGGAGTCGGTGCTCGACCTCCGCGGGGCTACGTTTGCCTACCGGGGAAAACCGTCCGTTCTGGAGAGGATCGACCTTTCCGTCCGGCGAGGGGAGATCCTGGCGCTCTCGGGGCCTAACGGCTCCGGGAAGACGACGCTCGCGAAGCTCGCGGCCGGGCTGCTCGAGCCGGACCACGGGCTCGTCGAGCGCCGCGGCAGGGCCGGCTATCTCTCCCAGGATCCCGGCCGCTACGTCGTCTGCGAGACAGCGCTCGCCGAGGTCGCGCTCGCGGTAGACGGCGACGAATCGCGTGCCCACGCGGTTCTCGAGCGCTTCGGATTGGGTTGGGCCGCGGCTCGTCACCCGCGCGATCTCTCGAGTGGAGAGCGAGAGCGGGTGGGGATTGCTGCGGTCGCTGTTGCGGAGCCGGATCTCCTCGTGCTCGACGAGCCGACGCGCGGCCTCGATCCCGACCGCAAGGCCGAGCTCGGCCGCTGGCTCGAGGAATATGCAGCCCCCGGCCGAGGCGTCCTCGTCGCCACGCACGACCTCGAGTTCCCGGCGCACCGCCGAATCGGACTTAGTGTTGAAACAACACAAGCGCCTTTCGCGGGAGAGCTCGTTGCCGTCTAGAGCCGTCAGCGGGTGCGCGGTCGTCGCCCTCGGGCTCTCGGCCTGGGCGGCGCTCGATCCGGCTCGCGGAGCGCTCGCCGTCCTGCTCGCCGCCTTCGCGGTCGTCGCGGCCGGGTTCGCCTGGCTCGAAGGAGGCACCGTTTCGGCCCGCGACCTCACGCTCGTCGCGACACTGGGCGGCCTCGCAGCGGCGGGCCGGGTCCTCTTCGCGCCGGTGCCGAGCGTCCAGCCGGTGACGGTGATCGTCGCGGCAGCCGGGATCGCGCTCGGCCCGAAGCGGGGGTTCGCCGTCGGCGCGGTCGCCGCGCTCGCTTCCAACTTCTTCCTCGGTCAGGGCCCGCACACGCCGTGGCAGATGCTCGCGTGGGGCGGCTGCGGGCTGCTCGGAGGCCTGCTTCGACCGTTCCTCCACGGACGCCTCGCGTTTGCCGCCTTCACCGTCATCCTCGGCTTCGCCTTCGGCATGGTGATGGACGTCTGGCTCTGGTACGGGTTCTACCCGCACACAGAGGCCGCGCTGCTCGCGCGCCTCGGGGCTGGAGTCCCCTTCAACGTCGCGCACGCGGCCGGCAACGTCGTGCTCGCTCTCGTCGCCGGCCCTGAGCTGCGGCGCGTGCTCGAGCGCTTCGAGCGCCGCGGGCGGACCGAGGTGGTGTGGGCATGAGACTGCTCGCGATCCTCGCCGCGACGACCGCGCTAGCGACGCCCACCGGCTACGTCGCCGCCCAGCAGCGGGAGGACGGAGGATTCGGGGACGCCCAGATCACCGCGTGGGCGACGCTCGGGCTTGCCGCCTCCGGCGCGGAGCAGGGGACGCTTGCGCGCGCCGCTGCGTACCTCGCACGACAGGAACCGCGCGAGCCGACCGACGTCGCGCTCGTCGCGATCGCTCGCAGCGCCGCTGGAGACCGCCCCGATGCCCTGCTCGCCCGCCTGCGTTCGCACCGACCCGGAAAGCTCCTGAACGCCACGATCTGGACGATCCTCGCTCTCCGTCAGGCCGGCGAGCCGGCACCGCCCGCGCTCGTTCGCTCGCTTCTGGCCGCGCAGCGGGGCTCGGGCGGCTGGTCGTGGCACTCGTCGGCGGCCCCCGACACGAACGACACCGCGGCCGCGATCCAGGCGCTCCGTGCGGCCGGGATCAGGGGCCGTCCGATCGATCGCGCCGTCGGCTTCCTCCGCCGCCACCAGAACCGCGACGGCGGCTTCGAATTGACGGATGGCCGCGGCTCGGACGCCCAGTCGACGGCCTGGGCGATTCAGGCGCTCCTCGCCGCCGGCCGCCAGCCCGGCGCTGCAGCCTTCCGCTATCTCGCCGGCCTGCGCCGGCCCGACGGCAGCTACCGCTACTCCGCCCGCTACGCCACGACGCCTCTCTGGGTGACGGCTCAGGTACTGCCGGCGCTCGCCCGCAAGCCGTTTCCGCTGCGCGCAGCAGCCCCATAGAGTGACGAGTGTGAGCAGCAGGTAAAAAGTGACCCGCGGGCTGAGACCTCCAGGGAGATCGGGCCGAACCAGGCCCCTACGACTTCCGGGAGGGCTCTCCATGAACCGAACACGCATGCTCCTGCTCGTCACCGCGCTCCTCTGCGCGGCCGGGCTCGGACGAGCTGTGTCTGCCGATGCCGCCGAGCTCTTCTACGGCGTCGACACGCAGAACAGGCTGATCAGCTTCAACAGCGATACACCGACCGCGATCACCCGCGTTGCCTTCACGGGGCTTCCGGCCGGGGAGCAGATCGTCGGACTCGACCAGCGACCGGCGAACAAGCAGCTGTCCGCTCTCTCGAGCGCGAGCCGCCTCTATCGGATCGATGTCGCGACCGGCGCGGCGTCCGCCGTCGGGACGGCCCCGTTCGCACCGGCGCTCGCCGGCACCTCGTTCGGCTTCGACTTCAACCCGACCGTCGACCGGATCCGCGTCACCTCGGATACCCGCCAGGATCTGCGGCTGAATCCGGACACCGGCGCGACCGCCTCCGTCGATGGAACCCTCACCTACGCCGCAAGTGATTCCGGTGCGGCCACGACGCCCCGCGTCGTCGGCTCGGCGTACACGAACAGCGTCGCCGGCGCGACCGCGACGACGCTCTACGACATCGATGCGGGTCGCGACTTTCTCGCGATCCAGAACCCGCCGAACAACGGCACCCTGATCAGCGTCGGCGCCCTCGGGGTCGACGCGGGCGACAACACCGGGTTCGACATCTCCGGGGTCGACGGCGTCGCTTACGCGGCTCTGCAGGTCTCGCCGAGCCTCTCGTCCGGCTTGTACCGGATCAACCTGACGACCGGCGCGGCCACCCTCGCCGGTCGGATCGGCGGCAGCACAGCTCTGCGCGCCCTCGCCGCTGTCGGTACGGCACCGGCGGACACGACGGCACCGACGCTCGGGATCGCCGTGAGCTACTCGTCGGAGGTCAGCACGCTGCTTCGCAGCGGCGTCACCCTCCGCGCCACCTGCTCGGAGAGCTGTGCCATCACGGCCCGGATCCTCCTCGGCTCGCGGCAGGTCGGCGGGGGCATGACGGTCACGACCGACGTTGCCGCCACGACGACGATCCGGGTCGGTTTCACGACCGCGGCGAAGAAGCAGTACGCCCGGAACCGGAACCTCACGTTGTCACTCGTCGTCACAGCTCGCGACGCGGCGGGCAACACGGTCACGCGCCGCACGATCCTCCGCGCTCGGCGCTAGGCACCACCCTCGACATTCGCCTCGCTAGGCCAAGCAGCAGACTGTTGCTTGGTCTAGCGGTCGAGGACGTACGCGTACCGATTCTCGATCGGGCGGTAGCCGAGCCGGTCGTTGATCGCGAGCATCGGCGCGTTCGTCTCGTCGTTCTCGGTGAGCACGAGCTCGACGCCGACCTCTGCGAGCCTCCGCATCACGGCGAGCTTGGCGAGCCGGGCGAAACCGCGGCCACGGTAGGCGCGAAGCGAGCCGGTGTAGGCGTTGAGCGCACGGCGCGACTCGCGGTCGACGATGACATAGGCGACCGCGACCGCTCGTCCGTCGGCGACGGCTGCCTGGCTGAGCGCGAGGTCGAGATCCGGGTGCTCCCAGTAATCGCGCACCCACTGCTCGTACTCGACCGCGTCGATCACGTCGTCGCCCGGCTCGTCGAGCACGGACTCGGCGTCGACCGCGAACGTCTGCTCGGGACCGACCTCCAGCAGCGACGCGATCCTGGCTCTGGTCGAGTCGAGCTCGCTCGTGAGGACTGTGCGCGGATCGACGCCCGAGACGCGGCGGGTGTGGGTGTGTCGGAACCCGTGTCGCTTGGCGAAGCTGCGCCCTGCCTCGGCAGCGCCCGCTTGGATGCGCGCCGAGTCCACGAGATGAGCCAGCGCTCGTTCGAGCAGCGTCGTGCCGATCCCGCGGCGCCGGTGCGATTCCAGCACCGCGACGCCCACGTAGCCGCTCCGCGCCGACGTATCGTGGTCGATGCCCGCAGTCCCCCAACCGACGAGCGTCCCGCCGTCTCTGGCGGCCCACCAGTTGCGCCGCGCGTCCGGCGGTGCGTTGAGGATCCTGTGCCGGGAGCCAGCCTCCGTCGCGACGCGCGTGTTGTCGATCTCGTTCAGTAGCGGCACTGCGGCCGCGATGTCGTCGACGTTCCCTTCCCGGATCGAGACCGCCATCGCGTGCCGACGCTAGCATCGAACGGATGCCCGTCGCCTCGCCCGAGACCTACCTCGCGAGCCTGAATCCCGCCCAGCGGGAGGCTGTCCTCCACACCGAAGGGCCGCTGCTCGTGATCGCGGGCGCCGGCTCGGGCAAGACCCGAGTGCTCACGCACCGGGTCGCGCACCTGATCTCCGCGCTCGGTGTGAAGCCGAACGAGATCCTTGCGATCACCTTCACGAACAAGGCGGCGGGGGAGATGCGCGAGCGCCTCACGAGCATGCTCGGCCCGGTCGCGCGCGCGATCTGGATCCTCACCTTCCATGCCGCCTGCGGCCGTATCCTCCGCGCCGAGGCCGAGCGGCTCGGCTACCGCTCGAACTTCACGATCTACGACTCCGCCGACCAGGTGCGGCTCGTGAAGCAGTGCCTGGAGGAGCTCGACAAGGATCCGAAGCGCTTCGTTCCGCGCGGGATCCACGCCCAGATCTCGAACGCGAAGAACCTCTTGCTGACCCCGGCCCTCTACGCCGAGCGCGTCGCCTCCTTCTACGACCAGACCGTCGCCGAGGTCTACACGCTCTACCAGAAGAGGCTCCACGCCTCGAACGCGGTCGACTTCGACGACATGCTGATGCTGACCGTCGAGGCGCTCGAGCGCTTCCCGGAGGCGCGGGCCCGCTGGCAGAAGGCGTTCCGCTACGTGCTCGTCGACGAGTACCAGGACACGAACCACGCCCAGTACCGCTTCCTTCAGATCCTCGGCGAGCACCACCACAACGTCTGCGCCGTCGGAGATCCGGACCAGAGCATCTACGCTTTTCGCGGGGCCGATATCCGCAACATCCTCGAGTTCGAGCGCGACTTCCCGGAGACGCGGACGATCGCGCTCGAGCAGAACTACCGGTCGACGAATGCGATCCTCGAATCGGCCAACGCGGTGATCGCACACAACAGCGAGCGCAAGGAGAAGCGACTGTGGTCGGAGCTCGGAGACGGCGACCCGGTGCGCGTCGTCGAGGTCGAGGACGAGAACGCCGAGGCCCGCTACGTCGCCTCGCAGATTGCCTTGCTCGTCGAGGAGGGCTACTCCGGCAGCGAGGTCGCGATCTTCTACCGGATGAACGCGCAGTCGCGCCAGATCGAGCAGACGCTGCGGCTTTCGCAGATCGACTACCAGGTGATCGGCGGCCCGCGCTTCTACGAGCGCGCCGAGGTGAAGGACGCGATCGCCTACCTCCAGGTCCTCGACAACCCGACCGATGCAATCTCGCTCCTCCGAATCGCGAACCGACCCAGACGCGCGATCGGGGACACGACGGTCTCGCGGCTCGTGTCCTATGCGGAGGCGCACGGGATCTCGCTGCACGAGGCCCTCGGCCATCCCGAGGAGGCCGGGCTCGCGAAGCCGGCCGTCAAGTCGGTCACCGGTCTGAAGAACCTCCTCGACTCGCTCCGCTCGGCCGCTCAGGAGCTGGAGGTGCCCGAGCTGATCCAGGAAGTCCTCGCCCGCACCGGCACGATCGAGTCCTACGAGGCCGAACGGACGATCGAGGCGCGCGGGCGAATCGAGAACCTCGAGGCATTCGTCGACGGCGCCCGCGAGTATCAGCAGCAGGCCGAAGAGCCGACGCTCGGCAGTTACCTGCAGGAGATCTCGCTCTTCTCGGCCCAGGACGATCTCGACGACGTCGAGGTCTCGAACGTGACCCTGATGACGATCCACAATGCGAAGGGGCTCGAGTTCCGCGCAGTCTTCATCGTCGGCGTCGAGGAGGAGATCTTCCCGAGCTCCCGCTCGATCGAGGAGCAGGGAATCGAGGAGGAACGGCGCCTCTTCTACGTCGGGATCACGAGAGCCGAGGAGCGGCTCGTCCTGACCCACGCGTCCTCGCGCCTGCTCTGGGGCCGGACGACGCATAATCTCGCCTCGCGCTTTCTCGACGAGCTGCCCGGCGGGCAGGTCGAGCGCGAGCGGCTGCGCGCCGCCTCCTGGCGGAACTACGGCACGCCGGCGCAGACGCGCGACCTCCAGCCGAAGACCGATCATCCGGCGTTCTCGACGGGCGACTCGGTTCGCCACGGGACTCTCGGCGAGGGTGTCGTCACGCGGATGGAGGCCGGCGGCCTCGTCACCGTCCGTTTCGCCGCCGACGGGAGCGAGCGAAAGCTGATGCTCGACTACGCGCCGCTCGAGAAGATCGCGTGAGCGTGGACGTCCGCCCTGTCACGAGTGTCGAGGAGCTCACCGCCGCGATCGGCGCGATCGGTCACTACTTCGGCGGCTGGCCCACGCTCGAGCAGGCCGAGCGCTTCGGCCGGAACCTGCCGCTGGAGCGAATGCACGCGGCGTTCGACGGTGACACGATCGTCGGCGGCGCTGGCGCCTTTCCCTTCGATCTGACCATCCCGGGCGGGCAGCTCGGTTGCGGCGGCGTCACGGTCGTCGGCGTCCTGCCCACGCATCGCCGGCGCGGGGTGCTGACGAGCATGATGCGTGCCCAACTCGAGGACATTCGCGACCGTGGCGAGCCGCTGGCGGCGCTCTGGGCATCCGAGGAGGCGATCTATCGCCGCTTCGGCTACGGGATGGCTGCGCTCGGCACCGAGATGGCGCTTGCTCGCGGCTACCACGCACTGCGCGCGCCGGCCAATCCGGAGGTCGGTGTGCGCCTCGTCTCGCTCGATGACGCGAAGGGCCTCGTGCCTCCGATCTACGAGCGGACGCGATTGCGGACACCGGGGATGTACGGGCGCTCACCTAATTGGTGGGAGACGCGGATCCTCGACGATCCAGCCGACCGGCGAGAGGACGGAGCAGCCAAGAACGTCGCGATCGCGGATCTCGACGGCGTTCCGTCCGCCTACGCGCTCTATCGCGTGGTCTCGAAGTGGGAGGGGGCCGCAAACGCCGGCCACGTACGGATCCTCGAGTCGATGGGCGACGATGGAGCCGAGCTTGGGCTCTGGAACTTTCTGCTCGGGCTCGATTGGGTCGGAACCTTCCGGGCGAACCACCTCCCGATCGACCATCCGCTCCTCCACGCGCTCGTCTACCCGCGTCGAGCTTTGCTCCGTCTCTACGACACGCTCTTCCTGCGCCTGGTCGACGTCGGTGCTGCGCTCACCGCCCGCTCGTATGCGAGCGAGGAGCCGCTCGTGCTGGAGCTCGAGGACGCCTTCCTGCCGGAGAACAGCGGACGGTGGCGAATCGCGGACGGCGGAGCGGAGCGAACTGACGACGACGCCGATCTCGCGCTCGACGTCAACGAGGCGGGCTCGCTCTACCTCGGTGGCTTCACCGCCTCCGAGCTCGTACGGGCCGGTCTCGTTCGAGAGCTTCGCGAGGGAGCCGCGCAGCGTGCCGACCGGCTTTTCGCGACCTCCCGCAAGCCCTGGTGCCCGGAAATCTTCTAAGTGGGGCTCGACACCGCGATCGGAAGCCTTCTCGCCGCGTTCGGGCTCTCGGGCGCGGCGGGTCTGAATGCCTGGCTCCCGCTCTTCGCGAGTGCCCTCGTCGCGCGCCTCGACGTCATCGAGCTCGCAGCTCCATTCGACGACCTCACCTCCACGTCCGCGCTCGTCCTCCTCGGCGTGCTCACTACGGCCGACTTCGTCGGCGACAAGATCCCCGTCGTCGACCACCTCCTGCACCTCGCAGGGACGGTCGTGGCGCCGGCGTCGGGCGCGATCGTCTTCACCGGCCAGACCGGGCTCGAGACCGACTTGCCGACGCTCGCGGCCGTCCTGCTCGGCGGCGTCACGGCGGGTTCGATCCACGCCGGCCGCGCCGCCGTGCGACCCGTGTCGACAGCGACGACGGGCGGACTCGGCAACCCCGTACTCTCGCTTGGCGAAGACGCAGGCTCGCTCCTCCTCGTCGTGGCGGCGTTCGTCTTCCCCGTGATCGCCCTGGTTCTCGTGCTTGCGCTCGCGGTGGGACTGCTCGCTGCGTGGCGAAGGTTCCGTCGCGTCGTGCACAGGAGCTGAGCCCCACGCCTAGCGCCGCAGCTTCCGTAGCGCTGCGCGCGCCGCGATCGCGCCCGGCCCGCCGTGGACGCCGCCGCCCGGATGTGCCGACGACGAGCAGAGGTAGAGCCCTCGCACGGGCGTCTCCGGCCGACCGAGCCCCGGCACCGGCCGGAAGACGAGCTGCTGATGAAGCTGCGCGGTGCCGCCGTTCAACGCGCCGCCGCGCAGATTCTCGTTCGCCTGCTCGAGGATGGCGGGTGTCCAGACGTGACGTCGCCGGATCAAGGCCCTGAAACCGGGAGCGAGCACCTCCACGCGCGCCTCCATCCGCTCGGCGAGATCGCCGGGCTCGGCACCCTGCGGCAGGTGGGTGTACGCCCACGCGGTGTCCTTCCCTTCGGGCTGGCGGCTCGGATCGCCCATCGCGTACTGACCCATCACGAGGAACGGATCGCTCGGGACGAGCCTTCGCGTCAGCTCGCTCGCCGTCACGGTCAGCTCGTCGACCGACTCTGCGACGTGGATCACGGGCGCGCGCCGCGCGTCGGGCGCAGCCCAGGGAATCGGGCCGTCGAGCGTCCAGTCCACTTTGAAGGTCGCCGGGTCGAGCTCCAGCTTTCTGATTCCGTCGAGCACTCGTGCGGGCACGTGCTTCCGCGCCAGCAGGTCGAGGTAGAGCGCGACGGCGTGCACGTCGGCGAGCACGGCGCGAGTTGCGGTGACGTCGCCGGCGCCCGAGCGCACGCCCACGGCGCGACCGTGGCGGACGACGATCTCGTGGACGCGGGCGTTGCAGGTGATGCGGCCGCATTTCGACTCGAGTCGCTGGACGAGCGCTTCGGTCAGCTTGCCGGCGCCGCCCTCGGGACACGGGTAGCCGACGCTCTGCCCCAGCGATGAGAGAAACCAGCCGAAGAAGCCGCTCAGACTCGACTCCGGCAAGAAATCCGCGTGAAGCGCGTTGCCGGCCAGCAGGCGCGCGGCACCCGCGCCGTGGAAGTGCTCGTCGGCGAGCCGCCGCACAGGCAGAAGCGCGAAACGGGCGAAATCCGGCAGGTCCTTGCGTAGTTGCGCAGCTATTCGCAGTCCGGCGCGGACGGGCGGAAAGGGCGTCATCAGAGCCTGGAGTAACGGCGCCTCGATCCGGCGATAGCGCGCGAAGAGCGCGCGCCAGGCGTCGCCGTCGCCGGGTGCGAACGAGTCGAGCGAGGCCGCGGTCTCGTCGAGGTCGCGGGAGAGAACGGCGCACGATCCGTCCGCCGTAGGGTGCGCGAGCACCAGCGGCCCGTGACACCAGCGGAGGCCATAGAGCTCGAGCTCCAGCTCGCGTATCGCAGGTGAGGCGGCGGCGAGCGGGTAGAACGAGCTGAACTCGTCGTTGACGAACCCCGCCTCGACGTGCTCGGAGCTCTTGACCGCGCCGCCGGGCCTGTCCTGTGCCTCCAGCACCTCTACCGACCAGCCCGCGTCCGCGAGGAGGTTGGCGGCAACGAGCCCGTTCGGCCCCGCTCCGATCACGATCGCATCCGGCATGACGCCTGACGGTAGCCCGGGAGCCTGTTACTCTGCCGCGCGATGCGGCCCTTCTGCGCGCTCGGCGCGCTGCTCGTCATGCTCGTCTTGGTTGCGCCCGCGAGTGCCGTCCCCGACGGCCCGGTGGACGTCTACCTCGAGCACCTCGAGGCTCTGAACGGAGCGCCGATCTCGCTCGGCTGGCCGGCCGAAGGCACCGTCACCGATGCGTTCGGGCCGCGGTGGGGCCGGATGCACCTCGGGATCGACATCGGCGTCCTCACCTCGCTCGAGGTTCGCGCGGCGGCCGCGGGCACCGTCACGGCTACTGGATATCTCGCCGGCTACGAGGGGTACGGCAATGTCGTGACGGTCGACGTCGGTCGCGGCTACACGATGCTCTACGCCCACCTCGCCGCCGCGTCGGCGAGCCCAGGCGACTGGCTCGACCTCGGCGAGTCGCTCGGGAGGGCGGGCTGCACGGGCTCCTGCACGGGCACGCATCTCCACTTCGAGCTCCGCCAGGCCGGCGTCCCCGTCGACCCGTGGCCGTTCCTCGGCTAAGATCCCCGCGCGAGGGCGGTTAGCTCAGTTGGGAGAGCACCAGCTCGACAAGCTGGGGGTCACTGGTTCGAGCCCAGTACCGCCCATCAAGAAAAGCCCTGGATAACGGGGCTTTTCGTGTTTCCGGGGCGAGACCGTGGCCGTTGCGTGGTACGAAAACGGTACGGGTCACTCGCCCTCACCGCCCTCGAACGCTTTCCCGAGCTCGGCCCGGATGTAGGGCTCCATCCCGGCGATCGGGCGCGTGTAGTCCCGGTGCGTCCGTTCGTCGGTGTGGCCCGTTAGCTGCTCCGTGATCGCGCCCGGGAGTCCCTGAGCGCGGACGTGGGAGACGTAGAAGTAGCGGAGCGTTTGGAACATCAGGCCCGGTAGCCCGGCCGCGTCGCGGAGGGGCTGCCAGACGCGCCGGTCGAAGTTCGAGTCCAACCAGTAGCCGCCCATCGGCGACGGGAACACGAGCCCGTGCCGGTTCGGACGATCGTCGAGCTGCTGGCCGACCGACAGCTCCCGGAGGATCGCGGCCGCCTGAGGCGCGAGCACGATCTCGCGGTTACCCGCATCCGACTTCGCCCGCTCCACGAGCTCGCCCTTGTAGAACTGCCGCCGGACGATGATCCTCTCCGCGTCCTCGGTCAGCTCCGCGTCCTCCCAGCGAAGCCCGAAAGCCTCGCTCTTGCGGATCCCGGTGAACGCGGCGACCAGAACAAGCGCGCGGACGTTCGGCGTCGACGCGAGGTCGGCCATGCTCTCGAGCTGCCGAAGTGTCGGGAGCGTCGGGGTGCGCCGGCGAGGACGTGGCTTCTCCGCGTCGGTCACCGGGTTGAAGCTGACGAGGCGCCACTTGCGGGCGAGCTTCATCGCGTTCCCGAGCGTGTTCTCGATCCGGAGGACGCTGTCGTCCGACTGACCCGCTGCGGTCAGACGGTCGGAGAACCGCTCGACGTCCTCGACGGTGATGTCCTGGAGCCGGCGCTTCCCGAGCGCGGGGAGGATGTGGACGCGGCCGTCGCGCTCGTTCTGGCGGACCGTGCTCGACCGGAGCTCACCGCGGGCGACCTTCGCGCGCCGCCGCGGGACATAGTCGCGCTCCCAGAACGCGGCCAACGTCTTGCCGCGCCCGCCGAGGCCGGCCCCGTGAATCGCCTCTGCAACCCACGTGGCGCGTGCCTCCGCCGCATCCTTCTCCCTTAGATAACCGGCGCGCTTCCCGGTCCGACCGTTCACGACGGCCTTCCACCGATACCGGATGCCGGCCCGCGTTTCGTAGCTGTAAACGCCGGTTCGCATCAGGTCCCCGCGCTCTTCGTGCCGCGACCGCGAAAACGCTCCGCCGCGTCGACGGGGACGAACCAATGCGAAGATCGGCGCTCTGGGTAAACCTTGAACGCACCGGGAATCGCGCCGCCGGCGAGCAGGCGGTAGGTCCGCGGGCTGACACGCGCAGACGGCTAGCGAGCTCTTTTACCGAGATCGAACCAAGGTCATCGATAACCGCGTGACCTGGTTCTGTGTCGGGGTCTTCGCCGGCTGTCAGAACCGAAACGAGCTCGAGGAGCTCGACGTCGCGTTGGTGGCGCTCACCCTCAAGTCGCGCAAGATGCACTCGCAACTCGTGGATCCGAGCGACCACACTGGTGTCCCCGGAGGCTGGGATTTCCGAGAGTCGTAAGACTGGCTCCCGGAGCTCGTGCCTGTCCGGAGCACTCGGTACATTGCCGTGGACGTGCGATGATCGACCCATCGCTCCTTCCACGGCCCGCTTCAGGCGAGCCGTTGTAGTGGGTTGAGCCAACAGTACAGCCGGCTCACGAAAAAGCGGCGTATTTGCAGGCACTTCATCTAACAGCGTTCGATGTCGACCGAAGGTTTTGCAGGCTCTTTGGCCGCCGCACGCTTTCGCAAATGGGGCTTGACGGGCGTTCGTTGCACTCGCCCTAGACCCCGTTGGCGTCGAGCAGCGGCGCGATGTCGAGCCGCGCCAGGAAGAACTAAGGCGGCGTCGCCTCCGTGATTCCGCTTCACAAGGGCCGCGCCCAGCCCGAGACGCCGATCAAGCGCGGTACAGACCTATGGGCGAGCCTTTGTCGCCGCCGTTCCGCCGTTAAGCGAAAGTTTGGACGGCTCAAGCATGAATACGGACTCGCGTTCCTCCGCGTCCCAGGCATCGACCGCGACCGGCTACACCCCGACCCGACGATGCTCGGACGCCTCACCCTCGCTTGGCGAGCGCGAGCCGTTCCGGCCACCGCCTAACGGCGCTTGTAGAGACGAAGGAGCAGCAACGCGGCTCCGACTGCCGCCGAGTCGCCCCTGCGGACTGCATCGCGAAAGCTATGTCGCGCAGTCGCAGTCGACCGGGGTGCCCCCTCTGAGCGGAAGCAGCGGATGAAGGTCAGGCGGCTTCGAGCGCGGCGAGCAGTTCATCCGTCGCCTGTTCCTGTAGAGGTTCCGGTACGACGCGATCGAACAACTCGAGCACGATTTCAGTCATCCTCTGAACATTCGCCTCGGTACGCATTGCCTGCGGCGTGTAGGGGAGGACGCCCGCGAGCCGGAGCAGCTCCTGCTTCCGGCTCATGGCCTCGAGTCGGCGCGTGATCGCGCCGAGGCGAACAGGATCGTTGCGGGTGGTTTCGGCGAGCAAGGCCAGATCCTCGATCGCGGCATCCCAATACGCCGCCGCCTCGCGCAGCGCCTCAGTGGGGTTGTCGGGGCCGAGCGGCTGCTCGCGTAGGTGCTCATTCCAGATCGAGCGGCACATCCGCTCCGAGAGGTCGTGGCGACCAGCGACGGTGGCCCAGGAAAGCCCGTGTGCGCGGTCTGCGACAACGCCGGCATCTCGACGTACCTTCTCCTCTGAGGTGGCTCTGGGCACCCCGGTAGCCTGCCTTCTGACTCGGACGGTCCCGGGGACGCCGTGCTCCAAGCCGACGGGGGCTCACGCCGACGACTTGGCGTTAGGCTCTGGGCCCGATGACTGATCTCAGCGACCTCGAGCGGCGGCTCTGGGCGGCGGCCGACGAGCTCCGCGCGAACTCGACCCTGACCGCCGCTCAGTACCGCGACCCCGTCCTCGGCCTGATCTTCCTCGCCTTCGCTGAGCTTGCCTCGTAGCGATACAGAACAAGGCGGCCCCAGTGAGCCAGTGGCGGTGCGGCGATGAGCGCTCGGCGAGCGACACCGTGGACGGCAGCAGGAAGATGCCGTAAATGCGGAAAGGCGAAGCTCGAGCGAAGAAAAGCCGCAGACGAGCGCGATCGTCGTCAACTCCACGAGGCGTCGCGGCTCTAGCGTGTTTCCACGCCAGCGGCGCCAGAGCAAGCCGACCGTGATCAAGAGGACAGCGACTTCGGCGGCGTGCGTCGCGCCGTCCGGGACCGAGAGTCTCGCCGCCGCGCTTCGAAGCGAGATGCTTGCCTCTTGAATCTGAGCGTTCTGTCCGTGAAGCAGAAGCGGCAGCGTCGTGTGGAAGAACGATCGTGTCGACGGGGCTACCAGCAGGAGCGGCGCCGAGAGCAGTACCGGCGTCCGGCAGCGACGGTGAGTGTCTTCCAGCGGCGATACAGCGCGACGGCAAGCAGAGTCGGGAGAAGGATCGGCTTCAGCGCCAGCGTCAGACCAAGACAAGCCCCCGCGAGCGTCCACCGGCCCCGTGCCGCCGCAAGCAGGAAGCACGCTAGACCGAGGAGAACTGGCCCATTCACGTTGCCTGCGTCGAGCGTGAAGATGACCGGCCAAGCCAAGCTGAGGCCGAACAGAGCGGCAGCGCCGGCGATTCCGCGCCAGCGAAGCCAAAGACGCGAAGAACAGCCGTTGCCGCCGGGACGGTGGCGAGATCGACGACGAAGAAGAGGCGGCCTGCCCACGCGATGCCGACGGCCCCAAGCGGCAAGAGCAGCAGCAGTGCGCTGGGCGGGTAAAGGAAATCTCCCGTGCCCTTGGCGGTGTAGACGTGGCCGCCTTGAAGAAGTGCGTGAACCGCGATGGTGAGCGGAGCCGTGTCGTAACCTTGAGACCCGTTCACCACGGGAACGAGGCTCGTGCCGAATCTGAGCACACCGATCGTCCAAGCCGCAGCGAAAAAAGTCAGCTACACGAGCTCATCGTAGAGAGCGGCCAAATACGCGTTCAATGAGCCCCGTGCACGCGCGGACATGGCCGAGGCAAACTCGATCCCCTTCCCTCGGGCTCGGGCACGGCTTCGGCACTGCGAGCTCGATCAAGCACGATCCGTATGTCCCAGTCGCGGAGGGGGCC